>Ga0335080_10000503_pt1 | contig 35863 bp, 28 predicted proteins | sample Lox_Sample_34_FD_206720 | JGI IMG/M metagenome (GOLD analysis project Ga0335080, IMG submission 206720) | Soil microbial communities from Loxahatchee National Wildlife Refuge, Florida, United States - Lox_Sample_3.4 | ecosystem: Environmental > Terrestrial > Soil > Wetlands | place: USA... | reverse complement strand
GCTCGCGAGAGCATCGGCGCTACGACCCAGGTTCGGTTTCGTTGGATATCCTTGCGCGTCGCCAATCTTGACGTAGGCAGCAGCAATTTCCTTTTGCAATTCGAGGTCGTGCCCTGCGTCCTGCCCAAGATCATCGAGGTATTCCAGTGCCGTTCTAACCATCATCTCGCGCGCCTTGGTCGATCCTTCGAGCTTTGCGACCTCGTCATGCAGATCAAACACGAACTCATGCGCCAGATTGCGTACATCCTGAAACCTTTGCCGGGCCAATCGCGCCTGATAGATTGCGACGCCCAGAGCAGCAAGGATTGCAGTGAATGCGAAGGCGGCTACCGCCAGTCCGATCCGGTTGCGCCGGGCGAACTTTCCGACACGGTAGGCAAGCGTGTCGGGACGGGCTGTGATGGGCTGATTGGCCAGATATCGCTTCAGATCATCGCCAAACGCTGTCACCGATGCATAGCGCTCTTCGGGCTTTTTCTTCAGCGCTTTTCCAATGATTGTGTCGGGGTCGCCATGCAATTGACGTCGCAGCTTGTCGAGCGACGTTTCGCGCGTTTCGGCCGCCGCCGCCGTCACCGCTGCGGATGGTTTGTCCGCTTCGGTTTCAACAATCGCCTTGAGCAATTCCACGGGCGATCCCGTCGCAGTGCCCGCCGGATGGTGCCCCGTCAGTAAGACAAACAGAAGAATTCCGAGCGCGTATACATCCGTTCCCGTGCTGATTGCTGCGCCGGTTACCTGCTCGGGTGCCGCGAACTGCGGCGTTAGCGCGCCGCCTGCATTGATCGTCAAAGCTGTTGCTTCCGAATCCCCAGTCTGTTCGGCAAGCAGCTTGGCGATTCCGAAATCCAGAAGTTTTACTTGACCGTCGGTGCGCACCAGCACATTCGACGGCTTGATGTCGCGGTGCACAACCAGATTGAAGTGCGCTTGCGCCACTGCGCTCACAACATCGAGGAACAACTGGATCCGGGCTTGCACGTCGAGCTTGCGGGAGTCGCAATATCGATCAATTGGCTCACCCTCGACATACTCCAGCACAAGGTACGGAACACCATTCGCGGTAATTCCGGCATCGATGAGCTCTGCGATGTGGGGATGGGCCAGCCGTCCGAGGATCGATCCTTCACGCTTGAAGCGTTCTGCATGAACAGGCGTCGCAAGGGCAAAATTCAGGAACTTGATGGCCACTTGCCGCTCGAACCTGCCATCGCTTCTCGACGCCAGCCATACGCTACCCATGCCCCCCTGCCCGATCGGCGAGAGGAGCGTATAGGCACCTACGGTCTGTCCCGCGAGAGACGCTTCCATCGCAGGCCGCGATACTGTGCCTTCCAGGAATTGTTCTTCCCTCGCCAGTTTCTGTTCTTCGAGCAAGTTGTGAAGTTCGTTCGCGACCTGCGGATTACTCGTCTGCAAATCTCGCAGCCAAGCGACACGCTCCTCGCCCGAAAGGCTGAGCGCGAGATCGAGGTAAGGGCTGATTTCTTTCCAGCGTTCTCGATTGAGTGCGGACTGATCCTTCATTCCAATTCAGCGCGAATGCTGTGGTGAAGATAGATTCGGGCTTTCTCCCACTGACGTTGAATAGTGCGTTCCGAGACGTTTTTCATTGCACCGATTTCCGCGAATGTGAACCCGCAAAAGAACTTCAGGTCGACGATTTCAGCCAGCCCGGGCTCAGCCTTCGCCAGTTCGTCGAGCGCCTCGTTGATCCGGACTAACTCGCGATGGTCAACGACCTTGTCGTCGCCCGCCCCAAGGGTCGTCAATTCGAATTGCCCGCCCCGCTTGAGTGCCTGCCTGCCTCGCGCATGATCGATGATCAGGCCCCGCATCACCCGGGCGGCATATCCCATAAAGCGCGCCCGATCAGGAAAGAGCTTGCCCTCCTTATCCGCCATCTCAACATAGGCATCATGCAGCAAAGTCGTGGCGCTCAACGTAACAGGGAATCCCTGGCGCGATAGCTCACGCTTCGCGAGACGGTGAAGCTGGGAATATAGCGTTGTAAACAGGGTGCTTGCCGCTGATGGATCTCCTCGGTCAGCAGCCTCCATCAGTGACGATAACGTGGACTCCAACGGTACAACCCCAGTACCCGGATGGGCGGCCCGAGTGTGCTCCATTTCCTGCAAACGAGTCAAGAGAGCGAAAGTCCACAAATTTGTCACCCTTTTGTCGTCTTTTGCTTATGCTTTCCGATTTCATATTCAGAAGTGGTAGTGGGGCCCGCTTTCCGCGATCTTTTCGGACCGTTGCCAGAACGTTCCAGGATCTGTCCGGCGGAGTTCTGACCCTCATCTTCCCCAGACCACAATGTAGTACCGGAGGCGAGGTTCGATGAGTAGAAGCGTTATAGCTCTGACCATAGGTATTGCTCTGTCTGCAATGTCTTTGCAGGCCCAGATGATCGACAACACGCAGGCAACCAACACCGCAGGCGCCGGCATTAACAAATCACTAACCGACGAAATCGGAGCCGGACGCGGCTCTATCCTGATTCCGGGATCGTCGATGTTCATCATCAAGCGCGATCCTTACCGTTCCGTTCGCCGCGGCCGCCAACTCTTTCAGCGCAAGTTCACCCGCGAGCAAGGACAAGGCCCCAATGAGGGCGACGGTGTCGGCGATCTCAATACCGACGGTGCCATCGGCGCCGGCCTTTCTGACAGCTGTGCCGCCTGCCACGCCCGCCCTCGCGGGTCTGCGGGATCTGGTGGTGACGTCGACACTCGTCCCGACAGCCGTGATGCTCCTCACCTCTTCGGTCTCGGCATTAAGGAAATGCTCGCTGACGAGATGACCGCCGAGCTTCGCGCCACTCGCGACCTCGCTGTCAAGCAAGCAAAGCAGAAGAAAAGTCCAGTCACACTCACCCTGTTCACCAAGGGCGTACAGTTTGGTTCGATCACCGGCAATCCGGATGGTACGTTGGACACTTCAAAAGTTGCCGGTGTTGATCCCGACTTGCGCATCAAGCCGTTCTTCGCCGAAGGATCGACGATCTCCATCCGTGAGTTCGTCGTCGGCGCTCTGCACAAGGAGATGGGCCTCGAAGCTTCCTCCGATCCTGATCTTCTTGCAGCCAGCAAGGGCGGACGCGTCATTACTCCTTCGGGCATGGTGCTCGACGGATCGAAAGACACCATCAGCCCGCCTCCCGCGCCTGATGCGCAAAACGGCAACGAGATCGATCCTGCGCTTGTCGACCATCTCGAGTTCTACTTGCTGAACTACTTCAAGCCCGCGCACTACCAGCAGACCGCAACCACCGAGCACGGTCGCGCCATCTTCGACAAGATCGGTTGCGGCTCCTGCCACATCGACAACATGCTGATCAATCACGATCGCCGTGTCGCCGACGTCGAGACTGGCTACGATCCCGTCAATGGCGTTTTCAACTCGCTCTACGCCACGGCCACGACCCAATACTCCGAGAAAGACGACGGGAGCGGATATCCCACCCTCAAACTTCCTCTGGGTGGGCAGTTCCAGGTGAAAGACATCTACACCGACTTCAAGCGCCACGATCTTGGATCGAACTTCTACGAGCGCAATTGGGATGGAACGATGCAGACGCAGTTCCTGACGCGTCCTCTGTGGGGTGTCGGCACCAGCGGTCCTTATGGGCATGATGGCCGCAGCATCAACATGAACGACGTCATCCTGCGCCACGGGGGCGAAAGCCTCACCTCGCGCAATAACTACGCTGCGCTGAAGCGTGCCGATCAGGACGCGTTGCAGGCCTTCTTGAACTCGTTGGTGCTATTCCCGCCGGACGACACCGCGTCGAACTTGGACCCGCCCGATCACACCAAAACAAATTACCCACAATTCGGTCACGGCAGCATCAAGCTGACGATTCTATTCAACGACCCAACCGACCTGGAGTAATCAGCATCCTCTTCAGGGCTTCGTCATTCCGAAACCGGGCGCAAGCCCGGTGAGGAATCTGCTGTTCGCGGGCGCCGACCCTTCGTGGCGCCCGTGCTAATTCCTGTTGTTATTCCACACCGGCGCCTGTACTCTTTCGGCGGCACGGGATGGCAACGACACAAGCTCCACCGATCACCCCACCGAAAAAAGCGCTCGCCGGCAAGGCGCTGGCTCTCCGCGTCGTGGTCATTGCTGGTGCTCTCGCATTCTGGTTCTGGACGCAAGCTCTGATCGGCTCCCGCCCGCTCCCAGCGTCCGGCATCGGCGACTGGAGCCTCACCGTGACAGCTTCCGTCAACCAGTACCTGCTCACGCGCCCAGCCGCAGCCAACGCGCTATTGATCATCAGCTCAGCACTGATCGATCTCATGGCGATCTTTCTTCTCGGGCGCTACCTTTTTCAGGGAGAGCCGCGCCCCTTTCTTGGACTGGTCATCGTCTTGGGTCTACGCCAGGTCATGCAGGCATGTGTTGCGCTCCCCGCTCCGCCTAACCAGATCTGGCACTATCCAGGATTCCCATCGCTGCTCGTTACGTATGGTGTCTCGAACGATTACTTTTTCTCCGGGCATACCTCGATCGCCGTGCTGGCTGCAACCGAACTTGCCCGCTTCCGGGGCAGGTCATGGACGATTCTCGCCGTCTCGCTGGCCGTCTTCGAAATTGCGACCGTGCTGGTTCTCCATGCCCACTACGCCATGGACGTATTCACCGGCCTGATCGCCGGACTCTATGCTGCGCATCTCGCCGACCGCCTATCTGTACGACTGAGGCGTCCGGATTCGCCTCACCCGCAGTTGTGATCCTAATCACGGCTTCTGATATTTCCTCCTCATACGCTCGTATAGCAACGCGCACGTCCTTGCCTTGTGCGGAAGGAGAGACCCATGGCCCTCATGGATTCCTCGAGCGGGAAAGTGATCCGAGACTATTCCATTGAAGAACTGAGAGATGCAGCGAATTTGATGAGAGGCTACGACCTCGTCGCGCTCAATGCCGCCGGCTCCGGCCATGCCGGAGGAACCCTATCCATCATGGACATCACGGCGGCCATCTACCTCCGGATTGCTTGCCACGATCCCAAGAATCCGCAATGGCCGGATCGCGACCGCATCATCTGGTCCACCGGGCACAAGGCACCCAGCCTGTATATCGGATTGGCGATGGCAGGATTCTGTCCGATTGAGGATGTTGCCCTTCTCCGCAAGTTGAGTTCTCCCTATCAAGGACATCCGCATTGGCTCAAACTCCCTGGCGTCGAAGTGTCGACTGGCTCTCTGGGGCAAGGCTTAAGCATCGCCGTCGGTATGGCGTTGGCAGCGCGGCTCGATCAGAAGCACCACAAGATTTTCTGCATCATGGGCGATGGTGAGCAGCAAGAGGGCCAGGTTTGGGAAGCAGCAATGGAAGCCGGACACTTCGCCCTCGACAACCTGATCGGGATCATCGATTGCAATCGCCTGCAGATCGATGGACTGGTGAAGGATGTGATGGGCGTCGAACCTCTTGCCGCGAAATACAACGCCTTCGGCTGGGACGTCCTGCGCATTGATGGTCACGACATGACCCAGGTCGTGGACGCTCTGCAACAGGCTCGTGAAGTGAAGGGAAGGCCAGTGCTGATCCTTGCCGACACAGTCAAAGGCAAAGGCGTCAGCTTCATGGAAGATCAGGCCGGCTGGCACGGCAAAGCTCCAAACGCAGACGAACTGGCCAAGGGACTGAAGGAGCTAGGCTTGAGCGAGAAGATCCCGGTTCAGAAGTTGCTCGAGAGGGCCAAGCAGTACCAGGTGAAGGTTGATCAGAAACTGGCGGAGAAGATGCCCAAGTTCTCCCGCGATTACTGGTGGAACTCAGGCGACTCGATGAAGGTCAAGATGGATCCGACGCGCAAAGGCTTCGGACAATCTCTCGCTGCGAACGGCGATGACGAGCGCGTGGTCTGCCTCGGCCTTGATATCTCGGGCTCAATTACGATTAGCGATTTCTACGCTGGAAAGCCCGCACGCCAGAAGCGCTGGCTCAGCATGGGAATCGCCGAGCAGTCCGCGACATCGGCCGCAGCAGGGCTGGCACGGGAAGGGAAGTTGCCCGTCCTCGGTACCTATGCCACCTTTGCCGCGGCCCGTAATCTGGATCAAATCCGGACCTCCGTCTGCTATGGCAATTTCAACGTGATGATCGCAGGAGCCCACGGAGGGGTTTCGGTGGGACCTGATGGCGCGACCCATCAGGCGCTGGAAGATGTTTTCGCGATGCAGGGATTGCCGAATATGTCTGTGGTCGTACCTTGCGACGTCAACGAGACGCGGAAGGCGACGGATTACTTGCTGCTACGGCATGTCGGCCCCAAGTACATCCGCTTCGCCCGCGAAGCGACACCGATTGTAACCGACGATAAGACTCCGTTTGTCTTCGGAAAAGCGAACGCTATCCGGTTGCGTCACCCCGGGCCAGACTTTCTTCAGGCATTCCAGACGATCCTGGAACAAGACTACAGAAACGAGGGAGAGGATCTGAGCATCATCGCCTGCGGACCGATGGTTCCCGAAGCCATGCGAGCCGCCTATATCCTCAAGCAGGAATTCGGGTACGAGACGCGAGTTCTTAATCTGCACACTCTGAAGCCCATCGACGTCGCCGCCATTGTCCGCGCTGCCAAAGAAACTGGCGTGATTGTCACTGCGGAGGAGCACCAGATCGGGGCTCTCGCGTGGCGGGTCAGCGGCATTCTGACCGAGGAACCCCTGCTCTATGGCGTTCCGGTGATTACCGGTGCCATTGGCGTAAAAGACCGTTTTGGTGACTCAGGCGCTCCGTGGGAACTCATCAAAGAATTCGAAGTCAGCGCCGAGCATATCGCCCGCAAGGCTGTAGAGTTGATGGCGGTCAAGAAGCAGCGAGCCGTACGCGTTCCCGACCTCACATTGGCCGGAGCGCACTAGCATTCTGCAAGTGACCGTGGAGAGTCCCAGTCGGATTATCTTCGTAATCTCTTACCCACTGCGAACCAGCGGGAAAATAGGTCCTTGATGCCTGCAACATCGCTCATGCTGACCTATTCCCCGGTTTGTTTTGACGTGCCTTTGACCCGCGCTGGGCAGCGTGGCCGCGAGGTTCGGCATCTTACGAGCCAATTGACACTCTAGTACCTCTGCTGAACAATTATCTTTTCCTGCAATCTACTTTTTTTGCTTCCTGAGGAGGAAGACTGTATGGCCGACGAAGGCGAACAGATACACATGGAAAGTCAGTCGAATGCCGGCAAATGGATTTTGATGGTGGTTGCGATCTTGGTTGTTGCCGGATTTGGCTATGCACAGTACATGACGCATTCGCAAATCGAGAAGCTCAATGCCGATCTTAGCGGCAGCCAGGCCCAGGTGAAGGAACTGCAGAACCGCATGCAGACCGCGGAGGCGCAGGAAGAAACCTTGGCACAGCAGGCCGGCATGACCAAGAAAGAACTTGCGCGACGTGCTGCTGAATTGCAGGCTTCGCAGAAAGCTGCCGAAGCTCGCATCGTCGAACAGCAGAAGCAGCAGATTGGCGCGGTGACGAGCGACATCGCCGGTGTGAAGAGCGACGTCGGTGGCGTGAAGACCGACGTTGCCTCAACCAAGGCCGATCTCGAAGCGACGAAGGCGAAGCTGCAGAGCACGATCGGTGATCTCGGCATGCAGAGTGGCTTGATCGCAAACACGCGTTCTGATCTCGAAGTCCTGAAGCACAAGGGCGACCGGAACTATTACGAATTCACCTTGCTGAGGGGCGCAAAGCCGCAGCCGGTCTCGACGGTGAGCCTGCAGCTGAAAAAGTCGGATGCAAAAAAGGGCAAGTTTACGTTGAACGTGACCTCCGACGACAAGACGATCGAGAAGAAGGACCGCAACGTTTCCGAACCGATCCAGTTCTACTCGGGACGCGACCACCTGCTTTTCGAGTTGGTGATCTGGACCGTGGACAAGAACAAGGCCACCGGATACCTCAGCACTCCGAAGAGCGCGCCCGTACCGGTAACCGCCACGCCTGCGTCAGGTACAGGTAACTGAGCGGCATGTTTTTCCCGGGGAGTCACGTCCTGTTGCAGATTGTGCTGCGGACGGGCGTAATTTACCTGCTCGTGCTGATTGGCGTTCGTCTTAGCGGCAAGCGTGAGGTCGGACAGATGACTCCGTTCGACCTTACCTTGCTGCTCCTGCTTTCAAATTCCGTCCAAAATGCCATGACCGGGCCCGACACTTCGCTGTCGGGAGGCGCGGTAGCGGCCTGTACGCTGCTGATCCTGAATTATCTCGTTGCGGAAGTTTCTGGCGGGAATCGCCGCTTCCGGCGGCTCATCCAGGGGCAACCGACACTGCTCATCCATGACGGCAAGACGATCGAATCCCACATGGCGAAAGAGCACGTCAGCGTCGATGAATTGCAGCGCGCGCTGCGCGAGCACGGAATCAACAGCATCGGCCAGACCGCGCTGGCGGTGCTCGAAGTCGACGGCTCGATCAGTTGCCTGAAGTACGAAGAGATCAAGCCGGACGCGAATTCCCACCTCGTGCGTCGCCGCTTTCTTCAGAAGAAACAGTAGTAGCCACCTCGCAGGCGATGAAGATCTGGCTCAAGCAAACAGAGCCGCCACTTCGTGGTTCCCGGATTCTTTCGCGAGTTGGCGGAATGGTGTTCCCTGTGGATCGCTGGCCGAGCGAAGAGCAGGGAAACGGCGAAGAAACCGGGCGACCCATTCGAGTTCACCCCGCCGGATGGCGTGCGCGAAGTCATCTAATTCGATGCCAAGGAAGCCACCCATCTCGCGCAGATATTCGATCGCCCACCCAGCCGGAGTTGCGCCGAACTTGCCGTCTTTGGCGTTGACATCGGCGCCATGCCGCACCAACTCTTGCACGATGGGACGGTGACCGGAAAAAGCCGCGTAATGTAACGCAGTCGCTCCGGTGGAGTCCTTCTGGTTGATGACCTCGGGATGTTCCTGCATAACATTCCGCAGATTCTCGAGATTGCCGTTCTTGGCGGCGTCGATCAGGGTCTCGAACGCGTTCATACGAAATACCTCAACGTTCAGAGTTCGATCATGGGGCCGGAAGAAATTTCACGTCCACGGGGGACGGCACTTCGATTTTCTGTCCCGTTGGACTCAGTTTCCCTGTCTTTTGGTCGACGCGAAAGATGACTATGTTGTCCGTCTTCTGATTTTCGGCGAAAAGAAAGTTTCCTGTGGGATCAAGTTCGAAACTACGCGGAATTTCGCCCTGGGTGGGTACATCCTCGATTTGTGTGAGCGTGCCTTTCGCCGGATCGATCGCAAAGACGGCAATGCTGTCGTGTCCGCGATTGGAGGCGTAAAGAAACTTGCCATTCGGATGGATGTGAATTTCTGCGTCGTCGTTCTCGCCTTTGAAGTCCTTAGGCAAGGTCGAAACGGTTTGCAGGGGCTTTAACGTCCCAGCTTTTAGATCGATTGAGAAAGCTGTTACGGAGGATCCCATCTCAGCCACCACGAAAGCAAACTTGCCGGAAGGCGCGAGCGCAAAATGTCGTGGTCCCACGCCCGGATCAAGCTTGGCATATGGGGGCTGGTTAGGAATGAGTGAGCCCCTCGCGGCGTCGTACTTGTAAACGAGGAGTTCATCCAGGCCGAGGTCATCGACAAAAGCGAAGCGTTCATCGGGGGAAAGATCGATAGAGTGCGCGTGCGCCGCTTCCTGCCGCTTGGGATTGACACCGTGCCCCACATGCTGCTGGAAGGCAGTCGCCTCGCTGAGTTTTCCATCTGCGCCGGTAGGGAAGACCGCGATGTTGCCGCCGGTGTAGTTCGCGACCAGCACGTGCCGTCCGGCTTTATCGACGACGATGTAGCAGGGGTCGGCGCCGCGCGAGGGAACTTCGTTTAGAAAGGTGAGCTTTCCGGTGGAGTGATCAATCGAGAAGGCGCTCACACCACCGCTGTTCGGACCCTGATAGGTCTGGAGTTCGTTCACCGAATAGAGATACATCCCGCTGGGATCGATCGCGACGAAGGACGGATTTGCCGTTTCCGCGGCGACCCCGAGGTCTGTCAATTGTCCGGTCGAGGCATCGAAGCGGTACACATAGATACCTTTGCTTTTCGTGTCCTGCGTGTACGTGCCGACGTACAGCAGGTACTTCTCCGTTTTTGCAACCTGAGCGAGGAGTAGATTCGCCGCCAGCATGGCAAGCACAATGATTGAAAAGAAGACGCGTCGCGATAGGTTCATTCGATTGTGGGATCCTCATTCTCGATTGAAACGGCCAAAGAATTAACCACACAGGACACGAAGTGTCAGGAAGGGAAACCACTTGCTGCGAAACTCCTTTGTGTAACTTCGTGTCCTTTGTGGTTGATGTTTTCGCTCACTTGGTTAGCACGACCGGGACAGTTTCATTGTAGGGCCAGATCACGACGCTTACCGATTTTCGCTGGTTGAATGCATCCAGAGTTACGGGGAAACCCACGAGGATCGTCCGGGTGACCGACGAACCTTTGGCGACCTCGGTTTCAGGAGGCATAGATGGCTGCGACCCGTTTTTCAGCGAAGGAAATGCCTGGAAATAGCGATCGAAGTCTACAGCCGAGACTGCGTCGGCGCTGGACTCGCCACTTGGGGTTGAGAGCGAGCCTCCGATAGTGCGCACGTAAAAAGCCTTATCGCTAGTGTTCCGCAGAGTGAAGGTCAGAGCGACCATGGTCGTCGTCTGCCCGGGAACCTCGACTGCGGCAACGTTGTCCAGGGAGCCTCCTGCCTGCGGCTTGGCCCGTTTTAGAAACGACGCGATCAGTACGACGACGATTACTGCTCCGACCGCAATGAGGACGATCTTTACGGGTGGAAGATTCTTCTTCGCGGTGCCGAATTCCTCGCCGATGCTGATCGTCGGACCTTTCGGGGCGGGCGTTGTTGTTGGCACGACAGGAGGTGGTGGCGGCGGAGTCGAGGGTTGATCAGGCATGGGATTCAATCTTCGTCGATTCTACGCTGGACTGGGCAGAGTGCACCGCCTTTACTGATGTTGTGACATCTGGGTCGTGATATACGGCGAGGATCTCTTTGCCCTGCAGCTTCCGCATCAAATCTTGAAACGCTAGTTTGGAGTTTCCAACGTAATTCGGCCCCACAATGCTTCCGACAACGCTGCAACCGAAGACGTCTCTGGGAAAGTTGCCAATGTGCCACCGAATACCGCTTCTGCCAGGTACACCAATGACCTCTGGGGACATATAGCCGAGATGTGGGGACGTGCTCAGGATGACCCGATACGTGCCAGCTTGGATGCAGGGATACCCGGCATGGTACGGCGCATTACGTGAGGGTTCAAGACAGTAACACTCAAACGCTCCATCTACCCAAAACTCCCCGGTGATGGACTCACTTGTTTCAATTCGACGATAGACATCAACCTTCATTCTCGACTCCTGACTCGACCAGTTCCTACCGATTGCGTGCCGAATCTGTATGTTTCTCCTCGCAAAAAGGAATTGATCCGCGCCTATGCCAGTGTTGAACAACAAAAAAATCAGGGTCAAGGTCAAGTGAACATTGCTGAAAATAAATCTGTGGAAAACTCATTAACTGGTTATTAGTCATATACTTCTGAAATATGGATTGGAAGGAGTACGAACGCCAAATTGAGCAGGAGTTCCGTCAGGCGTACCCCCATGCTCAAATTCGGTACGACGCCAAAGTGGTCGGCAAGTTCTCGAAAGTCGAAAGGCAGATCGATCTGCTCATCGAGGATCAAGCATCTGACTTTTCATTCAGGATTGTCGTTGATGCGAAGCATCGGGGGCGGAAGATCGACGTAAACGATATCGAGGCGTTTATAGGATTAGCGAGGGACGTCGAGGCACATACAGCGCTGATGATCGCGCTGGAAGGTTACTCCGAAGCCGCAGTGAATCGGGCACACAATGATGATCTGGATATCATTTTAGACGTCTTGAACTTTGATGAATTAAGACAATGGCAAGGACTTGCTGCTGTCCCGTACTCGGGTGATCGCGGCGTTTCGATCGCGGCGCCATTTGGATGGATCGTGGATGCAACTCAACGTCCTGGCATGGTCGCAACGCTATACCAGCGCGGACGGACATTCGAAGAGGCCGTGGAGTGTAAGGAATTCATGTATGTCAATTTTTGGAACAAGAGAAATGATGAGATAAATACTCTCGATCGACTTCTTGAACATCAAAAGACGTACATGCTTGCGAGCGATCCAGAGGCTGAAATAGCTGTCATAGAGGAGTCGCTCAACCATCGAGTTGGTACGAAGACACTCATACGACGCTTCAAGAAGAAGACGTATCCGACACCTGAGTTCACCGGGTTTGTCGACTTCGAGCAGTTCATTTGCATGTGTGTTCTTTTCACGCCCGAGTCTCTTGAACGCAAGAATCTGAGGAAGCTTCGTTTCATCTTAAGAGACGCATTTCCCCTGAAGGTCCATCACGACCACACCGCCGAAATCAAGGCTGCTGAGGACGAGCTTCAGAAATCGGTGTCAATAGAGGAAAAGTCTCAGATTTTGGCGCGAATGGGGTTTTGGAGCAGAGAAATGGGAGACCTGCTCGCTTCGAAGCGTTTGCTTCAGGAAAGTCTGTCCCTAGAGCCGAATCACTACTACACCCTCAATCAGCTCCGTGCCACCCTTATCGAGATCGGCGATAAAAAGGCGATGCTCGAAGGCATACGCCAACTATTGCGTATAGATCCCCACAATCCGACTGTGTTCAGTGACTCGCTTGCTTACATGCGAAGCGGTGTAGTGGAGTGCGCTGATACCCTAGCTCTATTTGAAGAATTGCAGAGGGACTACCCAGAAGACCGGCTTGTACAGGCAAATTGCGACTTCTATTCTGGTCAGCTTCTGATTGCCACTGACTCCGTGAAAGCACGAAAGCATTTCCTCCGCGCGCTAGCGTTATTTAGAAGGCTTTTTCCTCGCCGTCACGAAGTATTTTCTGCTTTAAAGTCTGGGCTGAAGCAGCTTCCACGTAATAAACGCCCGCGACAAGACCGGTAGCTCCTCATCACACAGAGCTTCATTCGCTAAGATCAGGCGTGTTTCATGGCCTTCGCGAACTGATCGGCCGGGAGAGTGTTGAGCACGTCTTCCTTCGTGAGCCAGGCGCGGCGGGCCTGGAGGACGCCGTAGCGGATCTTGTCCATGTGCGACGTATGGTGCGCGTCGGTGTTGATGACGGTCTTTACACCATGCTGCTTTGCCTGCCGCAGGTGGACGTCGTTTAAATCGAGGCGGTCGGGATAGGCGTTCAATTCCATCGCCACTTTGTGCTTTGCGGCTGCAGTCAGCACGGCATGCATGTCGAAGGGATAAGAATCGCGGCGCAACTGGATGCGTCCAGTGGGGTGTCCAATGATCGAGGTGTTGGGGTTCTCGATGGCCTTGATCAGCCGCTCGGTCATCTTCTCCGCTTCCTGGTTGAACACGGAGTGAACGCTGGCGATGACAATATCCATTTGCGCGAGGACGTCGTCAGAAAGATCCAGGTCGCCATCGGCGAGAATGTCGACTTCGATTCCAGCAAAGATCTTGATTCCGTCAATCTGCTTGCCGACCTCACGAATGCGTTTGATGTGTTCGACGGCGCGCTTGTCGTCGAGGCCGTTGGCGAAGGCGAGATTTTTCGAATGATCGGTGATCGCCATGTATTTGTACCCGCGCTCTTTGGCGGCTTCGGCCATCTCCTCAATCGTGTTGCGGCCGTCGGTTTCGACGGTGTGCATGTGGACGTCGCCTTTGATGTCCCGGTGTGAGACGAGCAGGGGCAGAGCGTAATTCTGGGCGAGATCAATCTCGCCGAGGTTCTCGCGCATCTCAGGCGGGATGTAGTCGAGTTTGAGCTTGGAGTAGATTTCTTCTTCCGTTTTTCCGGCGACAGGTTTTTCGCCTTCGAGGGTGGCGAGCGCGTATTCGTTGAGCGTGTAGCCCATCTTTAGGGCGCGCTGGCGCAGCGCCACGTTGTGCGCTTTTGATCCGGTGAAATATTGCATGGCCGCGCCGAATGATTCGGGCGGAAGCAGGCGAACGTCGACCTGCATACCGTTGCGCACGTGGAAGCTGATCTTGTTGTCGCCGCTGACAATGACGTCCATGAGCGGCGGGTATTTCGCGACATGCGCGATGGCTGCCTGACGGCCTTCTTCCGTGGTGCAGGCTTTGCCGGTCACGAGGATATCGAGATCGCCCACGGTGTCGCGCCCGCGGCGCAGGGAGCCTGCGGGAGTGATCTTATCGATGCCGGGGAAGCTCTTGATGTAGTCGGTGAGCTTCTCGCACTCGATCTCGGCGGCATCGATGAGAAAGCGTCCGCCGATGCGGCGGTAATCCTGAATCGCTTTCAGTAGCTTGGCTTCGTGTTTTTCGCCCATGCGAGGGAGTTCGCGAATTTTTCCTTCGCGCGCAAGTTTTTCCACACCGTCAACATCGCTGACCTGGTAGGCGTCCCAGATGAGCTTGATGGTCTTCGGGCCGAGACCCTGGATCTTCAGCAACTGCAGCATCGAGGGGTGATATTTCTTCAACAAATCCGCCTGCACTTGTAGCTTGCCGCTGGTGAGGAGTTCCTGCAGATTCTGAAGCATGCCCTTGCCTACGCCGGAGATGGCGAGGACTTCTTTGGGCTCGGCTATGATGTCCTTGATCTGCTGCGAATGAGCTTCGATGGCCTGTGCAGCATTGCGGTAGGAGCGGATGCGGAAGGAATCCTGGCCGTCGATTTCAAGAAGGTCGGCGGTTTCGAAGAGAACGTTGGCGAGGGCCTTGTTGTCCATGGAAAGGACAAGGGTAAATCAGAGAGAAGGTAGAGGGCTAGGAGGCTTGCACGACTCCAGCGCCGGAATCCGGCCCCTCATTATCGCGTGATCGTTCCTTGCGTAGGTGCCACACGAGCCATCCGAGTGAGACGAATTTGAAAACATCATCTGCGCTGCATGCGAGCCATCCGGATCCCAGTAGACCGAGAGGTGCAAGCGCAGCAAGACACAAAACCGCGGATGCTATCAGAAATGTCGCGGGCGGTAGATCCCGATCCAAATTTCCGCTACTTATACCTGCAAATAGAAAAACAAAAAGGATAGCGAAAGGGATATCGAGGCCAGCGTTTGCGCGAAATTCCTGTGCGAAGACTAAAGAAATCGCTGTTCCAGTCGCCAAACTTAAGAATGCCGACCTCCATCGTTTCCTCACGAACTCCTTAACGCTTACTAACAGGAGGAGCGACGGGAAAACCAGGTTGGTTAGTTTATCTCCGAGGGCCGCAGCTGGAGGATAGAGGTAACTAACTCCGACGGCGAGAGCATGGACAGCAAATCGTCCGGCAAAACATAGGAGAACGAAGAAAAGCAAAGGTACGCCGAGCAGAACTGCGCCGAGGAACACGTTGAGTGCGGTCTCGCGGCAATTCATGCCTGAGATCATACTCCCCACACGGCTGCTAACGAACCCCGGCGCCGCTAGTATCCAGAGGTGAGACGCAGCCGTCTACGCGGCCTTCGTCACGTTCGCTGCCTGCGGGCCTTTCTGGCCTTCGGTGATTTCGAACTCCACCGCATCGCCCTCCTGCAGGCTCTTATATCCTTCCGAGCTTATCGCGCTGTAATGAACGAAAACGTCTGGTCCATCATTTCGCCCGATGAACCCGTACCCCTTGGCATTGTTGAACCACTTTACGGTCCCTTTCAAACGTTCCACTGAACCCCCTTCTTTCTGCACGTCCTCAAGAGGGGGCAAGGACGTGCCCGCAGTCACTATTGAGATGCATTTTCGAGCGCGAGGGGTAGGCTGTCAAGAACGGAGTATCCCTAGGGGCATACAGGATTTCCCTAGTAGTGAGAAGGACGGCGAGACTTTCATCAGCGGTGTTTGAGCGCCGTCTCGCCGCCGGTTCGCAGAGCGTGATCAAGCCACAGCACGGAGGAAATCGTTTTGCCGTCCTGAATAGTGCCGTTGATCACCATTCTGACAGCAGTGGGTAGCGCAACCAGCCGGGTCTCAATGACCTCGTCTTCTTCGGGTTCGGCCTCTCCTTCGCGGAGGCCGAGCGCCAGATATACCGACATCGTTTCTGCCATGAAGCCAGGGCTCGCATAGAACTTCAGGATACGGTGCCAGTGATCGGCTCGATATCCGGTTTCCTCGATCAGTTCGCGCTTGGCTGCGTGAAGTTCCGATTCGCCGGGATCGATGCGACCGGCTGGCAATTCCCAGAGGTAGGCGTTGGCAGCGTGCCGGTATTGACGCTCGAGAAGCACCCGAGGGATCTCGCGGGAGTCATCGACAGGCATGACGACCACGGAGCCGGAGTGGTGGATGAGATCGCGGCGGACTTTCACGCCGCCGGGTTCGCTGACATGATCGGTGGTCACCCAGAAAACTGGGCCGCGATAAACGGTGCGGGAGGAAATGAGGCGAGCTTTCTTGCTGTGCGTGCGGGATTTCCTGGATGGCGATGATCTGGGCATACGAACAATATAAAGCAAGAGTCTCGGGACCTCGGACGTCGGACCTTGGACCTCAGCGCCCGAATTCGTTCTATTTCTTCTGCTATCCTCGCCCGCATGAAAGGGAAACCGTCGATCGCGATTGTTGGGACTGGCAACCTGGGTACGGCCTTGGCTCTGTCGCTACACGCTGCGGGGTACGAAATCGACGCTGTCGTAGCCCACTTGCCGAGTTCCCTTAGGCGCGCGCGGGAATTGGCGAAGCGTTTTTCCTGTGATGTTCTGCGGGACGTTATTGAAACGCGGGCACACATAATGTGGTTCTGCGTGCCGGATGCGGCGATTGCAGGCGCGGCTCGGGATGCGGCTCGCAGCGACAGTTGGAAGGGAAGAGTCGCATTTCACTCGAGCGGCGCGCTGAGCAGCGACGAACTCGTAACGTTGCGAAGGCGAGGTGCGAGCGTAGCGTCAGTGCATCCGCTGATGACGTTTGTTCGAGGATCGACTCCGTCTCTTAGCGGCGTGCCATTTGCGATTGAGGGCGATGCTTCTGCCGTTCGCGTAGCACGAAGCATTGTGCGCCATCTAGGTGGGCGGGCATACAACATCCGCAAGCCGGATAAGACCGCGTATCACGCATGGGGGACGTTTGCTTCACCGTTGTTGACGGCTTTGCTTGCTGTGACTGAGCGCGTGGCGGAGAGGTCAGGTATTTCCCGAGAACAAGCAGCGCGGAGGATGATGCCGATCTTGCGGCAGACACTCGAGAATTACGAGACGTTCGGTCCGGCTGTGGGATTCAGCGGCCCGATCATTCGTGGCGACGCCGATACGGTGCGGCGGCATTTGCGGATTCTGCGAAAGAATCTGCTAGCGAAAGAAGTCTATGTCGCGCTGGTGAAAGCGGCGCTACAGTGGCTGCCCGCAAAGAACAAGGCATCACTCAAGCGGTTGCTGGATGCTTCCCGAGGTTGAGTTTCCACGCCCAGGCCAGAAGCGCGAGCACTGCGAACGGCAGCGAGGCGGCCGCGCGGATCGGCAAGGAAAAAACCGGAGTGGAATCAAATAGTGCGCGCGAGAGCACCGGCCGGAGGCTGATCAGGGCGAAGGCTGCGATCCAAGGCCAAAGGAGAGCTAGCAGTCCGACGAATGAGAGAACTCTGGCAGCGGGACTGCTTGTGAGCAGAACTCGACGGTGTCGGACCAGCAGGAGTATTCCCGGTATGAGGATCAGATCGTCATAGACCGCTTGTCCGGGGAGAATCGTGATCGTAGTGATCGCGAGGATTGTACTGAGGCTCAGCCAGAAACGAAATGATCGAATATCCGCGTCGCGATTGCGCCAGGCAATCGCGATGGCGAGGACTACCGATAACGTTGTCAGGATGAGTGTGGCGGGTCCGGATAAGTGCCCGAGCGGCGACGTGAGGACTTCGGTCACGAGCGGCGGCCGCGTGTAGTGGCGATAGGCGAGGACGGTGTGAATCCAGGAAGAAATCCAATGGGGAAAGACAGCGAGAGACGATCCCAATAACGCCACCATCGTCAGAAAGAAACTAAGGATTAGTTTTCGCCTCGTGTGCCACTCGGTAACGGTCCAGAGCAGTAAGTAGAAGAGCGCGATGGCCGTCACTTGCGGCTTAATTGTTGTTAGGGCGAGGAGCACTCCGGCGAGAAAGAACTTGCTGCGCCGAAGCGCCAGCACCGACGCGGCGAGAAGGAACGCAACCAGCAAGCCCAGTTGGCCGGCGAATAAGGCTTCCAGCGCAGAATAGCTGCATAGCGTTAACAGGACCGCGACTGCGGTCCACTGCCATTCGAGATTCCAGTCCATCGCGCGCAGCCAGAGCAAGATTGTAGCGACCGTCAGCGCGACGAGCACGAACAGCACGGCCACGCGGACGATCTCGAAAGGGAACAGAGCGGCTGGCCAGAAAAGCAGGTCGGTGTACGCCGGATATGGAAAGACGCGCTGATCGATCGGATCGCCTGGGCGCGTCGGATCGAGCGGACGACCGTAGAGCCCTCGTTGGATTTCGAGGGTCATCTGGAGGCTGTAGGGATCGCGACGCTCGCGCAGGAGTTCCTTGCAGCTGAGCCAGACCTGGTAGAAGTCGTTGCCGAAGGAGTATCCGTGGCCGAGTCCGTTCGCGGTGCGGACGGCAACGACCCTCGGCATGAACAGTCCCTGGTGGTAATAGAGGAACGACGCGGCGCCGATCACGGCGAGACAGAGTGCGAGCGTGGGAGAAAACGTGCGAGTTCCCGGACGCGGTGGGGGCATTGAAGTAGCAGGGAATTAGAGCACGGAGCGGCTGGACGTTCAATGTGGTTCAGTTGAGAGCGAAAAGCAGATTCCTCCGCGCTCGCTACGCCCGCTTGGCGGAATGACAAAAGGCTGAGCTGGGAATCAGCTGGTGAAGAGGTGGCCGAGCTTTTCTTTCTTGGTGCGGAGATAGTCTTCCGCGTAGGAACTCGGCGTGACTTCGCAGGGAACGCGCTCGACGACTCGAACCCCGGAACGCTCCAGAGCTTCCACTTTATCTGGATTATTGGAGAGCAGCCGGACGGAGCGTACGCCCAGGCTTTTCAGGATTTCTGCCGGGAGCGCGAAGTCGCGGTGGTCGGCTTTGAATCCGAGACGTTCGTTGGCTTCGACGGTGTCGAGACCGGAATCCTGGAGTTCATAGGCCTGGAGCTTCGCCATCAGGCCGATGCCGCGGCCTTCTTGCTGTTCGTAAATGAGGATGCCTGCGCCTTCTTCCGTAATCATCTGAAGAGACAGTTCGAGCTGTTGCCGGCAATCGCAGCGCAGGGAGTGGAAGACGTCGCCGGTCAGGCATTGGGAATGCACCCGGACCAGCGGAGGTGCAGACTTTACGTCGCCCATGACGAGGGCAACGGCCTCTTCGACGCCATCGCCATCGGCGGCCTGGCCGCGAAAACCATAAATCCGGAACTTGCCCCAGCGGGTAGGGAAATCCGCCGAAGCGACCTGCTGTACCTGAGATGGACTCACGAAAACATTATAGCGGCTGGACGCGATTGAACCGTGGTGACAACGTCACGTTTTCGTAACATCTTTTGTGAGATCGACAAAGCGACTAGCCACGCGCGCGGAAAGGAAAGACCGCGTCCTGCTTGGATGGAATCGGCGTTCCGTTGCGTGTCGCGGGATGGAAGTGCCAGTTCTCGAGCGCGGCGAGACATTTGTTGTCGATGTCGGAGCCGAGGCTTTGCAGAACCGTCTTGTTCACGATCTCGCCGCGTTCGTCGATCGTGATTTCGATGACTTCGTTGCCGGCGATGTCGGGCAACTGCCACGGGTAGACGACGGGGTCGGATGTGGCGCTAGGCAGCGCGGGACGGACTTCATCCCCCATGTACAGGCCAGAATTCAGAGTTCCATAGCGCTGTCCAGCCTGGGCGCCGTGTCCCAGAGCAGAGAGGGTTTGAGTCTGGGAGGTGTCCTGAGTTTCGGTACGAGCCAGGGCTTGCTGCGCGGCGGCCTTGGCGGATTTCGCCTTTGCCTGCCAGGTCAGCTTCTGGCTGTAACGTTCCCGCCGATATTTCTGGGTCGCTCGGTCGGACGAGCTGTGCGAACTGTCGTCGGGGTTCTTGCTCGACCAATAAAGGCGCGTGACCGAGGTGCCGTTCTCGCCGAGGGCGACGGAAACGGGATTGATCCGTTGCGGCTTCGGGGAATGGACCATCCACGCAAGAATTACCCCGTGCAACAAAAGTGAGGTGGCCCGGACCCACGTTTGCCTGTGGCCGATTTCGAGATTTGGTTGCGTGAACAAAGAACGGTTGAACCCCAACGTACGCCCTGCTCATAGTTAGACGCGGGAAGGTGGGCTTCGTCAAGGAACTTTTCGGCGAGTGAGCGAGGAGCGTTCCACGGAAGTAATGCCGCGGATTTTGGCGAAGCTCCGAAACGCTGCTAAAATGTCGGAAGTGCTTCCGCACTCCTTTCCACCAAGGGGCTATAGCTCAGCTGGGAGAGCGCATCGTTCGCAACGATGAGGTCGTCGGTTCGATCCCGACTAGCTCCACCAAAATCATACGTGTTCATACAGCTTCTAGCGTCGAAATCAAGGTTCCGCGGTGTCTGAGTCGTCTGTGAGCGATGACCGAAAGAGTGGTTGACGAAGCTATTTCGCAAGCGTGGCTCGATGCCGCGAAAGACCTTGGCATCCGTGTCGCGGCTCCATTTACGGTGCAAGCCTATGAACCCGTTATCTACGAAGCCCACATCGTAGACTTCGGCGGACCGAAAGGGACGGTGGTTGGAGTTCTCGAAGACAAGCTGCGTGATTGCCGTGCTACTCAAGGCTTTTACAGTTCAAATCTCTCGCCCTCGTATCGCAACTATGAACGACAACATTTCATCGCCACGTTAAACGACTGGGGATGGTATGGGCCAGCGAGTCTTCGACCCGTTTGGTACACGGGAGAATCGTGGAGTTGAGAAACGGGAACTTGAGTGTAATCGCGTGATTACAACAGTTATCTTCTGGTGGACTACCCCGCGTGCGAAGATTGTTACGTGCCGCGAAGAGGTCTAACGGCCGCGAAGATGACCATGCTGCTGGTTTTCGCGTGGACGTCGCTCCTACACGCCCAGTCATCTCGAATCCTACGAACCCCGCGCAATATGAGCTTCGGCGGAATCATGAACCAGATTCAAGAATATAGCGACGGCAGCATACCGGATGCTTTGGGAAGCAGATTTGATGGTTCTTCGTTCCGAGTCGCTGTCGTTGTGAACCGGGATGGTTTCGTCAATTGTGACTACGATGATCGAGGAAACACTCGACTGAAGAAGCAACTCCATGTGTCCGACAATCTAATCCATGAGTTGGCCGACTCTGTGTGTTCCTCAGTGAGAACTTGGAAGTTTCGTCCTCTCATCATCGAGGAACGCGCTTACGCATTCTTGGGCCCAATCGTAGTCAATATCGAGCGGCAGAAATTTGTTCTTCCAGATCCGGACCCGCGCTGGCAATACAATCCACCGCCCGTGAGGCGGAAGTCGGGTATGGATGCGGATTGAATCGTCCGCAGTTGGCGTAACATCGCCGTACACTTACTGATCCGCCGAGTCCTCGTCATTGGGATCATCTGCGGCATTCTTCGCCGCAAATCCCAAGGCGAAAAACACGGCAGCCAAACCCATACCTAGAAATTCAGAGAGGATCCGATCCGTCTTCGTGAACTCGCTGATTGCTCGTCCACCCACCAGGATCAGCAATCCAGCAATCACAAACAGAACTTGGCTAATTCCTTTGAGGAATGATTTCAAAGTGGCGCGATTCTACGCTGCTGAGTTGACGTGATGTCCGAACACTTAGCGTCCCCCGAGAACCTCGCGGATTGTCTTCCGGCCATCCAGTGAGGGCCCGGCGAAATGTCCGCGGATGGACAATGCTGCCTAGTTTCGGACAGAACAATTCCTCATCACAAAGTGTTTCTCCCTGAAAATTCAGCGACCTGAGGCTGCTCGAACTTGGTGACGTACGTGCCCGAGTTGCGTCAATTCATCGGGAGGAGTCTGCCCATGCAGCATCTGCTCCAAGACTTCCGCTTCAGCCTCCGGCAGCTGTTCAAGAATCCCGGATTCTCTCTCACCGCGATCATCTCCCTTGCGCTTGGAATTGGAGCGACCACGGCGGTGTTCAGCGTGGTCCACGCCATCCTGATGGATCCGTATCCCTATGCCGCTTCGGATCGCATGGTGCATATGCGGCTTTTCCAGACGCCCGATCAGCAGAGGGGATTTGGGTTGACCGGCGGGCAGTGGCAACAGATCCGGAAGTCTCCTGTCGTCGAGGATGCGTTCATGACCGAGGGCTGGAACTTGACAGTCACGGGCCACGATCTTCCCGAGGACGTTCAGGGTGTTTACATGTCGTCCAACGGTTTTGTGTTCATGGGAGTTCCGCCAGCGCTAGGGCGAGGTCTGCTTCCTTCCGATGCGATCGATGGACAGGAGCCGCAGCCCGTGGCGGTGCTGGGGTACAAGTTCTGGCTGCGGCACTTTAACGGCGATCGCGGTGTAATCGGACAAACGATCCAGCTGGTTCACAAGAACTACACGATTGTGGGAGTGGCTGCCGAGCGTTTCACCTGGGATGACGGAGATGTTTATCTGCCGCTGAAAGTCACCCAGGATCCCGTCAAAGCCAACTACGTTGGCCTTCGATTGAAGCCGGGGGTGACGCATGCGATGGCGGATGGGGCGCTGGCGCCGTTGATCGAGCAGTTTGCGAAGGAGACTCCGAAGCACTTCCCGACAGAACACCTTCAGTTCCATGTGGTGGGTTTGAACGATAATTTCGTCCACGATCTGGGTGGGACGTTATACCTGCTGTTCAGCGCGGTGGCGCTGCTGCTGGCGATTGGTTGCGGAAATGTCTCGATCCTGCTGCTGGCACGGGGAACTGCGAGGCAGCATGAGATGGCGGTGCGTACGGCCGTCGGGGCTAGCCGGTCGCGCATCATACGGCAACTGCTTGCCGAATCGCTGCTCCTGTCCTTGAGTGGCGCGGTACTCGGGGTGCTGCTGGCGTATCGTGCCCTTGCGGTGATTGTCGCCTTGCTTCCGAAGTACTCTTTTCCGCACGAGGCCTCCATCCATCTAAACCTGCCGGTACTGGTGTTCAGCGTTGCGCTGGCGATCTTGACTGGAGTCTTGTTCGGGCTCTGGCCGGCGCTGCAACTGTCGCGGCCGGAAGTGAGTCAGGTGATGCAATCGAGCACGCGCAAGATCGTCGGTGTCGTGCGTGGCAGGACAACGCACGGAGTGTTGATTTCCGCGCAAGCAGCCCTGACGCTGCTGCTGCTGGCGGGCGCGGGGGCTGCAATGCAGGGATTCTTGCATCTGCTGCACACACCTCTGGGATACGATCCGCACAACGTGATGTCGGTGGGTATTCCGGTGCATGACGGGACGTATCCGACGACAAAAGCGCGGCAGGCCTATTTCGAAGAACTCCACCGGCGTGCCGGGACTGTCGCGGGCGTAACCATGACGGCGATTTCAACCAACGCCACGCCGCCATCGAACGGATGGGGAACGGGAATTGAAATTCTCGGCCAGGCGCGACGCGACAACCAGCAGGTTCGTGTCAACCTGGTGAGCCCGGGATATTTTCCGCTGCTGAAGATTCCGCTGGCCCAGGGAAGAATCTGGGATGAGACAGAAAATCACAATGCGGCGCATGTTGCACTCATCAACCAGACGATGGCGAAACTCTATTTCCCAAACGGAGATGCGCTGGGACATTCCTTGAGGATTCCTGACATGAAGGACGAGCCTCCGTATCGACTGGTGTCGACGGGATCGGACTCTTGGCTACAAATTGTGGGAGTCATTGCCGACAAGCGGGATGACGGCCTGAGAAATCCGGTCGTTCCCGAACTGTTTGTGCCATACACGTTGAGCATGGGGATGTGGACACAGATTCTGGTCCGCTCGGATGCGAATCCACTGCGGCTTTTGCACGCCATCGGAATGCAGGTGAATGCGGTGGACGCCGAGCAACAGATCAATGGGCAAGTGCAGGACTTGGAGCACTGGATCAGCAGCCAGCAGGAATATGAGCAGGAACAGTTAGTGGCCTGGCTCTTCGGCGCGTTCGCGCTGCTGGCGCTGGCATTGGCGGCGGTCGGCTTGTATAGCGTTGTGTCGTATTCGGTGGCACAGCGTACAAACGAATTCGGAATTCGCATTGCGCTGGGTGCGCAGCGCGGTCACGTGCTACAGATCGTATTCACGTCGATCGTCGGTAGCGTGGGTAGCGGCATCTTGCTTGGAGTTGTGCTAACTCTCGCGTTGAACAAGGTGCTGGCAAAGTGGGCGGAAGGGAGTTCAAGGGATCCGCTGATTTTGCTGGGAGTGACGATCTTGTTAGGTGTCGTGGCGATGATCGCCTGCACCGTGCCGGCGAAGAGGGCGGTAGGCGTGGATCCTATGACGGCCCTGCGCTATGAGTAGTTGTTGTACGACGAAATTCTCAGGCGGTGTCATTCTGAGCGGAGCCGCTTTTCAGGCGGAGCGAAGAATCTCCCCCGCCGTTAAACTGGGCTTCAAGAGATGCCTCGCTGGTTTCTCCTCCCGCCTGGAGTTGAATTTCTTTCCTCCTTCCCGTTTTGAAACTGTAATTTCCCGTTCTGGGCACTCCCGCCTAAGTTGAATTCCTGCACGCATATCCGCGTTCCGGATGGCATGTCGTTGGTGCATTGTCCCTCACATCGGAGGGACATATGTTCATTCGTGACCTACCCGAGGTTGCTCTTCAGGGGAAAAGATGGAAATGCCGTATGTGTAAGGCGGCCGTGAGGTATTTGCCGCACGCGGCAAAGGTCTAATAAATCCCCCGACGTGCTCGATGAGCGCGTGCAAGAGAGAGCAATCACATGAGTTGTATTGGACTCCCCCAGAGACCAGTCCGCTGGTCTCTCTTCGCCTTCATACTTTTATTAGTTTCGTCTGCGGCGGTCAGCCAGATCGTTCCTTCACCTTCGACGGTAAACTTCGGCAACGTGCAAGTGGGCAGCAGCACGGTGCTGCCGGTTAAAATCACGAACAATTACAAAGGTGCCGCTACTATTTCTCAAGCATCGGTGAGCGGAACCGGATTCAGCTTCTCTGGGCCGGCGTTGCCGATCACGGTTGGCTCGAAGCAAACGGTGAGTTTGAACCTCGCGTTCGCGCCGCAGTCGGCAGGAACTTTCAACGGAAGCGTGGCGATCACCGCTTCCGGTTACTGGGGACGCCGCGACAGGCTCCATACGGTTAGCGTTTCGGTTGCGCTTTCTGGCACCGGTACCGCGGCCGGGTACCTCACAGCGCCTTCCAGCTTGAATCTTGGCACTGTCACGGTGGGCAGCAGCCAGACGCAATCTGTGACTCTTTCGAATACGGGGGGATCAAGTCTGACGATCTCGGCCGCAAGCGTGAGTGGCTCTGGCTTCAGCGTAAGCGGCATCGCGTTTCCATACACTCTGGCGGCCGGAGCGAGCGTGAACTTGTCGGTGGGTTTTGCGCCCACCGCTGCGGGAACATGCACCTCCACATTGGCCATCAGTTCGAACGCGTCCAATCCAACGGTGAATGTGTCGTTGAGCGGCACCGGAGTGACGGCTGGTACTTTGTCTGCGTCACCCACCAGCATGAATCTGGGAACGGTCACGATTGGCAAGAGCCAGACCCAGACTCTGGCGCTGTCGAACACGGGTGGATCAAGTCTTACGCTCTCGGCTGCAAGCACCACAGGCTCGGGCTTCAGTGTGAGCGGAATTACTTTCCCGTACACACTGGCGGCCGGCGCGGGCGTGAATTTATCGGTGACGTTCACGCCCGCCACGGCTGGAACGCTGACCTCGACGCTGGCAATCACTTCGAACGCTTCAAATCCCACGCTGAATGTTTCGTTGACGGGAGTCGGAGCGACTGCAGGCAGTCTGAACGTGACGCCGGCAAGTTTGAACCTGGGAAACGTGACGGTGGGCAGCAGTCACACGCAAACCCTGACTTGCTCCAATACTGGCGGATCGAGCATCAGCATCTCCAGCGCCAGTGCGAGCGGGTCTGGATTCAGCGTCAGCGGCCTAAGTTTTCCTTATACTCTGTCACCGGGTGCGGCGGTGAACTTGACGGTTTCGTTCACGCCCACAGCGGCTGGAGCGTTCAATTCGACGCTCGCCATCAGTTCGAACGCTTCCAATCCAACGGTGAATGTGTCGCTGAGCGGTACCGGAATCACTCCTGGCACCCTGACGGCGGCTCCCAGCAGCATGAATCTGGGAACCGTCACCGTCGGCGGCAGCCAGACGCAGACGCTCACGGTGTCGAATACGGGCGGGTCCAGCGTGAGTATTTCGGCCGCGAGCGTAACCGGAGCCGGCTTTAGTGTCACTGGCGCAACGTTCCCTTATGCGCTGTCGGCTGGTTCCAGCGTGAACCTGTCGGTGACATTCGCGCCTGTCACGGCGGGTGCGTTTACCTCTACGCTGTCGATCACGTCGAATGCTTCGAATCCAACGTTGAATGTGTCTCTGAGCGGCACTGGGGCAACTGCGGGAACGCTGTCGCTCTCACCCGCCAGCATGAACCTGGGAACGGTCACGGTGGGAAGCAGTCAAGCACAAACGTTGACGTGCTCCAACACAGGGGGCTCGAGTGTGAGTATCTCCGGTGTCAGCGTAACCGGATCGGGATTCAGTGTCAGCGGAACGTATTTCCCGTACACGCTGGCCGCCGGTGCGAGCATGAACTTGTCGGTGACCTTCGCGCCCACCACCGCTGGATCATTCACGTCCACGCTTTCGATGACCTCGAATGCGTCAAATCCAACTGTCAATGTTTCTTTGGCTGGTGTCGGGAGCAATCCGACTGGCACGCTGACGGTCACGCCCGCCAGCCTAAATTTCGGCAACGTGACGATTGGCAATACTCAGAGCCAAACCGGTAGTGTTACTGCCAACGGAGGGAGTGTAACGGTATCGTCGTCGAGTTCCAGCAATTCCGCCTTCACGATCAGCGGACTGACACTTCCGACGACGCTCAATTCCGGGCAGAGTGCATCGTTCACGGTCACTTTTGCTCCAACAACGACGGGTGCGTCTTCCGCGAACATCTCCTTCTTTACATCGACTTCGGGTTCGGCAGTGGAAACTGCCAGCGGCACGGGTGCTTCGGCCCAGCACACGGTAACGCTGACCTGGAACGCGAGCACGTCGTCGGTGGCCGGATACAACGTGTATCGGGGAACGGCGAGCGGCGGCCCGTACACCAAAATCAATTCGTCCCTGGATGCGCTGACGAGCTATAGCGACAGTTCTGTTCAGTCGGGCAATACCTACTACTACGTGAGTACGGCGGTCGACTCCGCCGGACATGAGAGCGCCTACTCGGGACAGGTACAGGCTGTGATTCCGTTTCCATGAGTGGCGGGCACCGCCGAGCGTTCACATTTGCGGAAACGACAAACCCTTGACCTCGTTCCGACAACTTCGGAACTCGAACTGATAGTATGTCGGAACGATGTCTCACCATTCTGGCCAGGGTGTTGATTTGCCGTAATTTCGCCCAGGCCGTCCGGTCTCAAAAATGCAAAAAGTTGCATGGATGTTACAGAGTTCTTGCGCAGACAAGTGTCGGAAGTACATGAAGCGAAAGCTTTAGTTGTGCCTCTGCGCGAACTGTTATAGATTGTTGCGAACTTGGAGGGGGTTCTATGAGACCCAGGTCGGCGTGTCCGCTGCCGATGTTGGCCGTAGTGTTTTTAGCTCTCGCGCTTCTTAATCAAGCAGCTTCGGCGCAGGCTGTCTTGCGTCCGATGATGACCAGCCATGTTCCTCAGGAAGTTGCCAGCGGAGTTGCTCCGTTGGTGGGCCATCTGCCTGCACAACAACGACTTAGCTTGGCGATCTCGTTGCCCATACGGAATCAGCAGCAGCTCGAGTTCTTCTTGCAGGATCTCTATAACCCTAGCAGCCCGGTGTATCACCACTACCTGAGTGTTGCGCAGTTTGCCGAGCTTTATGGGGCGAGCGAGGAAGATTACAACTCGGTCATTCAATTCGCGCAGGCGAACCATCTCACCGTGCAAACTACCGGCAAGAATCGCATGGTGGTCGATGTCGAGGGAGCCGTAGCAGATGTTGAAGCCGCGTTCCATACGTCGATGGGGATCTACCAGCATCCGACCGAAGCGCGAACGTTCTACGCTCCCGAGCGTGAACCCGCCGCCGCGACAAATGTTGCGCTGTTGCACGTCTCGGGACTCGATAATTTTGTGCTTCCCGTCGCGAAATACTCGTTCGGGACCGGCGCCGTCGCGAAATCTGGCGGTTCGGGGCCTAGCGGTTCATTCCTTGGCAGCGATCTGCGAACGGCGTACTACGGGTCTGGATCTCTGAACGGCTCAGGGCAGACGATCGGCATTTATGCGTACAAGGGATATAACCCCGCCGACATCAACGCGTACTTCGCAAATTCGGGCCTGTCCCTCAATGTGCCAATCGTTTCTGTTTCAGTGAACGGAGCCAGCACGAGTTGCGGATCGGGATGCACCGACATCGAACAGGCGCTGGACATCGAGCAGGCGATTTCTATGGCTCCGGGGCTTAAGCAGCTTCGCGTGTATGTGGGGAAGAACGATGTTTCGATTTTCAACCAGATGGCTTCGGACAACCTAGCCAGCAGCATCAGCTGCTCCTACGGATGGGCGAAAGACCAGAGCAGTCTTGAGCCGGTATTGCAGGAACTGGCGGCTCAGGGGCAGACAGTTTTCGTTGCCACCGGAGATCAAGGCTCCAGTACGGCAGCGAATGTGGTGTGGCCCTCTGACGACACGTGGGTGACGGCCGTTGGTGGCACGGTTCTGACCACAAACGGAGCTGGCGGGAGTTGGAAGTCAGAAACCGGCTGGTCGAGCAGTACCGGCGGAATTTCGAAAAACAACATTTCCATACCGAGCTATCAACAGTTGGCTGGCGTCATCACATCGGCGAACCATGGGTCGAATACGCTGAGAAACATTCCTGACGTCTCCTCGGAGTCGGCAGCCGCGCAGTACGTTTGCGCGATCGGAACATGCCGGAACCAGGGCGGCGGTACCAGCTACGCGGCGCCCTTGTGGGCGGGACTGATTGCGATGGCAAATCAGCAAGCGGCCAACCGCGGCGACTCTAATATTGGGTTCCTGAATCCAACTCTGTACGACGTTGCTACTGGATCTCGCTTCAGCAGCGATTTCCATGACATCACCAGCGGAAACAATGGCGGGTTCTCCGCTGTGTCCGGCTTTGATCTCGTAACCGGTTGGGGCAGTCCCATCGGCGCCAGTTTGATCAATGATCTAGCTCCGTAGGATTGGCGAGCAGGGCACGCCCTGGGGTGTCCTGCGATCGGCTGATCAGTGAACCTGGAAGAATTCCGTCATATCAGGTGCAGCGGCGGATGCTCCTGGCAAGGACGTGATCCCGGAAGCGGCCAGCGACAAGCGCAGTGCGCTTTCGTGCTGGTAGACCGTCTGCGATTGAAATCCCTGTTTTGCCTTCGTACTGATGACCAGAGTGGCGACATGTCCGCCACCATGATCGACATCGGACTGATCTCCCTCATCGAACGTGACAATGAGCAACCCGCTGCTTTGAAAGCCAGAATTCGCTATCAGCGGCGCAATGTTGGACTGCAGCCATGAGTCGGCCTGCGCAAGCGTGCCGTCGTGCGCATCGTTGTTGACGTCGGGAACAATGAACGAATACTGCGGCAATGCATTGCTGGCGAGGTCGGCCGCAAATTGGGTGAACGGAACGACATTCGCAGCCTGCGTAGTGTCGGTTTGCACATCCGAAAAGTAGGTAAACGGGTTGTGATGCCTGAGATAGGCACCGGAATCATTTCCCAGATATCCCTGAGAGGGAATCGACTCGGCGTAGCATTTCCATGATTTGCCTGCCTTTACTAGTTCCCGAACGACATTGTCGTCGCTGATCGTTCCTGAGAAACTGTCGTCCAAGGTCTGCGTGGAGCCGGTTGTGAGCATGAAGTAGTTGGGAAGGGAAGGGTGCGCATTTGCGAAGTATTGCGCGGCCACTCCATATTGCGAGGCTAGTTGATTGAAATAGGGCATCGACGCATTGCCCATTACTTCTGAATAGCTGTGATTCTCTTCGACGAGAACTAGCACGTGCGAGAACATCGGCTGACCCGTGGGAACAGGAGTCGTGACGGGAGAAGAGCCAGTGCCTCCGCCGCAGGATACGACTCCCGCCGTAAACAACAGGACCATCCATGCATACGACTTGCTTTTCGCGTTACAACAGCTGACGAGTTTGCACACCGGCAACTTGGATGTGCGCCAATCTCAGGAGTTTGCAGCAATTCCAGGTTTGCGTGGCTAACACCGATGGCGTAAACGCTTTAACGGCCTATTCAACACTCCATTTGGTTGTGGTTTATCGCATTGTCATTCCGCGTGCGTAGTTTGTGTGCAGAATCTGCGCAGTTCGCAACCAGCATTGATGCCGCAGCCAGACTACATAGATCCTGAGGCCGCAAACAGCGCGTCCTCAGGATGACAAACTTGGAACATTTAGTCGTTCTGGCGAAGCTCAGATTGTCGGGACCCCAACCAATTTGAACAAGCGGCCTTACGAGAATCAGTGCGATTTCCGAGTTTTGTGCGATACACTGACTGGCTTTTCACGTGGTTCGAGGGGGAGCGTGGAAAATGGGCGATGATGCAACCGATCGCTTGAAGCTTCTTTGCGACAAGATTGCGAACGAGAATGATCCAGAGAAGCTCGCCGCCCTGGCGAGAGAATTGGACCGATGGCTCGCGGACGATGAAGCGCGGCGGAAGAAAATGAAGGAGCCCTCGGAAGGTGCATCGGAATAGATCCGCCCAACTCCATCAGTGCCTGCCATATGATAGTTTCAATGGTCCGATGAGTGGGGTCGGACGAGAACTCGACAGATAGCTGCACCCAAGAATCCTTCCAAATCTTATGGACAAGAAATTTCGTGTGTTTGCGACTTGCGATATTGGCGAGGCGATCGATGTGTTGCGCCGGCGTGGATATGAAGTGGAGGTCTATCCGCACCCGGAAGCTCCTCCCAAGGCATTGATTGTTGCGAAGGTGAAGTCCGGCATCGATGGTTTGATTACGACGTTACGGGATCCCATTGATGCCGAGGTTTTCGAGGCGGGGAAAAGCACATTGAAGGTGGTAGCCCAGATTGCGGTCGGTTTCGACAATATCAATCGTGCCGACGCGAACCGCTACAAGATCCCATTCACTCACACAGCGGATGTGTTGACGGAAGCCACCGCGGAGTTTGCGTTTTTCATGATGGGAGCGCTGGCCCGGAGAATGTGGACAGCGGAGCACCTGACTCGGGATCAGCAATGGGGCTACTGGCATCCGTATCTGCCCTTTCTTGGAGATGAAGTCACGGGCAAGACCGTTGCTGTCATTGGAACAGGGCGAATCGGATTGGCGTTCATCAAGAAATGTGTCGGCTTCGATATGAACGTTCTGTGCTACGACCCAGCGTATGAGAATCATGCTTTCGTGAAGACAATTCAGGAGATCCACAACTTGCAGCACGATCGTGGATTGACCAGAGAGAAGGCATGGATACATTACGCGCCCTTTGAAGAGGCGTTGCGCAATGCGGACTTCGTCAGTGTCCATGTACCTTTGCTGCGGAAGGAAGAAAGCGCGACTCCCACGTACCACCTCTTCAACGAGCAGACACTCAGCTTGATGAAGCCGACGGCCTACTTGGTTAATACGTCTAGAGGGCCGGTGGTCGATGAACAGGCTTTGGCGCGCGCTCTGAAAGAAAACTGGATCGCGGGGGCGGCGCTGGACGTCTATGAAAGGGAGCCATTGCCGGCGGAGTCCCCGCTGCGCGATCCGGCGATTGCCGACCGTTGTAGATTGCTGCCGCATTTTGCGAGCGCTGCAAGGATCACTCGGCTATCGACGGATCCTGAAAAAGGAATGGCTGGCCGTTGTGCCCAGGGACTCGTCGACGTGCTGGAAGGGAACTATGGCGGTGACGCTAGCAAAATGCCCTATGTCGTGAACCGCGAGGCGTTCGCAAGATAATGATTCTAAGCAAAATAAAGGCCGAGGAATCACAAACGACATGGTGTTTATAGCAGAAGCAAGCTTTCTGTTAGCAGTTTACGTGTGTCCGGTTACAATAATGGACTCATGATGTCCAGTTCGGGGAGTTCGATGAATAAGCGACTTTTGGCGGTGATTGGCGCTGTAGTCCTTGGCATCCCATTTGTTGGGGCGACCGAGGTTCCTGGCGCATCGGGATTGAAGCTAGAGCCAGCTCCCAAGGAGGTCCAACTCCGCCAGGGCGGATTCATGGTTGGACCGCATACGAAGATCTACGTTCAGCTGGGGCACCAATCCGAAGATCGCATTGCCGCGGAGACCTTGGCGGAACAAGTGGAAGATCAGTCTGGACTGCGGCTTGATATCGAATGGATGAAGGCAGAGGGCAAGGCCGAAGATGGAGCGATCGTTTTAGCCCGCCTGCAGGATGCCCGCGTTCGACGCTTTCTCGCGCACAACGGCTTGCGAGCGGATCAGGCTGTTGGGGAAGATGGTTATCTGCTGTTTTCCGATAAATCCCACCTGATCGTGGCAGCCAACAGCGGAGAAGGATTGTTTTACGGAGTGCAGACCTTGCGTCAGTTGCTGCACCCCGGCGGGAAAGGCCTGATTTGTCCGGCAGTGGGGATTCGGGATTGGCCAAGCTTGCAGGAAGTGGGCGAGCCGAGAGTGACACAGACTCCGCCTGAACTGGCAAAAGGTGGAGCGCCCCGCGGAGAATGATGGGGTTGAGTTGATTCGCGGTCGAGCGATTGATCCATTCAGAATAAAACTCCGGGCGTCCTTTTTGGACGCCTATTCCTTTTTGTGCAGCTTCCGTTCGGGCGGCAGGACTATGATTGGCGGTTACCCGCCATGATCGTCCGCCCTATTGCCGAGCCCATTCTCGACGCCGAAGAGCGGTTTGAAGGCTTCGAGAACCTGATGCCGTTTCGAGTTCAGAACATCCTTCTGGTTTCCAGTCTTTACGATTCGTTCATCCTGCGCGAAGACGGCCGCCTCAACGAATTGCTGATCGACGAGTCGCTCGAACTCAACCTGCGCCAAATCCCCGGAATCACTCACGTTTCCAGCTGTGCCGAAGCGCTTGAGCTGGCGAAGTCCAATCCGCAGTTCAACCTGATTGTCACCAATCTGACTGTGGGAGACAGCAGCGCTGCCGACCTTGCCCGCAAGGTACGCGAGGAAGGACTTGACGTTCCGGTTGTTGTGTTGGGATACGACTATCGCGAAATCAAGAATTTCGTCGCGCGAAATCCGGTGACGGATGTGGATCGTGTCTTCCTCTGGCAGGGAACTGCCCGAATCCTGATTGCAATCGTGAAGTACATCGAAGACAAGCGCAACGTGCTGCATGACACGCGAGCAATGGGAGTCCCGGTATTGCTCGTGGTGGAAGACAACATCCGTTACTACTCTTCGTTCCTTCCGGTGATTTATACCGAGTTGATCAAACAGTCGCGACGGGTCATCCAGGAAGGCATCAACGTGGCGCATAAGCTCGTGCGCATGCAGGCACGGCCGAAGATCCTGTTGGCCTCGAACTTCGAGGAAGCCGCGCAACTGGTGCAGGAGTATCGCGAGTATGTTTTCGGTCTGGTGTCGGACGTGGAGTTTCCCTGGGAAGGAAAACTCAATCCCGAGGCGGGCTTTGAGCTCTCCCGCATCGTCAAGAGCCTGACACCCGATGTGCCAGTCGTTCTGCAGACCAGCCGAACCGAATTTCGTCCGCGGGCGCATGCGGAAGGGTATTCGTTTCTGAGGAAACGCTCGCCCACCTTACTGAAAGATTTGCGTCGTCTCCTGACGGATCATTTTGGATTTGGCGACTTCGTCTTTCGCCTGCCCGACCAAAGCGAGGTTTGCCGCGCGAAAGATCTGAACGAACTTGAAGAACAGCTGCAGACCATACCCACCGACAGCCTGATGTACCACGCAGGGCGCAATCATTTCTCGCATTGGCTGATGGCGCGGACAGAATTTGCATTGGCGGCGAAACTGCGCCCGCGCAAGGTGTCCGACTTCGATGGGCCCGAGCACTTGCGCCGCGACCTGATCGAATCCATCAATGATTACCGCCGGGAACAGAACGAAGTTCTCATCGGCGACTTCAAGCCCGATACGTTCAAACCGGAGCAATCGAGTTTCTTGCGCATCGGCTCGGGCTCGCTGGGCGGAAAGGCGCGGGGATTGGCATTCGTTCGTCACCTGTTGCGTACGCGCCGAATTGCGAAACGGTTTCCTGGAGTTCGCCTTTCTGTTCCTCCGGCGGTTGTGATTGCGACCGATATGTTCGACTTGTTCCTCTCTGAGAACAACTTGAGCGATTTCGCCTTGCACTGCGACGACGACAGCGAAATTCAGCAGCGTTTCTTGGATTCGCCATTGCCGGTACTGCTCCAGGAAAACCTGAGAGCTTATCTTGAGGAGGTTCGTTATCCCGTCGCGGTGAGGTCGTCTAGCCTGCTTGAAGACTCTCAGTACCAGCCGTTCACCGGCGTGTATGAAACGTTCATGCTGGGGAACCAGCAGACCAGCTTGCAGCTTCGCTTGGATGAACTGAGCGAGGCGATCAAGCGCGTGTATGCCTCGACGTTCAGTCAGCATGCGAAGGCTTATGTCCGCGCTACGCCCTACCGCCTGGAAGAAGAAAAGATGGCGGTGATTCTGCAGCAGGTCGTCGGCAAGCTCCACGGTCAGCGGTTCTATCCGGATTTCTCGGGCGTCGTCCGATCCCATAACTTCTATCCGGTCGCACCGATGACTTACTCCGATGGCATTGCGGCGGTGGCGCTGGGGCTCGGCCGAACAGTGGTAGATGGCGGCAAGTGCATCAATTTTTGTCCGCGCTATCCGCGCAATTTACTGCAATTCTCGTCCGTGGAAGATATCCTGGCGAACACCCAGACGGAATTCTGCGCGCTCGAACTCGATGGCATTGCGCATGGGACAGCCGGACACCTGCGTGAGATGAAGTTCGGGCTTGATGTCGCGGAAAAGGATGGAACTCTGCACGCCGTCGCATCCACGTATTCTGCCGACAATCATGCGGTGTATGACGGTCTCAGCCGGCCCGGAGCGAGGGTCGTAACGTTTGCTCCCATGCTGAAACACGGTTTATTTCCGCTGGCGCAGATTCTCGAAGTTCTTGTGCGGGCTGGTGAGGATGCGCTGGGTAATCCCGTGGAGATTGAGTTCGCGGTGAGTCTTCCTCGAGTGGAAGAGAATGCCGAGTTCGGCTTCCTGCAGATCCGTCCGCTGACTCTGGCCCGCGATCACCAAGACCTCGCGATTGAAGATGTCGACTCTAGCCGTGTCATCTGCCACAGCACAAAAGTTCTCGGCAACGGTCGAATCGAAAATCTTCACGACATCGTGGTGGTGGATTCACATCGATTTGAGCGCAGCCGGAGCCGGGAAGTGGCAGAGGCGGTGGCACAATTCAATGCCAGATTGAGCGCGGACAACATCCCCTATCTTTTGATTGGCGTGGGGCGATGGGGATCGAACGATCCGTGGCTAGGAATTCCGGTTGAGTGGGATGAAATTTCTGGCGCCCGCGCGATCGTCGAGGCTGGATTCCGTGACTTTCGCGTCACGCCATCCCAGGGTAGCCATTTCTTCCAAAACCTCACCGCATTTCAGATCGGATATTTTACGGTGAATCCGGACGCTGGCGAGGGCTCCATCGACTGGCAATGGCTTTCAGCGCAGACCGCTGTCGACGAAGAGGGATGTGTGCGGCATCTTCATTTCGATCATCCGATGCGGGT
>Ga0335080_10000502_pt1 | contig 35895 bp, 27 predicted proteins | sample Lox_Sample_34_FD_206720 | JGI IMG/M metagenome (GOLD analysis project Ga0335080, IMG submission 206720) | Soil microbial communities from Loxahatchee National Wildlife Refuge, Florida, United States - Lox_Sample_3.4 | ecosystem: Environmental > Terrestrial > Soil > Wetlands | place: USA... | reverse complement strand
GCCAACCTTCGTGGGTGGAGCCGCCTTTGCCGGGGGTAACGCCTCCGACGATTTTGGTGCCGTAGGCGGCGCTGGCTTTCGCGTGGAAGGTGCCTTCGCGGCCGGTCAGGCCCTGGACTACTACGCGCGTATTTTTATCTACAAGAATTGCCATATGAAAAGTACCTTTTGACTGCCAGTTTCAGAATCTTTCACCAGAGGAGACACTGAGGGCCACAAAGAAAACCTAGCGCCACTCCGTTACGCCTGCGGTGCCCCGGGCTGCGGCCACAACCTTGTCTGCTGCATCTTTCATTGTGTCGGTTACTACGAAGTTGAAGCCGGAACTCAGCAGGATCTTTTTGCCCTCATCGACGTTTGTGCCTTCCAGGCGCAGGACGATGGGCAGCTTGATATTCGTTTTGCGAGCGGCTTCGACTACTCCGGTCGCCAGCGTGTCGACTCTCAGGATGCCGCCGAAGATATTGATCAGGACTGCCTTCACATTCTTGTCGCTTAGAAGAATCTCGAAGGCGTGGGCGACTTGCTCGGAACTGGCGCCGCCTCCCACGTCGAGGAAGTTGGCGGGCATGCCGCCGGCGTATTTGATGATGTCCATGGTCGCCATGGCGAGGCCGGCTCCGTTGACCATGCAGCCCACGTTGCCATCGAGCTTGATGTAATTCAGGCTGTACTTGGAAGCTTCGACTTCCAGCGGATCTTCTTCAGTGATGTCACGCAGTTCGCGGAGGTCTGCGTGGCGGAAGAGAGCGTTGTCGTCGAAGTTGATTTTAGCGTCCAAGGCAAAGAGGCGGCCATCGGTGGTCGTAATGAAAGGGTTGACTTCGAGCAGAGACGCATCCGTGTCGAGGAACGCTTTGTAGAGGCTGGTCAGGAACTGGACCGCGGGACCAATTTGCTTCGCACCGAGGCCAAGTTTGAACGCGATCTTGCGGGCCTGGAAGCCTTCGAGGCCCATGCCCGGATCGATGTGTTGTTTCAGGATCGCATCGGGATTTTCTGCGGCGACCTGCTCGATTTCCATGCCGCCGGCGGCTGATGCCATGAACACCGGCTTGCCTTCAGCGCGATCGACCAGGATTCCGAGATAGAGTTCCCTTTCGATCGGCAGCGTTTCTTCGATCAGGAGGCGGCGAACAATACGACCTTCCGGGCCCGTCTGGTGCGTGACCAGCTTCATGCCCAGCATCTTGGCGGCGAGATCTCCGGCTTCGTTGACCGATTTGGCGATCTTGACGCCTCCGCCCTTGCCGCGGCCTCCGGCGTGGATTTGGGCTTTTACGACCACGCCGCTCGAACCTGAGTTCAACAACTCTTTTGTGATCGACTCGGCCTCTTCGCGGGAAGTGGCCATCGATCCGCGGGGTACAGAGACACCATACTTCTTTAGGATTGCCTTGGCCTGATACTCATGAATTTTCATAATGATGACTCTTCAGTTAAGACTCGGAGGGACCCTGCTTGCAGCGTCGCGATGCGGGCAGCAAACCTTCGATTTTATAGTAGTCACGCGAACTTGTGCCATTCCCATCGTGAGGAAAAAGTATTAGCGCGGAGGTCGCCGAGAGATCGTTTCCATGCCAAGAGCGACACGCTCACCACAGGGGGCACCCTTCGACTTCGCTCAGGGCAGGCCCAGGAACACGAGGGAAACCTCAAAGATTTGCACCGTAGGAAGTAGAATCGTCATCCTAATCCCCACCATCGCTTCGACCGGCTGTGAGGGATCATGAAGCTCATTTCACTGCATGTGGCGCGGCCGCGGCTGGCCATGTACAAGGGCGAAACGTTTAACACCGGCATTTTCAAACAGCCGGTGTCTGGACCGGTGGCGCTGCGGACGCTGAACCTGGACGGTGATCGACAGGCCGATTTAGTAGCGCATGGCGGGCCGTTCAAGGCGGTATACGGGTATCCCTCGGAGCACTATGAGTTCTGGAACGCAGAGTTGCTGGGGGCCAATCTTCCCTGGGGCATGTTTGGGGAAAACTTTACAACCGAGGGATTGTTTGAGAAGGAGTTGCATATTGGGGATCACCTGCGGATCGGGACGGCGATTGTCGTGGTGAGGCAACCACGGATTCCTTGTTACAAGCTGGCCGTAAAGTTTCAGCGGAATGACATCCTGCAGCGATTTCTGAGTAGCGGGCGCAGCGGGTTCTATTTTTCGGTGGAGCAGGAAGGGACTGTGCAAGCGGGGGATTCATTTGAGTTCGTGAGCCGGGAGCCACTGGACATCACGATCGCGGAGATGAACCACTTGTTTGTGGATGACAAGTACAACCAGGAGCTGCTGAACAAGGCGATGACGACTGCTGCGCTGCCGGAAGACTGGCGGGACTATCTACGGAAGAGACTGGCTGGGCCTGCGACTGTTGCGGGATAGACCTCGATTTTTTCCCAGAACACTTATCATTGAAAATCCCCACTTGTGGCCACATCGGCCAGAAGTGGGCCACCCGATTTTATTTGCTTGGGGAGACGAAGGGCACTCGGCTTACGTTAATGACGTACAATTCCTGCCGGAATGATTGTTGAGGCACTCCATCAACTCGCTAATCACAGCGAATCTCTCAGTCGCTCGGCGGCGCGTGACGTCATGGGCGAGGTGTTGACCGGGAAGTGTACGGATGCGCAGATTGCTGCCTTGCTCGTTGCCCTGCGGATGAAGGGCGAGACGGTGGAGGAGATTGTCGGATTCGCCGAAGCCATTCGAGCCGCAGCTGCGCCTTTACCAATTGAGCGGAATGGAGAGGCGATCGCCGTCACCGGCACGGGCCGCGAAGCGTTGGCGGAGGAGTGCGAGAACGACTCGCTGGTCGACACGAGCGGAACTGGGGGCGATGCCAGTGGCACGTTCAACATTTCTACAGCCACGGCGTTGGTTACCGCCGGCGCAGGCGTGCGCGTGGCCAAGCATGGGAATCGGAGTATCAGTTCGAAATGCGGATCGGCGGATGTGGTCGAAGCGCTGGGGATCAATATTCAACTTTCGCCGGAGCGTGCGGCGCAGTGCTTGCGCGAAATCGGAATCTGCTTTCTTTACGCGCCGAATTTGCATCCGGCGATGAAGCAAGTGCAAGGAGTGCGCCGGGAATTGCGGATGCGCACGATGTTTAACCTGCTGGGTCCGCTGACGAATCCGGCGCGGGCCAACGGGCAGGTCGTGGGCGTCTATTCGCTTGAGTTGGTGGAGAAACTGGCGGAAGCGCTGAGCATGTTGGGATTGCGCCGTGCGTTGGTTGTCCACGGGCTGGATGGACTGGACGAGATCACGATCACCGGAGTGACTCGCATTGCCGAGGCTCGCGAAGGGTCCGTGCGATCGTACGAGGTCGAACCGGAGGAATTCGGAATGAAGCGCGCTTCGTTGCAGGAGATTGCGGGCGGAGATGCTGGAGAAAATGCAGCGATCATTCGCGCAGTGTTGGGTGGGGAGAGATCGCCGCGTCGAGATGTGGTGGTGCTGAATGCCGCAGCGGCGCTGGTCGCCGCTGGAAGAGCGGATCACATTAGTGGAGCATTGCCTGTGACAGCGAAGTCTATCGATTCCGGGGCGGCGGCCGAGAAACTCCAGGCACTTGTCCGGTTCAGCTCAGGCTGCTGAAGGTTTCGACCCGGGCTGAATATGAGTCGGCAACGTGCATGGGTCCTCCGGCCCGCAAAAGACGCGGGCCTCAGGATGACAGTGGTTACTTCACTTCTACTTTTTCCTGATACTGAGCAATGTGCACGTTCCATCCCAGCTCTTTCATCACCAGAGCGCGCATTTGACTTGAGGCGTCCGGTTCGCCGTGGACCAGGTACGTGGTTGCGGGACGGTTCTTGAACGTGCGCAGCCATTGCAGCATCTCGGGGGGATCGGCGTGATCGCTGAATTGCTCGAGGGCGGCGACCTGGGCTCGGATCGGCACATAATCGCCAAAAATCTTCACTTCGTGGGCCTTGTTCTTAATGGTGAATCCGCGGGTCCCGGGAGCCTGAAAGCCGATGAAGAGTACCAGATTGCGCGGATCGGGAAGGCGCTGGGCGAGATGATGGAGGATGCGCCCCCCGGTCGCCATCCCGCTGGAAGAGATAATGACGGCTGGCATCCGGGATTCATTGATCTTTTTCGATTCTTCCGGCGTCGAGGCGAAAGTGAAGGAGGGCCACTGGAGCGGCGAGCCGTACTTGGCGATCATGTCACGGCTGGCTTCGCTGTAATCCTCATCGTGCTTGAGAAATATTTCTACCGCTTTGATCGCCATGGGGCTGTCGCAGAAGATGGGTATTCGGGGGATTTGGCCAGATTCCATGAGGTGCTTGAGGATGAAGACAAATTTCTGAGTGCGCTCCACGGCGAAAGCCGGAACAATGACGCTGCCGCCACGCCTCGCAGTGGAGGTGATCAGTTCCGCGAGTTCCGGGAGCGGATCTTCCTTGGGATGCACGCGATTGCCGTAGGTGGACTCCATTACAACGAAATCCGCTGTTTCGCCTTCCTGCGGGCCGTGGTGCACTACTTTCCCCGGCGCGACTTTGTGATCGTGAACGCGGCCGATATCTCCCGTGAAGAGCAGACCCCGGGTGCGGCCGTTGATCGTCAGTGAAATTTCCGCCATGCAAGAGCCGAGAATGTGGGCAGCCGGCACAAAGCGGAAAGAAATCTCCGGACTCAGATTCATCGACTCGCCTACCTGCACGGGCTTGAAATATTGCAGGGAATTCTCAGCCTCTTCAAAGGTATAGAGCGGTAGTGCGGGGTCATGCTTGGATTTCTTGATCTTGTTGTAGAAGCGTGCATCTTCTTCCTGCAGGTGGCCGGAGTCGGGGAGGATAATGCCACACAGATCGATGGTGGGAGGGGTGGCGTAAATTGGGCCATGAAAGCCTTCTTTGACCAGGCGGGGAATCCAGCCGCAGTGATCGAGGTGAGCATGGGTGATGATGACGGCGTCAATCTCTTTCGCCGGGATCGGAGTGTCGCGCCAGTTCCGTTCGCGCCATTCTTTGGGACCCTGGAAGAGCCCGCAGTCGATCAGGACTTGCAAGCCGCTTTTTCCGGACAAATCGCCAGTATTGATGAGATGTTTTGAGCCGGTGACGGTGCCGGCTGCGCCCAGGAATTGAATGTAGGCCAAGTGCCCTCCCGACGATCAAATTACCACGGAGATAAGGAGGGAACGAGAATACCGAGGATAGCAACGGACAAGCCTCTTTGGCTTTTCCCGGGCCTGACTTCATCAATTACTTCTTCGCGGGCGCGATGGTGTAGGTGTTGTTGGAAACGTCGCTTTCGGGGACGCTGCCGTCATTGACCTTAATCTCCTGCGGCGTTTGGGGAGTCTCCAAGCGAAACGTGATTTTGTTTTTGACGTGCAGTTCCACACGCTTCGTGATTTCACCACCAGCAAAATTGATCATGACGGGGACCTCGGCCCCCGCAGTCCCCAGATTGTCGATCGTGACGGTCAACAGGGATGATTTCGTGGGCGTGCTGGTAACATACGCCGACTCGACCTTGAAGTCGGGCAGGCCGCGGTCGTGGTAGAGCCAGTCGTCGAAGAACCATGAGACATCACGCTGGGTCTGAGCCGCGATCAGGTGGGGCATGTAGGTGGGGTCGTCGTCCTGCTCGGGCTTATAGGAGGCGATCGCCTTTTTGAGGGCTGCGTCGCCGATCATATCGCGCAGCATCCACCAGACGCACATGGCTTTGCTGCGATAAAGCTGATCGTTGTTGGTGCTGACGAGCGCGCGGCTTTTCTCTACCTCCGAAGTTGTCTGAGCCTCGGCCGTTGTTAGCGCCGAACGGTGCAGGGCCATGTAGTCGAGCGCGGCCTGGCGCCCTTTCTGCTGTTCGAGGTAGAGAACCTGAGAAAAATGAGCGAGGCCTTCTTCGATCCAGGGGCGGAATGAAAGGAAGGAGGCGTGCGTCAGTTGGTGAGTGGCGGCGAGGCTGGCTGAGTTGGGATTCGAGGTGGAAAGCGGAGTCAGGAGAAGCGCCCCACTTTCGAATGGGGGCGCGTCCGGGTCGGGGAGGTCCGCAATCTTCGCCCTCTCGCGAGGTGAACCGAACCAGTCCTGTACAAGGGATGCTGTCTTTTCCGCGAGGTCCGCAAACTTGGCGGCTGCAGCGTCATGGTTTGGAAGGAAATGGACTTGGAAGGGTGGGTTCTCCGTCGTGCTGTAGCGAGCGATTAGGAGAGACGATCCGTCGAGCTGCAAGGCTTGCGTATTACACTCCGCGGCCACCATTCCGGGTATGCCCGATCGCTCAATCGCCGTTGGCTCGCACTTAACTCCACCGAACAAAATCTGTGGCGCAGGTTCTCCAGTGGACTGCATGGCAATCTTCAAATGGGTCTTCGAACTTTTCTGTCGGTTCCTCCAGCTGGCGAGCACCTCGAACAGGCTGTCAGCCTCGGACAGATTCGCCACGTCGGTCATAATGGGATACCAGGCGACGTATCCCGCTCCCCGCAGTCCGGTGAAGTCTTCATCGATTCGATCCCAGTCGGAATTTCTGGCAATGTCTTCGGGCGTACCGATGCGGGTCAGGCGCGTGGCGTCGAGCAGGATCACTCCTTCGTAGGCGATGTCGAGATCGATCGTAGCGTGCGGCGGAATCTCCTGTGGCAAGGTGACGATCGCCTCCGACAGGCTGCCCGTGTGATCGATGTCGGAAGTGTAGGGCTGGCGGACGAACTGGACGGCTTTGTCTCCAGCTTTGATCGATCGCCAATCGAGCGATGAGGAGATTTGCAGGACGGCGATCTTCTGCGGGGTGGCGCTTTCATTTCGTAGCGTGACTTTGCCGCGAGCGCCGAGGCGGTGCTGTTCTGGCTCGATTTGCAGGTTCAGATCATAGTTTGTGATCGAGAAAGCTTCTCGATCCAGGGAAAAGCAAAGGCTTGAACCACAGAGGACACAGAGGAGGCACAGGGAATTCACGGGCGACTTCATTCTGCTTCCGATGGGGACTGCCTGGCGCGGCGTTGCCTCACGATCTCGTAGAGGACCACAGCAGCGGCGACCGAGACGTTCAGCGATGGGACCTTGCCCAGCATCGGGATTGAGACCAGGAAGTCGCATTTGCGCTTGACCAGGTCGTGCAGGCCCTTGCCTTCACCGCCGAGTACGAGCGCGCAGTCCATGTTGTAGTCGATGGCGTCATAGGTTTGGGTGGGGCGCTCGTCTAAGCCTACTGTCCAGATGTTGTTTTCTTTCAGCTCTTCAACGGTACGGGAGATGTTGGTGACTTTCGCAATCGGGAGGTGCTCACTGGCTCCGGCGGAGGCCTTTGTGACCGTCCCGGTGACAGCGGCGGCGCGGCGTTCGGGGATGACTATGCCGTTGGCTCCGGCGGCGTCGGCGGTACGAAGAATTGCGCCCAGGTTGTGCGGGTCCTCTATGCCGTCGAGCACGACGATCAGGGAATACTTGCCACGCTTGGCGGAGATCACGTCGCCGAGGTCGTTGTATTGCTTGGCGGAGGTGACGGCGACTACTCCCTGGTGCGCGACGTTTCCGGCCATGCGGTCGAGTTCGGTGCGCTGCAGGAATCGCACGGGAATACCTATCTTGCGGCACTCTTCGATGAGGCGCTGGAGGCGGAGATCGTGGCGTTCTTTGGCCATGCCGACCCATTCGAATGCGCGTCCGCGGGCTTTCAGAGCCTCAGTGACCGAATTGATGCCATAGATGTAGTGCATGAGGGATTAGTGTATCGCGTTAGCTTCTAGCTGAACCTATCGCTTCAGGAGTTCCAGGATGGCCAGCGGTTCGGGGCGTTCGGTGTAGTCTTCGTTCGCGGATGCATAGAGGATCGTCCCGTTCCGGTCGACGATGTACGTCGCGGGGATGGGGAGTTCCCAGCTGTCGTCGCCGTTGGCAAACGGGAGGTTGACGAAGGCGCGTCGGTAGATGGCTTCTTGTGCGGGCGGCACGCGATATGTCAGTCCAGACTGACGGGCTAGTATGTTCCCTGCGTCGGAGAGCAGCGGGAACTTCAGCTTATGTTGGTCGTGCATGAAGTAGGACTGCTTCACCGTTTGTGGGGAGATTGAGACAAATGTAGCACCGGCCTGCTCAATCTGCGCGACGATCAGGTTCATGGCTTCCATCTGGCCGACGCAGAACGGGCACCAGCGGCCGCGGATGAAGCAGAGAACTAGACGTCCTTTGGCGAGCAGGTCCGGGAAGCGGATAATTTTGCTGTTGTGATCGGGCAGTTCGAACTCGGGCACCTTCGCGCCAGCCGGGAGAATGTTGGCTGCGAGATTTCGTTGCTTCAGCTCGGCGACAGCTTGCGCGTGGATGGCCTGCGTTTCCGGGGGAACGTACCTGGCAATCAGTTCTTTGCGCTCCGCATAGATTTCACGCAGAGAACGGATGTCAGTCGACGGGCCGGATTCTTCGAGGGAACGCCACTTCATGGTGGGAGTTTCGTCCTTAGAGTCTCAGCTAACAGGCTGATCTGAACGCATGCAACGGGGCCTGCCGTGTTTCTGCCGTCCCCCGGGACTGGCTATTTCTTCTCAAACCCACCCAGGGCTTTCGCCCTGGGCAGAATTATTTCGCCGCTCTGCGGCTGGCGGCAGAGTAATCCTTCGACAATATCGGAAGTCAGGACCACTGGCCATCTAGCAACGATGGAACTCAATGTTGGTTCTACATTCCTGGCATCTTCATCCCTGCCAGCCTTCGCGCGAAGCTCTTTTTGCCCATGTCTTTGAACATTTTTTTCATCTGGGCGTACTGGCGGAGGAGGTTGTTCACCTCCTGCACCGTGGTTCCCGAGCCGCGGGCGATGCGTTTGCGGCGGCTGCCGTTGATGACCTCGTGGTGGTTGCGCTCATGCATGGTCATCGAATTGATGATGGCTTCGACCCGATTCACTTGTTTCTCGTCGACTTGATCCGCGGCTTTCTGCAGGCCTGAGAACGGGCCGATCGACGGGAGCATGCCAATAAGGCTCTTCATCGATCCCATTTTCTTTACCTGTCGCAGCTGATCGCGGAAGTCTTCGAGGGAAAAGCCATCGCCTGACAGAGCTTTTGTGGCGAGTTCTTCGGCTTTCTTCTTGTCGATCTGCTTTTCGGCGCGCTCGATCAGGCTCAGGATGTCGCCCATGCCCAGGATGCGCGAGACGATGCGGTCGGGGTGGAACGGCTCTAGCGCGTCGTATTTTTCGCCTACGCCGATGAACTTGATTGGTTGTCCTGTCACCTGGCGGATGGAGAGAGCTGCGCCACCGCGGGCATCGCCGTCCATCTTGGTGAGCACGACTCCCGTGAGCGAGAGCTTTTTGTGGAATTCTTCCGCCGAGCGGACGGCGTCTTGTCCGGTCATGGAATCGGCGACGAAGAGGATTTCTGATGGATTCAGCAGCTTTTTCAGCGACTGCATCTCGTCCATGAGCTGATCGTCGATGTGGAGACGGCCCGCGGTGTCGACGATGAGGACGTCGCATCCGCTGACGACGGCTTCCCGGCGGGCCTCTTTCACCAATCGCTCTACGGTCGCGGTATTGGCTTCCTCGACCTGGCCCTCGTACAGGTGCGATTTCACGGCCTGTGCCACCACCTTCAATTGCTCACGGGCCGCGGGACGGTAGACGTCGACCGAGACCAGCAAGGGACGGTGTCCACCCTGCTTCAGCCAGTGGGCAAGCTTGCCCGACGTGGTTGTTTTGCCGGAACCTTGCAGTCCGGCCATGAGCACAACGGTGGGTGGCTGGGAGGCGAACTTCACGCGCGCGGTGTCTTTGCCGAGAACTTCGATCAGTTCGTCACGAAGGATTTTGATGACCTGCTCTCCGGGCGAGAGGGCGGTCATGACTTCCTGGCCGATGGCCTTGGCCTTGATCTGATCGATGAGCTGCTTGACGACCTTGAAATTGACGTCGGCCTCAAGCAGGGCCATTCGAATTTCGCGGAGCGCCTCGTCGATGTTATCCTCGGTTAACGTCGCTTGTCCGCGGAGCGTTTTGAAGACGCGTTGGAGCTTTTCCTGCAGATTCTCAAACATAGGCGTAATTTTCTATTCTAGCAGTGGGGATGGGGAAGAACTCTGAGTTCTCAGTCAAATCTACTAGTTCCTGGGCCCATTGTCGGTCGTCATTTTGATTTCAGAGAGTGCCGCTGCCACCGCGGAGGCCCGGACAAGAGTGTTTCCCACATCGTGAGTGGTCCATGTTTCAAGAACTGACTTGTGTTGGTTGGCTCGAGCGGACTAGGCCAGGAGGGTTATGTTGCTGAGGGGTACCGGACTCCGTGCTCTTCGTGCAGGGCTCCTTGTTCTGATTGCACTATGCGTGTCTCCACGACGCGCCGCCGGTTGTGACCAACTGGCGGCGGGCACGTCGTTCTGGGTGCGTTTGAGCGCTCCCGTTTCGTCGTTCACCGCCAAGCCCGGAACGCCAGTGAACGGTATTCTGCTGGAATCCCCGGAGTGCGATAACGCTCCCGTGTTTTCTACAAAAGTGCCGGTCGAGGGTGAAGTGCGCTTGGTGCACCGCGTCGGACTCGGGTTGCGGCACGAAACCGCGGCTCTGGAGATTGTCTTTTCCCGGCTGGTGCTGCCAGACCAGAGTTCGCTCGCGATTCATGCGCGAGTCAAGCTGATCGATAATGCGCGAGAGATGGTGCGAAACGGGGTGATTCATGGAATTCGGGCCACCGACACACCTCAAGGCATGATCAGCAGCCGCCTGAAGTATCTTCCATCATTTCATCTCTATCCGGATCCTTTTCTAATGGGATACAAGGCGCTGTTCCCCATCTTTCCGGAGCCGGAAATCAATCTGCAGGCGGGTGCGGATGTACAAGTGGAGCTGGTTGAGGCGGCAAAGGTGCCGCGAGATCTGCCAGCAGTTTCACTGATTCCCAAGATGGAGGAAAGCGCTGATCTTGCCGAGAGCCTAACGGACCTGCCGGAGCGAACATTCACCAAGAAGGGGAAGCAGGCCGATGTCGTCAACATCGTGTTTGCCGGTTCGCGGGAGGATCTGGAGAACGCGTTCAAAGTAGCCGGTTGGCAGCAAAGCAGGAATGCTTCAGGCCGCACCGTGCTGCATCAATTCTATTCGTACCTGTCTGAGAGCTCCTATGCCACCGCCCCAATGTCGACACAGTTGATAGAGGGGCGCAAACCGGACCTTTCACTGGAGAAGGTATTCCAGAGTTACGAGAAGCGGAACCATTTACGGATATGGGCATTGGACAATACCTGGCAGGGGATGCCTTTATGGGCGAGCGCCGCTGTTCGCGAGACCGGCGCGACCCTTTCGATACGTCACAAGGGATTCATCCATCATGTATCTGAGGACCTGAGCGAAGAGCAAGAGACGATCGTGCGGGATCTGGCAGCGGGCGATTGCGTCGACTCGGTCGGAATGCTGCCGCGGCCGGGAATGGATCGTGTTGTTCGAAACGCCACAGGCGAGTACTTCCGAACGAACGGAGCGGCAGAAGTGATTCGCCTGAAGCCCTGCGCAGCAGAGTCGAGCGGAGCGGAACTCCGTAGTCCAAAGCGCGTGAAAATGGGCTCCTGGGGTTACCGCTATTTGCGAAAAGAGATTCTGACAGTGCGCAGCGATCTGTTGCGCGCCAACTGTATTTACGCGGTGTTTGATGTGAGTCGGGCAACTGTCGGGGCCATGCGACAGAGTCATTCGCGTCGCGCCATCGGAGCAGAGTTCCGGGCGAACGAGCAAGCCGAGCTAGGATCAATGCCCCCGTCTCCGCAAGAGGGCGACGGTCCTCTGGAAGTTCGGCGTCATTGATTCACTTTGGCTTGCTGAACACTTCGGCGGCAGCGACCACCGTGTTGCTGTGGATCGTCACGGTGTCTTCCACGTTCTGCGCATAACCGCCGGCGTAGGTGACCATCGTCGGGATGCTCCGCGCCCGGGCCACGCTGAAGACGAGCTTATCGCGCTTTTTTAATCCTTCAGTCGACAGGTTCAGGCCGCCTAGTTGGTCTTCCCGGTATGGGTCCGCTCCCGCGATGTAGCAGATCAGGTCAGGTTCGAACTGACGGAGGCCCGAGCTCAGGGCATTGTCCAGCCAAGCCAGGTAGTCGTCGTCACCAGTGCCGTCTGGGAGATCTACATCGATGGAGGACGGAGGCTTCCAGAGCGGGTAATTGTTGTGCTGATGGAGGGAGATGGTGAAGACATCGCCGGCGTGAGCGCCGCGCATCTTGCCGCGGGGGGCGTTTTTGGGGTGCTCAACGGTTGAGACGGACGAAGAAGGGAGCAAGGCGCTGGCCATGCGGGTTCCGGCGAAGATGGCGGCTGTGCCATTGCCTTGATGAACGTCACAATCGACAGTCATGGCAGTGCGGATTTTGTCATCGCGCTGCAGCCGGCGGATCGCTACGGCGACGTCGTGGATCATGCAGAAACCTTCGCCATGGTCGGGAAAGGCATGGTGGAATCCGCCTCCAATGCTGATGCTTACACCATCCGTGAGACATTGGCGAGCCGCGAGGATTGATCCGCCCGCGGCGAGCCAGAAGGCGTCTGCGAGCTCCTTGGAGTACGGGATCTCCATCTCCATTTCTTCGCGCTGGGAAAGGGTACCAGTCTTGAGCTTCTGGACGTATTCGGGTTTGTGGACGAGCAGAATGTCCTGGTCGGTGGCGGGTTGGGGCTCGAGGAAATCTTCTGGGCCAGCTACACCGGCGGCGATCAGACGATCGTGAATGCGGCGGTACTTTTCGGCGGGGAAGACGTGATTGCCGATGGGAAGGTAATACGCATCGCTATAAATGAGTTTGAAGGGGAGCATTCAGCGGTCCGGGCTTCAGCACAACATGGGGCTGAGAGCCCTTATCATACGCGTGACAGTTGGTAATTGGCACTTGGTAGTCAGCACTTAGGAGTAGACTGTCCTGCTTATGTTCGGCGATCTTTACGATGCTCTATCGATGCTTTTGGAGTTGGAGTTGGCCAACCGTTAACGGAGAGGCCACAGCAGTGGACGTCGAGCGTCAGCGACATAGCCGTGGGCGGGACACGCTGCGGCTGTCTGTCACTTACAAATTCTTTGTGGGCAGCGATGGCCCGTTCACTGGCGAGTCTTTTTTGGGCACCAGCATTCTTCCGCAATGGAGAGTGGTTGCTGCCCGGCACAAGATACACATTCGGCAACGCGTGCCCGTGCGGTATCGGGCGGATGATCGCAGCGTGAACAGACTGGACCGCTCGGTTTGGCAACAGTTGTAGGGACCTTTCGACTACTTTTACCCCTTGCCCTGCTGCCCAAAGAGCAGTCCTAGCCGAGGATGCCAGCAGTGGAAGGGAAGGCCCCGAGGTTAACGCCTCTTGGCGGATTGGGGAGGCGGAACAACGATCGGTCTGCGGACGGGCACAATCGCACCCTTCGACGGATCCGCGGCGGCATTGGCACGGGTCAGGACTTCCTTCTGGATGTATTGCACGAACTCCTGGATCTGACGCTGCATCTCTTCCATGCGCTCGCGCATTTGTAGGATGATGGCCATGCCCGCGATGTTGACACCGAGGTCGCGGGCAAGCGAGAGGATGAATTCGAGACGCTGCAGGTCTTCGTCGGTGTAGAGGCGGGTGTTGCCCTCGGTGCGGGACGGTTTGAGCAGACCTTCGCGCTCGTAAAGGCGCAGGGTTTGTGGATGGATGCCATACATCTCGGCGACGGACGAGATCATATAGGCACCTTTGGACTTGCGTTTGGTCATTCTGGTTCCCTGCGCTGATTTTAGAGCGTCAGGCATTTTTCTTGCTAGTTCACGGCTGGTTGCCGCCAAAGAATGCTGCCAAACCCAATTCACCAAGCGGCATCGTAAGCAGCGGAGGGATTCATATGGACCAAAACGATGCCATCAGTGTGGTCGAAAGCCTTATTGAAACGAATAAGGATGGACAGAAGGGCTATCAGGACGCAGCCGAACATGTGAAGCGGCCGGACCTGAAAAGCTACTTTAATCAACAGAGCGCGGAACGGGGACGCTTCGCGCAGGAACTGCAAGCCGAGTTGGCAAAGCTAGGGAAGCCCGACAAGAAAGTGTCCGGATCGGCAACTGGCACGATGCGCCGGGCATGGATTGATACCAAAGTAGCCCTTGGCGGCGGTGACAAGACAATCCTGGAATCGGTCGAGTCGGGCGAGGACAGCGCCAAGGACACCTACAAAAAAGCGCTGACTGGAGCCTTGCCGGCGTCCGTGCTGGAGATCGTGCGGCGGCAGGGAGACACGGTACAGCGTGCGCATGACCAGGTACGGATGCTGCGCGATCAGGCGAAAGCGGCATAGGGCTCAAACGAAGAGAAAGAGCAGGGGACGGGGAGACCCGTCCCTTTTTGCTGCGGTTCCAATTGGTTCTAGCCCTTAGGGACATGTGTGACTGTACGCATATCTTGGGTGTTGCAGCGGTGGTAATGTCTGAGCTGCTTCCCCAAATAACCATTGGTAGAAAGGAATCAGTCATGAAGGGGAGGGTGTGTCGGTGCATCTTTACTTGTAGTTTGTTTGCGATTACCCGGCCATCAGTATTTGCGCAGTCAACTCCGGCCGATGCCCAGTCCACCAGCGCAACAAGAACTTCTGCCCAGAGCACGGAGGACATCGGGCGAGTAGGGGCCGCTGTAAGACTGTCAACTTACGGCGGAGGGGGAGAGGTCGCGGTGAGTGTAACCCATCGCACGAACGTGCGGGCGGGGTTCAACATCATCAGCTACAGTCGCGGATTCGACAAAGATGGAATTCATTACAGCGGTCAAGTGGACCTCAAGACGTTTGAGGCGCATTACGACATTTATCCCTGGGCGAAGAGCTTCCGCGTGAGCGGAGGGGTTCTGGTCTATGCCACCGACCCCGTTACGGCGTCGGCGGTGGTGCCGGGTAACCAGAGTTTCAGCTTCGGGGACGCGGCCTACTACAGCGATCCTGCAAATCCGACAAGGTCCAACGGGAAGATTGTTTTCAACCGGGCTGCGCCAACGGTAACGTTCGGATTCGGAAACCTCGTCCCGCGAAACCAGAGCAAACATTTCAGCGTGCCGGTCGAGTTTGGAATCGCGTTCCACGGATCTCCGAAGACGACTCTGACGGTGAGCGGAAGTGTGTGCGACTCTCCGGGAGGGAATTGCCGCAACGCGGCTTCGGATCCTATCGTTCAGAGTAATGTGATTTCGGAGCAGAACAAGATTACCGACGACATTTCATTCTTCAAGGTGTATCCGATTATTTCGGTGGGGTTTGGGTACAAATTCTAGGGCGAGCACCGCTTCTTGAAAACCTCTGCCCTCTGCTGCCTTCGGCAAAATGCATAGATCCTGGGGCCCCGCAAAATGCGCGGCCCCCAGGAGGACAAGTGTGAGTTGAGTTACGCTGCGGGCTGCGGTTTGTGCTTCGGGGTTTCGGCCCAGCCTGCTGGCTTGACTGCATGGTTCAGCGCGTAGGCGACGAAGCCGGCGGCAATAAGGATCATGCCGAAGGCGAATGAACTCATGCCCAAGATCGACTCGTGCTGGCTGCGGACGACTGAGAATCCGAGCAGGAGCATCGGCGGAATACCAATCGCGATCGCCCCGAACAGGCCGCCCGGGACCTTGAAGGGACGCTTCAGGTTCGGCTCGGTGAAGCGGAGCACGGCCAGAGCCAAGAACTCCAGGAAGAGGCTGCTTCCATAGACCAGAATGTCGAGCGTGACCAGACGCTCGAAGCCGAGCAACAGGCACGGCATCCAGAAGCAGGCGAGGACAACGATTGCAACCCACGGTGCTTTCGATTTGGGATGCAGTTTGCCGAAGACTTTCGGCAACATTCCGTCCTGCGCCATAGCCAGGGGCAGGCGCGAGTAGCTCATCACGAGAGCGTTGAACATGCCAAAGCCGCTGATCATGCCGCCGAGAGCCAAGCCAAAGCGGAGCAGCGGGCCGCCCAGGATTCCGGCGATGTCGGCCCAGAAGCCGGTGTCCCAGGAACTGGCGGGGAGGCCGGTTATCCACATGGCGCCTACCGGGACGATGTAGCTGATTGCGACGATAAAAACCGCCACCAGCATGGCACGCGGGTAAGTCCGGTGTGGCTTTTCCACTTCGGTTGCGATGGTCGAAGCGTTGTCCCATCCCATGTAGTTCCACATGCAGATGAGAAGGCCGGTGAGGATGCCGACGTCCGACTTGGACGGGTTGGTGGCGACGGCGAGAGCTCCGATTTTGAAGGGTGCGATGCAGATGATCGCGAGGAACGGCGCCGAGAGGGCGAAGAACAGCCAGAGCGAGGTGTGGGAGACGACCTTCACTCCAGCGATGTTGAGCAGCGCGCAGGCAATGACTACCGCCATGCCCACATACAACCCCCGATGTCCTTGCTGGAACCAAGGGAAGAGGCGCTCCAGGTAAAGGACGAACAGCGTCGGGTAAATCGCCATGTCGAAGATGGAGGCGACGAGCGAGAGCCAGGCTTCCTGAAATCCCCAGAAGTTGCCCATGGCGCGGCGCACCCAGGCGTAGTATCCGCCTTCGAAGGGGAGCGCGCTGGAGAGTTCGCCGATCATGAAAGCGGTCGGCAGGCTCCACAGAAGCGGCGTCAGGAGCAGGATCAGGATGGCCCGTCCGTAACCGGCGCCGTGCACGATGTCTTCGGTGCCGTAGGTTCCGCCCGAGACCATAAAGAAGGTGGCCGCGACCAGAGGCCACAGGGTGAGGCGGGCGAACTTTTTCCGGTTGGGGACAACGGACAGGAGGGGATTTTCGAGTTGTTGCCGGCTAGCTGTGGCCAATTTCTATGGCTGCCTCCTCAAGCGACTCACTCTCACCACCGCGTCTCCCTTGAAATTGCTCTCGCGGCTCCCGGGTTGCTGCGTTTTCCCGGACATTTTCGGCGAAGTTAGTTCGCAAGTGTGAGATTACGGGAAATTTCCACAGATGCAAGATTTTTTTGAGATTTTCTGCAAATTTTTGTAAGCGGGAGGAGGGGTACTGGGGTAATGAGCCGGTCGTGAACAATGAGCATCGTCAGGCGAACCAATTCACCACAGGGGACAGGGAGGGGCACATGGAATCAGAGTTGCAGTTCCCAGCAATGTGCAGAGGTTCCTCCGGACCGCAAAATACGCGGCCCTCAGGATGACAAGTCTGTGCGTGGACAGCGAGAGGAAAGGGCTATACCTTCGACCACAGTTCTGCGCGGGGATCTTCGGGGTTCAGCTTTGCTAATTCACGCAGGAGTTCTTTCGTGCGCTCGTCTCTCGGCATGGGGACGTGAACTGTGATTTCGACGATTTCGTCGCCCCTGACTCCCTCTCTTGTGGCCGACGGAACGCCCTTCTCTCTGAGTCTCAGTTTTTGCCCCGACTGGGTGCCGGGCGGAATCTTCAGCAGGGCACGGCCATCGATTGTGGGCACTTCGATTTTTGCTCCCAGCGCCGCTTCGGTTGCGCTTACCGGGACGGTCAACGAGATATCGTCGCCGTCGCGGTGGAAGATGGGATGGTCCCCGGCGCGAATGATGGCATAAAGATCGCCGGGGGCGCCGCCGTGGGCTCCGGCGTTGCCTTTGCCCGGAATGCGGATGCGTTGGCCGTCACGTGTCCCGGCCTTGATGCGGACTTCGAGCGGCTCAGTGTGAGTTACCGTTCCTTCCCCATGACAGGTAGGGCACATGGTCAGATTCTTTCCGGTGCCGTGGCAGCGTGGGCATTGAACGTTGAACTTCATGCGGCCGCCGGTCTGGGTGATCTGGCCGGTGCCGTTACACTCGGGGCACTTCCCCGGAGCCTCAAGCGTGCCTTGGCCGTGACACTGAGGGCAGACATCCTGGCGCGTGATGTTGAGGCGCATGACGCCGCCGCGAATAGCGGTCCAGAAAGGTACGTTGACCTGATATTCGAGGTCCGTGCCGGGTTCGGGGCTTTCCTCGGCCGGTGCCGCACCACGGCCTCCACTGAAGATGTCGCGAAAGATATCGCGGAACCCTCCGCCGCCGGTCGAAGTGTGTTGGCCGCGGCCGGCATTGTTTGCGAAGTCGGAGAAGTCGAATCCGCCGAAATCGAAATGGACACCGCCCTGGCCGCCCGGCTGTGAATCGCCCCCGGGGAAGCCTCCAAAACCCCCAGCGCCCGTCGCGCCGCCGCGCGCGTAGGCCTCGGCCGCAGCTGGGTCAATATTGTCGGAGTAGAAGCCGACCTGATCGTAAATCTTGCGCTTCTTGGGGTCGCTAAGGACCTCATTCGCCTCGGAGATCGCTTTGAACTTTTCCTCTGCGGATTTGTCGCCGGGATTAACGTCGGGGTGATATTTGCGGGCGAGCTTGCGGAAGGCTTTACGAATGTCCTCGGCCGAGGCGGACTTCTTCACCCCGAGAATCTCGTAATAGTCTTTTTTTGTGGTCGTGGCCATGTTCCAAAACTTTAATCTTCAGTGTAGATCGGGTGCCCGGTGTCGGGGTCGATGCGAACAAAGACAGGAAACTGCTCGCCATTGATTCGCGGGAAACAGAGCTTGTAATTCTTTGTTTCGCCGATTTCGATACCCTGGGTGATCGGACCAAGCGCTCGGAAATCGTCGCGAAAACGCTCCATGATATCCGCGACGGATTGACCATGTACGGTGAAGTTCAGGTCCACATCGACTCGCAAAGGATCGACTCTTTCGACATTGACCTTTCCGTTTCCGCTGAGCAACGAGGTGGCGTGCTGAAGCTTTTCCTGAAGCCAGGATTGCAGAGTTTCGTCTTCGATCTCGCTGTCCAGAATGTCGGAACGTCCCATTCGGATTGTGATCCAAAAGCTCTTCATAGGCTTGGGTACGTTCGTCTGCAGCGACCAGCCAGTTCTGACAAAATCGGGCAGCAGTGGGGCACCTCCGTTTAACTTATCCGACTTAATTCACGATCTTGCGTCGTTTATTGTCTTCGACCAGGAGTGGCAGGTCTTCGTCGGCGATAGGTGCGTCCACATAGACAGGGATGCGGCGGACTCCGGTGGAAGTCTGCGCAAAGACGAGCCATTTACCTTCCTCGTCGGCGAGGTCGATGAAGTAGGTTTCGTTGTTAACCTGGAAGTCCAATTCAATTCTCCCTTGTTCTTAACGTGATCGAAGGATCGCTGCTCTCGTCAGTCGTTCGGCGGGTAGGGATCCTTCGACTTCGCGGATGCTGCGTTTGCGGCGCAGCATCCACTCCGCTCAGGATGACAATCCTGAAAACTGACAGCTTATTTCTTGTCTTCGACGTCGACGTACTCGGCGTCGATTACGCCTTCGTCTTTCTTGGCCTTGCCATCACCACTGCTGGCGCCTGCACCTGGCGTTGGGCCTGCGCCCGGGCCGGGCTGCGCTCCGCCTTGCGGCTGAGCGGCTTTATACATCTGCTCGGCCAGCTTGTGGGAGGCGGCGGTCAGGTTCTCCCGCGCCTTTTCCATCGCGGCCTTGTCGTTGGACTCGAGTGCTTTCTTGGCATCAGCCAGTGCGTTCTCAACGTCGCCACGTTCGGAGCCGGAGATCTTGTCGCCATGCTCCTTCAGCATCTTCTCGATGTTGTAGACCATGGAGTCGAGCTGGTTCTTGGCTTCGATCGATTCACGCTGCGCCTTGTCCTCGGCCGCGTGCGCATCGGCTTCCTTCGCCATGCGCTCGACTTCGTCTTTCGACAGACCGGAAGAGGACGTGATCGTGATCTTCTGGTCCTTGCCCGTCGCGGTGTCTTTCGCGGTCACATTCAAGATGCCATTCGCATCGATGTCGAACGTGACTTCGATCTGCGGCACGCCACGCGGAGCCGGTGGAATCCCGGTCAAGTGGAACTTGCCGAGGGTGCGGTTCTGCGCCGCCATCGGACGTTCACCTTGCAGGACGTGCACTTCAACCGAGGTCTGGCTGTCGGCCGCTGTCGAGAAGGTCTCTGTTTTCTTGGTCGGAATCGTAGTGTTGCGCGGAATCATCGGGGTTGCGACGCCGCCCAACGTTTCGATCGCCAGGGTGAGGGGAGTGACGTCGAGCAGAAGCAGGTCTTTCACCTCGCCCTTGAGCACGCCGCCCTGAATAGCCGCGCCGACCGCAACGACTTCATCCGGGTTCACGCTCTTATTGCCTTCTTTACCGAACAGCTCTTTCACGAGCTGCTGAATGCGCGGCATACGGGTCTGTCCGCCGACCAGCACCACTTCATTGATCTTTGACGCGTCGACGCCCGCATCCTTCATGCATTGCTTGCACGGCCCGACTGACTTCTGGATGATGTCTTCCACCATCGACTCGAACTTCGCCCGCGTCAACTTTTTGACCAAGTGTTTCGGACCCGACGCGTCGGCCGTGATAAACGGCAGATTGATTTCGGTCTCCATGGTGGTCGAGAGCTCGATCTTGGCGCGCTCGGCGGCGTCACGCAGACGCTGCAGGGCCATTTCGTTGCCCTTGGCGCGGAGGTCGAGGCCCTCATCTTTCTTGAATTCGTCGATGAGCCAATCCACCAGCCGCTGGTCGATGTTGTCGCCGCCGAGGTGAGTGTCACCGTTGGTAGCTTTGACTTCAATCACCCCTTCACCGACTTCCAGGATTGAAATATCGAACGTTCCTCCACCGAAGTCGTAAACAGCAATCGTTTCGTCCTTACCTTTGTCGAGTCCGTAAGCCAGCGCGGCTGCCGTTGGCTCGTTGATGATGCGCTTCACTTCGAGGCCGGCGATCTGTCCGGCGTCTTTGGTGGCCTGGCGTTGCGCGTCGTTGAAGTACGCGGGCACGGTGATGACCGCTTCGGTGACTTTCTCGCCGAGGTAGTCTTCCGCAGCCTTCTTCAGCTTTTGCAGGATCATCGCCGAGACCTGTGGCGGCGTATATTCCTTGCCTTGGGCCACGACGGCGACATGGTCTCCGGACTTGACCACCTTGAAAGGCACCATCTTCATTTCTTCGCTTACTTCGTCATAGCGGCGTCCCATGAAACGCTTGATCGAGTAAACCGTGTTTTCCGGGTTGGTGATCGCCTGGCGCTTGGCGACCTGACCGACAAGCCGCTCGCCGGTCTTGGTAAATCCGACTACCGATGGGGTAGTGCGCCCTCCTTCTTCATTGGCAATGACCTTGGGCTCGCCACCTTCCATCACGGCTACGCAAGAGTTGGTGGTGCCGAGGTCAATTCCGATAATCTTGGCCATAAACTGAGCCTCCTAATCTTTATAAGTCCTTTAAAATCATAAGATATTGATTGCGTCGAACTACATATTATGACTTGAGTGAATCATTGTCAATGTTTAGATGCCGAATGTTGACAAGAGGATGCGAATAACTCCCGCGCCATCCTCATGTCGTTGGATGACGGAAGCCAAACTCGGGACGGGGTATTTGGCCGGTCGGAGAAATTGGGGAGGATTGGACCAATGTTCCGCGGCGCAAGCAGGGCTAGTGCGTTGCCTTGCAGGCGGCCTCGAAGTCGGAGTAGGAGCCGGGGACCAGCGTGACGGGAGTGATGTCTCCAGGGTATGGCTTGTTGCTGTGGCCCCGATCTACCGTGCCGTCAGAGTTAAAAGCGCGGAAGATGCTGCCGTGGTCGTCCATGACGATGTTGGGATTTTTCCATTGCCCCCGCAATTCGATTGATGGACGGTGATCGTTTGTGAATCCGCCGAAGAAGCGGGGCCAGTAATCCATGTAGAGACTAATCTTTTCGCCGTCGGTGTTCGTGCCGATACCACGGCGCATGCCTCCTCCGAGATGCATGTAGAAGGTTTCTCCACGAGATGAACAGAGATATCCGACTCCTTTAACTGAGGGATGCGGCATCACCTTGCTGCCGTTAGGCGTAGGCTCGAAACGGACGAAGATTACGTATCTGCCGCTCTTGGCCGACAGAGTTCCCCAGCCTTGCCAATAGGGGATGATGTGAAATGACCCACCAAGGAAGAAGCCCCAAGGAGCGAAGACAGCGGTGATGAGGAGAACCAGTCCACCGCCCAGTGCGAGCATAAGCACGAGCTGCGGGAGACAGCCCAGACAGCCGAAGCGCGGTGGCCGAGCGTCAACTGGAGCCGGTGTGAACGGCCGAACGAATCGAGCCATAGGTTAGGGAATCAGTTCCCGCTCATTCCATCTCCATTTTCCAAATTGGTTGTCCACCGAGTGAATGATAGAAGCCCCAGCCGGCCAGGACGAGCACGCTAAACCACGCCAAAAGAGAATTCATCATAAACCACGCCGAGAAATCCCCAGAGAGCGGAAGGTTGGCCGCCATATCCACTGTGAAGATCGCAGTCGCGAGGGGGATCAGGCCAAAGCGCAGAACAATCAGTACGGCGATCGAGTAGACCAAAATCATGGTAGGTAGCTCGATCTTGGGATGAGAATCAAAGAGTCCTTGAGGAACTGCAAAGATCGCGACGAATGCAATCGCGGCAAGCCAGTCTTTGCGAAGCACGAACTTCAGACCGAGGAGAAGGAAAAAGAACTGTAGCGTCCCCAGGATGGAACCTGCAACCTGTCTCAGCCATGCTCCCAAGGCCGTACGGCCTCCGGTGAGATAGTCCGCGTTGCCGAGGAAAGGAACTCCTCCCAGCCGCATCACAGGGATGCTGCGCAATTGGAAGATCAAAATCCAGACAACACCGAGCATTACACCAAATAGAATGTCGCGGCCAACCAGCGGGTCACGTAATTGACCCGAGAGTAGACGGGACCACGAGATGATTGTCTGCGGCCAGCGGCGCCGGACCCAGGGTTCCAGCGCGAGATAGAGGATCCACGTTACTGACGAGACCAACAGAGAGCCCGCAACTGCAATCAGGAGCAAGCCCAGAGTTGCGAGGCTCGGCATCAAATGAGTGCGGCATAGCCAGAGCAGCATATCGAGCACAAACATGATTCCTGCAAGGCGAAATGCGCCCTCGCGATCGGCACGACCGTGCCGATAGTTGCGTCGGGCCAGAAAGAGGGCTCCGACCAGCAGCGATAGAAAGAGACAAATAGTAAGAATCTGAGCCGTTTTCTTCCCGAAGGACTCCGCAGGCTGCTTGACGCGGTTGGGCTTGGTCCAATCTCCTACAAGCGAAAAGAAAACCGGCCGGCCTGACATGGCGGCCGCTTCAACCCGCAGTGGGCGGGAGGTTCCGGGCCAGACTCCGGTCCACGCGGCACGCGTGTCGGACGCCGCCAGAGAATTCCATTGGGGGTCGGCTTTCTGGAATTTTGAACTATCCAGTCCCGCCTCAGAGAAAAGCAGAGTCCAATCGTAAGGGACTGGTGTCGAGCCCACCTCCATTTTTTGTGGCGGGATCGCCTGAAAGTCGATAAGCCGCCCTTGCGGGTCCAGACTCAACTTGATCATTCCCGACAAAATCGCAGCAGGATCCGAGGGCGTGACGACGCCGGGATTGAGAAACTGATCTCGGTAACCCTCGGCATACATGTAGTCGGGACTCTGGCGATACCAGAAATAAAACAAAGTGGGGCGCCCCGCCAGGATTGTGTTCCAGTCGGGCCGGGGTTTGTCGTTTTTCTCAGTGGCTTCCTGCAAGTCGCCGTCGTAGTCGAAGCCATAAGCGGTATCGAGGGGGCGATCAGGGTACCCGAGCCGTGACACGATTTCGTGAGCCTTCTGCGCCAATACTTCAGGGGTCTGCTCCAAACGCATGCGGTCGAGTCCACCGTAGTGAACTCCGAGAAATCCAATGAAGCCTACCGCGATGAGGACTGCTACGAGGCAAATCACTGCTATACGTGGGCGGAGGCCAACCGTTTCCCCCGCGGCCGCGACCACTTCCGGGGAAGGTGTCTCGCCCGCAGCGAGCGCCGCTGCGAGCGGATCACCACCAGGTAGTGCGGCCGATACGGCCAGAGCCGTTGAGGGGCGAGACGCAGGGCTTTCCTCGAGACAGCGAAGGATCACTTTCTCCACGATCGGATCGATGTCCTTGACAACCGAGGAAGGACGACTTGGAGTGCGGTCGGTTCCGGCGTGAAGCACTCCGACAGGCTTCTGAGTGAAGGCCCGCTTGCCGGTAAAGATTTCGTAGAGTACGAGGCCGAGCGCGTAGATGTCGCTCAGCATTGTGACTTCCCTGCCTTCAAGCTGCTCGGGAGCCATGTAGGCCGGGGTGCCGCTGCGGACTTCCGGACCACGAATGTCGTCAGAAACGCCGGCCAGACCGAAGTCTGTGATGACAACCTGGCCGCGGCCATCAAGCATGATGTTGGCCGGCTTCAGGTCGCGGTGGAGGACTCCCTTGGCATGGGCGGCGGCAAGGCCGGCGCAGATCTGGCGGGCAATTTCGACGGCCTTGTCCTGCGGCAGGCGGCCGATGCGGCGCAGGAGGGAAGCGAGATCTTCACCATCAACGTATTCCATGGTGAAAAAAGTAGCTCCGTCGACCTCTCCGACGTCGTACACCCGGCACACATTGGGATGCGATACGCGGCGGGCGATCCGTACTTCGTTCTTGAAACGCTCAAGCATGCCTTCATGACTGGTTGCTTCCTCGGGAAGAAACTTCATGGCGACGGCCTGTCCTAGCGTGAGGTCGTCCGCCCGGTAGACTTCGCCCATGCCGCCTTTACCGAGCAAAGCGATGATGCGATAACGTCCGGCGATCAGGCGGCCGGGAAGGAATCGTCCTTCGCTGATTAGGTATTCGGTCGGGGTGGAGGTTCGGGATGCGGAGCGTTGCGAGGATGAGGGAGGTGGCGTCGAAGGAAGCGGTGATGTGGCCGTGGCTTCGTAGTTGATGTCGATGGTCGCGATATCGTCCGCATGCGGTGCTGATTTCGACTTCGAGACTGGCTTGCCGCAGTCGGAGCAGAAACGAACATCGGAAGCGAGTTCGGTGCCACAGAAGGAGCAGTACGGCATGAAATTCCCCGCAACAGGATAACTCAGGCTTCAGACTTCAGGCGGCGGGTCAGGGAGTTAGACTTGAATCCTCCAAAAGATTGTTTGCCGCACGGAACGATGATCCTGCTTCTACCTGACGCCGGAAGCCCGACGCCTGCTTTGTATTACCATCCCAAACAATGAACTCACGATTGCAGCAATGGCTACGGGACCCTCTGTTTCTTGTGTGCCTTGTGGCGGTTTTGCTCGCGTTCGTCGTTCAATCAGGTGAACTGGGCACTGCAGATACGATGTATCGGCTGCAGACCACGCATTGGCTCTGGACTTCGCAGCCGCAGGTTTTTCCGAACGAATATCCTGAATTTGGTCTCCACGGTCGCGATGGCCAGATCTACAGCTGGTATGGGATCGGGCAATCGTTGCTGATGCTACCCGCGGATATAGTCGCGACCTGGGTCTCGCACCGGCACGTGTTCTCGGATTATCAGGACGATCCGGCGGTACGCAGCATCGTCGTCAGCTACAGCACCAACATCCTGGTCAACGTGCTGACCGTGCTAATCGCACTTCGCTTCCTGCAGCAGTTGCGATTCAGCACAAAAGAAGCGGTCGCGGGCGTGCTGGCTCTCATGTTCTGCACGACCCACCTGCATTACACGCAGAATATGCAGGAAAACAACTACATCATGCTGCTCACCCTCGCAGGCCTCTCGTACCAATACCAGTGGCTGCGCAACGGAAGCCGGCGGGCCCTGTGGATCGGATCTGTGGCCTTGGGGTTGAATCTTCTGACGCGGGTGACGACTGCGATTGATGTGATTGCCGCAGGCCTATTCCTGCTGATGGTGCTTTTGATCGAGCATGCCGTCCGCCCGGAACTGTGGAACAGAATTTTCACCTACTCGAAAGTAGCCGTCCCGGTATATGCCTTCTTCGCGCTAATCGAGCGGTTGTATAGCTACTACCGTTTCGGATCATTCACTCAAACCTATCTGCCGATATTTGCGCGGGAGATGAGGGCGCACGATCCTACGCTTCCTGCCAACTTTCCCTGGAGCACCCCTTTACGTGAAGGAGTTCTGGGAGCGTTGTTCAAACCGGAGAAGTCTATCTTTCTTTTCGATCCGTTGATTCTGCTGGCGGCCTTGCTGATTGGGATGCTCTGGGTCCGGCTTGAGGGTGTGGTACGCGCGTATGTGATCTGTTCCGTGTTTCTGCTGGTCGGCTACATATGCTTGTATGGGCGCTACACGTATTGGGCAGGTGATTTCGCATGGGGCGACCGGTATGTCTCAACCTCGGTCGAGATGGTGGCGATGTTGGCAGTTCCCTTGCTCTTGCGCTACCGCGCGTATCTCGGTCGATGGGTGCGCGCCGTGGCCCTGGTAGTGATCGCGGTCAGCTTCCTGATTCAGGTCGCGTCGCTGATGTTCTGGCTCCCCCTGGAGATCTACCAGATGGAAACACTGGGGCATCCCACGTTCGTGATCGCGCTGCGCTTCAAGAACATTGTGGCGTTCGCCCTGGGGAAGATGGATGCCTGGGGCTTGAACACCGACGAGATGGGATATGACCAGTGGGATTACGTCCATATTACGACTTGGAACTTCTTTCCTTTCTTGTTGCGCAGGGTCGGGGCGACGCCCCGGTGGGTGGTGGATTTGGCATTCGTGGTCTGGGGAACCGGACTGGCTGGCTTAGCGGGAGCACTGTGGAGACTTAAGGGGTTGATTGAATCTGATTCAAAATCCTAGCTGCAATTGGAGATTCCCGATTACCAGCGAATTCCAACGGTGATCGGGCGGGTGTCGGTCGTGATGTTGCTGTGCTTGCCGTGCAGGTAGCGGAATTCGACGTAGAAATCCATGTTGGGGCGGATCTTTCGTGTAATTCCGCCGCCGATATTCACGCCGAGCTGGTTCACGCTGGAGTGGAGAAAATTCCCGTCTATGGGAAGGGAACCGGCATAGCAACGTCCCCACCATATAAAGAAGCCGTTGCAGGCGGAACCCGGGATCGCTTCGGAAGAATCGAGCTTGCCAGAGCGATGGAAAAACGATGGTCCGCCGACGATGTAGCCGCCCCAGTTTTTCGTTACTGGAATATTGACAATGGGATCGAGCATTACCGAGAAGACATGATCATTCGCCCCCGGAGCTTGCGCCAGTTCGAGCGCTGAGGTACGCAGCGGAAGATTGTTGAACTGGAAGTCGAGGCGAAATCCGAAATACTTGTTGTAGTTGCGGGCGACACCCGCCCCGATAACGCCACCGCCGCCGCGAACGTAGGTGTGGGTCGTACCACTGGGAAGGTTGGCTCCGCCGCCAACATTAAAAGACCACTTCTGGTAGTTGCGGGGCTTATTATGCCGCGATTGCGTCGTTTCTTCCTCGGAGGCTGTCTGGCTGCTGCTTTGGTCGGGTTGCTGCTGCGCCTGCGATGGTTGTGCGGGCGGCTGCTGTTGAGTTTGTTGGGCGTGAAGGGCTGCGATTCCCGAAAGCATTACTGCCAGAACTGCGGATTGAAAAAGAGCGAATCCGGGAATCGTCGCGAGCTTTCGAATCATTCATTCTCCTCCCGCTGCCGGGGTGCGGACGCGAGCGCTCGAACCCTCACTCGTCAACGACAGGCGCTTGAGAAAGAGCTTGTCCGCGTGGTCCCGCCGTGATTGCACTTGCAGCAGGCAGGCTCCATATTACCAACTTTGATGCGCAGGTTGCGCGCGATGCCGCCCCGGCTGGACGACTGGTCCGTCGTTAGTTGCCAGTCATCAGCATTCAATGTCAACCACTGTTGCCGGTTCGTCTTCTTTCGAGAATACACGTATGATGAGTGATTCAAAATTGGGCGACAGGACTGAACCCTTGGCCAAGCACACTTCGGGAACCGCGACAGACTCCTCGGGTGCACCTCGTGTGACGAAGGTCGCTCTGATTGGTTTCGGCACGGTGGGTCGTTCGGTGGCCAAGATTCTGTGTGAGGGCCCTCATCCATCGATTCGGTTGACTCACATCTTCAATCGCAACATTCAAAAGAAAAAGCAGGGGTGGGTCCCGAAAGATGTGATCTGGACGGAAGATCTTGAATCGGTTCTGAATTCCGGGGCGTACATCGTCATCGAGTTAATTGGAGGGCTGAATCCCGCTGAGCAGATCGTACGCCAGGCGCTCGAGGCCGGGAAGTCGGTGGTCACAGCCAACAAGCAGCTCATTGCACGATGCGGTCCGGACCTCTTGCAACTGGCGGCGAGCAAAGGATGCCGGCTGGAGTTCGGGGCTTCTGTGGCCGGCGGAGTTCCGGTGCTTCCTGCATTGCACACAGGATTATGCGGAGACCGGTTGCACGGGATCGCGGGGATCTTGAACGGAACCTGCAATTACATTCTCAGTCGCATTGAGAATGCGAGGGTGCCATTCAGCGAAGCCCTGGAAGAGGCGCAGGCACGAGGATACGCGGAAGCCGACGCATCAGAGGACCTGGACGGCGGAGACGCACGGGCGAAGCTGGCGATCCTGGTTCTCGCCGGACTGCGCGCTCGAGTGGTGCCCGAGTCGATTCGCGCGCGGAGCATCCGTCCGGTCGATGCCGTCGACTTCGATTACGCCGCGGAACTTGGCTGCACGATCCGGCAGATTTCGCGCGCTGATTTGAAAGAGGGCACGCTCTTCGCCGATGTTGGCCCGTGCCTGGTTCCGACGGATTCGCCCTTCGGCCGCGTGCAACGGAATCTCAATCTCGTGCTGACCTCGGGACAATACGGGGGAGACATGGCATTCCTCGGGGCGGGAGCAGGAGGCGATCCGACGGCCGTGGCAGTCGTTTCTGACGTGATGTTTGTGGCACAGGGATTGGCGGGCGAGGGGCAGGCTGCGGCAAGTCAGGTGGCAACGCCGACGATCAGCAGTGACTTCGAGACTCCATGGTATCTGCGGTTCTTTGTCCGGGATCAGCCGGGGATTGTGGCGCGACTGGCGCAGATTCTGGCCGATCACCACCTCAATATCGATTCGCTCTTGCAGAAGCCTGGATTCGAAAAGGCATCGTTGCCTTTCGTCATAACGCTGGAACCGTGCCGCGACTCGCAACTGCATCCTGCGCTGGAAAAGATGGCTGGCCTGGATTTCGCGATTCGCCCTTGCCTGTGTCTTCCGATTGTTCGCTGAAAAGAATTAGCGCCGGCGGGACTCCCGCGCCGGCGCATTTGGGACTGAGCTGTAACCTAGTTCCAGAAAGGATTGTTGAGCCCTGCTGGTTTCAGCGCGCTGTCTGCGTGCGATTCGGTTCCCGACTCATCCGAAATCTTCTCATCGATGAAGCGGGAGGGCGGTGGAAGAGGTTCTTCGCTGGCAGCCGGAGGAACGTTCTTTTCCGGCGGAGGACTAAAAGGGAAATTAGATTTCATTACGAACACCTCGCCTCTCGTATGACGTAAAACCATTAAACACCCCTGGGCACCGGCTGCGGCCGCAATAATTTTGATGACTGCTATTAAAAAATTGCATGCCGGCAAAAGCCGCGTCCACCGCTGAATGCGGCAACGGTTGACACTGGCATCGGGAAGAATTCCGGCCTGAAAACGCGGCAAAAACGCCGGCGTTACCATCAAGGATGCAATCATGAAATATCGCAAGCTTGGACGGACGAATCTCGAAGTCAGTGAAATCGGAGATGGCCTTTGGGGCATGAGTGGATGGGCCGGTTCCGACGATCAGGAGTCGCTTGCTTCGATGCAGAGGGCAGTGGATTTAGGTTGCAATTTCTTCGACACTGCCTGGGCCTATGGCGAGGGCAAGAGCGACGAAATGCTTGGAGATATCATGCAGCGAAATGCGGGCAAACGTTTGCATGCGGCATCGAAGATCCCTCCCGCGAACGATCGCTGGCCCGCAAGACCGGAGTACAACTACCGCGACGTTTTCTCGTCCCAGCACGTGTTCCGGTACGCGGACCGGATTCGGCAGAAGCTGCAAGTCGACAGCATCGACGTGCTGCAGTTTCACGTTTGGGATGACAGCTGGACGGATGAGCCGGAATTCCGGTCGACCGTGGAAAAGCTGAAGAAGGATGGGTGGATCCGATTTTTCGGGTTGAGCATTAATCGCTGGGAGCCGGAGAACGGCCTGAAGGCGCTGCAAACCGGCCTTGTCGATACCGTACAGGTCATCTACAACATCTTCGACCAGGCGCCGGAAGACGAGTTGTTTCCCGCGTGTCAGGAGCTCAAGGTCGGCGTAATCGCGCGTGTGCCATTCGATGAGGGCAGCCTGGGGGGCAAGATGACGCTGGAAACCCGGTTCCCCAAGGGGGACTGGCGGGCCGGATATTTTGGGCCGGAGAACCTGCCAAAAACGATCGAACGGGCCGAGAAACTGAAGAAGATCTTGCCCGCCGGGATGTCGCTGCCCCAGATGGCCCTGCGGTTCATCCTGTCGCATCCGGTTGTGAGCACGACGATACCCGGCATGCGCAAGCTGGAGCATGTGCGGCAAAACGTAGACGTAAGCGATGCTGGGCCGCTCGACAAGGACCTGTTGGCTGAATTGAAGAAACATCGATGGGACCGAAAGCCGAAGCGATGGTCGGACTGAGATTGGAGAACGCGTCGAGCATCGATCGACGGGCAGCACAGGCGAGTTTGCCCCATATCTGCCGGATGTTCCCGGTATGGCTTGCTCCGGCTGCAGAGCATCAGTACACTACGGTCTTTGCGGGTTCAGAAACTACGCCAATGCCGGTTGGGCCGGTCCCCCTTGGCGCGTTGAAAGCGATACTCCTGATCATGAAAAGGTTTCTTGCATTTGTCTCAATTGCCGCACTTGTTTCTCCCGTTCTGGCTCAGACTCCGCGCGGTTCGCTGCGCGGAACCATCGTCGACGCAACGGGGGCGCGGGTTACTTCCGCGCATGTGATACTTCAAGCGGCGGACTCGTCGCTGCGCCGGGCGCTGGAAACGGGTGCCCGGGGGGAATTCCGCGTCGATGATCTGCCTCCGGGGAAGTACGAAATCTCCGTAAACGCGACGGGATTTGCCCAGGCAAGAGCCGAGGTCTTGGTTGAAGTAAGTTCGGTGCGGGAGGTAGCAGTCACCCTGCACGCCGTGGGTTCATCGGAGTCGGTGAATGTAAAGGGACAAAACTCATCCATCACGACGCAACCGATCGATCTGGCCAGCGTGGTACACCAGGGGGTCATCAGTCCGCAGGATCTGGAGACTCTGCCGCTGGCCGCACGCAGTTTCGCCAATATCGCGTACCTGGTGCCCGGAACTCAGCCTGTCGAGCCCTCGGACCCGACTAAGGCGCGTATTACGGCAGTGTCCACAGGCGGAAGTTCGGGGTTGAATAACGAACTGTCGGTTGACGGGGCCGACAACTCCGACGACTGGATTGGCGGGTTCTTGCAGAATTTCTCTCCCGACGGCATCCAGGAATTTGCGGTGCGAACCGCCAATGAGGATGCGGACACCGGAGGCACGACTGCAGGGTCAGTGGTCATTACGACCAAGCGTGGCAGCAACGACTGGCACGGAACGGGTGCGTTCTACGACCGAGCGGCGGCGTTGAACGCTCGCTTCCCCATTGAGAATCCGGCGAAGAGCTGCGACGACAACGGATGCGTTGACAATCCGAAGCAGCCGTTTTCGAGGCAGAATTATGTCGCAACCATTGGTGGGCCTTTGGTGAGGGACAAGGCCTGGTTCTTCTCATCTTTCGAGTACGTGCATGAAAACGCCAGCATCGCATATAGCCCCGCCAGCCTGACGGAGTTCAACGCTCTGTCGCAATTAGCAGCCGATGGAGCGATTCCGGGAATCTCGTCAATTTCTGTTCTCCACACCGTGGGGATTCCTTTTCGCGATTACCTGGGCTCGGTGAGATTTGACTGGGCACAATCGCCGAGATCGCAATGGTTCCTGCGTGTTTCGGAAGACAACTACCTGACGCATAACAACCTGGTGCAGCAGGCGACTCTTCCTTCCACCGGACTCACCACACACAACAATTATTGGAACAGCGTGATCAGCAACACGTTTGCCTTCAGTCCGACATGGCTGGGGACATTTGTTTTTGACGCGGGCGCGCTCCACCTGACGCAGGCGCGTAATTCGACCATGGGCTTTGCACTTGCATTTCCCTTCAGCGCGACGTCGCTGACGGTCTCGGGTTTTGAAACCTACGGCGACAACCAGTTCGCCACGCCGATCACTTACTTTCCTTCGGTGCGGGACCAGCAGAAATATCAGCTGCGATATGACGTCGGCCATGCCAGGGGCAACCACTCGTTGAAATTTGGCATTAATTTTATTCACGAACCGGTACTCAGCGGGCAATTCCCGGGCAATCAGGAGACGTTGTATTCGTTCCCGCAAGATCCAACCTTCTATCTTTCGAATTTGGCGCAATTCGGCGACGACTACGCGGCGGGCGGTGTGACAACTCCCGCGAGCGACGGGAACTTTTCGCAGAACGTACAGCGGCTGGGTTTGTATGCGCAGGATTCATGGAGAGTGACCCGCCATCTGACATTGAATTACGGATTACGGTGGCAAACGACGTTCGGACTGTTCACTGGATCGGGCCACAGCCAGGAACTCAATCCTGCCCTCGTCACGATGCGGGCGTTGCAAATTCCCTTCATCACAGGTATTCCGCATGATTCCCGGAAGCAGTTTGGGCCAAGGGTGGGAATCGCGTATTCGCCCGGGAATAGCGGCAATACTGTGATCCGCGCCGGATTTGGGCTGTTCTTTAACGATCTGGCACAGAACGGATGGGCGACTGCGTTTCAGGGCGTGAACGCAAGCAACGTGGCCACGGGACCGTGCGCACTTACAGGAAGCGATGGAGCTTACTCGCTCGTTGGCGGTGGATGCCTGCAGGGCGGGGCTTCTGCGGCCGGGAACCTGATCGACCCGAACTACAAAACTCCATACGGTATCCATATTACCGGCGGCGTGCAGCATGCGATCAATCGCAACTGGACGGTCAGTGCAGATTTCACGCACGAGCAGGGGAATCACGGATACCGCGGCTATAGCTTCACGAGCGGCACCAACTTGTTTACACCTCTCATTCCTGGTTCCGACGAATCGTACGCCGCCGACCAACAGAGTGTGGTTCCGAATCTGAATCTGTTTAAAGCGGACAATCGATCGAGCTACAACGCGTTAATGATCGTGGCGCAGGGCAACGTCAACCGCAGGTTCAATCTCATCGCGCATTACACACTCTCAAAGGCGCAGACCTGGGGATGTCTGCTGGGTGAGCTTTGGGATTACGTGAACGGAGTGTGCGACCCGCTCAAACCGTTTGGACCTGGGGACTACGGACCTTCGGGAGAAGATGCTCTACAGCGGTTCGTTCTCGCCGGAACGCTCTACCTTCCCGGCGGAGTAGAATTGACAACGCTGACACAGGCAGAATCGGCCAGACCCATCACACTGACGACGCCGGAGGGGGATCGGGCGGTCGTCAATGGCGTGAAGACTACACTCGACCAGTTCCGGGGAACGCCTTTCGTCCAGGTAGACATCCGGGTGAGCAGACCGATTCGGTTCGGTGACCGCTGGGAGATACGTCCATTCGCCGAGTTCTTCAACTTATTCAACCGCAACAACCCTGGGGCGAACTATGTAACGGACATCTCGGCATTGCCGAATCCAGTGAACGATCTCAGCAATGCGACCTCGATTTGTTCCAATCCTCCAACCTGCAGCAACTGGGTTCCGATTACGAATCCGCAGAAGCAGATGCTGTTTCCGTCGGGGGCTTTGGGAGACTTCTTCGGACCTGGAACGACGGTGGGGATTCCGTTCGCGGCACAACTGGGTGTGCGGGTGAATTTCTAGCGGGAAGTGCTTGTGATCCACCCGATGGGGAAGCCGAACAACTCTGGCAATCCGCGTCGCGCACACGGATAAACTCGCCATGAAGGATTCGGCCGCATGCTTCCGGCGGGAATTGCCCGCACGGCCGCGACTTCGCCCTCAGCAGAGTGGGTCGTGCACCCACAGGCTGTGGTATTTTGCAACATTCGCCATCTGCGAGACATGAACCTTCGAAATCTGGCTGATGGCGCTCGTCACTGGCAGACTATGCTAAGTCCATCCGAAGTCTGATTGTGTCCAACTCACAGCGTGAGGCGAGTACGCAAGTGAAAGAGGATTGCACCAGGTTGCTAAAAGGAGCAGCAGTTGCCGTTCTCGCAACTTGCTCGCTCGGTCTGCTTGTTGGTTGTCAGGGTGTCAGTAGCGGAGGTTCCGGAAGCCAACAACAAGCTGGAGCATTGTCGATCTCAAGTCCCACGCTCAACTTGGGCAGCGTGGTGGTGGGGAGCAGCGCTTCAGTTGCCGGAACTCTTACTGCTAGCGGAGCCAGTGTTGCGGTTACCGGCGCGAGCACAAACAATTCGGCCTTCACGATAGGGGGCCTCTCTCTGCCTGCGACGATTCCCGCGGGGACCAGCACTTCATTTACGGTAACCTTTGCTCCCAAAGCCGTTGGCAGTGCGACTGGGACTCTGACCTTCAGCAGCAATGGACAGTCTTCGACCACGACGGCAGCGTTGACGGGTTCCGGCACTCCGGCACCGACGCATAGCGTGAGCCTCTCGTGGAATGCGAGTACGTCTGCCAATATCGACGGCTACAACATCTATCGAGCCTCTTACGCGAGTGCGTGCGGGAGTTTTAGCAAGATCAACTCACTGCTGGCTACAAGCACGCTATACACCGATTCGACTGTGGCGGATGGCACCTCCTACTGCTATGCCACGACCGCAGTGGACACAAGCAATCAGGAGAGCGCGTACTCGAACATCGTCAGCAATGTTCAGATTCCCGCCCAATAATCCCTACTGCTGATTCAGCGCCATGACAGAGAGGGTTATTCCCTCATTGAAGCGCCAATCCTGACGGTCCCTCTGATTTCTAAGCCAAAGGGTGTAGGAGCTGTGTCCTTCTTGGAGGATCTTTGGCGGGAAATCACGGGATGACACAAAACGGGGGGTAGGCAACCGGCGGGGCGCACGCACAGCAGGCAGCAAAAAGCTGACCGTGAAACTGCACGATCGGAAGATGTAACCCAGGAAGATTACGAGCAAGTGAACTCGACATTGGCGACCCCGGAGGGAGTCGAACCCCCAACCCTCAGTTCCGAAGACTGATGCTCTATCCAGTTGAGCTACGGGGCCGTTTGGCGACTACTTGTTTATGACGCCGCTCATTTTACACCGATCCCAAACCTGTTCGCTGGAACCGAATTCGACTCCCTCGTCGCCGGTTCGCATACCGTTCTGAGAGTTGGATCAGGCTGAACCTTGTAACAATATCCACAGAAATGTGACGCTTGTGCCACTAGTTTCTTGACAAAACGAATAACAGAAAGCAGACTGCCAATACACAATCCAGAGTGTGGGGCTTCACCTCTCGAGGAACCTTCGGAATCCCTTCCTATCCGCGCTATGACAGAACCGACCCACACTGAGTCCCGCCGAAGTACGCGCGTGCCGCTCAAGGTCGCGATTTCCATTGAAGGCCAAACTGATCGGACTTGCGAAGGGACGACTGAGATCGTGAATCTTCATGGAGCTTTGATTCACACCGAAGTCGAACTCCCTTACGCGGCGAACATCGATGTTCATGTCATCTTGACGGACAAGCGCGCGAAGGCGCGAATCGTTTACATCAACCCGCTGAACCGTTTGATGTGCGGAATCGAACTGGAACACCCGGAAAACATTTGGGGCGTTCCGCTGCCACCTAAGGATTGGAACGACTCTTCGATTTCACGCGCGAGGCAGTGAAGGTACTCATTTCAACTTCGCGGCTCGCGGACTGACGGAGCGGCTGTTGCGACGTGAGCGTGGCCAAGAAAATGGGGTGGGAAACGGGAATCGAACCCGCAACCGCTGGAGCCACAGTCCAGTGCTCTGCCAGTTGAGCTATTCCCACCGCAACCTAGTGATTATAGCAATTGAATTTCGATCGGGCGAGAGACCGCGAACACAGGAGTCAGATTGCAGATTTGAGATTTCAGATTTTTCGTGACCGTGCTGGGTGTGAGTCTTCAAATCTGCAATCTCAAATCTGAAATCTGAAATCGCC
>Ga0335080_10000501_pt1 | contig 35900 bp, 26 predicted proteins | sample Lox_Sample_34_FD_206720 | JGI IMG/M metagenome (GOLD analysis project Ga0335080, IMG submission 206720) | Soil microbial communities from Loxahatchee National Wildlife Refuge, Florida, United States - Lox_Sample_3.4 | ecosystem: Environmental > Terrestrial > Soil > Wetlands | place: USA... | reverse complement strand
GCCTGTTTCGAGCGCGACGTGCGCTTCTCGTAGGCCGCGATTTCCTTGGCCAGACCCTCGTGCATCCCCATGTCTCCCCAATCCCTCGGCTTGTGCCGCGCCGGGCCACCTTACTATAATCCGCGCCGCTCAGGAGGCGAATTCCTCTGACCTCACATCCCATTCCCTCGTCGTCAGGCGCGCGTGCGGCCAACGCCGCGCCGCGTTCTCTTTGGGTTGCCGCGCTCGTCGTGGCGCTTTCCCTGCTGGGAGTCTTTTCGGCTCTGGGGCTCGAGCGCGCGGCACTCGCCCAACGCAGCACGCCGGTCAGCACCCATGCCCCCGCAAGCGTGATCGTCACCCACGCCCGCATCTACACGGTCGACCGCGCCCAGCCCTGGGCTGAAGCCCTGGCGATTTCCGGCGACACGCTTGTCGCCGTCGGCAGCGAAGACCAGATCGCGCCCTTCCGCGGCCCCTCTACGCGCGTCATCGACGCTGGCGGCCGGCTCGTCCTTCCCGGCTTCGTCGATTGCCACGTTCACTTCCTCTCCGGCTCGACTTCTCTCACCCAGGTTCCCTTGGCCGGTGCCAAGTCCGTTGCCGAAGTGCAGCAGCGCGTAAAGAAGTATGCCGCCGAGCACCCTGGCGCCGGTTGGATTCTCGGCCGCGGCTGGGATTACTCCATCTTCGGACCTGAAGCCCTCCCCAACAAGAAAGATCTGGACGCGATCCTTCCCAACCGTCCCGCCCTGCTCACCGCCTACGACGGCCACACCACTTGGGCCAATTCGAAAGCCCTTCAGATGGCCGGCGTCTCCCGCGACACTCCTGACCCGCCCAACGGCAGGATCGTTCGCGATGCAAACGGCGACGCCACAGGGGCTCTCAAAGAAGCTGGCTCCCGCCTCGTCCGCAAAATCATTCCCGCTCCCACCCGCGACGAGAACCTCGCCGCTCTTCGCCGTGGGATTGCTGAAGCCAACCGTTTCGGTGTCGTCCGTGTCCACAGCGCCGGCGGCGACTTCGACTCCTTCGACCTCTACGACGAACTCCGGCGCCACGGCGACCTCACCGTGCGCTTCTACATCTCCTACTTCCTCGACCCTCCCGAGCTCACCCCGGCGCAGATTGAAAAGATCGAGGCCGCCCGCAAGCAGTACACGGGCAACTGGCTCTCCGCCGGTGCTGTGAAAACCATGATCGACGGCGTCATCGAGTCACACACCGCCGCGATGCTCGAGCCTTATAGCGACGACCCGCAACTGATCGGCCATCCTTTTTGGGACGCCCTGAAGTACAAGGCCGCGATCGCTGAACTCGACCGCCGCAAGTTCCAGATCTTCACGCACGCCATCGGCGACGGCGGCGTCCGCCTCGTGCTGGACGCCTACCGCGACGCCACACGCGCCAACGGCGCTCGCGACGCGCGCCATCGCATCGAGCACATCGAAACGATCACCGCCGTCGACATCCCCCGCTTCGGCGCCGAGGGCGTCATCGCCAGCATGCAGCCGCTCCACTCCTACCCCGACGCGGACACCCTCGACGTCTGGGCACGCAACACCGGCCCCGAACGCGCGTCGCGTGCCTGGCCCTGGCGCACGATCCTCGCCGGCAACGGCCATCTCGCCTATGGCAGCGACTGGCCTGTCGTCACCATCAGTCCATGGCCTGGATTGCAAACCGCCGTGACTCGCCAGACGTCCGAGGGAACACCCGCAGGCGGTTGGCAGCCACAGCTCGCCATCACCCTCGAGCAGGCCGTCGAAGCCTATACACTGGGCGCGGCCTACGCCGGGCACTTCGAGAAGGCCGAAGGCAGTCTCCAAGCCGGCAAGCTCGCCGACCTCATCATCGTCTCGCAGAACATTTTCAAGATTGATCCCCACGCCATCGACAAGACCGAAGTCCTGCTCACCATGGTCGGTGGAAAGGTCGTGCGCGAAGACCCGGCGCTCAAAGCGGTGAACTAGCCGGTTCGATCCGGTTCGCCCGCTCTAACTCCGGCGCGCCCCGGCCGCAGCTTGCGTTGAGAACACAACAGGCCGGCCCGGAGGGAGGTCTATCGGGCCGGCCTGCGGTGTTGAGGGAGGAACCTGCACACCCAAGTTGCTTGCTTCACCCCGGTGCTACTTCACCCCGTACTTCCTGCTGAAGAGTCCGTTCGCCCGGTACCGAATCCTGCCCAGGCACTTGTTCAGCGGATGGCTGCGTCCCAGGAACGAAAACACAGGAGGCCGTCTCACGCCCAGTACCGCCAGCGCTTCCGTGATCCGTCCGTCGCGCCCCGTGTAGCGCAGCGCGTCCGTTAGCGTCTCTACCGCGTCCGCCGTGCGGCCCCTATGGCGGTACAGGTCGGCTAGATTCAAGTGGAGCTGTGGAACCTGCCGCCGCAGGCGCAGCGCCGCCAGACACAGCGCCTCCGCCTCGTCCCAGCTCCGCGAAGCCTGGCCCAGCGCCAGGCCGTAGTAGGAAAGGAAATATGGGTTCTGCGGTTCCAGCGAAGCCGCCTGGCGGAACGCCGAAAGCGCTTCGTAGCTCTGCCCGTCGCGCAAGTGCGCTAGGCCGTGCCGGAACAGCTGAATCGCTTCAGATTGCTCGCTCTCGTTGCTGTGGTAGTTGTAAGCCAGGGCCAGTCGTGCCATAGCATCCTCTGGGCGCAGGCTCTGCGGGCTCAACCCGCGCCACGGTTGACGCTACACGCGAGGGGGAAAGAAAAACTACTGGTGAGGAGTCGAGTTTCAGGCCAGCCCGCGGCTTCGTCCGCATCCCCGGCCGAAAGGACAGGGCGCTTCCCGCCCCTCAGTGCCCTAGTCGTCGGACGACTTCCCGCCGCCTTCGAACGGCCGGGCATGGTAGTTCTGCAGGATCAGGTCCGCGCGGCGCCGCACGCGGTGCTTCGCCAGCACGTTCGACACGTGGAATTTCACCGTGCGCTCGGACAGATTCAGCCGCGACGCGATTTCCTTGTTCGACAGGTTCTCCAGCAGCGCTTCATGCACCTGCTGCTCGCGCGGGCTGAGCTTTCGCGTCTCGCCGGGCACGGGAAGCCGCGGTTGGTCCAGGATCCCGAACACAAACCGCGAAAGCAATAGGCGCGGAACCCAATACCCGCCCTCATCCACGGAAAGCACGGCGGCGGCGAGTTGCGTCGAGGCGTCTGCGTAGCGCAGTAGGCCGCGGATTCCCAGGCGCATCAGAGGAAACGCCGCCTCCTCCGCCAGTTCCTCGCTCACCACCACCACTTGCGCCGTGGGCTGCTCGCTCTTCACGCGCGAGATCAGCGTCACCACCGCGCGCAGCGGCCCGTTCGCGTCCAGCACGTACACGCGCGCCGCCGGCAGCGCCGGTACGGCGCTTCCCTGCCCCGGCACAAACTCTACACGCTCCGCCTGCACCGCGAACCTCGGCCGGTCCAGCAGCCCGCGCAGGTTCTCCAGCACGAACGGATGTGGCGATAACAGGCACACCGAGATCGGGCCCCCGCCACCTGTCTTGCCCGCCACCGGACGCGCGCCGGCGCCTGGCCGCGCCACTCTCGCCTTCTTGGCCGCCTTCGCTGGCCGGGCCGCCTTTGGCCGCTGCCTTTTTCTCGTTTGCTTGCCTGCCATAAGCCATCAGCCTAACGTGCCCGCCCTCCCTCGGCAACCTGCCGCGACGCAAGTGTTACCCAGCGCACACCTCGCCGCTTACTGCGAACCTTCCTGGCCCCACGGCTCGATCCAGTAGTCCACCGAAATCCACAAGCTGTACGACCTTCGCAGAAATCCCAGCGTCAATCCGATCGCCGCCGCGAACCACACCGCCATCTTCGCGTTCTCCGAGAGCCAGCCCCTGTCCGGAATCACAAAGAACACCACCATCGACACCGCTGCCAGCACTGCCATGCTCAGTCCGTACGTGATCACCATTCCCCCGACGTAATAGCCCTCCTCGCGGAAATACGCCAAACCGCACCGCGGGCAGCGCGGCAGCACCTTGTTCGGCCAGCGCTCGAACAGCTCTCCTTCGTGGCAGCGCGGACACCGGCATCGCCAGGCGCTCGCCAGCAACTCCTTCAAAGGCGGCCGCGCTGTCTTCTCCTGGCGCATTCTTCAAAGAATCGCAACCGTCCCACGTCCCGTCAAGCCAGCCCGAGCCTCGCCGGTTTCCACGGGTTGCCGAAGCATCGGAGGCCCGCTGCGGCCCCAGCGTCCGGTTCTCAGTTTGCCGCCACTGCGTTGGCCTTGGACGGCAGCTTCGACCGGATCAGCTTTTCCACTTTGTCCCACACGTTCGGGTCGCACTCGATCTCTGTGTGCGGCCTCATGAATACGCGGTTGTACCAGGGATACGGGCTGGTGCATGTCAGCGGGTGGGTCTTGTACTGCGACTGGAAATTCCCCACGATGTGCGTCGCGGCCGGATTCTGCGCGCGGATCTCTTGCCGTCCGTGCAGCAGTCCGTCGAGCTGGTAGAAGTTTGCCGCCTCCGCTACGTTCGCGGGGATCGTGCCGTCGTCCTGGTTCCTTTTTGCCACGCTGTCCACCTGCACCGTCAGCAGCACAGGAATTCCCTGCTGCCCCAGGCTGCGCGCCAGCGTGACCGTTTCCGATGCTCCCCAACTGTGTCCGAAAATGACGATGCGCGCCCCTCTCTTCTCTTCTTCCGTGGGCGTGCCATGATGCCCGGCGTGGAGCAGCGTCAGGATCTCGCGCTCCGCATCCTTCCCGTGATGGTTCTCGTAGACCATCACCCTCACCTCGGATTCTTTCGGGTAGTCCTGCTGCAGCCGCCGCGCCAGTTGCACCACGCTATGCACGGCGTTGTCGCGTCGCACGTAGCCGCCCACTAGGCCGACTACGATCGCCGGCGGCGCCGGTGGCTTGCTCGCCGCCTCCGTTGGGGAGCTCTGTTCTGCTTCTTGCGCCTGCGCCGGCGGTGCGAGAATCAGCCAGCTCGCCGCGCTAAGGGCAAGCGCACGTAGGCGCCGCTGGGTTCGCCGCCACTCCTCTGGCATTCTCGCTCACCTGTCTTCGCCGGTCGCGCTCGCGGCGGCGGGCTCCGCTCGCGCCGCCGCGGGCTTTGACCTCGACACGCTCGCCTTCGCTCTCTTTCGCGCTGCTTCCAGCATGACCCAATCCGTCTTGAATGCGATCATCGTCTCCCGGCTATGCTTCGGGTTGTGCAGCATCCGGCCCGTTCGTGCCAGCAGCAGCCGGTACGCCAGTTGCGGGTCGGAACCAGCCGCCAGCAGGTTGCTCGAAGTGATGCCTACACGCGCCACGCGGTCCCCGTCCTGCATCCTTACCCACGTGGCCTGCGTCGCATCCATGTACGGAAGCCCGGTGCTGTCGATCTGCTCGAACACCTCGTCCAGATGCTTTCCGCTTGCGACGATGCCGCTTTCCACCGCTTCATTCACCATCGCCTCGAACTGTTTCCGGTATTCTTCCCACTCACGGTCTGTGCCTATGACGCGATCATGCTCCTCGCGCTGCTCCGCTTGCAACCGCGCGAATTCCGCCTTGTCGTTGCCGGTTTTCGCCGTCCGCGCCTGGGCCGCCAGGTCTGCCTGGCGCTCGCTCGGACGCGCCTCCCACTCGTGCTCGGGATTGAAGCGGCCCGTCACCGTGTACGAGACCACAGCGGCCGGCAGCGCGTACTCCCCAAAAACCGCCAGCGGCACGATGAAAAACGGAGAGTGGTAAAGCTGCTCCGTGCCGTCCCGCACTTCCCTGCTCCGCTTGAGCGACCCGGGCACCTGTGCGAAGTGCAGCACCCGCAGCTTCAGTTCCGGATGCTGTTTCGCGTACTTGGTGAACGACCGCGCCAGCGCCTTCGGACTGGTCATCCCGAAGTCGTTCAGCACGTCCCGGTGCGTCGCATGCGGAAAGTACGCCTCAATCACACCGTGAGCAAAGTTCGCACAATTCCGGCTGATCGCGTTGAAGTGATTCTCGTTGGGCAGGGAGTTGAACTTTTCAATCGTCTCCTTGTCCTGTTCGACCGTCGTCTCCACGATAAAAATGTACAGGTTGCGGTCCAGCCCGGAGCCGACCATGTACCGCCAGTCCGCCTTGTCGCTGGTCGTGCACGGCGCGCGGTTGCAGAAGGCGGAAAGGTACTGCCTTCGGTAGCGCTCCTCAAGTAGCGCCTTGATCTTCGCGGAACCGACCAGCGGCCAGCGCTGCGGATCGTTCACGCCGTACAGGAAGACGTCCACGGGCGCGACGTTCCACTCGAACGGCTCGCTCTCGCCGAATCCCGTGTAGTTGCTCAGGATGGAACCGTTCTCCCCTTCGCGGCACAGGCGCAGCTTTACCGGCGTCTGCGGGCAGATGCGCGAGAAGTAGATTGCGCTGTGGCCGGTGCTGGAGATCTTGTCGCCGCCCGAGCCGAGCGCCTCGTTCAACACCACCCCCACGTCCGCGCGGGCGCGCGTCGCACCGAGCAGCAGAAACAGCACCAGGAAATAGTAGAACCGCTTGCGCATGGCGGGATGCCGCGCCTTTCTCCCGGAACCTGAGAGGCACGTCCGATTCCGAATCGCGCGCCCCTTCCAAGTCTTTGATGCGGCAGAGGTTAAGCGTGCTGTCTCCGGGAGGCCGGGTAAGAATTTCACTCTGTATCGCGAAATCACGAGGAAGAATGCTGCGCAGGAGCTACCGTGGTTTCTGTTCCAGGGTTTCTTTGGCCTTCTGCCGCTCCGCCTCCTGTTCGGCAAGCAGCTTGTACGCGATGTAGTATTTGTAGATGTTCGAGACGTAGGTGACCGTCTCCGTGCCGATGCGTGCCGCGGCAATCATCTCCACGTTGTCGATCCACTTGTTGGCATCAAAGCCCTTCGCCGCAGCTTCCTTCCGCAGCGACCCCACTCGCCCGGGGCCGCAGTTGTACGCCGCAAACGCGAAGAGGATCTTGTTCACGTCCGTCATGGGCTCTTTGGCGAAGTACTGGTCCACCATGAAGCGGATGTACTTCACACCGGCGTGGATGTTCGCTTCCACGTCGTGAATGTCGCCGACCTTCATCTGCGCGCCCGTCGTCGGCATCAACTGCATGATGCCGACCGCTCCGACCGGGCTCTTCGCAGACTGGTTGAGCGCGGACTCCTGATAGCCCTCCGCCATCATCAAGAGGTAGTCCATGCCGTACTGGTCCGAATACTTCTTGAAAAGCTGGGCGGTGTCGTCGAACCGCTTGCGGTCCTCGGCCGACGTGGCGTTCTTCAGTTGAACTATGGACTTCGCGTACCTAGTCACGAGCGTGTTGCCGAACGCCGTGCCCACACGGTGCGTCTTCACGAAGTCGTTGACGACGGCCATCAGTTGGGGAGAGTTCTTCCGCATACCCCAGCCGAACTGCCCGTCCGTATTCACTGCAACGCCTTCATGGACCTGCAGCTTCTTGTAGAGGTTTGACCACAGCACACCCTTGTACCGGTCCACGATGATCGTCGGGATCAGTCCCGCGTTGACCATCTCCAGCAGGTCTTCATCCTCCAGGTCGTCCGGAACGGCGTGCAGCTTCACCTCCTGCTTCTTGTCTTTCTTGAACTGCTCGTTCAGCCGTTCGACGTGCTCCCAGTAGCTGGAAGTCTTGCGCAGGTACACGTCCTTGCCCGCGAGGTCGTCAAGCGTCGCAAGCTGCGGCCCCGAAGGGCCGGTCACCGCGATTTCGTGAACGCCGTCCACCGTGGGATCGGAAAAGTCCACGATCTTCCGGCGCTCCGGCGTGATGGTCATGCCCGCAGCGGCGAGGTCCGCCTTGCCCTCCACCACGCGTGAGAGCAACTGGTCCCGCGAGACGGGAAAGAAGATGACGTGAATACGCAGATTCTTGGTTTTTGGCGGGTACTTCTGATTCAGGTAGCGCTCGAATTCTCGCGCCGCTTCGTACACCGCACCGTACTGCGTGCCCTTCACGATGTAGTACTCGCTCTTTGAATACGCCACGGCGAAACGAACCCTGCGTCGCTGTAGCATCCCGTCGAGGTCGCCGGTCCACGTCGTCGACTCTGTGCTCGGCGCCGCCACGGGCGCCTTGTTCTGGGCCGGTGCGGCTTTAGTGGGCTTGGTGGCGGGCTTTGCCGGCGCCTGCGGCGCGCCATCGACGGCGCCGGCTCCGAACAGAACTGCCAGGGCGACGGTTACGATGTAACGAGGCCGTTGGTTGGGCATAGGCGCTCCAAATATAGGAAAAAGGCGCTCTTATTTCAAACTGGCCCGGCTCTCGCTCAGAAAAACGTCGTGCGGAACAGGCCGATCATTTCAGCGAAGGCCTGGTCGGTGGCTTCAGGGTCGAAGCGAGCACCTTCATCACGCATGAAGGCATGCTCGGCAGGATAGAGGCGCGTGTTGTAGCTGACGCCGGCCCGCGTCAGGCCTTTGTCGATGGCCGCCCGGCCTTCGTCCGGCACATGCGGGTCCTTGGTGCCGAACACCATGAGCAGGCGGCCTTTGATTTCTGCGGCGCGCGCGAGTGAGCCGGCGTCGGCGTCCTGGCCAAGCTTGCCGTCGTGGATTCCCGTGCCGTAGAAGCACGCGGTCGCCCGCACGTCGGGTTGAAGCGCGGCGCGGAAGGCCAGGTGGCCTCCGATGCAAAAGCCCATCGCGCCGAGCTTGCCGGCGGCGACGCGCGGGTGCTGCGCCAGCCAGTCGAGGCCCGTGCGGCAATCCCCGTCGAAATGCGCCACCGGAGTCTTCTTCGCATCCTCCAGCCCGCGCGTCCGCCCCGCGTCGTCAAACGGAATCACGGTGCCGGGACGCTCGATCCGGTTGTAGATTTCCGGCGCCACGGCCACGAAGCCGTACCCGGCCAGCCGCACGCACGCCCGGATCATCGGCGGCGTAAGCTGAAAGATGTCCGAGTAGCACCATATCCCCGGACGCTGCCCTTCTGCCTTCGGCGCCGCCACAAACGCGCGCATCACCCCACCCGCGTTCGGTATGTCCGCGTACTCCGTTGTAACAATCATTTCGTTACTTCCTTCCCCGTCCCTCCTGATAGCCGCCGTAGTCTACCATCCAAGCTGAACAACCGTTCAGCAGGTGCGCCCGCCATCACCGGTCACCGGATCACGGCTTCTCTGGGCAGGGATGGTCGAACATCCTCAGCAGTGGTACACACCCCTGTGTTGTCCGCCTCCAAATCTCCGCAGGCTCATGCTGTGCTCCAGGAGCCGGCACGTCAGGAACGAAATTGACAACGATTTGACTTCCGTCCGCTGTCAGCCTTCCGACAAACTTCCCTCGCGGCGCCACAGCGCCCGCTACAAAGCCAGGGCTGTAGGCATCCCTGTCCAGCGTCACCGTGTCTCCCGCAACCGTGATGCCCCATCGCCCTCCCGCGTGCTGCGCCAGCGTCGGCGTCCCCTGTGTATTTACATTGAGAAATGTCTGGTTCATCCACGCCAGGAAGCTGCCATCTCCTCCCTGCGCGATGTTCACCATTTCACAGCTCAACCGCTCATCCGCGAAGAACTCTGTCCTGGCCGGAAGCATCCACGTCCCCACAAACGGACTCGGCGCCGTATTCGCTGGCGCTCCTGGCCGCTCCAGCCGCACAGGCCGCGTTACCCCTTCGCGCGCATACGTGCCCACCCACCCGTGTTGTTGCTCGTCGAAAGTCGTGTCGAGCGTGAACTCGCCGTGAGCGAAGGTGTACCCTGGGTCAGATCGGAATGCCATCTGCAATTCGTGCCCGTTAAACCATGACTTCACGGCACTATTCGCCGGGTCATGCCCCGGAGTAGCCCGTACTTGTTCTTCGCTCCCCGCGCTCCGCTGAAAAAACCTTACTGTCAGCTCTCGGGTGCCATCCACCGAAATCGTCTCCCCGACTGCCCCGTTCTCGATTCGCACCTCCCGAGTCGTGGCAACGTCAACGAAGATGCCGATCTCCACATCCTCCCGCAAGACGGGGTCCTTGGTTTCCCACGGCCCTCCGAGCCACAGCGGCCCCGGACCTTCCGGCTCGACCCAGGGGCTCCCAGTCGCTCCGCCCCGCCGCGCGGACGATGGCCCTGCACAGAGCGCGGCAAGAACTGCGACCGCCAGCACACCGGTAGCCCGCGTCTTCATCTCCGTCTCCCCTCTTGGCTTGCAAGCCAGATTCTCGATCTTAGGGTTGCCCGCCGCGACACGCGCCCCCCAATTGACACCGGTGGTATAATACTCTGGGGTTACTATCGATGACAGCGGCCAAACTCCTCCATGTAGCCCCGCTCGATCCGCAAAACTCCAAAGGGGCACTTCATAAGCCACGTATTTTCAGTGGTTTGTGCAAGCCCTATCGCGCTATCTCTTGTGTTTTCAAACGCTTGCGCAAGAATGCAGGGGGAGGGGGGTCCCCACTCCCCACTCGTCGCATCGCCACTCGTCACGGCCTTTTTCCTCCTGTAAAGTTCCCCGGGTAAACTCACTGCCATGACCAGCGCCCCAAAATTCTCCATCGCCCTGATTCAGATGTCCTGCACGCCCGACGCGCAGCAGAACCTCGACAAGGCCGTCGCCCGCATCGAAGAGGCTGCAGGCCGCGGCGCGAACGTCATCTGCCTGCCGGAACTGTTCCGCTCACAGTACTTCTGCCAGAGGGAAGACCCCGACTTCTTTAACCTCGCCGAGAGCGTTCCCGGCCCTACCACCGAAGCCCTCCTGCCCATCGCGAAAAAGCATCAGGTCGCGGTTGTCGCGCCCGTCTTCGAGCGCCGCGCTCCCGGCCTTTACCACAACAGCGTCGCCGTCATTGACGCGAACGGCGCGATCGCCGGCCTGTACCGCAAGATGCATATTCCCGACGACCCGCTCTATTACGAAAAGTTCTACTTCACGCCCGGCGACCTCGGTTTCCGCGCCTTCGACACACGCCACGGCCGCATCGCCTCCCTCATCTGCTGGGACCAGTGGTATCCCGAAGGCGCTCGCCTTGCCGCTCTGTCCGGCGCGCTCGTGCTCTTCTATCCCACCGCCATCGGCTGGCACCCGCGCGAGAAAGACACGTCCGGCGCGGAGCAACGCGACGCATGGAAAACGATCCAGCGCGCACACGCTATCGCCAACGGCGTCTATGTCGCCGCCGTGAATCGCGTCGGCTATGAAAACCCCGCTGGCGGCGACGGCCTCGAGTTCTGGGGATCTTCCTTCATCGCTGATCCGCTCGGCGTCGAACTGGCCACCGGCTCGGTGGACAAGGAAGAAATACTCTTCGCCACTGTGGACCTTGCGCGCATTGAGGATGTGCGCCGCAACTGGCCTTTCTTGCGCGACCGCCGCGTCGACGCCTATGCGGGCATCACCCACCGCTTCCTCGACCGCTCCACCGTGCCCACAAAATCGTGAACTCCGCCCGCAAAATGAAATCTGCGAACTCTTCCGCGCCCGGCTGTCGTATGCCCGCGGAATGGGACCGTCATGACGCCACCTGGCTCGGCTGGCCGCACAATCCCACCGACTGGCCCGGCAAGCTCGGCGTGATTCACTGGGTCTATGCGGAGATCTGCCGCAAGCTCACACCCGGCGAGAAGATTCACCTGCTGGTCAACTCCGCAAAGCACGAAGCACTCGCGCGAAGCGTGCTGACCGCCGCCTGCGTCCCCCTCAATCGCATCCGCTTCTTCCGCTGGCCCACGAATCGAGGATGGACGCGCGACACGGGTCCCATCTTCGTGCGCAGGCCGGACCGCAAGCTCGCCATAATCGGCTTCCGTTTCAACGCCTGGGCCAAGTATCCCGATTGGCAGCGCGACGCGAAGATCACCCGTCTCGCGGCGAAAGCACTGCGCCTTCCTCTCTTCCCCGCAGAGTTCCGTGGCCGCCACGTGGTGTTGGAAGGCGGCAGCATCGACGTGAACGGCCGCGGCACCTTGCTGACCACCGAGGAGTGCCTACTCGATCCGAAAGTCCAGGTCCGCAATCCCGGCCTCTCGCGCGGGGATATGGAAGCGGTCCTCCGCGACTATCTGGGCGCCACCAACGTGCTCTGGCTCAACAAGGGAATCGCCGGGGACGATACCCATGGCCATGTGGACGACTTCTGCCGGTTCACCGACCACCATACCGTGGTCCTCGCGGAAGAAACCCATCGCGCCGATTCGAACCATCGCGTGCTGGAGGAGAATCGCGAGCGACTGGAGGGCATGCGCCTCGAGGACGGCTCGAGAATCGACCTGGTCCGCCTGCCCATGCCTGCGCCGCTCTATTTCGAAGACTTGCGCCTGCCTGCGAGCTACGCGAACTTTTACATCGGCAACGCCGCCGTCATTGTTCCTACCTTCAACGACCCGAACGACCGCATCGCGCTCGGCATCCTCGGTGAACTTTTTCCCGACCGGCCGGTCGTGGGAATCCACGCGGTGGATCTCGTCCTGGGCCTGGGCACGCTGCACTGCCTCAGCCAGCAGCAGCCCGCCGCATCCTGAGCGAAGGGCGGAAATGTCGGTACCAACGCTGCTTCACAAGCCACGGACCGTGTTGTACATTCCTCAGCTAAGGTTGCCGACAAGACGCCGATGCGCACATGCCCGGCATGTCAGAAATCCTATCCAGACGACACGGAATTCTGCTCGCGTGACGGCTCTGCCCTTCCTCCGGCAATCACCGCGACGATCGCCAGCCTGGAATCGGGCCTCGCTCGGCGATTCAAGGTCCTTCGCCGCCTCGGCGAAGGTGGAATGGGCGTTGTCTTCCTCGCCGAGCAGATTGCCGTCGGCCATCGGCCCGTCGCTCTGAAAGTCCTGCTCCGCAAGCTGCTCGACGATCCCGAGTTCCTGCTCCGCTTCCAAGATGAAGCCTCCTCAACCGGACGCATCCGCCATCCCAACGTCGTGACCATTCACGAGTCGGGCCAGTCGGACGACGGCTCGCCCTACATCGCCATGGAGTATCTCGAAGGCGAAACCCTGCGACACGCCATCAAGACGCGCGGCGCCCTGTCCATCGCGGATTGTGCGCGGATTCTGCAGCAGGTGTCGCGAGGTCTGAACGCTGCGCACAAACTCGGCATCCTGCACCGTGATCTGAAGCCCGACAACATCTTCCTGGCGCAGACCGACGACGGCGAAGTGATCGCCAAGGTGATGGATTTCGGCCTGGCCAAGCTGCGCCAGTCGAGTACGCACACCATCACCGGCACGATCCTCGGAACGCCGGCGTACATGTCCCCGGAACAAGCACTGGGAATGAAGAGCGAGGACTTGGACGCGCGCTCCGACCTCTACGCGCTCGCCATCACCGCGTATGAAATGCTGACCGGGCGAGTGCCCTTCCACAGCGACACGCCCATCGGCTACCTGCACAAGCAGATCACGGAGACGCCGCCGCCGTTTCGTGCGCTCGCGCCCGGGCTGGAGTGGCCGTCCGCGCTCGAAGCCGTCGTGATGAAAGCGCTCGCAAAGGAACGGGAGCAGCGCCACGCCTCCGCGCTGGACTTTGCCCGCGAGTTCTGCGAAGCCGCGAACGTCACGATGGCCGGATCGCCCTCGCCCGGAATGGTGCGGGCGTCGAACATTTCTTCCGGAGATTCCCGCAGCGACGCCGCGACCACGTGGCCCGTCGGCGACTCAGGCGCTCCGGCCGTCAGGCCCCGCGCCGCGGTCGAAACGCCCACCACGCCGCTGCGTGTGACTCCGGTAACACCGCCGCCACAGCCCTCAGCCCGTTCCGCGCCTCCACCTCTTGCTGTGCCGGCTCCGCCGCCGGTTCCCACGCCCCCGCCGGCGCGGCGCTCCGAGATCGAAGAGCCCACGTACGCCAAGGGCGCGTATGCGGCCCCGCCGGTCTATCCAACCAAGGCGGCGAAGTCCTACAAGTGGATCTACTTCGTTGGCGGGCCGCTCTTCCTGATGGTGGCCGGCGTGGGACTGTATTTCATCCAATCCCGCGGCGGGTCCGTACAGACCGCGTTCGTGCCCGCGACCAGTTCGCCGGCGAACTCGGCTGCGGCCACGCCCGCGCGAGCCTCGGAGAATCCAGGGGCGGCTTCCGGCGCAGCGCACGGGCCCGCTCCAGAAGGCATGATCGCTGTTCCCAGCGGGGTGTTTGCGATGGGCCGCAATTCCGCGAGCGACGCGGAGGAAACGCCTGCCCACCTGGTGCAAGTGCAGCCATTCTTCATGGACAAGGTTCCCGTCGCGAACATCCAGTACCTGGAATTCGCGCGGAAGGAGGCTGCGCACATGCCGCCTTCCTGGCAGAACGGGAGCTTCCCACCGAGCCAGGGCGACTGGTGGCCGGTGACCGGCGTGTCATGGGCCGATGCGCAGGACTACTGCGGTTCGCGGGGCGCGCGGCTGCCCACAGAGGCGGAGTGGGAATACGCGGCGCGCGGCACGGACGAGAGGCTGTATCCGTGGGGCAACGACTTCAACAAGGACCTGACAAACAGCAAGGCTTCGGGCCGCCGGGAGGTTGAACCCGTCGGCTCGCATTCCGGAGGCGCGAGCCCGTTCGGCGTTCTGGACATGTCGGGCAACATCTGGGAATGGATGGCCGACGACTACAAGCCCTATCCGGGCCGCGCGCCTGCGTTCGACATCCCCGCGGACGCGAAGGTCATTCGAGGCGGCTCGTTCCAGTCCGACAAGGACCACGTGACCGCCACGACGCGCAATCTGGACCACGCCGGCACGCGCTCACCGGTGATCGGCTTTCGCTGCGCGAAGTCCCAGTGAGGCCCTCCGCGAGGAGGCTTGCTGTGCGCGAAGCACGGGGCGTTCGCGTTCTTGACAAAGATTCCGCGGCTGGCTACCGTGCCGAAGAGACGAGCGGAACCCGTCATGCCCGGGCCAAGCGAGGGGTCTTTTGCAATCACCCATCATCACACTGACGACCGACTACGGAACGAATGATCACTTGGTTGGTGCGATGAAGGGAGCCATGCTGAAGGTATTTCCCGACGTCCAGATCATCGACATCTGCCACCACGTTCTCGGCTGCGATATCCTGGATGGCGCGCTGACGATCGGAATGGCGCACAAGTACTTCCCGCCGAAGACGATTCACGTGGTCGTGGTGGATCCCGGCGTGGGAACCGCGCGGCGGCCGATCCTGGTCAGCGGCGACCAGCACTACTTCATCGCGCCGGATAACGGCGTCCTTTCGATGGTCTACGACACGCAGGAAAGCTTCTCCGTGCGGCACATCACGTCGGACCATTACTTTCTGCGGCCGACCAGCAACACCTTCCACGGGCGTGACGTGTTCGCTCCTGTGGCCGCGTGGCTGGCGAAGAACCAGCAGCCCATGAGCTTCGGAGAGGAAATCAACGACCCGGTGCGCTTCACCCTGCCGAAGCCGCGGGCCGCGGACGGAAAAGTGAGGGGCGTCATTTTGAAGGTGGACAACTTCGGGAACCTGGTGACGAACATTCCGCCCGACATGATTCCCCAGGCGTTCGTGCCCGACGGGAAGTTCCGCATCACGGTTGCCGGCAAGGAAGTGCCGAAGGTGCTGCCCGCGTACGGCGAAGGCGGGCCGGGCGAGCCGTTCGGAATCCTGGGCTCGGCGGGGTTGCTGGAGATCAGCGTAAATCGCGGCAACGCGTCGCGCGTGCTTGCCGCAGCGCGCGGGGCCGAAGTCATCGTCGAACTTCTTTAGAGACCTGTTCCGGCGGCTGCGGATTCGCGGCCGCTCTCAACCTCTGAATCTTGACGCGCGCCACCCGGCGCTTCTCGACCTCGAGCACGGTAAAGCGAAAACCTCCGGTCTCAAACGACTCGCCGCCCTTGGGGATGAAGCCGAGGCGGGCCATCATGAAGCCACCCAGCGTTTCATACGTCGCGTCGTCTTCCGGAAGCTCGATCAGGTGCTGCGTCTCGAGGTCGCGCATCTTGAGCGCGCCATCCACGACCATCGCGCCGTCGGGCAGGGTGAGCGGCCGCTCCACCACGTCGAACTCGTCGTGTATGGCTCCTACGATCTGTTCGAGCAGATCCTCCAGGCTCACCAAGCCGACGATGGTACCGAATTCATCCACGACCATGGCGATGCCGGTATGCTTCGAGCGCAACTCGCTGAGCAGTTCGCCGGCAAACTTCGTCTCCGGCACGATCACCAGCGGACGAATCTCGCCGCGCAAATGAAACTCGGGCGGCAGCGCACCCTCCTCTTTCCGGCGGTCGCGGTCAAGCAGAACCCAGAGGATGTCTTTCACGTGGATGTAGCCGACGGGATGGTCGAGGCTGCCCTCGTAGACGGGCAGGCGCGAGCGCTGCGTCACGGCCAGCATTTGCAGCACGTCGTCGAGCGGCGCGTCCACGGGGAGCGCGTGAACGTTGCGACGGGGCACCATGATCTCGCGTACCTGCACAGTGCCCAGCTCAATCGCGCTCTGGATGAACTTCTCCTCGCCCGGCTCGAAGAGTCCCTGTTCGCGAGCCTGCTCGACAAGGATCTGCAGTTCCTCGGCGGAGTGGACCGGAGTGTGCGAACCGGTCGAGGTAGCGCCGAGCGCACGGTTGATGGCGTTGGCGGACTGTTCCAGGACGGTGATGGCGCCGCTGAACGTCTTCAGAAACAGGCTGAACGGCCGCGCCACCAGCAGCGCAACCTGCTCCGCGCGCTCCAGGCTGATGGTCTTGGGAACGAGTTCGCCGAGCACGACATGCAGGAACGTCAGGCTGAAGAATGCCAGCGCGAAGGAGAGACCGTGCATCAGGAACCAGTATTGCGGCACGGCCAGTCCGGTGAACAACCGCTCCAGAACGGCCGCGATGGCCGACTCGCCGAGGAAACCTAGAGAGAGGCTGGCAAGCGTGACGCCCACCTGGACGCCGGAAACGACGCGGCTCATCTGCGCGAGGAGCGCCTGTACCACGCGCGCTCGAGTGTCGCCGTCTTCAACGAGCTGCCGGATGCGGCTCTGCCGCACGGCCACAAGGGAGAATTCGACGGCGGCGAAGAACGCATTGCAGCCAACCAGCAGGAGGACCACGAGAAGGCGAAGGGCGGTCAACGCGCGCTCCGGAGAAGGCTTCGAGGCAGAGTGTAACAGGAACCGTTTCCCTGCGCGCGGGCTTGCTGCTCCGTTCGTGCTGGGCTACAGTCCACGCTCAAATCGCGATGCCCAGCGCACACAAGTACCTGCGCCTCAGCCTAGGCGCCCTGTTGACGGCGGCAGGGCTCGCCGCGCTCGGGGGCTGGTGGATGCTGCACCGTTCCCTGCCCCAGACGGAAGGGGCCGTCAGACTTCCGGGCTTGAAGGCGGAAGTAACCGTCGACCGCGACGCGATGGGCGTTCCGCACATTCGCGCGCAATCACTAGAGGACCTGCTGCTGGCCCAGGGATACGTCGTCGCGCAGGACCGGTTATGGCAGATGGACCTGCTGCGGCGCGCCGCGTCGGGCGACCTGGCGGAAATCGTGGGGGAAGCCGCCGTAGAGCACGACACGGAAAGCCGCACGCTCGGCTACACGGCCGCTGCGGACGCGGCGCTGGCCGCAATGCCCACGGAGCAGCGGGCGATGCTGGAGGCGTACGCGCGCGGCGTGAACGCCTACATCGAGCAGCACCTGAACGCGCTGCCGCCGGAGTTCCTGTTGTTGCGCTACCAGCCGCGGCCGTGGTCGGCGCGCGACACCCTGCTCATTGCTGCGAATCTCTACAAAGAGCTTACGGGATTCTGGAAAGAGCAAATCCACCGGACAGAGGTGTCGAAGATCGTCGGCCCGGAGCTGGCGAATGATCTCTACGCGGCAACGGCTGAATCAGAGTGGGACCATCCGCTGGCCGGCATCGAGCCGGCGGCGCCGGGCTCAAAGCCCGCAACGGCGGCCGCTAAAAGCGCGGGGGCGAAGCCACCCGCTCCGACCATGGCGCCGGCGACGTGGAGGAACCTACCGAGAAGCAGCGAGCTTGCAGAACTTCCCAGCTTCGAGGACGCGCGACTCACCATCGGAGGGAGCAACAACTTCGTTGTCAGTGGCGCCCGTACGCACTCGCACAAGCCGCTGCTCGAAAACGACACACACCTCCAGTTCGGCATACCCTCGATCTGGTACGTGATTCATCTCACCGCGCCCGGCTGGAACGTGAAAGGCTTCACTTTTCCGGGCGGCCCGCTTGTGGTGATTGGGCACAACGAACACATCGCCTGGGGCTTCACCAACAATTTCGCAGACGTACTGGACGTTTACGCGGAAACGCTGAGGAACGACAATCCCATCGAATACCGCGTGAATGGCGAGTGGAAGCCGGTGACGGTGCGTCCGGAAGTGATTCGCGTGCGGGGGCAGGCGGACCGCACTGTGAACGTGATGGTGACGCGCCACGGGCCGATCATCGAGCGCACGGGGGAGCGTGACGGCCAGACCGGCTACGCCATCCGCTGGACGGCCACGGAGCCAGGAGGGCTGGGCGCGACCTACTTTCTGCTGGGCGGCGCGAAGAACTGGGATGAATTTCGCGCCATCCTGCGGCAGAACCCAGGTCCGGCGCAGAACGCCGTCTACGCGGACACCGACGGCCACATCGGTTACATCGTTTCCGCGCTCATTCCCACGCGAAGGCAGCCCACCGGCGGTGTTCCCGTCCCCGGCGACACGGACGAGCACGAGTGGACGGGCTACATCCCGCGTGACGACCTACCGGAGCTGTTCGATCCGCCGGAGGGGGTAATTGCCACCGCCAACGCGCGCGTGACCGGTCCCGGGTACAAATGGCATTTGACCGACCAATGGATGGCGCCCTATCGCACGGCGCGCATCTACGAACTGCTGGGCGAGCGCAAGGGCCTGCGCCCGGAAGACTGTGTCAATGTGGTCACCGACATTTACAGCTACCCTCATGTCTTCATCGGGCGTGAACTGGCGAAGGCGCGCGAGCACGTGAAGCCCGCCGATATCCGCACCACGCAGATGGTCGACATGCTTGAGTCGTGGGACGGGCGCGCGCAGACGTATTCGGTACAGATGAGCTTTCTTGAGTTCACGCGGCGCGCGCTTCTCTACAACCTGCTGGAGCCGCACCTGCACGGGCATGTGGCGCTCTACGACTGGATGCGCGGCAGCGTTTTTCTGGAGAAGGTGCTGCGTGAACGACCGGCGCGGTGGCTGCCCGCCAAGTTCGCCACGTGGGATGATCTGCTGATCGCGAGCGCGGACATGGGCATGGACAGGATGACCGCGGCGGCGATGGCCAACAAAGACGCGAGCGGCGAGGCCTCCGCCTGGGATTGGGGACAGTTCAGCCGCTTGCGGATGTTCCACCCGCTGGGGCGTGAGGGGATGCTGCGGAGCGCGCTCAGCATCGGGTCCATGCCCATCTCCGGCAGCTTTTTCTCGGTGAAGCAGATTGGGACGACGTTCGGTCCGGTGATGCGGTTTGTGGCCGATCTCTCGAACCTCGACAATTCGCTGATGAACGTGACGACAGGCGAGTCGGGCCACTTTCTCAGCCCCAACTACAAGGACCAGTTCCGAGCGTGGTACGACGGCGGCGGGATTCCGAGCGCGTTTACGGACGCCGCCGAGCAGCCGCGTGTGGCACACCGGTTACGGCTTTTGCCCGCGCCGTAGGCTCGATGTGGAAGCCCGGGAGCGGGAAGCAGAGTGTCCGCCGCCCGGGGGCCGGGATTGCGCTTCGCCTGTCGACCGCATATGCTGGCGCCTCGCGCGGCAACCTCAGGAGAAGCGGCCTATGGGCGACCAGTATCCGAAATTCAAAGCGGCGGCAGTGATGGCGGCGCCGGTGTTCCTGGACCGCGAGGCAACGACAGAGAAGGCGTGCGCGTTGATTGCTGAGGCGGGCAGAAATGGCGCGCGGCTGACGGTTTTCCCTGAAGTCTTCATCCCCGGCTATCCCTACTGGATCTGGCTGATGACGCCGACACAAGGCGCGCCATTTTTCGTGCGGCTGTTCAAGAATTCGGTGGAGGTGACGAGCCCTTCGGTGGACCGGCTGGGGCAGGCGGCGCGCGCCGCGGGCACCTACGTGGTGATGGGGATGACGGAGCGCGAAGGCGGAACGCTCTACAACACGCTGCTCTACATCAACGATCGTGGCGAAGTGATGGGGCGGCACCGCAAGCTGCAGCCCACGCTTGTCGAGCGCACCGTGTGGGGCAAGGGCGACGGCAGCGATCTGCGGGTCTTCGACACGGAACTGGGCAAGATCGGCGGCCTGATCTGCTGGGAGCACACGATGGACCTGACGCGCTATGCGCTGACCGCCATGGGGGAGCAAATCCACATCGCGGCGTGGCCGGGCACGTCTACGCTGAACCACAATCCGCACGCGACGATCTTCAACGCCGTGACCGACGCGGCGGCGCGCCACCATGCGCTGGCCGGGCAGACATTCGTGATCAACGTACAGAACGTGATTGGATCGGACATTGTCGAGCAGCTTGGCTTCAAGGACCGGCCGGACATGATCACTGCGGGCGGCGGCTGGAGCGCCATCATCGGCCCGTCGGGACAGTTTCTGGCGGGACCGCTGGTGGGCGAGGAACGCATTCTCTACGCCGAGCTGGACCTCGAGGAGATCATCCTCGCGAAGTACGCGTGCGACTCGGCGGGACACTACGCGCGGCCGGACGTGCTGCGGCTGGCGGCGGACCTGCGTCCGCAACCAGTGTGGGAACCGCGGCAGGCCATCGAACCGGTGGCCGTCCCGGCGATCGCGCCATCGCCGGACACGCCTCTTTTGGAAACCAAACTGGACCTTTGAAGCAGATCAGCTTCTCCTGCCGTCCTTTCGGGGGTCGCGGAAGGTGCCTTGCCCTTCGGGCTTGGGTTGGGGTCTTTGCCCGTTCGGCGGAGTCACTGGTGGACGGTTGTTACTGGAACAAATAGACGACAAAGCCGCCCGTTCCGCCAACGGTTGCGGCTCCCGATATGACAATCGTACCGGCGTTGCGGCTGGCTACTACGGTGAAGCCAAACGAACTAATTGGCGTCACCGAACGGCCCGCGTAATCCATTCCAGCGGCAGGCGCCAGTTCCTGCGTCTGATTCATGATTTGCGAATTGGTCCAGCCTGTGACGGGCTTTTTGAATTGATAGGCAGCCCCAGGTCTAGGTGTAGGAGGAAGCGCCGTGATGGGGTGGAACGGCTCTCCAACCGCAACGGTAGATGCGCCGTCGGAGATCGAAATGGAGAAGCCGAAGGCCTCGTTAGGCGACGCGTCCGAAGCCGCCAATTCCGCATCCTGGTTGCTGGTGGTCATCCACAATCCGGAGGAAGGTTTGAGGAACACATAGGCCGCACCCACGCCATGATCGGGCGCTCCGACAGCGATCGCGGTCCCATCACGACTGATGCTGACGGAAAAGCCGAAGTTGTCGCCAAGATGCTGGTCACTGGCGGTGAGAGTCGCGGTGGGTGCGCCCGTGGAGGCGCTCCACCCCGCTGCTGGTTTTGTGTAGATCTGAGCAAAGTCAGGGACCCCCAAGCTGGCGTTGTCACTCGCCTCGCCTGCAACGATCGTGTCGCCAGCGGCGTCGATGGAAAGCGAAATGCTTAAGTTGGTTCCGCTGTGAGTGGGGTCGGTCAACTTAACGGCTTCAGTGCTCATGGTTGGCGGCATCGCAGCAATCCATCCGCCCGAGGGCATGACGTAGACATAGACCGCACAGGTACCGCAACCGGCGGTGGTGCCGTGTGGTGTGCCAACGGCAACAGTTTGCCCGGCTTCATCGACGGCGACAGCAGTGCCTATGGCGGCTCCATCCGAGGCAGTGAGGACGGCATCAGGACTTCCCGTGTTTGCCCAGCCTCCCGACGGCTCGACGTAGACGTAAGCCTGGCCTTGAGCGCCAGCTACTACCGTGTGCCCGTCTCCGCTGATGCCCAGTGCCGCAACACGGCCGTTGGGTAGGGATAGCGTGGCAGCAAGCGACCAAGAGCCCGCCGTGTTGACGAACACCAGAACCGCGGAGCTGTCACCGAGCACGATCGTGTCTACAGCATCGTCCAAAGCGAAGGAATTGCCGATATCCAGGATGGGTCCCTGCGAATAATTGAGCGGCGCGCCGGTTATGGTAAGCGTGAAGGATTGCTGGGCGTCAGGGGTGATGCCGTTGGCGGCCCTAATCGTGATGGCATAGGGGGAATTTGCAGCCGTGCCAGCGGCGGGCGTCCCGGTCAATGATGCAGTGCCGTCACCATTGTCAGTGAACATGACGCCGGCGGGCAGAGCACCAGTTTCGGTCAGGCTGGGAACGGGTGAGCCGGTGGTCGTGACGGTGAACGAGGCTGCGGCGCCCTCGGCGAAAGTGGCGCTGTTTTGACTGGTGATGGCGGGAGCGGTCCCCAGCGGGTTCACAACTGTGGGATCAGAGGCCGAGTCGTTGGAGGAGATGCTGTCCCCGGCGGTGGCAACACCCGCAGAGTTCGTCACGCTGGGAACGGCGGCGGCAGCCACGCTTACGGTCAGCGTGATCGTGCTGATGCCGCCGGCTGCGAGGGGCCCTGCATTCGTGCATGTCACCACGGCCGCGTTCGCCGAGCAGCTCCAGCCCGTTCCGGTTCCAGAGACAAAACCCAAACCGCTCGGCAGCGTATCAGTGACTGTGATCGTCCCGGTGGTCGGTATCGTGCCGACGTTGGTTACGGTCAGCGTGTAGACGCCGTTGGTTCCCACCGTGAAGTTCCCGGCATGCGCCATTTTCAGGGCGAGGTCGACGGCGGCCGGGACCACGGTAAGCGCGATTGTGCTGGCGCCGATAACGGTCGAGGTGACATCACCCCGGACGGCTATCGTGAGACTTATGGGTGACGCTGTGGGCGATGCCATCGCGTCTGCCTGAAAGGTGAGGACGGTCGTCACCATCAGACTGCCGTCTGGAGTCTGGCAGGCAGGGTTGAACGCGACCGTCACATGCGTTGGAAGGCCTGTCCCAAAGGGACCACCCAAGGAAAAACATATATTGTGCCCAGCCAGATCCGGCGATACGGTGGCGGTCGCCGCTATGGTTACGCCGGGGCCACCCTGCACTACGGTCAATTGGGCCTGGGGGGTTGTAACCAGAGCCGTTGAATTGGGACTGGTGGGGTCACCACATCCCGGCATGCCTGTGAGAACTACCAGTGCAATTACAACCCCCAATGCGACGTTCTTTCCGAAGTTCATTGACGCCCCCTTTGAGGTGCAGCGGCTGACCCGTGGGGGACGTTGTTTGCGTCCGTTGAGGACGGGCTGGCAGCCGCCGCACCCTACCCTCGGAAACGACGGTAGAAGGGAGCGGCGATAGGAGTCCTTTCAAAGTTCTGCTATTATCCTTACAAATTATTCCCTAGCTGTTCTTATGCGGGTTTTTCATGTCTTCTTCCCGCCAGTACGTTTTCGGCGAGTTCCGCCTCGACGCCACGCAGCGGGCACTCTTTTGCCATCGCCAGTTTGTTTCCCTTACGCCTAAGTGCGTCGAAACGCTGCTGTTCCTGGTCGAGCGGCACGGACAGATCGTCGAGAAGAAGGAATTAATGGATGCGGTCTGGCCTGACACCTTCGTCGAGGAGAGCAGCCTGGCCCGCAACATCTCCGTCCTGCGCAAGACCCTCTCCGGCGGCGACGATGGCCAAACGTTCATCGAGACGGTCCCCAAGCGCGGTTACCGGTTTGCCGCGACGGTGGAGGTGGTGAGCGGAGGGGTTGACACTTCTCCGGCTGTGCCTGTGATCGGGAAAGGGCTGGCCCTTGAGAGGACGCGAAATCAGCTGGCCCTGGCGTTGCTCGTGGTGTCCGTGCTGGCAGTGGCGGGTGTCGTTTTGTTACGGCAGAACGCGCAACAGGTGCGTCCGCCCGAAGCGCAACGGGTCATGTTGGCTGTCTTGCCGGTGCAAAACCTGACCGGAGACCCGGAGCGCGAATACCTGAGCGACGGCCTAACCGAGGAAATGATCGCGCAGCTTGGCGGCATGAATCCGGGACGGCTCGGTGTTATCGCGCGCACCTCGTCCATGGCATACAAGGGCACGCAAAAAACCGCGGGCCAGATCGGGCAGGAGCTGGGTGTGGACTACGTTCTGGAAACGAGCGTGCGCGGGACAGGAGAGCGCCTGCGGATCACAACGCAACTGATCCGGACCAGGGACCAAACGCATGTATGGGCTGAAAGCTACGACCGGGCTTCAAGCGATATCCTGGGCCTGGAGAACGAAGTGGGTCGCGAGGTGGCGAACCGGATTCGCCTAACGGTGACTCCCGCGGAACAGGCGAAGCTTGAACACTATCGACCTGTAAACCAACAAGCGTACGAAGCCTATCTGAAGGGACGCTATTTCTGGAACAGGCGCACGCCAGAGGCGATGACCAAGGCGGAAGGATTCTTTCAGCAGGCGATCGCGGCAGACGCAGACTACGCCCCCGCCTATGCCGGATTGTCTGACTGCTACCAAGTGATGGTGAACCTGGACCAGTTAAAGGCCGCTGAAGGGTTCGCCCGCGCAAGAACGGCAGCGCTGAAGGCCCTGGAACTCGACAAGACCCTGGCCGAGGCGCACACATCACTAGCCTCCATCAAAGAGGACTATGACTGGGATTGGCAGGGCGCGGAAAGCGAGTACGAGCAGGCGCTGGAACTTAACGCGAACTATGCAACGGCGCACCACTGGTACAGCAACTTTCTGGCGAGCCTCGGACGCGTCGATCAAGCCATCGAGGAAGTCAAGAAAGCAGAGGCGCTCGACCCGCTTTCACCGGTCCTCGATCTGGTGCTTGCGCAGGCCTATTGCCAGGCGGGAAGCTGCGAACAAGCTATTGAAGAACTGAAGAAGACTGTCGAGACCTATCCTGACTTTGCGGAAGCTCATGGAGCGCTGTCGGAAATTTACGCTCATCAGGGAATGTATCAGCAGTACCTGGTGGAGCGGCAAGAGGAGGCGCGTTTGACGCCGAGTCGCAAGCCGCTCTGGAGCCTGGGCTATGCGCTCGGCATGGCAGGCCACCGGCAAGAGGCTCTTGACGTGCTGCGAAAGGCAGAGCGGCAGAGGGACGCCGAACACAAGGATTATTCCCTGGCAGTCATCTACGCAGGCCTTGGCGACAGCGATCGGGCACTCGCAAGGTTGGAAGGCGCCCGGCAGAGCCGCGACCCGTGGATGGCTTACTTTCGCGCAGACATCAAATTGGAAAGGCTGAGATCAGACTCGCGATACGCGGATTTGATTCAGCGGATGAACATGCCGGCGCACTAGAGACTCGGGCTGAATCGCATAAGCGCTCCGGCAGCGCAGCATAAGACATTGTTCGCATTCCGCGCCGTGCGCTAAGATGTTGCGTCAACGTCGCCGCTTACATTTCGCGGTACGCAGGACGACAAGGCTACGAATGAACACTCCGACAAGCAAGAAGCCGCGCACCAACGACGCGCCGGAAGGCACTGAAAGAGCCGCGGCCGTGGACTTTGAAAAGGGCCTTGCGCGGCTGGAGGACGTGGTGAAGCGTCTCGAGCAGCCAAACCTGGCGCTCAGCGAGGCGATGATCCTCTTTGAGGAGGGCCTGCAACTCGCGCAGCAGTGCCAGAAACAGCTTCAGGAAGCCGAAGGCCGCGTGGAGATTCTGCTCAAGTCCGCTGACGGGAAACTCACGGCTCAACCCTTCCGGCCGCAGGGTGCGGAAGAAGAAGAGGCTTGATTGTGCGCTTCGCCCAGTTCCGCAAAGCCGACTAGCGCCATGCCCCTGCCTGATTTCTTTGAGACCGATCGTGCGGAGGTTGATGCCGCGCTCGACACCCTGCTGCCGCCGGAAGGTACGCCGCCGGCGGTGATTCACGCGGCGATGCGCTACAGCGTCTTCGCGGGTGGCAAGCGTATCCGCCCCATTCTCTGCATCGAAGCGGCGCGCATCTTCAGCGACCCGCCCCGCGGCGTGCTGCCCGTGGCCTGCGCTTTCGAGTTCATCCACACGTATTCCCTGATTCACGACGACCTGCCGGCGCTGGATAACGACGACTTGAGGCGCGGCCGCCCCACGTGCCACAAACAGTTCGGGGAGGCGATGGCGATTCTCGCCGGCGACGGCCTGCTGACGCGCGCGTTCGAGGTTCTGGCGCGAGCCCCGCTTACTGCGGAGCAGCGCACCGGACTGGTTCGCGAGGTCGCTGCGGCGGCCGGAACAGTTGACGGAATGGTCGGAGGACAGGTGGCCGATCTCGAAGCCGGCGGGAAGCCGATCGAGGCGGCGGGCCTCGAGTACATCCACCGCTCCAAGACCGCGGCGCTGATTCGCGCCGCCGTCGTGGCCGGCGCAATCGCCGGGGGCGCGAGCGCCAAGGACGAAGAGCGCCTGCGCGCCTTCGGCGAGAGTATTGGGCTGGCCTTCCAGGTTGTGGACGACATTCTGGACGTGGAGGAATCGTCCGCGGCGCTGGGGAAGACGGCAGGCAAGGACCAGTCGCAACGGAAGGCGACGTATCCGGCGCTTTACGGCATTGAGAAATCGCGAGCGACGGCGCAGGCGTTGATCGAGCGCGCACATGGCGAGCTGGCCCCTTTTGGCGAACGCGGCAAGCGGCTGCGGTCACTGGCGGATTTCCTGGCGAATCGCCGAGCATAGAGAGCGCCGTTCAAGACCTGGAACTCGGCATACGCGGGACTCACATCGGTGTAGCCGGGCAACACCATCCAAAAACCCAAGGCAAAAGCGGAGAAGAAGCGGCTGGACGTGCTGCTGGTCGAGCGCGGGCTGGCTGAATCCCGCCGGCAGGCACAGGCACTGCTGCTTGCTGGACGCGTTCGCGTTGCAGGAGCCCCGGCAACGAAGGCCGGAGCGCTGGCGCCGGCCGACGCGGCAATTGAGGTCGCGGGAGACGAGACGCCCTATGCCAGCCGCGCCGGGGCGAAGCTTGCCGGCGCGCTAGATGACTTCAGGATCGACCCGGCCGGGCGCGTCTGCCTGGACGCCGGCTCCTCGACGGGCGGCTTCACTGACTGCCTGCTCCAACGCGGCGCGCGACGGGTGTACGCGGTGGACGTGACGACCAGCCAGCTTGCCTGGAAGCTGCGGCGCGACCAGCGTGTGGTGCTGATTGAGAAGAACGCACGGCAGCTGACGCCTGCCGACATCGGCGAGCCGGCGCAGCTTGTCACCGCCGACCTTTCCTTTATCAGCCTAGCGAAGGTTGTGCCGGCTCTGGCGCCGCTCGCGGCGCTCGGCGCCGACCTGGTACTGCTGGTGAAACCGCAGTTCGAGCTGGAGCGAGGGGCGGTGGGCAAAGGGGGCATCGTACGGGACGCGGCGCTGCACCGGCGCGCCGTGGATGCGGTGAAGGCGGCGGTGATGGCCGCAGGCCTGGCAGTGGTGGGCGAGCGACCGAGCAAGGTTCCCGGCGCCGAGGGAAACGTGGAGTTCTTCGTGCACGCGCAGAAGCCGTCCTGATTTGGCGCGAACCAGCGGGGGCGCCGCTTTTTTCGGAGTGCGGCGTCGCGACGCCGCACTCCAAAAAGGCGCGCAGGACGAGGCGCTGGCAGATGAAGTAGAATCGCGGTTTCGAAAATGGCTGCTGCGCCACGCACTGTCGGAATCATCTCGAAGCCACGCAAGGCCGACTTGTGCCAAATCGTGCCCGGCCTCACGGCCTGGCTCGAAAAGCGCGGCCTGACGGTGCTGTGGGATGAGGAAACGGCCGGCTGCGTCGGCGCGCCGGACAAAGCCTTTTCGCGCGACGAGCTGGGGCGCCGCGCCGATCTGGCCATCGTCCTCGGCGGCGATGGCACGCTGCTGGCCGCGGCGCGCGCGGTCGGCGAGCATGACATCCCGATTCTGGCGATCAATCTGGGCGGGCTGGGATTCCTGACGAGTTTTCCGCGGGAGGAACTCTACTCCGCGCTCGAAGTGGCACTCTCCGGGAACTACCGCATCAGCGAACGCGCGCTGCTCGACGTGAAACTGGTGCGCGGAGGAGAAGCGATCGCGCGCTACCGGGCGCTGAACGATGTGGTGGTGAACAAGGCAGCGATGGCCCGCATCCTGGACCTGGACCTATACTTCGACGAGTCGTACGCGTGCAGCTACAAGGCGGACGGGATCATTTTTGCCACACCTACCGGCTCGACCGCCTATTCCCTTTCCGCGGGCGGACCGATTCTCTACCCACACGTGGGTGCGTTTGTGGTCACTCCAATCTGCCCGCACGCGCTTTCCAACCGGCCGCTGGTCGTGCCGGACACGGTGAAGATCGGCCTGACGGTGTCGGACTTGCAGGAGTCGGCGTTCTTGACCGTCGACGGACAGGTGGGAGTCGAACTGCGCAGCGGCGACCGGGTGGTCGCAACGCGTGCGGCCGGCAAGCTGCGCCTGGTCCGTCCGCCGGGCAAAGTGTACTTCGAAATCCTGCGCGAGAAACTCAAATGGGGTACGCGCTGAGGTACAGCTCGCGCCTCCCGGAAGAGGACACGGAATGATTTCACATCGGAGACTCTCGGGGATGATTGCGGGCGCGGCGGCGCTGGGCGCGCTGGCTCTCGCGGCCTACAGCCAGCGGCCGCCTGCGCGCGCCGCGGCGGACACGGTGATCGTGAATGCGAAGATCCACACGGTGGAGGCAGCGAAGCCCGAAGCCCAGGCGCTGGCCATCAGCGGAGAACGCATCAGCGCCGTGGGGTCCCGCGAGGAAATCAACGCGTGGATCGGGCCGCAGACGAAGGTGATCGACGCGCACGGCGCGAGCGTGCTGCCCGGCTTCAACGATGCGCACACGCACTTTGCCGACGGCGGCCAGTTGCTGAGCCAGGTGCAGCTCGGCTATGCAGTAACGCGTGAGGAATTCACGCGGCGAGTGGCGGCGTACGCACAGGGGCTGAAAAAGGGCGAATGGGTGCTGGGCGGAGGCTGGGACCACGAAAAGTTTCCCGGCGCCACGATGCCCACGCGAGAGTGGATTGACGGCGTTACGGGCGACCATCCCGCGTGGCTCGACCGCTATGACGGTCACATGGGGCTGGCGAACAGCGCCGCGCTGAAGCTGGCCGGCGTGGACCGCAACACCCCCGATCCTCCAGGCGGAGTGATCCTGCGCGACGCAGACGGCAATCCCACCGGTGCGTTGAAAGACGCGGCGGCGGGTCTGGTGGAGAACGTGATTCCACCTCCGAGTGAGGAACAGCTGACTGCGGCGATTCGGGCCGGCCTGGACGAAGCGCGGCGCTGCGGGTTGACATCGCTGCAGGACATCACGCACGCCCCGGAAATGCGCGTGTACCAGAAACTCATGCTGGCGGGCCAACTGACAGTGCGGGTCTACGGCATCACACCGATCCAGGCGTACAAGGAGCCGGCCGGCGCCGGCATTGCCGCGGGATTCGGCAACGACTGGATCCGCACGGGCGCGCTGAAAGGGTTCGCCGACGGCTCGCTGGGATCAACGACGGCTCTGTTCTTCGAACCCTACAACGACGCACCGAACACGCGCGGCCTGTTCAACGCGATGATGCTGCCCGAGGGGCGCATGCTGCAGATGGCGCAACCGGCCGACGCAGCGGGACTACAAATTGCCGTTCACGCCATCGGCGACCGCGCGATTCACGAGGTTCTTTCGATCTACGAGGAGGTCGCGAGGCGCAACGGCCCGGGGCCCGCACGCGGACGCCGCTGGCGCATCGAGCACGTCCAGCACCTGCGGCCTTCGGACTACGACACGTTCGCGCGCCTGGGCGTGATCGCTTCCATGCAGCCGTATCACGCGATAGACGACGGGCGCTGGGCCGAGAAGCGCATCGGCCACGAGCGCGCAAAGAGTTCCTACGCATGGCGAAGCCTGCTGGACCATCATGCGCGGCTTGCGTTCGGGACCGACTGGCCGGTGGCGCCGCTCGATCCGATTCTGGGGTTGTACGCGGCCGTGACGCGGGCGACGCTCGATGGAAAGAATCCCAGCGGCTGGATTCCCGAGCAGAAGATCACCCTGGCCGAGGCGATTGAGGCGTACACACTGGGGTCGGCCTACGCGGAATTCACGGATGAGCAGAAGGGATCACTCACTCCGGGCAAGCTGGCCGACGTGGTGATTCTGGATACGGACCTGTTTGCCGTGGCCCCGGAGAAGATCAAGGACGCGAAGGTAGCTGCCACGATTGTCGGCGGGAAGACAGTGTACTCGCGGCAGTAGCGGCCGCGGAGGCCGCCCGAGGTGCGTCTACGAAGTGCATCAACGAGGCGCCTCAGTCGCTCTCCGGCGGCTTGGGCTGTCCGGCGCCAGTGGCGTCCTATGGTTTCACCTTCAATACAACCAGAGTGCCATCGTCGGCGGCGGGTACGCCCTCGGAAAACCGGTCGGCATCGTCAAATATGCGAGCGACCAGCTCCGCCGCGCCGAGCGCGTGGTTGTTCTCGACCAGCAAACGAAGGCGGTCCGTGCCGTAGAAGTCGCCCGCAAGGTTCGTGCGTTCGGTGATTCCGTCGGAATAGCAGACCAGGATGTCGCCAGGCGTCAGCGTGTAGGCGCGCTCGTCGTAGGTGGCGTTGTCCTCGATGCTGAGCGGCAAGCCCTCTACCCGAATGCGCTCACAGCGGCCGTCTTTCCACAGCAGCGGCGGCCAGTGCCCGGCATTAGCCATGCGGAGCTTTTGGCGGCCCTTCTGCCAGGTCATGAAGCAAAGGGTGGCGTAGCGGCCTTCGATGCGGCGCTCGCTAAGCAGGTCGTTAAGCTGGCGAAGCATGTCGGCAGGAGCAAGTTTTTGCGGCGCGAGGCTGCGCAGCATGCCAACGGCGGTCGCGCCGAAGAGAGCCGCGGCGCTGCCCTTTCCCGAAACGTCTCCGATGGCAATGGCCAGTTGCTGCGGGCCATAGCGGAGAAAGTCGTAAAGGTCTCCACCCACTTCGCGCGCGGGTATGTAGCGGGCGGCAATCTCCAGACCGTAGTCTTCTGCAGGTACACGGGGCAGCAGCGCGGACTGCATGCGGCGCGCCGCGTCCATTTCGTCGGCCTGCCTCGCTTCATCGCTGGAGACGCGCTGGTAGAGGCGAGCGTTTTCGACGGCGACCGCCAGGCTGGCTGCCAGGGTCGAAATGGTCTGGACGTGGTCTTCGGTGAAGTAGTTCCGCACCGGGCTTTCGAGGTCGATCACGCCCACCACCCGGCCTTTGTACACCATGGGAACGGCCAGTTCGGACTTCGCTTCCGGATTGCTGACGATGTAGCGCGCGTCCTGGCTGACGTCGGGCACGCGGACGGGCTTGCGGGAAGAAACAGCGGCGCCAACAATTCCCTCCGTGCAGCCGATGGCCAGTTTGCTCTGTTCGGAGCGGCCGTAGCGGACGTCGACCGCATGGGTAAAGCGGCCAAGATCCGCGTCGTACACCATGATGCTGGCCATCTGGTAGTCGATCACACGCTTGATGAGGTCGGCGGCGCGGCGCAGCAGTTCGTCAATGTCCAGGATGGAGCTGGCCTCGCGGCTGACGTCGTTCAGCACGGCCAGCGTCGCGGCGCGCTGGCGGGCGCTTTCATAGAGCTGCGCGTTCTCGATGGCCCCAGCCAGACGGCTGGCGACGAGCGTGAGCACCAGCTGCTGCTCGCGGGTGAAGGAATTCGTCTCGCGGCTCTGGATGTCGAGCACGCCAATGGCGCGCCCCTTGGCAATCAGGGGCACGGCAATCTCCGAGCGCGCGGACTCCACGGCCGGCAGGTAGCGCGGGTCCTTGCGGACATCGCCGACCAGCACCGGCTGCTTGGTCTGGAGCGCGGTGCCGGTGATTCCCTTGCCCACCGGGATTCGCCACGTGTCCACAACTTCAGGCGCGTAGCCGATGGCGAAGCGGAAATGCAGGTCCCGGGCGGCTTCGTCCAGCAATAGGACCGCGAAAATCTCATAGGGTACGAGGTGGCGCACCAGCGCAGAGGCGTTCTGCAGCACCTGATCCAGGTCGAGTGAGGAATTCACTTCCTCGCCGATCTGCACCAGCGTGGCCAGAGCTTCGGCCGGAATCTCCGCCGTGGCATTGGCGGTCTCCATTTCCAGGGGCAGATTTGTGTCCTTTACGTCCATAGGTCCATCAGCGCTGCTCGTTTGATGATTCGGCAAACGAAATGAAGCGTCTGAGTGATCATTATACCAGCCGCGTCTCTGCGCGCGGGCAGCCAGAATGTCTCTCTGTGTGGAGCAGCAACAGCCGCGCTCAGTCGCGCTTGCTGCAGCGCTGGCGCAATTCGTCGAGGATGGCGACTCCGGAACTGGTGCCGATGCGGGACGCGCCGGCGGCCAAGAGTTCGACGGCGCCTGCGAGGGTGCGTATCCCCCCTGAGGCTTTCACGCCAGTAGCGCGGCCGACGGCGTCGCGCAGCAGGGCCACGTCGGCAACGGTGGCGCCACCGTGGCCGATTCCGGTGGACGTCTTTACGAAGTCGGCACCGGCCTGCACGGCCAGCTTCGCGGCCCGCCGCTTTTCCTTGTCGGTCAGCACACCGCACTCGAGAATGACTTTCAGAATGGCGTTGCGCTGGTGGCAAACGCCGGCGATTCCGCGGATGTCTTCCTCGACGCGACCATCGTCGCCCGCCTTCAGCGCGCCCACGGCCATGACCATATCGATATCGCGCGCGCCGTCGGCCAAGGCGAGTTCGGCTTCAAGCCGTTTGACGTCCGGCCGCGCAGCGCCCAACGGAAAGCCTGCGACGCCGCCCACGGGAATGCCGGCATTTGCTAGGCTCTTTACGGCGAGCGCGACGTAGCAGGGATTGACGATCACAGCGGCGAAGCCGTACTCGGCGCCCTGGTCGCACAAGCGGCGGATGTCGTCGGGCGTCGCGTCGGGCTTCAGCAGGGTGTGGTCGACGAGCGCCGCGAACGCGCGGCACAGCCCGTCCGGCCCGCCGAGTTTCTTCGCGCTCTTCGGCAGCTTTTCGAGGGCGTCGAGCACTTCCCGGACGTTCTTCGGAATCGGGCTGCGCAGCCACATGGGTTACCTCGCTGTACGGCGGGCTGGTCGTCTCGACCTTGTCGTGCGGCTCACGCGCGCGCCGCCGAGCCGGAGCACGCAGATGTCTTTCAGATTGCGATAGCGCTCGGAGTAGTCGAGCCCGTAGCCCACGACGAAATCGTTGGGGATGCGAAAGCCCAGATAATGCACCTTGATGGGCTGAACCCGGCGTGCAGCTTTGTCGAGCAGCACCGCTACGCGCAAATGCTTTGGCCGGCGCTGGCGCAGCAGCCGGATCAGGTAATTCAGAGTGATGCCGGTGTCGAGGATGTCTTCAACCAGCACGACGTTGCGACCGGCGATGTTTGTATCGAGATCTTTTACGAGGCGGACTTGGCCGGACGACTCGACGGAGGCGCCGTAACTGGCAGCGGCCAGGAAATCGAAGGACGCGTCCAGCGCAATCTCGCGGCTGAGATCCGCGAGGAAAATGCAGGCACCCTTCAGCACGCCGACCAGCAGCACAGGCTCTCCTCGGAAGTCGCGGCTAATCCGGCGGCCCAGTGCACGCACGCGCCGGGCAATGCGTTGGCGGGAGAGCAGAACGGCCAATCGGTCGCTCGGACGGGGCTTCATGGCGGTCTAGTCTACAGCAGCACGGTGGAGTCCGGCTGCCGGCCGTGACGGTAGCGCGACGCGATGGAGAAGTCGCGAGAGCCGCATCGCCTGCGCCGAAAGGCTGCTTAGGCTACAATTCCGAAAGAGGCTGCGTTGCGCCCCCTCAGCCAGTTCCCCCGGATTGCCGTCGCCGTGGCAGGCTTGCTTGCCGCGTCGTCCGCCCTTTGCATCGTGTGGGTGGACTCCCCCTGGCGCCTGCACCTGGTTTCCAATCTGATGCAGGCTGCCGTCGTCCTTTGGGCCGCGCTGTGCTCCGCAGAGGTGGCGCAGCGATCCTCCGGCTACATGCGGCAACTGTGGAACCTGTGGGTGGCGGCGCTGGGCACGCTGGCGGCTGCAACCCTGCTGGTGGCGTATTGGGCCAGCTTCCGCGCGACACCGGCCGCGACGCCCTGGCCGTCCGACGTGCTGAACTTCCTGTGGGTCGCTCCCGTGGTGATGATGTTTGTCCCCTGGTCGGCCGAGGAGAGCGGAACCGCCAAATGGCAATACGTGCTGGACTTCGTGCAAGTGGGCGTCGTGGCGCTTACCGCGTTCCTCTACTTCTTCTACGTGCCCGCCGTGTGGGAAGTGCACGGCGAGCACATGTTCCGGCTGCTGCGTGAAACGACGGCGGCGCGGAACGTGGTCATTACGGCGGCCCTGGCCCTGCGGGCGGCCACGCAGCGCAAGAGCTCAGCGCGAACGTTCTTTGCCTGGCTGACGTGGTTGTTCGTCGTGGTCACGGTGTGCGACCTGATCAGCATGTCGAACTTCGGCCAGTTCAGCAAAGCGGCTGAGTGGCTCGGCTCGACATGGTCGATACCCTACCTGCTGGCGGCGGTGTTTGCTGCCACCTGGGACACGTCGAAGGACACGACGGTCGAGGCACCGTCGGCCGGCGAAGGCTGGGTGGTGTCGCACTTTTTCGCCGTGGCCATTCCGCTTCTGGTGATCTTGATGGGCGCCCGGATCGTGCGCGAGCAGATGGCCATGGCGTGGGTGACCATCGGCGTGTCTTTCACCTGCTCGGCGGCGCGGCTGATCCTGACGAACGCACAGCAGCAGCAGATCGCAAAGGACCTGCGGCGCACGGAGCAGGCCCTGCGAAGCTCGGAGCAGATGTTCGCGTCAGCGTTCCGCGCCAGTCCCGACGCGATGAGCATCGGTCTGCTGCCCGAGGGCAACATCCTGGAGATGAACGAAAGTTACGCGCGGCTGACCGGCTTCTCCCGTGAAGAAGCCCTGGGGAAGACGCCACGGGAACTGGGCCTCTGGGCGGACCTGGAGCGCGTGACGGAACTGCGCCGGCTGCTGCGCGAGAACGGCCAGGTCCGCGAAAAGGAATTCCGCTTCCGGAGAAAGGATGGAGAGCTGCGGTCGGGGCGGATTTCGGCCACGACAATCACGCTCGAGGGCCGTCCATGCCTGCTGGTGATCGTGGCCGACATCACGGAGAGAAAGGAAGCCGAAGAAGCCGTGCGGGCAACGGAAGCGCGTTTCCGCTCGCTGGTGAATGAATTGCAGGTCGGCCTGGTGGTCGTGAACCCGAAGGGCGAGATTCAGTACTCGAATCCGGCAAACAACGAGATGCTCGGCTGGAACAGCGGGCAAGAATACCTCGGAAAAACGGCTTCCGACCTGGGGCTGGCGGCACTGCGCGAGGACGGCACAGAGATGCCGCTGTCGGACCGGCCGGTGGCACAGGCCATCCTGACGCGACGACCGGTTCGCGGTGTGGTCATGGGCTGGCGGCGGCCGAACCGGCCTGCGCCCCTGTGGATCATCGGGAATGCTATTCCGATCGTGCGCGCGGACGGAGAAATCGATTCCGTGATCGGCTCCTTCGCGGACATTACGGACCTCCGGAAGACGCAGGAGGCGCTGCGCACGAGCGAGCAGCGCTACCGCTCGCTGGTGGAAGCTCTGCGCGTGGGAATCACCACATGGGGAGCGGATGGCCGGGCACAGTTCGTGAATGAGGCGCTCCTGGAGATGTTCCAGGTGACGCGCGAACAGGTCCTGGGGCGGAAAAGCGGCGATATCGCAAGGGCCATCGGTGAAGACGGCGTCGAGGTACCGGGACACATGCGCCCCGTGGCGCGAGCCCTGGCGACCGGCAAACCCGTCCGTGGAGTGGTGCTGGGCTGGATCCTGCCCCACGTGAAAGACCTGGTCTGGACGCTCGCGGACGCCACGCCGGAATTTGGCCCGGACGGGCAGCTCGCGCGCGTTATCGCATCCCTCACGGACATTACGGACCGCAAGCGAGCCGAAGAGCAGAAGCGGATTTCAGAGGAGATGTTCTCGAAGGCCTTCCACTCGTCCCCGGACTCGATGACCATCAGTACGCTCGCAGATGGCCGCTACATCGAGGTCAACGAGGGCTACACGCGCATGTTCGGTTGGAGTCGCGAGGAGGCTGTCGGAAGGACCACCATCGAGATGGGCGTCTGGCCCGATTCCGGATCGCGGGACAAGCTGCGCG
>Ga0335080_10000499_pt1 | contig 35913 bp, 30 predicted proteins | sample Lox_Sample_34_FD_206720 | JGI IMG/M metagenome (GOLD analysis project Ga0335080, IMG submission 206720) | Soil microbial communities from Loxahatchee National Wildlife Refuge, Florida, United States - Lox_Sample_3.4 | ecosystem: Environmental > Terrestrial > Soil > Wetlands | place: USA... | reverse complement strand
CGATGCTACTGCGGACGTGAATAGTTTTGGATGTTTGCGGGGATGGGCGCGTTGGGATTGCCGCGAGGATCGCGGATGGGTTCGCCCGGAGTCCATTTGAACGGGAGCACGCCAGTCCAGGCACCGCTCGCGTATTCCTCAGCGTTGTCCACGGCAAAGCCGGTGCGAATCTTTGCGGAAGCTTCGACGAGCGGAACGGCAACGACCATAGTGCCTTTGAGTTCCTGTTCACTGGGTGGGCGCACGGTGACCCAGCGGCCGCGCAGAACGTATTCGACGAAATCGCGCATGGCCGCCATTTTTGCTTCGTGGCCTTCGACCGGTTCGGCTTTGCCCATCACCACGACGGAACGATAGTTGACCGAATGGCCGGTGGCCGTCGGAGAAAAGACAATTCCATCGAGAAGCGTGACGCTGAGGCAAATCGGTGCGCCGCTGGCGAGCGTTTTCATCAGGCGGCTGGCGGTCGAGCCGTGGAGGTAAAGCTTGTCGCCGACGCGCACGTAGTTGGTGGGAACGACGAACGGCAGGCCGTCCGCGATGAACGCGATGTGGCAGACGAAAGCCTGATCGAGAATGGCGTAGACGGTTTGGCGGTCGTAATGGCCGCGATCCGGCTTGCGGGTGACGCGAGTGTGCTTATCGGGCGTGAAATCGCGGCTGGTGTCGGAAGCTGTGGGTTCGCTCATGAGCGCAGGCTAACGTGAGCGCAAAAAAGCCGCAAGCGCCAATCTGGATTGCACTGCCCGAAGCAATTTTGCGTGGGTTCAACACGGCTGCACTGCAGACAGAAATCAAATTGCACACGTCCATCCCGCGATACCTGACGGGTACCCAAAACAGTTCAATTGACGAGAAAAGTGAATCGTGTACTCTTATGCGCACCGAACCGCAACGAGGGCAGCTATGGGTCAGGCCGAGCCGATTTTTACGCTCGAGACATTTCGTTTTTTTCGCGATTTGGCGAAGAACAACAAGAAAGTATGGATGGACGCGAACCGCGAGCGCTACCAGGAGCACGTCGTCCGGCCATTTCGGAGACTGCTCGAAGAGATGAGCCAGCCTGTCCTGGAACTGGACGACCGTTTTGATACCACGGGACGCAGCGGAGCCAATTTTTCGCGGATCAACCGCGACATCCGGTTTGCGAAGGACAAAACTCCTTACCGGCCGCAGATGTATTTGAAATTCTGCGTACCGTTTCCTGGCGAGGGAGAAACCGGTGAGTTGTATGCGGGACTTTCGAAGAACTCGGTCACGGCCGGTTTTCGGATTTACGGGGGCAAACGGAAGGTTTCGGCGCTGGCCATGATCGCGGATCCGCGGTTGGCAGCGCGACCAAAGTGGCTGGCGGAACAGAAGAAGAAGTTGGGACGGAAGTACGAAAGCTACTGGTACGCCGCCGAGAAAAAAGAGTGGAAGCAGCGGGATGGCTGGCCGGCGAATGCGGAAGAGTTCAAGAAGCTGCAGGGCTGGATCGTGCGACAGAAGTTGAAGCCGGCGGATGCGACGAAGGCAGCTTTTGCGAGTACAGTGACGAAGATTTTTCGCGACGTGTATCCCCTGCTGAAGTTTACGTGCCTGGGCGATGAAGACTAACGCAGATTAGGAGAAGCGATGAGTGAGCGAAGCTGTGTTCGGACAAGCACGACCAACTGGGCGGCGGGCGTCCTACAGGCCACCGCGCTGCTGGTGCTCCTGCACGGTTTCAGCCAGCCAGCAGCCGCGCAAACGAAGAGCGATTGGCCGACCACGACGCCGAAAGAGATGGGCATCAACCAGGGCCAGCTCGATGACTTGAGCAACGACATTACTGCGGGAAAATATGGGCTGGTGGACGGCATGCTCGTGGCGCGTTGCGGCAAGGCGGTCTACGAGAAGACCTATCAGCGCGATTACGGGAAAATTTACGGCGAACGCGCGAAGACGGAAGGCCCGCTGAATCACGACTTACACGGTCCGTACAATTATTTCAGCACGGATTTTCACCCGTACTATCACGGCTCGGACATGCACACGATGCAGTCGGTCTCGAAGACAGTGACTTCCGTAACGATCGGCCTGGCGCGGACGCACAACGATTTCTCTGCGTCGCTGGATGCGCCGGTCGTGAACTATTTGGGTGTGAAGAAAATCGCGAACCTGGACGAGCGCAAGAAGAAGATTACGATTCGCGATTTGTTGACGATGACGGCGGGCATCGAGTGGCACGAGGATCTGCCGTATGACGATCCGAAAAATTCCGCGGACGTGATGGAAGCGAGCCACGACTGGGTGCAGTACGTGATTGACCAGCCGATGGCGGCGGAGCCGGGCAGCAAGTTTGTGTACAACAGCGGCGCGACGGAGCTGTTGGCGCAGGTCTTCAAAAAGGTGACGGGAAAAAACGTGGATGACTATGCGGCGGAGCATCTGTTCAAGCCGCTGAATATCCACTACTACTGGAAGCACACGCCGACGGGCCTGCCGGACACGGAAGGCGGATTGTATTTGTCGGCCGGAGACCTGGCGAAGATCGGGCAGCTGTATTTGAAGGAAGGGATGTGGAACGGGCAATCGATCGTGTCCGATGCCTGGGTCAAGGATTCGGTCTCGCCGCACATCGGGGTCGGTGAGGGCGATTGGAAATACGGCTACCTGTGGTGGCTACACTCCTTTGGCACGGCGACGGAAGATGTGACCTGGCAAGCGCGGGGATTCGGCGGGCAGAATTTGATCGTCGTGCCGGAATACAACATGGTGGTGGTGTTCACCGGCTGGGACATTTTGCCGAGCAACGAGAAGCGGCCGGCGGACCGATTGGACCGCGTGCTGGCCGCGTCGCAAAGATTCTTCGGCTGCACCGAGTGAGTCTGGTCCAAGAAGCAATAAATTAAACGTCCTGAGGCTGGATTCGAATTGCAGCGCCCTCGCGCTGCAATTACGGCCTAGCTGTGTCTTTGTTTGCTGACGCTTTAGTAAGCGGCCCAGAGGCGGAGGCCGACAAGGTGCCAGGAGATAAGGAAGCCGGCGAGGACGCAGCAGGCCAGGGCTACGAGTAGCGAGTGGATGCGGACGCCTGGCGCGATTTCGGATTTGGGGACGCGCAGGGCGAGCACGAGTGAGAAAAGCGCGAGCAGGGGAAAGAGAATGCTCAGCAGGAAGATGCCGGCCGTCCAGGTGTTGAGGACGCCGCTGTCGAGGCCGCCGAATTTCGTGCAGCAGATAAAGAAAGCCACGAAGCAAACCGTGGCGAGCAGCGGAAACGCACGCACGGACAAGTGTTGAACTTCTTTGAGACCGCCGAAGAGTTTGCGCAGAACCCAGATCAGTCCAAAGAGCAGCGAGCTGGCCATCAGGATCAGCACAAGCGCAACGACGATGATGCGCAACCAGGTCCATAAAATGCTCGTCCGTTCGCCATAGGAGAAACTGTCGATGCCGGAGCTGGAGAGCGCCATTTTGCCATTTGGAAGCGAAATAAAGACGGTGGTGGCTTCGGGGTCTTTTTCGCCACGGAAGAAGTTTTTGCCGAGCGGAATGAGCGGTTCGGGTTTTCCGAAGAGGCCGGAGCGAGTCAGTTGGCCATTCGCCACGCCGATGCGGACGCCGCCAAAATCATCAAGAAACGCGACGATCTGCGAACGCGGAGCGAGGTTCGTGTAAAAGCCTGCGACATTTTGTAGGTCTGCGGCCGGGACCGAAACAGCCGGTTGCTGCGGCTTGGGAAAATCTTTGGAGAGAAAGTCGATCGCCAGGGCGTTGAGGTCGAGCAGCGCTTTGTAGGATTGCGTGCTGTTGAGCAGCACGACGTAACCCCAGTTTTGTTCAGGCATGTAGCGGTAGGTGGAGATGAAGCCGTCGATGCCGCCGTCGTGGCCGTGCGTAACGACGCCGCCTGCGACTTCGCTGTAGTTGGCGAGGCCGTAGCCGAGGCGCAGGCCATTCTTTGCAGCCAGCGTGGTTTCTACCGTTTCCATGCGCGCGATGGATTCGGGACGCACGATTGAGGTGTTGTCGGCGGCCTTCCCGCGACGCAGAAAAAATTGCACCAACTTGGCGAGTTCGCCGGGCGAAGCTTTCATGTCGCCGGCGGGACGCAAATAGATGTACGGCCAGCCGGTGGAATGGTGGGGATCGCTATAGCCCGTCGCGAGCAACGCTTTGTTAGCTGGTGTGAAGCGAAAGTCGCCGGTGCTGATGCTTAGCGGGACAAGGATATTGTCGTGGATGTATTGATCGAACGGCGTGCCAGAAACCTTTTCGATGAGATAGCCGGCAATGCCGTAGCCGGGATTCGAATAAGACATGCGCGTGCTGGGAGGCCAGCGAACATCCTCAGGCTCGCGGAAGCGTTTGAAAACGTCGAGCAGCGAGTAATCGTACCGATCGTTGTGGTTGTAGACTTCAGCGGCTTCCATGTCGTCGAAGCCGGCGGTGTGCTCGAGAAGATTGACGATGCGGACAGGATTGGTGGCGTCCCAGCGATTTTCGACCGGAATTTCGGGTGCCACGTCATGCAGGCGGGACTCGATATTGATCTTGCCGTCCTCCTGAAGTTTGAGAAGTGCGAGAGCAACGAAGGATTTGCTGACGGAGCCGACACGAAATTCCGTGTCGCAAGTGACGTCGCGATTGGAGGCAATGTCTGCTTTGCCGTAGCCGCCGCACCAGAGGAGTTCGCCGTTCGCTACGAGGGCGACGCCGGCGCCGGGGAGCTTGTCGCGGCTGACGACGTCCTGCATGGCTTTTTGCAACTCGGGGAGCGTTTTGGGATGCGGGAGTTCCTTAGGTTGCGGCGCTTGGGCGCGCACGACGATGGAGGCAAGAAGCAGCGCGGCGGCGAAAAGCACAGCCACGCATGGACGGGTTGAGCGCATGGATACTCCTGGAAACATTTGTTGCAGCAGCAGCAGCATTCTATAGCGCGAGCCAGTTAGCACAAGAGAAATCTGCGGAGAACAGCGGCCGGGCTGGATCGCCCGGCGACACGGTAGACCGATTGACGAGGATAGATTGGTCGAATACGATGCCGCAGGCTAATCGGGGAACGAGGCAAGATTTGTGAATAGAGGAGAATCGCTGTCCAATGCGAATTTGTGACTGGGTATTAAGCTGCGCGGTGATGCTGCTGGCCGGGTCGTCCCTGTTTGCACAGCAGAGTGGGCAGGCGCCTCCCGCGACGGAGAAGCCAGGAGAAAAGGCGGCCGCCGAAAAGGCAAAGGAGGACAAAAAGCCGCCGCTGGAAGACAAGGTCGTGCAAACCAAACATTCGGCGCGCATCGGCGGCCAGGAGATCAAGTACACGGCTACAGCCGGAACGCTGGTGATGAAGACGGAAGAGGGCGATGCGAAAGCTGCGATCTTTTATGTTGCCTACACCCGGGATGATGTGAGCGACGTTTCGCAGCGGCCGATTATGTTCACGTTCAACGGCGGGCCGGGATCCTCGTCGGTGTGGCTGCATCTGGGAGCGTTTGGGCCGCGGCGGGTGCAAATGGGTGATGTGGGCGCCTTGTTGCCGCCGCCGTACAAGCTGGTAGACAACGAGTCTTCGCTGCTCGATGTGACGGATATTGTTTTCATCGACCCGGTTTCGACGGGCTTCAGCCGGCCGGCGCCCGGAGAATCGCCGAACCAGTTTCACGGTGTGCAGGAAGATGTGCGGTCGGTGGCCGATTTCATTCGGCTGTATGCGACACGGAACAAGCGATGGTCGTCACCGAAGTTTCTGGCGGGAGAGAGTTACGGAACGACGCGGGCGGCCGGTCTATCCGGATATCTGCAGCAGCGTTATGGGATGTATCTGAACGGCATCATCCTGATTTCGACGGTGCTGAATTTTCAGACTTCGGATTTCAACAGCGGAAACGATCTTCCCTACATTTTGATTTTGCCGACTTATACGGCGATCGCTTGGTATCACAAGCGGCTGCCGGAGGATTTGCAAAGTGATCTGAAAAAGGCGGTCCAGGAATCGGAAGAATTTGCGAATGGAGACTACACTCTCGCTTTAGCGGCCGGCGACTCGCTCTCCGCCGCAAAACATGCGGAGACCGTGAAAAAGTTGGCGCGGCTCACCGGTCTCTCGGGAGACTACATCGAGCGGACCAACATGCGCGTGGAGATCGAGCGTTTCACGAAAGAACTGTTGCGCGGCGAGCGGCACACGGTGGGGCGGATTGACGGGCGCTTCACGGGGATTGACCTGGATGCCGCCGGCGATCAGCCGGAATACGATCCCAGCATCGCGGCGATCATTGGACCGTACACGGCTACGCTAAACGATTATGTGCGGGGCGATTTGAAGTTTGACAGCGATCTGCCCTACGAAGTGCTGACCGGTCGCGTCGAGCCGTGGAGCTACAAGCCGTACGAGAATCGCTACATCGATGTGGGCGAAACGCTGCGCAGTGCGATGACGCAGAACCCATTTTTGAAGGTGTTCGTGGCCAGAGGCTACTACGATCTGGCGACGCCATTTTTTGCGGCGGACTACACCCTGCAGCATCTGGGGCTAGATCCAACGCTGCGTGACCACATCAGCGGGGATTACTACGAGTCGGGGCACATGGTGTACGCGCATTTGCCCTCCTTGGCGAAATTGAAACAGGATACGGCGCAGTTTATCCGGGCGAGCGCCGGAACGAACGCGGGGAAATGAAACAAGCGTTGAAATTCGTGGCGTGGGTCGCGGTAGCGCTGGCTGGAGCCAGCGCACTCGGAGCAATTGCGCTACACCGCGGCGAGCCGCTGAACGCTACGTGGTTCGTGGTCGCTGCGGTGTGCTGCTACCTTGTGGCGTACCGCTTTTACTCGGCTTTCCTGGCGGCGAAGGTGTTTGCGCTGGATGACACACGAGCGACGCCAGCCGAGCGACACGAGGATGGCCGCGACTTTGTACCGACGAACAAGTGGGTTTTGTTCGGGCATCACTTCGCCGCCATCGCCGGACCGGGACCGCTAATCGGGCCGACGCTCGCAGCTCAATTTGGCTATTTGCCGGGCACTCTGTGGTTGATTGCGGGCGCGGCGTTGGCGGGTTGCGTGCAGGATTTTGTGATTTTGTTTTGTTCCATCCGTCGCGATGGCAAAACGCTTGGCGGAATGGCGAGAGAAGAAGTGAGCGCGCGCGGCGGACTGATTGCTCAGCTGGCGGTGCTGGCCATCATGGTGATTTTGCTGGCGGTTGTAGCTCTGGTCGTAGTGAACGCGCTGAAGTCGTCGCCGTGGGGGACGTTTACGCTGGCGATGACCATTCCGATCGCGTTGGTGCTGGGCGTGTACTTGCGATTTATTCGGCCGGGGCGCGTATTCGAGGCGTCGATAGCGGGCGTGCTGCTGGTGCTGTTGGCGGTCGTCGCCGGGCAATGGGTAGCGGCTTCGCCGAGTTGGGCGGAGGCGTTTACTTTTGGGGGCGTTTCGCTGGCTTTTATAGTGATTGCGTACGGCTTTGCGGCGGCGGTGCTGCCAGTGTGGTTGTTGTTGGCGCCACGCGATTACTTAAGCGCGTTCATCAAGACCGGCGCCATCTTGTGCCTGGCGGGAGGAATTCTGCTGGTGCGGCCGCAGGTGTTGATGCCGCCGCTCACAAAGTTCATTGACGGCAGCGGGCCGGTGTTTGCCGGGAAAATCTTTCCGTTCTGCTTTATCACGATTGCGTGCGGAGCGATCAGCGGTTTCCATTCGCTGATTTCCTCGGGCACGACGCCAAAAATGATTTTGCGCGAAGGGCAGGCTCGGCTGATCGGCTACGGCGCAATGCTACTGGAATCATTCGTGGGCGTAATGGCTATGGTGGCGGCGTGCGCGATGTCGCCGGGCGTCTATTTCGCAATCAACAGCCCGGCGGGAATTGTCGGTGCGACGCCGGAAGCGGCGGCAGCAAAGATCAGCTCCTGGGGCTACGCGCTGGATGCCCAAACCATGACGCGGCTAGCACACGCTGTGGGTGAGCAAACGCTGCTGAACCGCGCGGGCGGCGCGCCTTCCTTAGCGGTTGGCATGGCGCAGATCTTTTCGAACACGATCGGCGGCGAACGGCTGCTGAGCATCTGGTATCACTTCGCGATCATGTTTGAGGCGTTGTTTATTTTGACGGTACTGGATGCGGGTACGCGAGTCGGACGTTTTATGATTCAGGAATTAGGCGGGCGTATCTGGAAGCCGCTGGGACGGCGTTCCTGGCTGCCGGGAATCATCATTGCCAGTGCGTTGATTGTCGGCGCGTGGGGATACTTCTTGTACCAGGGCGTGGTGGACCCGCTTGGTGGAATCAACTCGCTGTGGCCGCTGTTCGGGATTGCGAACCAGTTGCTGGCGGCGGTGGCGCTCGTCGTGGCGACCACAATTTTGCTGAAAATGAAGCGGCTGCGCTGGATTTGGGTCACGCTGGTGCCGATGGCCATGCTGATTGCGGTAACGATGACCGCGAGTTACCAAAAGATCTTCGATGCCAATCCGAACTTGGGATTTCTTTCCAAAGCCAATCAGCTAGCCGCGCAAATTGCGGCAGGCCAAATTCCCGCAGAGAAAATTGTCGAAACGCAGAGACTGATTTTCAACCAGCGACTGGACGCGGCAGTTACAGCGGTCCTGGCGGGCATGATTTTGCTTTTGCTGTTGGAAGCGCTGATGCAGTGGTACTCGATCTTGCGTGGGCAACCAGAAGTGGCGTTGTGCGAGACGCCGTATATTGCGTCACGCTGGACCGAGGGATTTTCACCCGGCATTGCTCACGGAGACGATTGATGCGCGTCTTACAAGAGATGCCGCGGCTGGCGGCACGCGCGGCCCATCACTTCTGGAGCCGGCTCCGCGAGTGGTGCGGAGATGCGGCTTACGAACGCTACCTGCGTTCGAACGCCACCCATTCCGGTATGCCCCGCATTTTGAATGCGCAGGAGTTTTACGTCGAACAAACAAACCGGCGCTATTCCCAGCCGAACCGCTGCTGCTGAAGTGTTGCTGCACGCTTTGCAACCAGCTTAGAATCGAACGCAAATTCCTAGGCCCTCTCGATCCAGCCAAAACAACTACGGAGGATTTCATGGCAATAGATATGGACAAGCTTCACGAATTCCTGGGTAAAGCGATCGTGGATTTCGGCGCGACGTTCAACTCGGCGTTGATTCGAATCGGCGACAAATTAGGTCTGTACAAAGGGCTTGCCGTGGGAGGCCCGCAAACGCCGGGGGAACTGGCGAAACGCACCGGGACGCAGGAGCGCTATGTGCGCGAATGGCTCAGCGCTCAGGCCGCTGGCGGTTACGTCAGCTACGACGCAGCCGCGGGCAAGTTTCACATGACCGAAGAGCAGGCCTTTGCGATGGCCGATGAAAACAGCCCGGTATTTCTTCCGGGAGCGTTTCAGGTGGCACTGGCCGCAACTCGAGCAGAAGAAGCGCTGGTGGAGAGATTCGTCAGCGGGCAGGGTTTTGGATGGCATGAACACCACCACGACATCTTTGTGGGCACGGAACGATTTTTTCGTCCCGGATACGCCGCGAACCTGATTACTTCCTGGATTCCCGCGCTCGAAGGCGTGGATCAAAAGCTGAAGAGCGGCGCGCGCGTGGCGGATGTGGGCTGCGGGTTAGGCGCGTCGACGGTCCTGATGGCGAAGTCTTATCCCAAGTGCGAGTTTTTTGGCTTCGATTACCACGACAAATCCATCGAGGGTGCAAAACAGCGCGCCAAGGAAGCGGGCGTGGGCGACCAGATCAAGTTTGAAGTGGCCAGCGCCAAATCCTTCCCCGGCAGAGACTATGACTTTGTGACATTCTTCGATTGCCTGCATGATATGGGCGATCCCGCAGGCGCGTCAGCGCACGTGCATGGTCGGCTGAAGAAAGATGGCACATGGATGATTGTCGAGCCCTTTGCCGGTGACAAGCTCGAAGACAATCTGAACCCGGTTGGACGCGCGTTCTATGGCGCTTCTACACTGCTCTGCACACCGGCTTCATTGTCCCAGGAAGTGGGACTGGCGTTAGGAGCGCAAGCGGGAGAAAAGCGTCTGCGAGAAGTAGTGCAAAGCGGCGGATTTACGCGGTTCCGCCGAGCGACGCAGACGCCCTTCAACTTGGTGTTCGAAGCGCGTCCCTAGCCTTTCAACCGGGACGACTAGTCGCCCCATATTTGCAAGATAAACCTGATTAGAGTTCCGCCTCTGCGGGAGGATCGGCGAGGAGCGTGGTCTTGTGCGTGATCTTCACGTTATGGGCGCGAATTCCGGAAATAATCTCGCGACGAACCGGCAGCGGCAGTTGTTCCGGCGGAAAAACTCCCGGATCGCCTACGGGAAAATGTTTGACGAAAAGCGCGGCTACGTGGGCCGTAGCGTACGCTACGGGCGTGGTGTAGAGCCCCTGCTGGCGAATCTGGTACAGCGTCGGAAAAAGAGCATCGGTGCGGATCAGCAGGTCCTGGTCTTGTTTTCTTCCGTGCTTTTTCCCGCGCACCAGCACGGCTGCGGCAAACCGCGCGTTTTGGAGAATGCCCTGCCGGATTAGCTTGGCGATCCTGCGCGGCGTGGAGGTCTCCGGGAAGCGCGTCTTTACGATACCGCGAGATTTGCTGAGTTTGCCTTGTTTGTACCAGCGCCGGAGGCGGTCAAATTCGTTGCCGCCGATTTTGACGTCCATATTGTGCATCGCGACGAAGTAGGGCAGCGTGGCGACTTCGTCCTGGGCAGCGAGGACCACGTTGGCGGAACCGATCGGGTCGGGGAAGCGAAATTTTTCCAGCTCGGCGAAGCGCTTGAGCATACGAAAGTGGCCGGCGCGGTAGACGCGGGGGTGAGAAATAGCCTCGTCGAAAGAAACTTCGGGCGACCACTGCGAAATCGGATCATCGCTTTCGGAGCTTTCGTAAAGCCGAATCTGCACGGCATGAATTTCGTCGAGTGCTTCCGCACTGCGCTTCACGAGTAAATTGGTCAGGCCGGGAGCTGCACCGGCATTGATGACTGCGACGCGGTTCTTGTCCTCGAAGCGCCGCGCGAAGGCCAACTGCTCGGCCTTAAAAGGATTGCGGGTCAGGTGCGAGCTAAGGTCCAGATAGTGCGCGCGCAAACGTAGCGCCGCACGCATCACGATCTGGTTGAAGACGGAAGCGGACGCATTGACGATGAGCTGGCAGTCCTGAGCGGCGCGGACAATGCCCCGCAGGTTGCGCGCATTGACGGCAGTAACGGCGATCGTACTTCTGTGGCCGAGGAAATGACGGGCGCGCACAGGATCGCGGTCGCCGCACCACACATTGTGTCCCTGACGTTGCAGCAGTTCGGCGAGGAGGGAACCGGTAGCCCCGGCTCCGAGAACGAAGATCTGCATGGCGTGTGGAAACTCTACCACAGAGGAACGGGGCGAAACGCGGATCGTTGCCGCCCAGTTACGGCTTTGCGAGAGGCCTTGGCGCGGGTGCGCCTCGCAACAAACCCTCCGTGCTGAGATCTTCGTCGAGGTCAGGCCAGTGAATCCCGTAACCGGCCGCCGAGACTATCCAATTTTTCCGTTGTTCGGACGAGGCGTGGAGTAAACGAGGAAACCAAGTCAGCGGCACAGTGATGGTACGGCCGTCCATGAGCGAGACGGAAAGCTCATCTGACGTAAAGCGCACGTTGTCGACACGTTCGTCAGCTCTAAGCGCCAAAATACCCATACCACGCCTCTAGAAATGCCAACCTGTTGTTCTGAACCAGGGACTCTATCTTACCAAGTTCGACCGACCGAAATCCGAAATTTATCGCAGGAGCAACTGGCTCAAGCCAGAATTTAGCTGACAGGTTGTCGCGGTCCACATGTAACTGAGGAGGTTCGTCGGGCTCGTGACTAAAGAAGTAGGACCGGCACGGGCCGGTTCGGAGCACTGTCGGCATGAACCAGATTGTAGCAATTGCGGGGAAGTTGACACCGGCATACACTAGATGTCGAAGACTCCGATCCCTGCGGCCTACGGGAGAGACAGCCTAAGGCGCAGGGGCGACGCTCCGGCTAGATCCCGGAGCTGAGGGTTCGGGCGGAAACGCCCGGGCCTCCCGTGCTTGGAAAGGAGCTGACGACGGAAAAATGCATATTTCCGTCGCTTGCCCGCATCCGAGTGTTCGGAGCGGGTTTTTTGTTGCGAACGGCACTCTCCCTCGAGGGATTTGCGGAACGCGATGACGCTGCACGACAAATTCGGAAGGCAGATCACGGATCTGCGGATTTCCATCACGGACCGCTGCAATTTCCGTTGTGTATATTGCCGTTCGGCCGACCCGGAAAACTACCGCGAGCACGACCAAATTTTGTCGTGGGCCGAGCTTGATCGACTGGGCGCAATTTTCGCTAAACTAGCCATTCGCAAAGTGCGCCTCACCGGCGGCGAACCGCTGGTCCGCGAGGGCGTCGAGGAGTACGTCGCGCGGCTTCACGCACTGGGTTTCGCCGATCTTTCGATGACCACCAACGGCCATTTGCTCGCGGAACGCTGCGAGCGGCTTATTCAGGCTGGGTTAAAGCGCATCAACATCAGCCTCGATTCGCTCGATCCGGGCAAGTTCGAGCGCATTACGCGCACCAAGTCCTACGCCACGGTGATGCGCGGAATCGATGCTGTGCAACAGTCGAAACTGGCACCGGCTAAAGTGAACGCCGTTCTGGTGCGCGGCCTAAACGACGATGAAGTCGAGTCGTTCGCGGAGTTTGCGCGCGAGCGCGGCGTCATCATGCGCTTCATCGAATTTATGCCGCTCGATGCAGACCGGCACTGGACGCGCGAGTTGGTCGTGCCTGCGGCGGACGTGTATCGGCGGATCCACGAGCGATGGCCCTTGGTCCAGGTTCCGCACGAGCGCAGCGAAACGGCGCGCCGCTATCGCTTTGCGGATGGCGCTCCTGGAGAAATTGGCTTGGTTGCGCCGGTCACGCAGCCTTTCTGCGGCCATTGTTCCCGCATCCGGCTGACTGCGGACGGCAAGCTGCGCACCTGCCTGTTTAGCAAGGACGACCATGACCTGCGCGGATTGTTGCGCGAAGGCGCCTCGGACGAAGACCTGATCACTTACATTCAATCTATCGTGAATGAAAAGGAAGCCGGACACCGCATAAACGAGCCGAATTTCGTACCGCCCTCCCGCACCATGGTGTTCATCGGTGGCTAGGCTCAGCCTGGTGAATCAATGAATCCCACACAAGAGCTCCTTCACACGGTCTACCGAGCCTTCAATGCGAGGGATATTGCCGGTGTCCTGCAACGCATGCATCCCGATGTGGACTGGCCGAATGGCATGGAAGGGGGACGCGTGCATGGGCAGCAAGCCGTTCGCGAATATTGGGAGCGGCAGTGGAAGGTCGTTGATCCGCATGTCGAGCCGGTGCGGATCGAAGCAGATGAGTCGGGCCTGCAGGTCGTGACGGTGCATCAGGTAATCCGGGATTTGACGGGTCAAATTTTATTGGACCGCGCAGTGCAGCACGTCTATGCCATCGAAGATGGGCTGATTCGCAAAATGGACATTCGCGAAACGGCTGCGGCGGAGGCAGTTGGCAAAACGTGACGGCGCGAGGCCGCGCTCGACCGGCTCAAAACTTTACGTTAGCATCGAATCACAAGGCCCCGCGCGATCATCAACGAAAACGGACAAACCATGCCAGACGAAGACGACGAAGAGGAACAGGACGACTCGCCGGAACCTGAGCTACGCCTTTTCACGGTAACGGAAGCAGAGCGCGCGCGGCAAGAGCTGGAGCCTTTTCTGGTCGAGGCTATGGAGTGCCGCAAAAAGCTTTCGGGCCTGGAAAAAGACCTCACCTCCGTTTCGGCACGCATCATGATGATGGGCGGCGTCGTTGTGCCGTACGAAAAGCTCGCGGCGCTTCGCGTGGAGCATCGGCAATTGGCCGAATCGCTTAAAACAGCGCTGAATCGCATCCTGGAGACTGGTTGCCTAATCAAGGATCTCGATGTCGGCCTGCTGGATTTCCCCGCGGTAATTGACAACGAGGACGTGTATCTCTGCTGGAAGCTCGGCGAGGACCGCATTCGTTTTTATCACCGGCAGGATGAAGGCTTTGCCGGACGCAAGCCGCTGGACCCGCGCGATACCGGGCCGGGCGATACCGTACAGTGATTCAAACGCTTCGAAGAAGGACTGTTTAGAACCGGAAACGCCAGGTCACCTGCAAACGTAGCTCGCCGAAAGGAAGTTCTGTGTCAGCGCACCCAGAAAACCGCTTGAAGGATTCTGCGAGCCCTTATCTACGCTCGGCTGCGCATCAGCCGATTGACTGGCATGAATGGGGCGACGCGGCGTTCGCTCGCGCAAAGAGCGAAGACAAGCCGATCCTGCTGGACATTGGCGCGGTGTGGTGCCATTGGTGCCATGTGATTGATCGCGAGAGCTACGAGAACGCGGAAATTGCACAGCTCATCAATGAAAATTTTGTGGCGGTGAAGGTCGATCGCGACGAGCGGCCCGACGTAGATGCACGCTATCAGGCGGCGATCAGCGCGATTTCGGGACAGGGAGGCTGGCCGCTGACGGGATTCCTGATGCCGGACGGCAAGCCGTTTTTCGGCGGAACGTATTTTCCACCGGAAGATGCCATGGGTCGGCCGGGTTTCAAGCGGATCCTGGCGGCGGTTACGGAGTCCTACCGGAACAAACGCGGAGAATTGGAACGCGCTGCGAATTCTCTGGCTGACGCTGTGGCGCAGGCGGAGATGTTCACCGGTGCGCGCGGCGAATTCGATTTGAGCGTAGTGGATGAGCAGATTCGTTCCATTACGCAACAATTCGACATCAAAAACGGCGGCTTCGGTCATGCGCCCAAATTTCCGCATGCGTCGGCGATTGAACTGGTTCTCGAGCGCTACCAGCAGACGAAAGAAAAGCACTTGCTCGCCATTGCCGAAACCGCTCTCGAAAAGATGGCCCGCGGCGGCGTTTACGACCAACTCGCCGGCGGCTTTCACCGTTATTCGGTGGACGAGCGCTGGCTGGTGCCGCACTTCGAGAAGATGTCGTACGACAATTCCGAGCTGTTGAAGAACTATTTGCACGTAAGGAATGTGAGCGAGAAGCATGATCGCGAGGCTTCGTTCGAAGACACCGCCCAAAGTATCGCGCTTTGGGTTTTAGCAGTCCTGTCAGACCAGGAAAATGGCGGATTCTACGCCAGCCAGGACGCCGACTTTTCTCTGGATGACGACGGGGACTATTTCACCTGGACGTTGGACGAGGTTCGAGCAGTTCTCACGCCCGAGGAATCTCGCGTGATCGAGCTCTACTACGATGTCGAGCCACACGGTGAAACGCGCCACAACCCAGCCAAAAATGTGCTGTGGATCGCACGCGGCTTCGATGAGATTGGTCAGATTCTGGGCCGCGATCCCAAAGATGTCGTCACGATTAAATTGGCTGCCGAAAAGAAGATGTTGAAGGCGCGCGGGGAACGGCCGACTCCCTTCGTAGACAAGACCATGTACACCGCTTGGAACGCGATGTTTGTTTCAGCGTTCCTCGAGGCGTCCTACTCGCTCTTGACCCCGCAGATCGCCGAGCAATGCCGCACATTTGCACTCAAAACGATGGACCGGATGCTGCGCGAAGCGTGGAGCGAAACCCGCGGCTTCGCGCATCGCATTGGTGGCCCGGCGCTGGATGGCTCTCTCGATGATCAGGTGTTCGGCGTGATTGCGCTCCTGGACGCCTATGAAGCGACGCTGGATCCGCGCTATTTCGCGGCGGCGCAGAAAACCATGGATCTGACGATCGCACGTTACGGCGACGCGGAAGGTGGCGGGTTTTTCGATCGCGCGGCCGATGCGGCACCGATGGGCGGTTTGGATGTGCGCCGCAAGCCCTTTCAGGATTCGCCGACGCCGAGTGCCAATTCTGTTGCCGTTATTGCGCTGGTCCGCATGCACGCCTACACGGGCGAAGCCCGCTACTATGATTTCGCGAAAAAGACGCTGGAGGCTTTTGCGCGAATCGCGCCGCAATTTGGCATGTTTGCAGCAACCTATGGACTGGCCGCCATCCTCTTCGCACGCCACCCAATCCAGGTCGTCATCACCGGACGCACCGACGATCCTGTTGCCAAGGCTCTGGAAGAAGCGGCCCACCGCGTCCACCGCTTCGGCAAAGCCGTGCTTCGCGTCACATCAGAGACGCCGCAGCTTCAACTTGCCGGCGCATTGAAAGAAACGCTTCCGCACCTTCCGTTGGACAAACCGCTCGCCGTGGTTTGCCTCGGCCAGACCTGCCTGCCGCCAACCAGCGACCCTGCGCATCTTCGCGCCATGCTCGAAAACGGAGCCGCGGAAGCAGCCCGTCCCTAGTCATTGCGATGCTCAAAAAAGAAAGGCGCTGCTTTCGCAGCGCCCTGAGAAATCGCCCGCCTGGCAGGCGCGTGCTCTAAAAGCGGACCCTACTTCTTGGGCCGCGATTCCGGCGGCACCATGCCGTTGATGCGATAGTAGACGACCAGCTGGCCGTAGTGTTCGCCCGAGTGTTCGATCAAGCCGTAGGCCAGGTCGGAACGGCGGTCGAGGTGCGGGCCGCCGGCGTTGATCGTTTCGCTCATGCCCTTATCGCCCTGCGCTTTGATGACGTCCGCGCCGTCTTTCACGCATTGCTTTACGAATGCGACGATTTCCGCCTTGCCAGTAAGTTTGAGGTCTTCGCGCTTTGGGTCGTCCGGATACCGCGGCTTCTTGCCCTGCGCAATGTCCGTGAAGTAGTACATCGAGCCGGAGGCATGCAGCAGCTGCGCCACAAACGTCCGGGAGTCGGGGTTCGGCTTGTAATCGTATTTGTTTTCCGGAAGATCTTCCGCAATGGCGATCAGCTTTCGGCCAATATCATTCCACTGTTCCAAAATCGCCTGCGAAGGGCTAGGCGCGGGTTTGGGCGGCGCTTTTTTGGCCGCCTCCTGTGCGCAGGCCATGCCTGCCGCCAACCCGAAGACCAGCCCCAAGGCTCCCAATTTGTTCCGTAGCTTCATGATCCTCTCCTGTCGCCGGGTCAGGCCATTCTACGCCTCGGCGCATTCCCTTTGACGCGCCGGGCCCTCAAGTGTTACCTACGCCTGCCCTTCAGGCCGGTTCACTTTACGGGAATCTCTGCCTTTCTGTGTATCAGCTCGCCTTGGAACTGCGTGCTAGACTTGTATTTTGCGATTCGGGGGGATTTGACACTGTGAATTGGAGTTGGATTTTACTGCGCATAGCCATTGCGCTGACTGTCTTAACGCTACTCTTCCTCTCGCAGCGGTTCTGGTATCGGGCCATCTGGCGGATGACCTCGAATTGGGGCAGTCAGGCCCTGCGGGTCGGCACCCGGCTCATTTACGTAGCTCTGCTGCTTTTGATTATTGGCGTGACGGCCGAGAGCTTTCGCGTGACCCATGGGTCGGTAGTTCCGCGCGGGTCGTTGATCTCGGTATTTGCCGGCCTGTGGTTTTTCAGCGCGCTGTTCGCCTACCTGGCGGTGAAACTGGTGCGCGGTATCGATCGCCTCTGGGCGTGGCTCCGCGCAGCCCACAAGCTCAAAAAGGGTCATACGCCCGCGCAAATCGCATCGTCCGGTGCGGCGAAGCATGCGCCAGGCGCAGTCCCCGCCGCGGCAGAGTTGGTGGCCAATCCGTCGCGCCGCTACTTGTTCCGGACGGCCACCGCCATCGCGGGCGCAGGCCCGTTCCTTACCGCCGTCTACGGCTTTGCGGCGGAGCGGCTGGCTTACCAGGTGCGCCGCGTCGAGATTCCCATTCCCAATTTGCCTGCTGGCCTCGAAGGTATGAGGATTGTCCAGATCAGCGACATCCACCTGAGCAGCTACATGCCGCGCCATCAGGTCCGCCGCGCGGTGGAAATGGCCAATGACCTACACGCCGATTTGGCCTTGGCTACAGGCGACTTCATCACTGGCGCGGGCGATCCCATTGTGGAATGTATCGATGAGGTGAAGCGCCTGCATGCTCCGCTCGGCGTTTGGGGTTGCAATGGAAACCACGAAATCTATGCGCGAGCTGAAGACATCGCGCAATGTCTTTTCTCCGATGCCGGAATGAAACTTTTACGCCAGGAAAACGCGCAACTCGAATTCAACGGCGCAAAATTCAATCTGCTTGGTGTGGACTACCAGCGTGAGCGTACGCCAAGCGGTCGCCGAATCCAGATGCTGCCACAAGTCGATAGGCTAGTGCGTCGGGATATGCCGAACATTCTGCTCTCCCACAATCCCAATGCCTTCAACCGCGCTGCTGAACTCGGCATCGAGCTAACACTGGCCGGCCACACGCACGGCGGACAAATCCAGGTCGAAATTCTCGATCATCGCCTCAGTCCGGCGCGCTTCATTACCGACTACGTCGCGGGACTGTACCAGCGGCCGCTGTTCGCGCCGGCTCCGAATGATCGCGCCTCCGCAACTTCGCCGTTCACGACGAAACACGGCGCGCTTTTCGTGCACAAACCACTAGCCTCCATCTACGTGAATCGCGGCTTGGGAACCGTTGGCGCGCCGGTACGGCTCGGCGTTCCGCCGGAGATCACTCTACTCACCTTGCGAAGAGCCTAGCGGGCAGTAGACAGCCGACACCTAGGAGCGAAATGCTTCGTTTGCTCGTGCAAGTCTGAACTCAGAAAGTCAATTTTTTCTCAACCTCTCCACCCCACCGGAATAGTCCTCTCCAGAGTTCAGTATCCCGAGCGAGGGGTATCTACGGGAATTCGGAGCTTCGTCCGTCGTCTCTCGCTGTAGCTTTTACATCCTTCTCTCTAAGTCGTGTCTCCTCAATTGTTCATCAACGCCTTGAAAATTTAATCTCCGCTGGAAGTTAAGTTGCTTCCAATTTTCTTTTGCCCGGCCAGACGAGCAGTAATCCCGCGGGACACCGGGGGCGTGTCCTGCAACCAAACACTCGATCTGGAGGAAAGCATGCGGCACGCGTCACGGTTGTTGAAGGTTCCCGTAGTTTCCGCAGTTCTCGCAGTTGGAATTCTGCTTCTCCCGGCCGTCACCAAAGCGCAGCACTACACGCAAACCAACCTGGTTTCCGATCAAATGGGGGTTGCTGCGGTTCACGATCCCAATCTGGTCAACCCTTGGGGGCTAACGCGCGGGCCGGTCACAGCGGCCAACGCGAATGGCAGTCCCTGGTGGGTATCGAATAACGGAACCGGCACTTCCACGCTCTATACTGGAACCGGCGCAATCATCCCCATCAACGGAAATGGCATCGTGACCGTCCCGCCTCCCAAAAATTCACCCGCGGGCACGCTCTCCACGCCAACCGGCATCGTTTTCAACGGCAGCAAGACGGATTTCATCATCACCGGCACGACCACGCCGGCCGCGTTCATTTTCGTGACCGAAGACGGCACCATCTCCGCATGGGGCGGCGGTCCGGCCGCGACACTGGAAGTGGACAACTCCGATGGCGGAAAAGGCGCTGTCTATAAAGGCGCCACCAGCGCCGTAGTCAACGGCAAGACTTTCCTTTACGTCGCGAACTTCCGCTCCGGAAGGATCGAAGTCTACGACAACGCCTTTCACCGCGTGCGCATCTCGGAAGAGCTGTTCGACGACGATCGGCTTCCGCGCGACTTCGCCCCCTTCAATGTGCAGAACATTGGCGGCACCCTCTTCGTCACCTACGCCAAGCAGGACGGCCCCAAACACGACGATGTTCCCGGCGAGGGCAACGGCTTCGTGGAACTGTACACACCGGCCGGACGCCACATCGGTCACTTACAGCACGGTCCATGGCTGAATTCGCCCTGGGGCGTGGTCTGGACTCCCCGCGATTTCGGCACCTTCAGCAACTCGATCCTGGTGGGCAATTTCGAAAGCGGCTGGATCGCGGCTTACAACGGCTTCACGTATGAATTCGAAGGCTTCGTAAAGAATCCCGACAATTCCATCCTGACGATTGACGGCCTCTGGTCGCTCACCTTTGGTACGGGCGGCACCGCCGGTCCGTCGACTACTTTGTTCTTCTCCGCTGGGCCTGACCACGAAGCCCACGGTCTCTTCGGCACTCTCGTTCCCGTAGCCACCGAGCAAACCGGAGCTGTAGAGTAAAAACGCGACATCACATAAGAAAATTTGGCGGCGGAGCGATCGGCTTCCGCCGCCAATTTTTTCTGTCCCGTGAACTGGTCCGTGCTGGACGAAATTCTCGCCGTGGTTCAATATCAGCGCATGAAGTTCGCTTGACCCGGATCGAGGATCGCATGGACGACGCGCCCGAAATCGACCGCATTGCCAAAGAACTGAACAACCTTCGTGGGCACTCCGCTTCGGACGCCAGCAACACCGAGCAACTGGACGCGTGGCTGAAAACCCTGATCTCCCAAGCCGGTAGTGACCTGTTGCTCGTCGCCGGTGCGCCGGCTTGCATTCGCACCAAAGGCGCCGTACAGAAAATCGGCGAAGCTGCCCTGGACGGTCGCCACATCGAAGCGGCCGTTTTGCCCGCGTTGACGTCGCACGCTCTCCAGCGGTATCGCCAGTCGCAAATCGCCGACTCGTCTTACCGGGTTGCCGGCCTCGGTCGTTTTCGCATCAATCTGCATCGCGAACGCGGCCGTGCCGCCGCGGCGATCCGCGCTCTTCCGCAGCGCGTGCCCGCTCTCCGCGAATTGAATCTGCCTCCGTCCGTTGAAATGCTCGCGCATCTGCCGCGCGGCCTGGTGTTGATCGGCGGTCCCGCCGGCTCCGGCAAGTCCACCACGCTCGCCGCGCTGATTGATGACATCAACCGCCGCGAAGCTCGTCACATCGTGACCATCGAAGATCCCATCGAGTACGAACACACGCACATTCGCAGCGTGGTCGAACAGGTCGAAGTCTGCACCGATGCTCCCGATTTTCCGACCGCATTGCGCGCTGCTTTGCGGCAAGCGCCGGATGTGCTCGTGGTTGGCGAAATGCGCGACGCAGAAACCATGCGCATCGCGGTGTCCGCCGCGGAAACCGGCCATCTTGTGCTTTCCACTCTGCATACGGTCGATGTGGCTACGACCATTTCGCGCATCTCTGATTCCTTTCCCGACGAGCGGCAAAATACCATTCGCCAGGAACTGGCGATGGCCATCTCTGCCGTCCTCACGCAGATTTTGCTTCCCAGCAAAACCGGAGAACGTTTTCCGGCTGCGGAACTTCTGATGATCGGCTATGGCGCGCGCCAGCACATTCGCCGCAACGCGCTCCAGCATCTGCATCAGGAAATCACGATGACCAAGAAAAAAGGCTCCTTTGCGATCGAGGAATCGCTCGTTCAACTTGTCAGCAAAGGATTGATTGACCGCGAAGAGGCCCTCCTCTGCGCCATTCATCCTGACGATCTCGACATTCTTCTACGCACCGGCAGCCGCGGCTGACGCGCAACAAACGTTTCCAATCATGCGGCAGTTCAGGCAGAATACCTCCGCTTACAGGGGGTAATGATGAATTGTCGAGGTTTGCTTGTTTCGTTGGTTGCTGCCGGAGTGTTATTTGTGCCTGCCGGTACGCAAGTCATCGCCGATGATCAGCCGCTCGCCGGATATTCCGCCGAGTCTTCCCGCACCGAACGTCAATGGGAAGAAAAAATGCGCGCCATTCCCGAGCCCGACAAGATTCGCGGCTACATGCAACAACTCGCGGCGCATCCGCACCACGTCGGTTCGCCGTACGACAAGTCCAACGCCGAATGGATTCGCGACCGCTTCAAGGATTTCGGCCTCGACGCGCAAATAGAATCGTTCGACGTGCTTTTCCCCCGCCCCAAAGAACGCGCCGTCGAACTGCTCGATGAAGCCGGCCACGTGAAGTTCACCGCGAAGCTGCAAGAGCCAGTCGTAAAAGAAGATCCCACCTCCGGCCAGACCGCTGAGCAACTCCCCACCTACAACGCCTACTCGATCGATGGCGACGTAAAAGGTCCGCTCGTCTACGTGAACTTCGGCGTACCCGATGATTATGAGCGCCTCGAACGCATGGGCGTCTCCGTCAAAGGCGCTATCGTTATCGCTCGTTATTACGGCTCCTGGCGTGGCATCAAGCCGAAAGTCGCCGCCGAACACGGCGCCGTCGGCTGCCTCATCTTTTCTGATCCACACGAAGATGGCCCGTATCAGGGCGACACCTTCCCGTCCGGTCCGTATCGTCCGCGCGACGGCGTGCAGCGCGGCAGCGTCGCGGATATGCCGCTCTATTCCGGCGATCCCCTCACGCCCGGCGTCGGCGCGACCAAAGATGCCAAGCGCGTCGACCTGAAGGATGCGCAGACCATCACCAAAATTCCTGTGCTGCCTATTTCCTGGGGCGATGCGCAGCCGCTGCTCGAAGCGATGAAAGGGCCCATGGCGCCTCCGCAATGGCGCGGCGCGCTGGGCATCAGTTATCACATCGGGCCAGGACCGGGCATCGTGCACTTGAAAGTGAAGTCCGACTGGATGCCCCTACAGCCGCTCTACGACGTCATCGCCAAAATTCCCGGCTCCACTTACCCCGACCAGTGGATCATTCGCGGCAATCACCACGATGGCTGGGTGAACGGCGCGGAAGATCCCATCTCCGGCCAGTCCGCGATGATGGAAGAGGCACGCGCCCTCGGCGAACTCGTCAAGCAAGGCTGGAAGCCCAAGCGCACGATCATCTATTGCGCATGGGACGGCGAAGAGCCCGGCCTGCTCGGCTCTACCGAATGGGTCGAGACCCACGCCGAGGAACTCGACAAGCACGCCGTGATGTATGTCAACTCTGACGGCAACGGCCGCGGTTATTTCGAACTGGGCGGCTCGCACACGCTCGAAAAGTTCATCAACGACGTCGCCAAAGACGTCCAGGACCCCGAGACGAAGCTAACGGCCTGGAAGCGCGATCAGCTCCGCGAAATCGAAGGCGCGGCTGCCGACAAAAAACAGGAGATTCGCAGCCACGCGGACCTGCATCTTGGCGCGCTCGGGTCTGGGTCGGACTTCACGCCCTTTCTGCAGCACGTGGGCATCGCGTCGCTGAACATCGGGTTCGGCGGCGAAGATGGCGGCGGCATCTATCACTCCATCTACGATGACTTCTACTGGTACACGCACTTTAGCGACACGACTTTCGTTTACGGCCGCGCACTCGCGCAAGCCGGCGGCACCGCCATGATGCGCATGGCCGACGCCGACCTGCTGCCGTTCGAATTCACCGATTTCGCGGACACCATGCAGACTTACGTCAAGGAATTGAAGGATCTCTCCAAGCACACGCAAGACGAGATTCGCGAACGCAACCGCGAAATCGAGGAAGGCGTCTTCACCGCGACGGCCGACCCGCACAAGACCTACGTCCCGCCGAAAAAAGAAGACGTGCCGCCGTATCAAAACTTCGCACCGCTAGAAAACGCCGCGGATGCTGTCACCCGCGCGGCCACCGAGTACAAAAAAGCAGTAGAACATGCCAATGCCAACGGCGGTGCGGCGCTGGCTTCCGCGTCCCTAGCTGACGTCAACAACCTGCTCCTGGAGAGCGAACGCAAATTCATTACGCAACAGGGGCTCCCAAACCGTCCGTGGTACCGGCATCAACTCTATGCGCCGGGCTTCTACACTGGCTACGCGGCGAAAACGATGCCCGCTGTGCGCGAGTCCATTGAACAAAAACAGTGGAAGCAGGCCGACGAGGGCGTTGTGGTCGTAGCGCACTGCCTCGAAGCCGAAGCTGAATTAATTTCACAAGCAGCTGCCAAGCTCAACGCGGCGACCCACTGACACACTGACTCAGGGCCGCGTGCGTCCTGTAGGGGAGAGGCTTGCCTCTCCCTCGCTGCCCGTCAGTCAACTCGATCCGTCACGCGGCCAACCTGCTGCGCTATGTATGTTCGTCCGTACTGTTGCGTCTTTCCTCCCGACCATCTAACCTGCTCTGCTCTTGAATCCGTCGCGGAGGCTGCACTCGTGCCGTCCTACAATCTTGCTATCGTCGGCATGGGCAACGTCGCTCGCGCCCTGTTGCGCCTGCTCATCTCCAAGGAGACCGATCTTCGCAGGCGTTACGATATCCGCTGGCGCCTGACGGGTGTGGCCTCGCGCCGCATTGGTTGGATAGCCGACCCCGACGGCCTCAATCCGCTCGCCATTCTCCAAGGACATGCTTTGCCCACGCAGACCGTGCTATCCGCGCCTCGCAATGTCCGCGAGTGGCTGGAAAAAGCGCGCGCCGACGTCCTATTTGAAGCCAGTTCCCTGAACGTCGAAACGGGCCAACCGGGCATCGATCACCTGAAAGCCGGTCTGGAATCCGGAGCTCACGCCATCACCGCCAACAAAGGCCCCATCGTGCACGCGTATAACGAGCTCAGCGCACTCGCCAAAGAAGCGAAAAAGCAGTTCCTGTTCGAATCGACGGTCATGGATGGCGTTCCCGTCTTTTCGATGTTTCCGTTTGGTTTGCCAGCTATCGACATTCGCGGCTTTACCGGCGTGCTCAATTCCACTACGAACGTGGTCCTCACGGAAATCGAGAAGGGTCGCTCCCTTGACGAAGCCGTCAAGCGCGCCCAAGCCATGGGCATCGCGGAGACCGATCCTACCGCCGATCTCGACGGTTGGGACTCCGCAGTGAAAGTAGTAGCGCTCGCGATTGTTTTGATGGGCGCGGATGTGAAACTGGAGAATGTGCAACGCACCGGCATCCGCGAACTAAACGAAGAAAAAATTCGCTCCGTACGCGATGCCGGCATGCGTTACAAGCTGGTCTGTCGGGCCGAACGCCGCGGCACGGGCGTGGACTTGCGCGTCAGCCCGGAACTTTTGCTAGCCTCCGATCCACTCGCAAGTCTCGAAGGCAGTAGCTCCGCGCTTCGCTTTGACCTGGATGTGTTTGGTTTGTCGTTCGTGGAGCACAATCCCGGCGTCGACGCTACCGGGTACGGTTTGCTCGCCGATTTCTTGCGCGCCGTTCAGCACTAAGGCTGACCAGCCAAAGCTGGCCTAACCCGCGCGCGTACCGTTCGGCACAGCCCGTTCGGGAACAGCCAACACTGGCGTGACTCCGTCGGCGTAGCCAATATCGAACAGCATTCCTTCTGAAATCTCCCCCACCATTTTTCGCGGTTCCAGATTTACAACGAACAGCGCTTGCCGCCCTTCGATCTCGCGCGGATTCGCGCGCTCTTTTTTGATCCCGGCCAGAATGGATCGTGTGTGGTCGCCGAAATTGACGGTCAGCTTCATCAACTTTTCCGAACGCGCTACCTCTTCAACGCATTCAATCATGCCGACGCGAATGTCCAGCGCATTCAGCGCGTCGAGGCTGACGTTTGGTTTTATCGCCGCGGGAACAAAATCGGTCATTGCTCACCGCCGGTACTGTGCTACGTAGCTCGGCACTGGAATTTCCGGGCTGCAGTCGGCTTCACGGATCGGCGCATCAGCGACCATCCGTAACGGAATCACTCCCGCCCAGATAGGCAGTGGCATATCCGGTGCGTCATCGTGGGGCGGGCCGGTGCGCACCTTCGCTGAAACTTCTGTCAAAGGCAGCCGCAGGATACTGGTCGCTTTCAGCTCTTGCGCATTTGGTTTGCGCGCGTCCTCCCAGCGTCCCGGAAGAATTTTTTCGCTGAACGCCCGCAACGCCTCCAACTTCTCACTCGGCTCATCCACGATCGTCGCTTTTCCCAGTGCCAGGACCGACCGGTAGTTCATCGAATGATTGAAAATCGATCGCGCCACCACGATTCCATCCGTCAGCGTCACCGTCAAGCAGACGCTTGCGCCGCCGCTTAGTCCGCGCAGCATCCGGCTTGCAGCCGAGCCATGAAAATAGATCGCATCGCCAATGCGCCCATACAGCGTCGGCATCACATACGGCTGGCCTTCCAGCGCAAATCCGACGTGGCACACCATCCCTTCGTCAAGAATTTTGTAAATTTCTTCGCGGTCGTAGACCCCGCGTTGCGGTTCTCGCACCACCCGCGTGCGGTCCGTTGGCGCAAAGCTGTCCGGCATTCTTCACCTGAAGAAAGACATGGCGCGAAGTGGATCGATTCGCCTCGCGAATCCGCCACTCATTTGATTTTTAGCCGGCGCCAATTCGGCATGAATGACAACTGGTCCGATGCTATCACGCGCACGGCGCTGCACTATCTCGAGTCGCGAACAAACACTGCGCCAATTTGGAACGACTCGTACTGCAGAAAGCCTTGACCTATTTGCGGCCCTTCGCCATGCGCCCCGCCTGTGAGAAACTATCCCGCGGAGAAGTTTCAATTCCATGAGCACGCCCGCTTTGCACGGAACCGAAACCAAGCCTCTCGACATTTCCTGGGTCCGCGCGCAGTTCCCCTCGCTGCAACTCCAGGTCAACGGCCAGCCCGCCGCATTTCTCGATGGCCCTGCCGGCACGCAAGTCCCGCGCCAGGTCATGGACGCCATCCAAAATTATTTTCTGCATTCGAACGCCAACACGTGTGGCGCCTTCGAAACCAGCCGGCGCAACGATCAGATAATCGACTCGGCTCGCGCGGCCATGGCCGACTTCTTCCATTGCGACAAGGACGAAGTCATCTTCGGGCAGAACATGACCACCATCACGTTCGCCCTGGCTCGTGCCATTGGCCGCGAACTGAAACCCGGCGATGAAATTGTGGTCACCACGCTCGACCACGACGCCAACGTCGCGCCGTGGCGCGCCCTCGAAGAAAAAGGCGTGGTCATTCGCCAGGTGGACATTTACGAAGCCGACTGCACGCTCGACCTCGCGGACCTGAAAAGCAAAATCACTCCTGGCAAGACAAAATTAGTCGCCGTCGGTTACGCCTCTAACGCCGTCGGCACCATCAATCCCGTCGCCGAAATCACCAAGCTGGCCCACGCCGCCGGCGCCCTGATGTTCATCGACGCGGTTCACTACGCCCCCCACGGCCCCATTGACGTCCGTGCTCTCGACACCGACTTCCTCGTCTGCTCGCCTTACAAATTTTTTGGCCCGCACATGGGCACGCTCTACGGCAAACGCGAGCAGCTCCTCCGCTTTCAGCCCTACAAAGTTCGCCCCGCGCCCGACACGCTTCCCGATCGCTGGGAAACCGGCACGCAAGTTCAGGAACTCATCGCCGGCATCGCCGCCGCCGTCGATTACCTCGCCGAACTCGGGCAGCGTCACGATCCGTCTGCAACCAATCGCCGCAGCGCGCTCCTGGCCGCCTATCGTGCCACGCATCAACACGAAATGGCCATCTTCACCCGCCTCATCAACGGCCTCGAATCCATTCCCGGCATAAAAATCTGCGGCATCACCGATCGCAGCCGCTTCGCCCACCGCTGCTCCACCACTTCGATCCGCCTCGCCAAGCATTCGCCCAAAGAAATCGCCGCCTACCTCGGCGACCGCGGCATATTCACCTGGGACGGCAACTATTACGCCCTCAACCTCACCGAACGCCTCGGCGTCGAATCCACCGGCGGCCTTCTCCGCATCGGCCTCGTCCACTACAACACCGCCGAAGAAGTCGACCACCTTCTTCAACATCTAAAGGAGTTGTAGGGTCATCCTTCTGAGGATGACCGTTCACGGTCCACATGGCTAAAAGACCAAAACCCATCGTCCTCACCGTCCTCGACGGCTGGGGCTATCGCGCAGAAACCGCCGGCAACGCCATCGCCCTCGCGCGCAAACCCGCCTACGACGAGCTGCTCCGCAAATTTCCCAACACGCTCATTCAAGCCTCCGGTCCTTCCGTCGGTCTCCCCGAAGGCCAAATGGGCAACAGCGAAGTCGGCCATCTCAATCTCGGCGCCGGCCGCATCGTCCACATGGACATCACCCGCATCGACCTGCTCATCGCCAATAAACAGCTGCAAAATGTCCCGCTCTTTCAGCAAGCCATGGAACGCGGCCGCCAACGCCAGCTTCATTTCCTCGGCCTGCTCAGCGACGGCGGCGTCCACTCCCACATTGACCATCTCTTCGCGCTGCTCGAAATGGCCAAGCAGCAAAAAGTAGAAAAGGTTTTCGTCCACTGCTTCATGGACGGCCGCGATACGCCTCCGAACAGCGGCCGTGATTACCTGCGCAAGCTCCAGCAAAGGCTCCGCGAACTCGGCGTCGGCAAAATTGCTACCGTCGTCGGCCGCTACTACGCCATGGACCGCGACAACCGCTGGGAACGCGTCCAACTTGCCTATAACGCCGTCGCGCATGGCGAAGCCGAAACGCGTTCGAACGATCCTATCGCCGCCATCGAAAATAGCTACGAACAGGGCGTCACCGACGAATTCGTAAAGCCTATCGTGATCACCAAGGGCGAAGGCTCTTCCGCGCAGCCCGTCACGAAAATTCACGATGACGACGCCGTCATCTTCTACAACTTCCGCGCCGACCGTGCCCGCCAGATGACCCGCGCCTTAATGGAACCGGACTTCTCCGGTTTTGCTGATCCCAGGCGTCCCAAAAATCTCTTTTACGTCGCCATGACCCAGTACGACAAAAAGTGGCCCTGGCTCCAATACGTCATTGCTCCCGAAAAACTCGAGCACATCCTCGCGCAAGTCTTCGCCGACCTGCAGTACAAAAATCTCCGCTGCGCGGAAACCGAAAAATACGCGCACGTCACCTATTTCTTCAACGGCGGCGTGGAGAAGCCTTTCGCCGGCGAGGAACGCATCCTCGTTCCTTCGCCCAAAGTCGCCACCTACGACCTGCAGCCCGAAATGTCCGCTGCCGGCATCACCGATACGGTCGTCAACGCTATCGAAAAGGGCGACTTCGACGCCATCATCATGAATTACGCCAACGCGGACATGGTTGGCCACTCCGGCAAACTCGAAGCCGCGATCAAAGCCGTGGAGACCATCGATGCCGGACTCGCGCGCATCTATCAGACCTTAAGATCGCGCGGCGGCGTCTGGCTCATTACCGCCGATCACGGCAACGCCGAAACTATGATCGATCCGGTAACACACGGCCCGCACACCTATCACACCACCAATCCCGTTCCACTGATTCTCGTCAGCGACGACGATCACGTAAAACTCAACTCCGGTGGCTCGCTCCGCGACATCGCACCCACCATGCTCGCCGCGCTTGGCCAGCCGCAACCGCACGACATGTCCGGCCGCGACCTCCGCACTGCACTCAGCGGCCGAAATTCCTAGTCTCGTCCGGCGGGGAGACGCGATATAAGAGAACTGCGACCAACGCGATGCTCACTTACAACGAAGACCCTCGCCGTCCGCAAGGCGCGCGCCGTCCCAGCAGCGGCTTCGGCACCATCAACGTCCCCGGCACCAAAGTTGGCGCCGTTGTTTCGATTGGTCTCGTGGTGATCGCTTGGTTCGCGCTCCCGATCGCTCGTCCCTTCATCCTCGGCACGGGCGGCCTCGGCCTCTTGCTCGGCCTGCTCCTTTACTGGAAGCACCGCGGCCCCGAATGAGCACCACTCCCGAACGCGCTCTCGTCCGCACCAAGCCCGCCGAGACCAAACTGGTCATCTGCGTCTGGCACCAATTCACCTTCTGGCGCCCGCAGCCCGTCGTCTCCCAAACGCTCCGCGAACGCTGGCCCGAAATGACCGTCGTCCATCTCCCCGACTACGACGAACTCCCCGCCGAACTTCCCGACACGAACATTTTCGTCGGCTACTCGCTTCGCGCCGAGCAACTGCCGTACGCCAAAAAATTAAAATGGATTCACTCCACGGCCGCCGGCGTCGCCCAACTCATGTATCCCGAGCTTCGCGATTCCGGCATTCTCGTCACCAATCCCAGTGGGATTTTCTCTCCGCCCATGGCTGAACACACTATGGGCTTGCTCATCGCGCTCGCTCGCAATTTTCCGGATTCTGTCCGCCATCAGGACCGCGCCCACTGGGGCCAGCAGGACATTTGGGATAAGCCTCAGCGCCTCACCGAACTAAGCGGACAAGTTCTACTTATCGTCGGCTTCGGCTCCATCGGCCGCGAACTCGCCAAGCGCGCGCACGCCTTCGATATGCGCATCTGGGGCGTCAACCGTTCGGGTGAATCGACTAGCCCGCACGCCGAAAAAGTGATTCCCGCCTCGCACCTTGAAGACGTTCTGCCACACGCCGACTACATCGTGATCGCCGCGCCGGAGACTTCCGCCACACACCATCTCATTGGTGCCCGCCAGATCACGCGCATGAAGCCCGGCGCGCGCCTCATCAACGTCGCCCGCGGTTCCTTGCTCGATCAGTCTGCCCTGCAGGCCGCTCTCGAATCCGGCCACCTCGGTGGCGCTGTCCTCGACGTCACCACTCCCGAACCGCTCCCACATGACAGTCCGCTCTGGCGCACCCCTAATCTCTTCATCACGCCACACACCAGTGCCGTCAGCGACCGCCTCTGGCTTCGCCAAACTGCTCTTCTTTCAGATTTACTGGAACGCTGGTTCGACGGTCGCCCGCTCTTCAATCAGGTCGACCTGTCCCGCGGCTACTAATTTAATCTCCGCCGCCAGCCGCCACCGGCTGCGGCTCATATCCTTCTCGCGCATACACCTGGGTCTTCTGCTTCTTCCCTTTTTGGTCTGTAATCACCAGTGGCGTCCCGTCGGGATTCACCAATTCCACCTTCACCTTGTGGAACTTCCCATCTTTCGCCGCATTCGTCGGTGTGTACGACAAGCTGTATTGATGCCGCAAAAACGCGGCGACATCCTGAAACACTCCCGGCATTTCTCCATCGAATTGCGGGAACCAGGACTGCCCGCCCGTTTCCCGCGCAAATGTTTTCAACTGGTTCTGTGCCTGCAGGTAGTTCAACTGCATCATGGACCGCTGCCCCGCGGGATCGGCCCAGTTCTGATACGCCTGTCCCAGCCCAATGCAGAAAATCGTTACGTCTGTCTGCCGCAGCGCCTTGATCGTCTGATCCAGATTGTGTTTCGAAAAGGTGTCCACGCCGCTGGCCAGCAGCACGATCGATTTCTTCCCGCGTACGTCCTTCATCTGGTCCACCGTGTCCAGCAACGCGTCGAACACGTTCGACTCACTGAAGCCAGGGAAGTACAGCCGCTGAATCGCTTGCATCACTTCCATTTTGTTCTGCGTGAAGTCCACTTCCACGCGCGTCTTCATGTCAAACGTTTCCAGCGCGATCCAATCCTTCTGCTGCAACTGCGGAAATAGCGCCTGCGACCAGTATTTTCCGAGGTACGCGAAATAGCCTCCGTAGCCACGCGCGCTGAACTCGAGGAGAAGCACCATCGTGATCGGCGCATCCGTTGGACCGAAGTTCGTGATTTGCTGCGCCACGCCATCGTCCGTAATCTTGAAATTCTCCTTCTTCAGATTCGTCAGAATGTCGCCTTTTTGGGTCGTCGCCACCACGTCGATAGTTACCACCGGCACTTCGACCGCAATGCTCACTCCGGCCTGCGGAGCTTGCGGCTTGGCCTGCGTAGGATTCTGTTGTGGCGGTTGTTGCGTCGGCGGCGCTCCGCCTTGTTGCCCGGAGGGAGCCTGCGCCCATGCGGTCTGCTCGCCCATCGGTTCGACCACCACAGCCGCTAGAAACACCGCCAAGCTCAACGAAAACAGTCTCTTCATTTTTTGCCCCTTGCTTGCCGCTAAGACCGTACTTCCCGCCAAACAGCCCGCCGCTTGCTCCGGCTGGCGCTTTTTCGCAAAATGTTCCTGCGCCGTTTGAATTTACGTTACGCGCCGGCCGGTCCGCCGCCGGTCCCCCACTATCTGCATGTTAGTATGAAGCGCGTTAACTGCAAAACGTTTGCTCGGCCTTTTCCGGCCTGACCGCATTTCGACGGAGGATCCCTTTCGTGAATTGGACTCGCAACCTGCACCTGTCTCTGCTCACGGCGGCGGTATTTCTTGCCGCGGTTTCTCCGCTCGCCGCGCAGGTTCCCTCCGCGGCTCCTCCGGGCGTTTCGCTGGCGCAAACTCAGACTCCCGCGCTGGACACCACCGCTCTCGCCAAAGACGCTCAGGGTTGGCTCGCTGATCTCATTCGCATCGACACCACTAACCCTCCCGGCAACGAGGACGCCGCCGCCAAATACATCGCTGGTGTTCTGACCAAAGAAGGTCTTACTCCTGAACTTCTCGAGGTCGCTCCTGGCCGCAGCGCTGTCGTTGCTCGCATTCGCAGCGCGGCTCTGCCCGATCCCGCGCGCGCCGTTCTTCTCGTGGCCCATATGGACGTGGTTGGTGTGGACAAATCCAAATGGACCGTAGACCCCTTTGGTGCCGTAGTGAAAGACGGCTACCTCTACGGCCGCGGTTCCATCGACGACAAAGGTATGCTCTGCGCCAATCTTGCCGCTTTCATCGCTCTCAAACGTTCCAACTCGCGCGTCGAGCGCGACATCATCTTCCTCGCCACCGATGACGAAGAACAGGGCGGCGACGCCAGCATCAAAATTCTTATCGCTAAATACTGGAATAAGTTCGCCGCAGGTTTTGCCATCAACGAAGGCGGCCGCGTGGTCCTGAAAAATGGCAAGGTGCAGTACGTCGGCGTTCAAGCCAGCGAAAAAGTTCCCGTCAACGTCACGGTGATCGCCCGCGGTCCTTCCGGTCACGCTTCGATCCCTACAAAAGACAACGCCGTGGTCCATCTCGCTACAGCGATCGCGAAAATCGGCGCGTACTCTGCGCCAGTCCACTTCACCACGATCGTCCGGCGCTATTTCGAACAAATCGCCGGCCTCGAAGACGACGAGAACGCCAAATGGATTCGCGCTCTCGACACGCCCGACCGGGGCGAGCACGCCCAGCGCGTCATCTCCGACCTCAACCCACTCTGGAATTCCATGCTCCGGGACACCGTTGCTCCCACCGAACTCAAAGCGGGCGTTCGTTCGAACGTCATACCCTCCGAAGCGCGCGCCACGCTCAATGTTCGTCTTCTTCCCAGCGACACCATCGACGTTCTGATCGGCGAGCTCACGAAATTGGTCAACGATCCGGTCATCAAATTCGAAGTTCAGCCGGATGCCGGCCTCGCTGCTCCGGACTCCTCTCTCGAAAACGACTTTTACGCTGCGATCTCGAAAGTTGCCGCGCAGGAATTTGCCGGCGCGCCCGTTCTTCCTTTCATGTCTGCTGGCGCTACCGATTCCGCCCAGCTTCGTCTCCACAATGTACAGGCCTACGGCGTCTCGCCTTTTCCGCTGACCGATGAAGATTCCCGCCGCGCCCACGCCGACGAGGAGCGCATTCCTCTCGCCTCCTTCGAAAAGGGCGTCAACTTCATCAGCCGCCTGGTCACCCAAGTCGCCGCCATCCGATGAATTCACAACCGATATTGGAGGCCGTTTCTCCGCAGGTCTTTGGGGGTCGGAGCTTTGGCTCGTCCACCCGGGGCACGATCTCGACCTCGGCTCTCTTCAGGAGGTGGGGGCTTCAGCCCCCACGTAAACAGAGCACATGCAGAGGGGCTTTAGCCCCTGAAGAAAGCTTGCAAGCATTTGCGCTGCTTTCGATGAACCACGTCCATGATCTTTCGCCACTCTAAAATCGTTTGCACCATCGGCCCCGCCTGCTCTTCCCCAGCCATGCTGAGCCGCCTCCTGCAGGCCGGCATGGACGTCGCGCGCCTGAATTTCTCCCACGGCTCGCATGCGGAACACGCCGCGAGCATCAGCCGTCTTCGAGCTGCATCGTTCGAACACAAGAAACCCATCGGCATTCTCGCCGACCTGCAGGGCCCAAAAATCCGCACCGGCGCGCTTACCGGCGGCCAACCCGTCCGACTCCGCACCGGCCAGCGTTTTACCATCACCACCAAGCGCATTCTCGGCGACGCGACTCGCGTGAGCACTACGTTTCACCCGCTGCCCCGCGAAGTCCATCGCGGCGATCGTATCCTTCTCTCCGACGGCTTGATTGCCTTACGCGTCGTGCAGGTGAAAGGTTCCGATGTGATCTGCGATGTTGCCAACGGCGGAGTGCTCGGGGAACACAAAGGCATCAATCTTCCTGGCGTCAAACTCCGTGTTCCCGCGCTTACCGCCAAAGATCGCGCCGATCTTGCTTTCGCCCTAAGACATGGCGCCAACTACATCGCCGTCAGCTTCGTCCGCCGTCCCGAAGACGTCTTGCTCGCCAAGTCGCTGATTCGCCGCGCCAGAAAAAACACGCCCGTCATCGCGAAAATCGAAAAGCCCGAAGCCGTAGACAACCTTGACGCGATTCTTCGTGCCGCCGACGGTGTTATGGTCGCTCGCGGCGATCTCGGCGTCGAAATGAGTCCCGAGCGTGTCCCGGTCGTTCAAAAAACTATCATCGATCGCGCTCGCCACTTCCGCCGCCCCGTCATTACTGCCACGCAGATGCTCGAATCCATGACGGAGAATCCGCGCCCCACGCGCGCCGAAGCCTCGGACGTCGCCAATGCGATCTTCGATGGCTCCGATGCCGTCATGCTCTCCGCCGAAACCGCCACCGGAAAATATCCCATCGAAGCGGTCAGCATGATGGCCCGCATCATCGAACAGGCCGAAGCCAGCGGCCGCGAATTGCCACGCCGCATTCCCTCGGAAAAGCTGAAAGTTCCGGAGACGATCGCCGAACTGGTCTGCCACGCTTCCCACGAACTGCACATGAAGCTCATCGCCGTCTTCACTCACAGCGGCTTCACCGCGCGCTTGATTTCCTGCTATCGCCCCGCCGTTCCCATCATCGCGCTCACGCCCGAAACTGACACGCGCCGCCGCATGGCCCTCATCTGGGGCGTCGTTCCGCGTACCATCAAAAGCGTCCGCAAGATTGACGGCCTCGCCGCCATCGCCGAAAAGCGTCTGCTGCAGGAACGCCTCGTCCGCAAAGGCGACACCATCGCCATCGTCGCCGGCACTCCCATGGGCATCCGCGGCACCACCAACTTCATGAAATTCCACACCATCGGCGGCCCCTCTTAAAGAATTGCCCCGAATTGCTCACGGTGCGTTTAGCTAATTGATCCAGCGGTCGGGGCGGGAGGGAGGTTCGTTCTTGTGCTTGTTTATGTACACTTCAAATCGCTTGCGGTTGCGCTTGTGCTGCCAGTCGGAGACCGTGTTGCGCACGCTATACAAAAACGATCCACGCCGCAGATAGATCCAGCCCACAAGCATGCCACCCAAATGGCAGATGTGGCTCACGCTGTTGTCGCCCAGCCCGAAAGTTCCCAGGAACGTGATCGCCGCCATGATAATCACCACCGTGCGCATGCTGATGGGCATCGGAATGGGAAAGAGATAAACGCGGCGATCGGGAAAGAGAATCGCGCACGCAATCAAAATTCCGAAGATTGCTCCGGAAGCTCCAATGGTGACCGTATACGAGAGGCCCTTGCCGAAAAACCAGGGAATTGTGTTCACCACAACGTTGATCAGGCCAGCGCCGACGCCCGTCAGAAAGTAGTAGCGCAGAAAGCGATTGCGTCCCCAGACCAGTTCGAGTTCGCGTCCGAACATCCAGAGCATGAACATGTTCATGACCAGGTGGAGAAAGAAGCTGTTCACGTCGTGCAGAAACAAATAGGTGAACGGCTGCCAAATGTGCAACAGCGGCACGACCGCGGCGGGAACCAACCCGAACCACTTGAGAAACTGTTCGTACCCGGCGGCGCCGTTGAAGTGAACGATGAAGGCTTCGAGAATGAAAACGGCGAAGTTGGCGATCAGCAGGTACTTGACGCCGGAGGTGATATAGAAATCGAAGCTGAGGCGATAGCTCTTTACGCCGGACCGCGAACCCATGATGTTCAAGTTTAAGGTGCGGAACTGCAGGCGTCAAAGGCAGTGATAACGACCGATGCCTGGCGGAAAGAGCGTTCCCGGAGACATCGTTCTCCGCGAGATTTTGTGGCGAGGAGTCGACAAATCCTCGCCGGTTAACGGCGTAGGAGTTGAAATTCGGTTCGTGCATGGCGTGTTCATAGCTAATCGAGTTTTTTGCGGGCGAAGTGGAAGAGGGAGAAGGCGAGTAGAGCAAACATGAAGAT
>Ga0335080_10000498_pt1 | contig 35914 bp, 34 predicted proteins | sample Lox_Sample_34_FD_206720 | JGI IMG/M metagenome (GOLD analysis project Ga0335080, IMG submission 206720) | Soil microbial communities from Loxahatchee National Wildlife Refuge, Florida, United States - Lox_Sample_3.4 | ecosystem: Environmental > Terrestrial > Soil > Wetlands | place: USA... | reverse complement strand
CGGGGCGGCATCACGCTCAAGCCGCGGAGCGTCGCCCGAGACCCGAACGCGTTCCAGAGCCTCGCGGTCAAGGCGAAGGTCGGCGAGCTGGGCGTACCGTTCCGGCTCTTCGCGCTGTCGGCAAACGCCGACGAGATCCTTCTCTATCGCGCGCCGAGCGTCGTCATGCGCGCCAGCCAGCCGCGGGTCGGCCGGGCGGCACTGAAGGCCACCGGAGGCTTCATCGGCAACGGTGCCAGCAGGTACTACGAGAGCGGAAACCTCGGTCCCACCCTGTGGGAGGGCGGCGACGGCACCGCCGAGGGGCGGTATCTCGAGACCGTCCGGCTCGTGACGAGTCGCTTCGAGCGCCTGGCCGAGTTCGGCGTGCGCCGAACGCGTTGGGACTTGCTAGTCACCTACCTGCCCTTCCCGGACGAGATGCTGCACCTCTGGCTCGCCTACCTCGATCCCTCTTTCCCCGGACACGACCCGGCCCTGGCGGGGCGCCTGCGTCCGTTCGTGGATGACGGCCTCCGTATCGTGGACGGCTACGTCGGTCGCCTCGCCGACCTCGGCGGCGCCGACACCGTGTTGGCCGTGGCCTCCGACCACGGGTTCACCTCCTCGGACCGGGAGGTCGCTCTCAACGTGGCTCTCCGGGACACGGGCCTGCTGACTCTGGGCGGCGACGGCCGCACCGACCTCTCTCGCACGCGCGCCGTCTACTTCCCGGGCAACGCCGGCTACTTCCTGGTCAACAAGGTGGCGCGATTGCAGGGTATCGTTCCCCCGGAGCAAGAGGGGGGGGTATTGGCGGAGCTCCGAAGCGTGCTCGATGGCCTGCGTGATCCCGACACCGGAGAGCCCCTGGTCAGTGAGGTCCTCTCCGCCGAGAAGGAAGAGGCCCTCGGTGGCGGTGGGCCGAGCGGGGGCGACCTGTACGTCACGTTGGCCCCGCGCTACTACCCGTCTGCCCGCATCCGTGGTGACCTGGTTGCAGAGACGCCCCGGCGAGGCGTGCACATGATGGACCCGCAGAGGCGGGAGATGCAGGCCTCGTTCACCGTGAGGGGTCCCGGCGTGTCGGCCGGTGCCGACCTGGGGCTCATCCGACAGATCGACATAGCGCCAACGCTCTGCGCGCTCCTCGGGATCGGTCCACCCGCGCAGGCCACGGGCCAGGTGATCGAGGCGGCGTTGGCTCATGACGGCCCGGCCACCATGTCTCACTGACCGACGGCGTACGGACTCTTCCCCCGACGCGCAGCTATCCGGTCACCGCTCCCTCGGACGCCGACGACACCGACCGCGCGTACTTGGCCATGACGCCCGAGCGGTAGCGCGGCTTCGGCTTCCGGGCCGCCTTCAGGCGCTTCCGGATCTCGGCGGCCGGAAGCTCCACGTCCAGCCGGCGCTTGGCGACGTCGATCCGAACCATGTCGCCGTTCCTGAGCGCGGCGATGGGACCGGAGGCGGCGGCCTCGGGCGAGACGTGGGCGACCATGAACCCGTGCGTTGCGCCGGAGAAGCGGCCGTCGGTCACGAGCGCGACTGAATCGCCAAGGCCCGCTCCCTGGATGGCGGCGGTCACGTGCAGCATCTCGCGCATCCCCGGCCCGCCCCTCGGGCCCTCCCATCGGATCACGACCACGTGGCCCGGCTTGACCCTGCCGGCCTTGACCGCGGCGAAGGCATCCTCTTCCCGGTCGAACACGAGCGCGGGCCCCCGGTGCTCGCTTCTGGTCTGGCCGGAGACCTTGGCGACACAGCCGTCCGGAGCGAGGTTGCCGCGCAGGATGGCCATGCCTCCGTGCCCCTTGAGCGGGTTCGCGAGCGGCCGGATGACGGCTTGCGCCGGGGTCTCCGTGGCCCGGCGCGCCTCTTCGCCGATGGTCCGGCCGGTGACCGTCATCTCTCCCTCGTGCAGGAGCCCTGCCTCCAGCAGGCGCTTCGCGACGAGGGCCATCCCCCCGGCCTCGTGCATCTCGGGCGCGGTGTACTTCCCCCACGGCCGGAGGTCGGCGAGAAGGGGCGTCTTCCGGCCGATCCGGTCGAAGTCATCGATGGAAAGGCGGACGCCGCCTTCCCTCGCCACGGCGAGAAGATGCAGGACGGCGTTCGTGGAGCCGCCCGTCGCCATGACTCCAGCGATCGCGTTGTGGAGCGAGCGCTTCGTGATGATGCGGCGCGGCCGAAGGTCGCTCTTCAACAGATCCATGACGAGGCGTCCGCTCTCGAACGCCACATCCTTCTTCCGGGGGTCGAGGGCGGGGACGCCGTTCCACCCCATTGGTGAGACTCCCAGCATCTCGAAGGCCGTCGCCATGGTGTTGGCAGTGAACTGGCCGCCGCAGGCCCCCGCCCCCGGGCAGGCGTGGTTCTCGATCTCCGTCAGCTCACGTGCGTCGATCCGGCCTGCGTTGTGGGCCCCGATCGCCTCGTAGACGTCCTGGATCGTGATGCGCCGGCCCCGGTGCTCACCGTAGTGGATGGAGCCGCTGTAGAGCATAAGGCTCGGTAGGTCGAGCCGCGCCATTGCCATGACCATCGCGGGGATGGTCTTGTCGCAGCCGGAGATCCCGACGAAGGCGTCGAGGAGGTGGCCCCGCACCACGAGTTCGACGGAGTCCGCGATCACCTCCCGGCTCACCAGGGACGCCTTCATCCCCTCCGTGCCCATGGCGATGCCGTCCGTCACCGTGATGCTCGAGAACTCGATCGGCGTGCCACCGGCGGCGCGAACGCCCTCCTTCACCTTCTCTGCCAGGGTGCGGTGGTTCCAGTTGCAGGGCGTGATCTCGATCCAGCAATGCGCCACTCCGACGAGCGGGCTGGCGAGGTCGGCGTCGGTGAACCCGACGGCCTTGAAGAACGCCCGCGCCGCGGCGCGGTCCGCGCCGTCCAGGAGGACGCGGCTCCGAGAACGGGGGTCAGCAGTCACTGGCGACTTTCCTTTCTGTCCGAGAGGCCGGTCAGCGGGTGACGCCCGTGTGCGCCCGCCGGACGACTGTCCCGGCCACGGCCGCCGATGGCGGATCGAATGGCACGACGAACCAGGGCCGGGCCGCCTCTGACTAGCTCGGACACGCACGGGAGCTCCGGGTCGATCGAGGCCAGGGCGCGGGCGGCCTCGGCTGCGAGGTACGGATCGGCGCGATCCCCGGCAATCGCCGCGAGCGTTTCGACCGCCTTCCGCGACCGGATCCGTCCAAGGATCTGAGCCGCAGGGACTCGCCGGTCCGGCAGCGGGCCCTGCAGCGCCGCGATCAGCTTTTCCTCATACGTCGGCGAACGCCGATTGACGGTCCCCTGGCGGCGCAGATGCGCAGCCTGTCTCACGAAGGTCTCGCCGGCCGTGTGGGCGCGTGGGCCATGAACGCGATCATGAGCGCCCCCAGCGCCTGCAGCGCCGCGGCGGCGCCGAAGCCCCACGCCGCATCGGGCGCCAATGCCCAGAGCGAGCCCACGAGGGCGCTTGACACCGTGTCCCCGACCCCGTTCGCTGCGGCGAGGAGGCCCATGCCGGCCCCGCGGCGATCCGCCGGCAGGAGTGTCGCCGCGTAGGACTTCTCCGCAACCTCCTCGCTCGCGATGTAGACACCCGAACACACGAACAGAAGGAGAAGCCAGTAGGGCGTCGGGGGCGCGAGAGCGAACGCCATCGTGGTCACCGCCGCGAGGACGTATCCCCCCACGATCACGCGGCGGTGCCCCACCCGGTCAGCGAAGGCGCCGATCGGAAGGGCCGCGCCGGCGCTGACCGCGTTGTGCAGCACGTAGAGGGCCACCGCGGCCGCGGCTCCCCGAAGCGAGAAGAGCGTCCCGGTGATGTGCTGCGTCGCGTAGAGGATCAGGAGCGTGCGAGAGAAGTCGCCGGCCCCGAAGACCAGGATACCGACGAGGTACCTCCGGAACGGCCGCCCCGTTCCGGCCAGCTCCGCGCGCAGGCTGAAGCTGTCCCGCCGAGGCACGTGGGTCCGCTCCGCGACCAGCCAGGCGATCGAGAGAAAGGCCAGCGACCCCGGCAGGAGCGAGACCAGCATCAGGTGTCTCGGTTCCATGCCTCGGGCCAGAAGGAGCATGGCCAGCAGGGGGCCCATCACCGCCCCGGCGGCGTCGCCCGCCCTCTCCATCCCGAAGGCACGCCCGTGCGCCTCCTTTGGCGCGCCCTCGGCCATCAGCACGTCCCGGGCCGGGCTGCGGCTGCCCCGCCCGATCCACGCGGCCACCCGGCAGAACAACACCTGCCACGCCGCGGTGCAGAGGCCGATGCCGGCCGTGCCCACGGCGGTCACCAGGTACCCCACGGATGCCAGCGGCTTTCTCCGCCGCACGCGGTCCGCAGCCACTCCGCCCCAGAGCTTGGCCACCGCCGACAGCCCGTCGGCGCTGCCCTCGATCCAGCCCAGGGCCGCCGGACCCGCGCCCAGGCTCACGAGGAAGGCGGGCAGGACCGCGGTAGCCAGCTCGTGCGAGATGTCAGAGAACAGGCTTGCGAGCGAGATCCCCAGCGTGGTGCGGTTCAGCCAGCCTCTCGTGGCCGAGGCGGCGTCGGGGATCGGCGGCGCCGGCGTCACCATCTCTCACCCCGGCGGACGCTAGTGCGGGTCCCTGCGCGCGGCGTACTTGAGCACTCGGACCGCCTCCAGCGTCACGAGGCCCTCGGTCACCAGCTCGTCGACGACGGGCAGGAACGCACGGATCCTCTCCTCCGCGTCGACGATCTCGATCACGATCGGCAGGTCCGTGGAGAGCTCGAGGAGCCCGGCCGTGTGCATCCGCGAGTGCCTCCCGAAGCCCATGGGGCCCCTCAGGACCGTGGCACCGGCGAGGTGCGCCTCGCGCGCGCGCTGGACGATCGCCTCGTAGAGCGGACGGTCGCGCCCCTTCTCGCGGTCGCTCTCGCCGATGAAGACCCGCAGCAGGACGCCTTCTTCGGGGACGTTCATGGTCTTCACCTCCAGTGCCGCGCTCGAGTCCTGGGTGGCGATCACGTCGCACCTGGGCGCAACATCCTTCACCTTGAGGTCGGCCTCGCCGCCCCGGTGGAGCGTGACGTGCGCGCGCTCCAGCGTGATGGCGCCGCTCTTCATGGCGGGCTCGACTCGTGCGAGCAGCCGTTCGATGTGCCGGGGGCCGTCCACCACCTCGACGATGACCGGCACCTCGTGCGAGACCGTCCACGCGTGCTCGTGCACGATGGTGCCGTCAGGCTGGAGGCCCATGAAGCCTTTCAGCACCGTCGCGCCCTGCAGGTCTTCCCGGCGCGCCATCTCGACGATCCACTGGTACAGTGGCTCGGCGCCGTGGTGCACGAGGTTCGAGAGGTGGAAACGGCAGAGCACCTGTTCCGCTTCGAGCTTCAACGCGTCCTCCCGTCTAGAACAAGGTCCTCGCGGATATGATCCCGAAGCGGACGGCCAGGAGGCCTGCGAAGAGGCTCAGGAACATGTTGGTGACGGCGGGCAGCCACACGCCGTCCTCGAAGAGGGCGTGGGTCTCGAACTCGAAGGTGGAGAACGTGGTGAAGCCCCCGCAGAAGCCAACGCCAAGGGCGAGGCGGACGTGATCGGCGTGCGGCAGCGCGCGGTCTGCCAGCAGGCCGCCGAGGAGCCCAAGCAGGAACGAGCCACCCACGTTGATGAGGAACGTGCCGAGGGGGAACCGGGCGTCGATCATCCCGCCCACCCAGCGGGCGAGGATGAAGCGCGCGTTCCCGCCGACGAACGAGCCGGTACCCACGAGCAGGTAGGGCAGGAGTCGCTCGATCACCTCTGCCTCGCCACGAGGACCGAGCAGGGGCCGTGGGCGACGACGCGTCGCGAGGTCGAGCCGAAGATCCACGCTCGGATCGTCGAGTGGCCGCGGTGGCCCACGACGATGAGATCGGCCGTCGTGTCGGCGGCCAGCCGCAGGATCTGCTCGGCCGCGTGGCCGACGAGGACGCGGGTCTCGAGGTCCACGCCGCGGGCCTGCGCCCTGCGCCGCAGGCCCTCGAAGAGCTCCTCGTAGTGCCGGCTGGCGGCGTCGAGAGCGGCCTCCGTCTCGACCCTCGTCGGCGGCTCCGGGGGTGTCGCTACGGAGACGACCTGGAGCCTGGCCCCGCAGAGGACTGCGAAGTCGAGCGCGGTTTCGAAGGCTTCGTCGGCGTCCTTCGACCCGTCGAAGGCGGCGAGGATGCGTTTGGGTGTCATGCCGGGTTCCTTTCCTGCCGTCTCGTGCTCACGGGGTCGGCTGCGCGGCCGCCGCCGCCGCGTCCGCCGTTTCCTCGCGCGCCGGGGCAGTCTTCGGCAGCAAGTATCGCGGCAGGAAGAACGCGTTGGCAACGAGCGTCGGGACGACGGCGCTGCCGATCACCGCTGCGATCAGGAACGAGTACTGCGCCTGATCGACCACGTGGTGGGTGAGGCCGAAGAGGGCGGAGATGCTCCCGAACGTGAGCCCGGTGGACATGAGGAGCGTCGTGTAGGCAGCCTCCCGCCGCGGGTACCGGAAGAAGCGCGTCGCCGGCCAGACACCGACGGTCTTGGTGACGAGCTTCGCCAGCAGCAGGCCGACGGCACCGGCCGGGGCCGCCACCAGGGCGGGCACGGAGACGAACGAACCCGCGCGGATGAAGTAGAACGGCGTCAGGAGTCCGAAGGTCACCGTCCGCAGCCGACGCACCAGCGCATGGTCCTTGCCCACCGTCCCCGCGAGGACCATGCCGATCAGGTAGGCGGGAAGGACGGGCTCGCTGTCGGCCCAGGCGGCGAGCGCGCCCATCCCGAAGAGGGCGAGGAGCAGGAACTTGGCCTCCAGCTCGGATGGACGCCCCCCGTACCGGCGGAAGAAGCGTGGGGTCACCCAGGGTAGGACGCCGAGGACGACCACCGAGACCGCTATGAACACGACCGTGCGCAGCGTGAAGGGCGCGAAAATGAGGCCGAGAGCGATGACCGTCCCCAGGTCGTTCACGAAGCAGGCCGCGAGGACGGCCTTGCCGAAGCCCGTGCTGTTGAGCCCCAGCTCGAGCATGACCGCGTAGACGACCGCCACCGACGTCGTCGAGAGGGCGACGCCCGTCAACCAGCTCGCCGGCGGCGTCCAGCCCAGAGCGAAGCGGGCGAAGGCGGCGCAGCCCAGGAACGGCGCGAAGAAGCCGACGAGGCCGATGCCGGACGTCTCCTTCCACTTCGCCCGGAAGACGGCGGGGTCGAGCTCCGCGCCGGCGAGGAAGGTCAGGATGATCGCCCCGGTACCCGAGAGGAACCTGATCCAGGGCTCGTCCGTGCCGAGGATGGCCCGGCCCACGAGCACGCCGATCAGGAGCTGGGCCACCGTCCCGACGACGATCTCCGACAGCGCCGTCGCGATGCGGAGCCAGATCGACAGCAGCGTGGCCACGAGGGCCAGGCCGAGCCAGAGAGCGGCGAGGGCCCAGACCCCGGTCACGCCCCGCCCTCGGTCTCGTGGAGGGCGGAAAGAAGCGAACGAAGCGTGTCCCGCCGCGCCGCTTGGGACTCGGCGATGCCTGCGGACCCGCCTCCGGAGTCCCGGATCCGCGCCTCGGCGGCGCGGAGCGCGGCTTCGACGGCGGCTGCCGTCTCCCCGGCGGCCTTCTCGAAAAGCACCAGGAGCGAACGGAAGTCGGCGTCGTAGACCCGCGCGAAGCTCTCCCGGGTCTGCTCCACCGCCTGGCCGTACCGGTCATCTGCCTCCTTCAGAGCCTTCGCGGCCAGGCGGCGCAGGGCGATTCCGCGGGGGAGGAAGACCGCGACTGCGTCCTCGAGGTCCTCGAGCATCAGCCGGAGCGGCTCGAGCTGCAGCCCGGCCGGCCGTGGCACGGGCGGGGTCGCGGGGGGGTCGACCCGCGGAGGCCGGATCGGGAGGAGCTCCGCCGCGGCCCGCCAGACCGCCTCGGCGCGCTGCGCGGCGGCCAGGGCGACTTCCGAGCGGAGCCGCTCGTAGCCGGCCGAGAGCCGGACGCTTTCGGTGAGGACGAAAGGGTCGAGGAAGTCGCCCACCGCTCCGCGACCCGCCTGCAGCAGGTCCTTCCACACGTCTGCCCGCGAACGGCGGCCGGCCCGGCTTCGGACACCCTCGATCCGGCGGGTCAAGGCCGGGCGCGCTTCCTCCGTCCAGGCGGCAGCGGCCCGGTCGACGTAGCCACCGAGCAGCAGGTCGAAGCGCCGTCGGAAGACGAGGATCGCCTCGGCGGTGTCGCGTTCGGCGGTCGCCCGCCGCTCGGTGAAGGTGGCCACGAGCGCCTGCAGCTCGGCCGCGCTGCGCTGCGAGGCGGCGATCTCCAGCTCGACGAGGGCCAGCTCTTGCTCGACCAGCAGCCCCGCCTTGCGGGCGAGGCTCCGGGCGAGCGTCTCTTCGCGCTCCTCGACCAGGAAGCGCTCCAGGCTCTCCGCGAGCGTCTTCATTCCGGACTTGCGCCAGCCGACGTCGTCTCCCGCCTTCCGCGCGGCGAGGCCACGCCGGGCCGACACCGGCCAGACGCCGACGCCGTCGAAGCCGCTGCGGGTGAGCACCTCCCGGGTGAAGGCCTCGGAGGTCCGGAGGGCCGCCTCGTCGACGTAGTCGATCTTGTTGAGGACCACGTCGACCCGGGCGGCGTGCCTCCGCAGCCGGTCGAGGAGCTGAAGCTCCGCCTGGCCGATCGGGGGGTCCACGGACGCCACGACGAGCGCGGCGTCGGCCTCGGGCAGCGCCGCGAGCGCGGCCTCCGTGTTGTGCCGATGGGAGGACCCGAGGCCCGGGACGTCCACGAGGACGACCCCCGGCGGAAGCCCGAGGGTGAGCTCGACCTCGACCGTCGCCACGCCGAGGCGGTTGCCGGGGTTGCGGGACTCGTCGACGTAGTCGCGGATGGCGTCGAGGCCGATCGCGCGAGACGCGCCGTCGCGGAAACGGACGCGCGCCGCCGCGCCGGGACCCGAGCGCACGCGGGTCGGGACCGTCGTGACCGGCAGGACACCGGTGGGTAGGAGGTCGACTCCCGCGAGCGCATTCAGGAGGGTCGACTTCCCCCGCTTGAACTCGCCGGCGATCAGGACGACGAACAGGCGTTCTCGCCAGCGATCGGCGAGAGCCGCGGCTTGGAGGCCACGTTCGGCGGAAAGGAGAGAGACGCCCTCGCTCAGGAGGTCATCGACTGAGCGAAAGGCGCCCCGCGAGGGGGCCTGGCCCGGGGCCGTCAGAGGGGCCGGCGATCGAGTCGGTGCCACGAGTTGATCTCCTACAGTACCTTCTAGAACGACGCTCTAGAACGTCTGCAGGAGTCATCAGCCTCTATGTTCCGAGGCGGTTGTGGCGGACTCCATCGCCAAGCCCAGTATTGGGCACCGACGGCGGTTCGTCAAGGCAGGCGCCTTTACTGACCGGCGTGCGGTCTGACGTCTCCCCGGAACCGAGGATCTCGACGGGGGCTGGCCGGCGTCACTTCCCCCGGATGGCGTCCAGGCTCCATGCTCCCGGGCCGGCGGCCGAGAAGAAGAGCCAGACGAAGCAGTAGAGGACGGCAGGGACGCCGCCGTTCACGGTGGGCCAGAAGCCGTGCGGGAAGTGGAACTGGAAGTACGCCACCGCCATCTCGCCGGACAGCAGGAAGGCGACGGGGCGCGTGAAGAGGCCGAGGGCGAGCAGGCCGCCCCCGAAGGCCTCGAGGAACCCGCCGATCCAGATCTCGGACGGGAAGGGCGCGGTGCCGCCGTTCGGGGGCATCCCGACCGGGAAGGCGAAGAGAATCGAGGTGCCCGCCAGCATGAACATCGCCGCGGCGACGATGCGGAGGACGCTCTGCACCTGCGGAGCGCCGCCCGACCACTTCGAGACCAGGCTCATGACGTCACCTCCCCCGACCCATCGCTCGTGCCCATCCTGCCGACGCCCGCCGGGACGGCGGGAGCCAGGCGCCGGGATGGCATCGAGCTGTCGTGCGATACTGGATCGACGATATCACCGCCCCATGTGCCGCAGCATTCGGACGCTCCACAACTTCGTGCCTCCGGCGACCGACGAGGAGATGCAGGCTGCCGCCCTGCAGTACGTCCGCAAGATCGCCGGCGTCACTCGCCCCTCGCAGGCGAACGCGGCGGCCTTCGAGGAGGCGGTCGAGGCGGTGGCCGGTGCCACGCGTGACCTCGTCGGCCGCCTCGTGAGCTCGGCCCCGCCGAGGACGCGGGAAACCGAGCGGGCGCGGGCCCGGGAGCGCTGGGAGCGCCGGGCGGCACGGACCCGTTCCTCCGATTCCCGTTGACGCGCGCGGCCGCCTGGGCGTATGAGTCGTCGTGCGCGGCCTCGCCGCGAGACCGGAGGACCCCATGCCACGCGCGGTGTCCCTGACCCTGAACGGCAAGCCCGTTCGCCTCGAGGCCGACGACAAGCGCACCCTCCTCTGGGTGCTCCGTACCGACCTCGGCCTCACCGGGACGAAGTACGGGTGCGGCGTCGGCCTCTGCGGCTCGTGCACGGTCGTGGTGGAGGGGAAGGCCGTGCGGTCCTGCCAGACGACGCTCGCCGACGTCGACGGCCGGAGCGTGACCACGATCGAGGGCCTGGCCAGGGACGGCCGGCTCCACCCGATCCAGCAGGCCTTCGTCGACAAGGGCGGCTTCCAGTGCGGCTACTGCACGCCCGGGATGATCATGAACGCCTACGGCCTGCTGCTGGCCGACCCGCACCCCTCGCGCGACAAGGTGGTCGACGCGATGGAGGGGAACATCTGCCGCTGCAGCGCCTACAAGCGGATCCTCGAGGCGATCGAGGCGGTCTCGCGGTCGGAAGGAGGCCGCCCATGAGCACCTTCGACCGTCGCTCGTTCCTCAAGGCGGTGGGCGGGGGTATCGTCGTTCTCGTCCGACTGCGTCCGACGGGCGTCTTCGCCCAGGGCCGCGGCTACCCCTCGGACCCGAACGCCTACCTCCGGATCGGCGAGGACGGCCGCGTCACCGTCTTCTCCGGCAAGATCGAGATGGGGCAGGGCGTCATGACCTCGCTCGCCCAGATGGTGGCCGAGGACCTCCGAGTGGGTCTCGACGCGGTCGAGATGGTCATGGGCGACACCGACCGCTGCCCCTGGGACATGGGGACGTTCGGCTCGCTGACGACGCGGATGTTCGGCCCGGCGCTGCGCGCGGCGGCGGCCGAGGCCCGGCAGGTCCTCCTCCGGCTCGCCACCGAAAAGCTCGGCGTGCCGAAGGACCGGCTGACGGCCGAGAACGGCGTCGTCTCGGTCCAGGGGGAGCCTCTTCGCAAGGTGAGCTACGGCGCCCTCGCCCGCGGCCAGGCTTTGTTGAAGACGGTCGACGACAAGGCGGTGCAGCGGACGGTGGCCGAGTTCACCGTGATGGGCCGCTCGCCCCACCGCCTCGACGCCGTCGACAAAGTGACCGGCGCCGGGAAGTACGCCGCCGACGTCCGGCTCCCCGGTCTGCTCCACGCGCGCATCCTCCGGCCGCCTGCGCACGGCGCGAAGCTCGTCCGCGTCGACACGGCCGAGGCGGGGAAGATGGACGGAGTGACCGTCGTCGAGACCGACGGCCTCGTCGCCGTCCTGCACGCCGACCCCGAGCAGGCCGCCGCCGCCCTCGGGCGGCTCCGGCCGGAGTGGAGCCCAGCCCCGCCCGGGACGGACCCCGACGGGATCTTCGAGCACCTCCTCGGCCACGCCCCGCCGCCTGACGTGAGGGGCGCGAAGGGCGACGTGGAGGCGGCGCGGACCGCGGCCACCCGCCGCTTCGAGAGCACGTTCCACAAGGGCTACGTCGCCCACGCTCCGATGGAGCCCCACGCCACGACGGCCCAATTCGAGAACGGGAAGCTCACCGTGTGGGCCTCCACCCAGACGCCCTTTCCGACGAAGGACCGGCTGGCCCAGCTCCTCTCCCTCGATCCGAAGAACGTGCGGGTCGTGACCCCCTACGTCGGGGGCGGCTTCGGCGGCAAGAGCACGGGCCTCCAGACGGAGGAGGCGGCGCGCCTCGCGAAGGCCACCGGCCGGCCCGTCCAGGTGGCCTTCACCCGGGCCGAGGAGTTCTTCTACGACTCGTTCGACCCCGCCTGCGTCGTGAAGATCGCCTCCGCCCTCGACGGCGACGGGAAGATCACCCTCTGGGACTACGACGTCTACTTCGCCGGTGACCGCGCGGCGGAGCTCTTCTACGCCGTCCCGAACGCGAGGACGCGGGTCTTCGGCGGATGGCGCGGAGCCGGCAACGAGGCCCACCGCTTCGCGGTCGGCCCCTGGCGCGCGCCGGGCGCGAACATGAACGTGTTCGCGCGCGAGTCGCACGTCGACGTGATGGCGGCGGCGGCCGGGCTCGACCCGGTCGAGTTCCGCCTCCGCAACATGGGCGACGAGAGGATGCGGCGGGTGCTCCAGGAGGCGGCGAAGGCGTTCGGCTGGAAGCCGGGCGCGGCCCCGAGCCGCCGGGGATGGGGCGTCGCGTGCGGGATCGACTCCGCCTCGTACTCGGTTCTCGTCGTCGAGGTGAAGGTCGACCGCTCGAGCGGCAAGGTGCGGGTGGAGCGGGTGGTGTGCGCCCAGGACATGGGTGTCGTCGTCAACCCGGAAGGGGCGACGATGCAGGTCGAGGGCAGCATCACGATGGGCCTCGGCTACGTCCTCACCGAGGAGCTGCGCTTCCGGGGCGGGGAAGTCCTCGACACGAACTTCGACAGCTACGAGGTGCCGCGGCTCTCGTGGCTGCCGAAGATCGAGACCGTCCTCGTCAAGAACGACGCCGTCCCGCCCCAGGGGGGCGGCGAGCCCGCCATCGTCCCCATGGGGGCGGCGATCGCGAACGCGGTCTTCGACGCCACGGGCGCCCGGCTCTACAGGCTGCCCCTGACCCCGGACCGGGTGAAGGCGGCGATCGGGTAGCGGGAGGGGAGGGCTCGCGGGCGCCGCGTCGGGCTCAGGCCAGGATGAGCCGGATGCCGCGGGCCCGCAGCATGTCCTCGTAGCGGGAGTCGAGGCCGGCGTCAGAGACGACCACGTGCGCCGCGTCGAGCGGGGCGAGGGGGAACATGGCCGCCCGCCCGAACTTGGTGTGGTCGGCGACGATCACCACGCGGCGCGCGACCTCGATCATCTTCCGCTCGGATCCCACGACGAGCGCGTTGTTGTTGGTGAAGCCGCTCTCGGTGACGCCTCCCGTGCCGGCCACCAGGACGTCGGCCGCCACCGCGCCCAGCGAGTGCTCGGCGAGCGGCCCGAGGAGGGCCCCGAGGCGCGGGTCGAAGGTCCCCCCGGTGAGGGTCAGCTCCACCTGCCGGGCGTGCTGCAGCAGCTCGGCGATCGGGAGCGAGTTGGTGAGGACGTGGAGCGAGCGGGAGGCGAGCTCGCGGGCCACCGCCGCGACCGTGGACCCGCCGTCGAGGATGACCACCTGCCCGTCCTCGACGAGAGCGGCGGCCGCCCGCGCGATCCGGGCCTTGGCCTCGGCCATGCGGCCGCTCTGCCAGTTGAAGTCGTAGGGCTGCTCGCGCTCCGGGCTCGCGAGAGCGCCGCCGTGGACGCGCTTGAGGACGCCCTCCAGCTCGAGCGCCATGAGGTCGCGCCTCAGCGTCGACTCCGACGCCCGGACCCGCTTGCGCAGCGCGGCGAGGTCAGCGAACTCCTGGCGCTCGAAGATCCCCCGCAGCTCGAGCCGCCTCTCCGCGGCCTTCATCGCCCCACCTTCGGCGGGAGGCGAGCGTAGGCGTCCTCGGCCTCGGGGCCCGGCCTCGGCTCGTACGTCGCGATCCCGAACGAGCGCCGGACGACCTCGCGCGCCTCGGCGAGGGAGCGGACGTGGCCGAGGGCCAGCGCCTGCATGAGGACGTTGCCGGCCGCCGTCGCCTCTACCGGCCCCGCGACGACCGGGCGGCCGGTGGCGTCCGCGGCGAGCTGGCAGAGCAGCCGGTTGCGCGCCCCCCCGCCCACGACGTGGAGAGGCTCGAGCCGCCGCCCGAGGATGCCCTCCATCTGCGTCAGGACGTAGCGGTACTTCAGGGCCAGGCTGTCGAGCGCCGTCCGGACGATCTCGCCCTTCGTCTGCGGCACCGGCTGGCCGCTCCGCGCGCAGACGGCCTGGATCCGCTGCGGCATGTCTCCCGGCTCGGCGAAGGCCGGGTCGTCGACGTCGACGAGCGACCGGAAGGCTGGCGCCGAGGACGCCATCTCGGTGAGCCGGTCGTACGAGTCCGGCTCCCCCTGTCGCCCCCAGTGCCGGCGGCACTCCTGGACGAGCCACAGCCCGCACAAGTTCTTGAGGAAGCGGATGGTGCCCGCCACCCCGCCCTCGTTCGTGAAGTTGGCGGTGCGGGCCGGCTCGCCGACGATCGGGGCCGGGATCTCCGCACCGAGGAGGGACCAGGTGCCCGAGCTCACGTACGCGAAGCCCTCCCCCGCGGCGGGAACCGCGGCCACCGCGAGCGCGGTGTCGTGGCCGCCGACCGCGATCACCGGCGGCGCGGGCAGGCCCGCCTCCTCGGCCACGCCGGGCAGCAGGTCGCCGAGCACGGTGCCGGGAGGGACGACGTCCCCGAAGATCGCGACGGGCAGGCCGAGGCGCTCGAGGAGGCCGGTCGCCCATCGCCCGGAGGCGACGTCGAGGCACTGAGACGTGGTGGCGATCGTGTACTCGTTGGCCACCCGGCCGGAAAGCCAGAACGAGAAGAGGTCCGACATCATGAGGAGCCGTCGCGCCGCGCCGAGCGCGGCCGACCCGCGCTCCCGAAGCCGCAGGAGCTGGAAGAGGGTGTTGATCTCCATGAGCTGGACGCCGGTCGCCCCGAAGATCTCGGCCCGCGGCACGCGCGCGAAGGCCGCCTCCATGACGCCGCCGCCGACGCAGTCCCGGTAGTGGTAGGGGTTCTCGAAGAGCCGCCCGCCGCCGTCCAGCAGCGCGAAGTCGACGCCCCAGGTGTCGACGCCCACGCCGGCGACCTCCGCGTCCTTCCCCGCCGCGGCGAGGCCGTGCTGGATCTCGGTGAGGATGCGCAGGACGTCGGTGTGGAGGCCGTCGGGCAGGCGCACAGGCCGGCTGTCGAACCGGTGGGCCTCGGAGAGGGAGAGCCTCTCCCCGTCGAAGCGCCCCGCCATGACCCGGCCGCTCTCCGCCCCGAGGTCGGCGGCCAGGAAGCTCAGCGCCTTGCCCACTCTCGTCCTCCGCCGCCGACGGCTCGGGTTCGCTCGCGGTTCCGGGGGGAATCCTACCTCTCGAGCGCGGCCATGACGGCGTCCGTGACCGCGCCCACGATCGCCTCGACGTCCTCCCCGTCCGTGCGGCACGCGCCGGCGGGGCTCGGCGGGGGCACGGCGATCGCCCCCGGCATGTCCGGGAGGTCGCAGAGCTGGCATTCCCTCATCCCGCCGTCGAGGCGCGCGTCGGGCAGCCCCAGGCGCTTCTTGATGGCGAGGAGGTCCGCCGTCTTCTCCTGCGGAATGAAGGTGATCGGGGCCCCGAGCTGCGAGGCCAGCATCAGCGTCCAGCAATAGGTGTCGACGACCTCCGCGTACCACTCGGCGTGGGTCACCGTGTCCGCCCAGCACACGATGCCGTGGTTCTGGAGGAGCACGGTGTTGTGCTTGCGGACGTAGGGCAGCACCGCGTCGGCGAAGGCCTGGGTGCCCGGCGTCTCGTAGCGGGCGAGGGCCACCCCGCCCACGAACACCTCGAACTCCGGGATGACGCAGGTAGGCGGCACCCGGCCCGTGATCGCGTAGGCGGTGGCGTGGGGGGGATGGCAGTGCAGCACGGCCTTCGCCTCGGGCACCGCCTTGTAGATCTCGAGGTGCATCAGGATCTCGCTCGTCCGGGCCCGCTTGCCCGCGATCTGCTTCCCCTCGAGGTCGACGAGGCACAGGTCTTCGGGGCGGAGGTCGGCCTTGCTCACGAGCGTGGGCGTGCAGAGGACGGCGTTCTCGGCCAGGCGGAAGGAGATGTTGCCGCCGTTGCCGTCCACGTACTGCCGCTGCCAGAGCTTGCCCCCCGCGGCCACGATCTCGGCCTTGACCGCCTCGGCCTGCGGCGAGAGGAAGAGCTTCGCGTGGACGGAGTCGGCGTCGCTCGGCGCGGGAGAGGGAGCCTGCCCGTCGCCGTGGACGGCGCAGCCGTGACGGCGCAGCGCGTCGCGCGCGGAAGGCGTCACGACCGCCCGCGGACGGAGCGTCACCTCCGTCGCGCCTTCGCGCACCGCGGCGGCGACGTCCTTCGCCGAGACGACCTGGAGAGCCGTGAGATCGATGGTCTTCATCTCTTTGCCTGGCGCCCCCTGGCGCGGGCGGCCGCTCCCCGGCCGTGGTTCCGCCTGCCCTGGCCGTCGTTCACGGGCGGGCCGCCTTTCCTTCCCCGTCCGGCGGCCGGAAGTCCGCCGCGTCGACGAGGAGCGAGCAGTACGCGTCGACCGGGGCCTTTCCCGGCCAGTAGGGGTTGGCGGCCTCGCGGCCCTCGACGAAGGCCACCATCTGCCCGAGCCCCGGGTCCAGGTGGTCGGCCACGACGAGAGCCTTGCCGCCGCCCTGGCCGTTGCCCTCGGCGAGGTTCTCCGCGGTCACGGGCTCCACGATCACGAGCCGGGTGCCCAGGAGCTCCGGCACCGCGGTGTGGAGGACGACGTGGCCGCGCACGATGCCGAGCCTCAAAGGGCGCCCCCGACGGCGTCGACGATGCCGACGACGGAGAGGCGCGCCGGGACCGTGTTCCCCAGCAGCCGGCGGACGGCGTCGCCGTCGGTGGAGACGAGGACGGTCGTGCCCCGCCGCGCGCCGAGCCGGTCGAGGACGACCACCGGCTCCCCGCTCGGGCGGCCGTTCGCCTCCAGACGCTGGGCCACGAGGAAGCGGCAGCCCGCGAGCGTCCCGTGCTTGCGGGTGGCGACGAGCGTGCCGTCGACTCGGGCGAGGTACATCAGACGATCCGCAGCGCGCCGCCGATGGCGATCTGCCGCTCCCGGGTGAAGGTGAGCGGGGTGGTCACGCCCTCCCCGGTGGGGGTCGCGATCGAGAAGCTCAGGTAGCCGGGGCCGTCGACGCCGAGGGAGGCCGTGGACGGGGCGTTGTGGACGAAGAGCGTGGTGTTCATGGCGCGGGCCATGGCCGTCACGTGGCCGACGTCCTTCGAGTGGATGATCGCGGTGTGGCGGTAGCCGTGCTCGGCCTGGAGGGCGGCCTCGACCGCGGCCTCGAAGTCGGGGACGCGCACGACAGGCAGGAACGGCATCATCTGCTCTTCCTGGACGAACGGGTGGTCGGCCTTCGTCTCCCCGAAGAGGAGGTCCGTTCCGGCCGGGACCCGCACCCCGGCCGCGGCGGCCAGGACGGAAGCGTCCTTGCCCACGAGGTCCCTCTTGAGGTGGGCGCGCCCGCAGCCCTTTCCCCGGCCTTCGAAGGTGAACGAGGCCTCGGTCAGCTTCTCGATGGCGCGCCGGTCCAGCTCGACGGCCCCCTTCTTGCGCATCGCCTCGACGAAGGCGTCGGCCTTCGAGGCCACGACGAAGACTTCCTTCTCGCCGATGCAGAGCAGGTTGTTGTCGAAGGCGGCGCCCTCGATGGTCGCCGCCGCGGCCGCGTCCGGGCAGGCCGTCTCGTCGACGACGACGGGAGGGTTCCCCGGTCCCGCCGCGATGACGCGCTTGCCCGCCTGCATGGCCGCCTTGACGACGGCGGGCCCGCCGGTGACGCAGAGGAGGGCGACGCCCGGATGCCCGAAGAGAGCCTCGGCGGAGGCGATGCTCGGCTCGGCGACGGTGGTGAGCGCCTCGCCCACGCCGGTCGCCTTCTCGATCTCGCGGTTGAAGAGCTGGAGGGCGTGCGCGGCCACCTTCCAGGCCGCCGGGTGGGGGCTGAAGACCGCCGCGTTCCCGGCCGCGAGCACGTTGATGGCGTTGCTGGCCAGGGTCGGCGCGGAGTGGGTGGCCGGCAGCACCATGCCCACCACTCCCCACGGCGCCCGCTCGATGACGCACAGGCCGGTGGCGTCGCTCCGGGCGTCGATGCGCATCGCCTCCACGCCCAGCACGCGCCTCACGGCCTGCAGCTTCTCGACCTTGTGGTCGAGCCGGCCGATGCCCGTCTCGTCGAGCTCGCGCCGGGCGAGGTCCGAGGCGTGCTCCTCGCACAGCCGCCGGATGGCCTCGATCGCCCGGCCCCGGTCGTCGAGGCTCATCGCCTGGACGCGCTTCTGGGCCCTGGCCGCCGCCTCCACCGCCTGGTCGACGGTGGCGAAGACGCCCTTGCCCAGGCCGGCGCGGGGGGCGGTCGCGGCGGCCGGCGCCTTTCCCGGCGTCCCCGCCGCCCGCAGGCGCGACACCACCTCCCGCGCGATCTCGGCCACGAGCTCGTCGCGGCCGGCCGTCGTCAGTCCCGCCACCGTGCTCACGGCCTCGCGACCTCCTTCCCTTCGACCTCGACCGTGTCGACGATGCCGACGACGACGGCGTCGACCGGCGCCTCCTTCGTGGCGGGGGTGAGCCGGGCCGAGCTGCCCTGGGTGAAGAGCACGCACTCGCCGGTCCCCGCGCCCAGGCTGTCGACGGCCACGATCGAGCTGCCCGAGGCCACGAGCGCGCCGTCCCGGGTGATGTAGGGCTGGATGAGCAGCAGCTTCGCGCCCGTGAGCTTCGGGTCCTTTTGCGTCGCGACGACGTTTCCGATCACCTTGGCCACGAACATGGCGTCTCCCCCGCGCGCCCGCCCGGCCGCCGCGACGGCGTGCCGCGGCCGGGAGCGCTCAGGATCCTCACTCCGGCAGCGCCACCTTGAGGTCGTCGTGGGGGCGCGGGATCACGTGCACGCTCACCACGTCGCCGACCCCTCGGGCGGCCTGGGCGCCGGCGTCGACCCCCGCCCTCACCGCCGCGACGTCCCCGGTCACGAACACCGTGCAGAGGCCGCTGCCCACCTTGCGCCAGCCCCGGAACTGCACGTTGGCGGCCTTGAGCGCGGCGTCCGTGGCCTGCACGAGGGCGACCAGCCCCCGCGTCTCGATCATCCCGATTGCCATTGACATCTCCGGTCCTCGCCTTCGCTCGCCGGGCTAGCCCAGCATCCCTTCGACCAGGTTGTCGTGCGGGCGGGGGATGACGTGGGAGGTGACGAGCTCCCCGACCGCCTTCGCGGCCTCGGCTCCCGCGTCGACCGCCGCCCGCACGCTGCCGGTGTCGCCGCGCACGATCGTGGTGACGTAGCCGCCGCCGATCTGGACGGTACGCACCAGCTGGACGTTGGCCGCCTTGCACATCGCGTCGCTCGCCTCGATCAGGCCCACGAGCCCCTTCGTCTCGACCAGCCCCAGCGCCTGCGTCATCGCTTCTTCTCCTTCGCCCCGCCGGCGATCGTCCGCCCCGTCGTCTTGTCCACGTACACGCCGAGGTCGTCGTGGGGGCGCGGGATCACCTGCACGCTCACCACCTCTCCGACCCGGGCCGCCGCCTCGGCGCCGGCGTCGGTCGCGGCCTTGCACGCGGCCGTCTCGCCCTCCACGAAGGAGGTCACGAGGCCCGACCCCACCGGCTCCCAGCCGGCGAAGGTCACGTTCGCCGCCTTGAGCATCGCGTCCGTCGCCTCGATCAGGGCGACGAGCCCGCGCGTCTCGATCATGCCCAGCGCCTGTCTCATCGGTCGCTCTCCTGCTTGAACAGCGCGAACTCCCGCGCCTGGGCGAGGCCGCACGCGTTGGCCTCGTCGGTGTCCATGTGCACGTCGAGGCGCGACTCCTCGCCGACCCGCACGTGCACGCGCTCGAACGTCACCGCGGCGTCGCCCCCCACCCGGAGCCTCATCAGGTCTCCCTGCTTCACGCCGTAGTGCGCCGCCTCGGAAGGGCTCATGTGGGCGTGCATCGCGGCCCGGATGACTCCCTCCTCGAGCTCCACGACGCCCTTCGGCCCCATCACGAGGGCGCCCGGAGTGCCGTCGAGGTTCCCGGAGAGGCGGATCGGCACGTCGTCGTACCCGAGGCTCACCGCGTCCGTGAAGGCCAGCTCGATCTGCGTCCGTGAGCGCAGCGGCCCCAGGATGCGGAGGTTCGAGATGAGACGGCTCCGCGGGCCGATGAGGGTCACCGTCTCCTTCGCCGCGAAGTTGCCCGGCTGGTGGAGGGGGCGGTCGACGGTGAGCTCGTACCCGGGGCCGAAGAGACGGTCGAGGTCCTCGCGGCTGACGTGCATGTGGCGCGCGGAGGCGTGGACGGCGAGCGCGGGCGTCCCCGGGCGGGACCCCGCGGCCAAGCGCGTCGTGACGACGTGGCGGACGATCTCCTCCACCTTGGAACGGCTGGGCGTCGTCCACGTCGCCATCGGTCTGCTCTCCTCCTTGCGGAGAGTCCTGAACGATTCTGGCGGATTCTAGCACGGATGACTCATCGGTCAAGAGCCATTTAGACCATCATCAACCACTTTTATTAGAGATTCTTAGCCGGATACCACCACTGGCACTGTGCGTCAATCTTCGTTCTCTCTTCCTCTCAGGCTGACTGATTATGAAATAACTTGAAGTCATACGCCAGATTCCGCTAGGATCGACCGTGCAAGAGCGATGGGCCTGACCGTCGAGGAGTGCGGCGTCGTCGGAGCGGGCGGCGGTGGCTTCCCGACGGAGGCGAAGCTGCGGACGCCGGTCCCGCTCGTGATCGTGAACGGCGCGGAGTGCGAGCCGCTTCTCCACAAGGACAAGGAGCTGCTGCGTCACGAGGCGCCCGCGATGCTGGCCGGGCTGAAGACGGTCATGGACCGCGTCGGCGCGAGCGAGGGCGTCGTCGGGGTCAAGGACAAGTACGAGGACGTGCTCCGGTCGCTCGAGGCCCTCCTCCCGGCGGGCGTGCGGACCTTTCCCCTCACCGACACGTACCCCGCGGGCGACGAGTTCGTCCTCGTGCACGACGTCACCGGCCAGGTGATCCCCCCCGGCGGATTGCCGCGCGACGTTGGCGCCCTGGTCGTCAACGTCGAGACGCTCGTGAACGTCGGCCTCGGCCGGCCGGTCACGCACAAGGTGCTGACCGTGGCCGGAGCCGTGAAGGAGCCGGTGACCCTCCGCGTCCCCGTGGGCACGGCGATCGCCGAGGTGATCGAGGCGGCGGGGGGGACGACCGAGCCGAACGTCTCCGTCCTGCTCGGCGGGGTCATGATGGCCCGGCCCGTGCGCTCCCTCGACGAGCCGGTCACGAAGACGACAGGAGGCGTCGTGGTGCTGCCGGCCACCCATCCCCTGGCCCGACGGCACGCGGCGACGCCCCTGCAGGTCGAGAGGATCGGGCGCGCCGCCTGCGACCAGTGCCGCTTCTGCACGGAGCTCTGCCCGCGGTACCTCATCGGGCACCCGATCGAGCCGCACCGCGCCATGCAGGCCTTGATGTTCGCGGGCGAGAAGGGCCCTCTGATCGCCGGCACCCTCTACTGCTGCGAGTGCAACCTCTGCACGCTCTACTCCTGCCCGGAGGACCTCGACCCCAAGAACGTGTGCGTGGCGGCGAAGCCGGTCGCGCGGGAGAGGGGGCTCGTCTTCACCGGCCGGCCCGAGAACATACGGCCGCACCCGCTCGCCGGCGCGCGCCGCGTCCCGACCCGCCGGCTGATGGCGAAGCTCGGCCTCGCCGGGTTCCGGAACGTCGGCCCCTTCGAGGAGCTCTCCCTCGCTCCCCGGCGGGTCGTCCTCCCGCTGAAGCAGCACGCCGGAGCGCCGGCGCAGCCGGTCGTCCGCGCCGGCGAGCGGGTGAAGGCGGGCGACCTCGTGGCGGCGCCGGCGGCGGGCGCGCTGGGTGCCCGCCTCCACGCCAGCATCGCGGGCACGGTGCGGGACGTGGACGGCGCGGTCGTGATCGAGGCCTGAGGCCCAGGAGGACGGCGAATGGCAGAGCTGGATTCGATCGGGCTCCTGGAGCTGTCGAGCGTGGCGACCGGCTACCTGGCCCAGGACGCGATGCTCAAGGCCGCCCCGGTGGAGCTGCTCCTCGCCCGCACGATCTGCTCCGGCAAGTACATCGTCGTCGTGGGCGGCGACGTGGCGGCGGCGACCGCGGCCGTCGACGCCGGCGCGGCCCTCTCGACCGGGGCGCTCATCGAGCGGCGGGTCATCCCCCGGGTCCACCCCTCGGTCTTCCCCGCGATATCGATGGCCGTGGACGTCCCTCCCGAGTCGACCACGGGCGCCCTCGGCGTGATCGAGACCTTTTCGGCCTCGAGCATCGTCGAAGTCGCGGACGCGGCGGCCAAGACCGCGGACGTCCGGCTCCTCCGGGTCCACCTCGCGATGGCCCTCGGCGGCAAAGGCTTCGTCCTCCTGACCGGGGACGTGGCGAGCGTCGAGGCCGCGGTGGCGGCCGGCTGCGACGTCGCGGCCGACGAGGGCATCCTGGTCGGGCGGGCCGTTATCGCCCGCCCCCGGCGGGAGCTCTTCCGCGAGTACACCTAGCCCGCGCGATGCGGGGCCGGGAGAGGCTGAGCGCGCTCGGCGCAGAACCTGACTATTCGCGGCCGTTCAGGCTCACCAGCGTGCGCCCGCGTCCCTCCGCCCGGCGTGCCAGCACGCGGGCGAGCAGGAGGACGGCTCCGACCCCCACGAGCACGCCCACGACCGCCACCAGCCGAGAGATGCCGGCCATCGCTTCCAGGCCCATCGCCCCCTCCTGTCCCCTTTGGACACCCGCCATACGGGCATGGTTCCTGCGGGCGGGGGCGAGGATACGGGACGCCGAGCCGGCGGCCCTTCAGTCGCCGTAGAGCGGCCCGAACGTCTGGCAGGCCCTGAAGTCCGCCCCCTGAGGCTCGTGGGCCCCGAACGCCGTCCACGCGCTGGGCCGGAAGACCTGCTCCTCGGGGACGTTGTGCATCGAGACGGGGATCCGGAGCGTCGAGGCGAGAGCGATCAGGTCGGCCCCGACGTGGCCGTAGCTGATCGCTCCGTGGTTGGCGCCCCAGCTGCTCATGACGGTGTAGACATCGCGGAAGGGCCCCCGGCCGTCCGTCCGCGGCGCGAACCAGTGGGTCGGCCAGGTGGGGTTCGTCCGCTCGCTGAGCACCTCGTGCGCCTTCTCCGGGAGGTCCACCGTCCACCCCTCGGCGACCTGCAGCACCGGCCCCAGCCCCTCGACGAGGTTGAGGCGCGACATCGTGCAGGGCATCTCGCCCCGGGTCAGGAAGCCGGACGAGAAGCCGCCCCCGCGGAAGTACTCGGTCATCGCCGGGTACCAGCGCGTGGCCTCGAGACAGCCCTCGACCTCCTCGGCCGTGATCTCCCAGAAGGGCTTCATGCCCGGAGCGCCGCTCACCTTCATGCGGCCCGTGGCGTCGAGGGTCGCCGCCCCGGAGTTGATGAGGTGGATGATCCCGTCCTCGCCGCGTCCGGCGAGCGCGTGGCCGGTGACCCGCTTCACGGCGGCCGGGCTCCAGTAGGTGCGGACGTCGGCGAAGATCTGGGCCGTCCGCGCGAGGAGGTGGCCGAACAGCATCGAGACGCCGTTCAGCGAATCGTTCTCGGTCGCGAAGACGAAGGGCTCGCGGATGCCGTTCCAGTCGAAGGACGAGTTGAGGATCGCCTCCATGAAGTCGCCGTTCGGGAAGTGGTCGGTCCAGTGGCGCTGGCCCTGGAAGCCGCCGAGGAGGGCGTTCCGGCCGAGGGCCTCCTCGCCGTAGCCCTTGGCCAGCCGCTCGTTGCCGATCATCAGGTCGCGGGCGATGAGGGTCATCTTCACCGACATCACCCAGTCGGCGTCCTTCTGCGCCCGCGTCCGCGCGAAGCCCTCGCCGTTGTAGTCGCGGCCCTCCATGCAGTGTGCCTTCACCCAGACGAGGGCGCGGACGAGCTCCTCCTCGTCGTAGATCCGCTCCTCGACCCGTCGCACCACCTCCGTCATGTCGACCGGCTCGACGCGCATCCCGAGGTAGTCCTCGAAGAAGTCGGAGTCGACGATCGAGCCCGCGATCCCCATCGAGGTGCCGCCGAGCGACAGGTACGACTTGCCGCGCATCGTGGCCGCGGCGATCCCGGCCCGGGCGAAGCGCAGCAGCTTCTCCTCGACGTCGGGTGGGATCTCCCCGTCGCCCCGGTCCTGTACGTCCCGGCCGTAGATGCCGAAGGCCGGCAGCCCCTTCTGGTTGTGGGCGGCCAGGACCGCGGCGAGGTAGACGGCGCCCGGCCGCTCGGTGCCGTTGAAGCCCCACACCGCCTTCGGGTAGAGCGGGTTCATGTCCATCGTCTCCGCGCCGTAGCACCAGCACGGGGTCACGGTCAGGCTCAGGCCCACGCCCTCGCGCTCGAAGAGGGCGGCGGTCTGGGCCGCCTCGGCCACCCCGCCGATGCACGTCGGGGGGATCACGCACTCGACGGCGAGGCCGTTCGAGTGGCGGAGCCTCGAGCCCAGCAGGCGCGCCACGGAGGCCGCCATGTCGAGCGTCTGGCGCTCGAGGGACTCTCGGACGCCCTTCCGGCGGCCGTCGATCACGGGCCGGATGCCGACCTTCGGCATCGGGCCGATGAGACGGTTCCGCGGGACGACGGCCTGGACGGCGGTCTCGGTGGTGGTGGCCATGCTCAACTCCCCGGGCCCGAACGGCCCGCCCCGACGACGCGGGCGACCGCGCGGGCGACGATCCGCTCCTCGTCCGCGGGCACCAGCAGGATCGTGACACGCGCTCCGTCCGGGGACAAGACCGACTCGCCCCGCACGGCGGCGTTCCGCTCCGGGTCGAGCCTGATCCCGAGCTCGGAGAGCCCGGCACACACGGCCGCCCGCACGGCGGCGCTGTTCTCGCCGATGCCCCCCGAGAAACTGAGCGCGTCCAGGCCCCCGAGGCGGACGAGGAAGGCGCCGAGGTAGTGGCGCACGGCCTGGACGAACACGTCGAGGGCGAGGCGGGCCCGGGCGTTCCCTTTCGCTGCCGCGTCCTCCAGGTCGCGCACGTCGCCGGAGCCGCCGCTGATCCCGGCCAGGCCCGACTCGTTCGCGAGCAGGCGCGCCATCCCGTCCGCATCGAGCCCGAGCTTCTTCATGACGAAGAGCGCGGCGAAGGCGTCCATGTCGCCCACCCGGTTGTTCTGGGGCAGCCCGGACTGCGGGGAGAGGCCGAAGCTCGTGTCCACGGCCACGCCGGAGCGGATCGCGGCCACGCTCGAGCTTCCGCCGAGGTGGCAGGAGACGTGCCGGAGGTCGGTTCGGCCGAGGAGGGCCTGCGCCCGCTCGCTCGCCGCTCGGTGGCTCGCCCCGTGGAAGCCGTAGCGCCGCACGCCCATCCGGGTCCACTCGTACGGGATCGCGTACGTCGTCGTCGCCTCGTCGAGGGCGTCGAAGAAGGCCGTCTCGAAGAGGGCCACGAGGGGGAGCGAAGGGGCGAGCCGCCGGAAGGCCCGCATCGCCGCGAGGTAGGGCGGGTTGTGGGCGGGGGCCACGAAGGCGAACTCCTCCATGGCCGCGAGCACCGCGTCGTCGACGATCCGCACGCCGCCGAGAGAGCCGGCGTGGACGGCCTTGAAGCCCACCGCCGCGAGGTCGGAGACCGCAGCCAGGGGCCGGCCCGGTCCCACCACGTCGTCGAGCGCCTGGCGGATGGCCGTGTCGTGGTCGGGGCAGCCGCCACGGCCGATCCGCTCGACCTTGCCCTGGGCGAGGGCGACCTCGCCCTCGGTCTCCAGAAGGCGGTACTTGAAGGACGTGCTGCCGATGTTCGCGATCAGGATCTTCATGGAGGGGCCCCCGAGCGGCCTCGATTCTATGCCGGCGGCTCCAGGTCCCGAGCCCGTAGAGGGCCCGCGAACGCCCGGGCGCCGGCCGATGCCGTTACACTCGTCAGAATGAGCCCCCCGCTCCGCGTCGAAGCCTCGAGCACTGCGGCCAGCCTGCCCGCGCGCCCGCCGGACCCCTGCACCCTCGTCCTCTTCGGCGCGACCGGGGACCTGGCCCACCGCAAGATCGTGCCCGCGCTCTTCGCGCTGGCGGCGGGCGGCGAGCTGCCCTCTCCGTTCGGCATCGTCGCGACGAGCACCTCCGTCGGCCCGAGCGAAGCCTTCAGGACCCAGCTCCGGCAGTCGGTCGAGCGCTTCTCGGGAAGCAAGGCGGTGGACGAGGCGGCGTGGGCCGCCTTCGCCCCAGGCATCGACACCGTCGCCGGCGACTACACGACGCCGGGGGCCTGGGGCGCCCTCCGCGGAGCCATCGAGGAGGCGGAGCGCCGGCACGCGACCGGCGGGAGCCGGCTCTTTTATCTCGCCGTCCCTCCGTCCTCGTTCCCGCCCATCCTCGCCGGGCTTCGCGGCGCTGCGCTGCTCCATCCCCCGACCGGGTCGCCCTGGTCGCGGGTCGTGATCGAGAAGCCGTTCGGGCACGACCTCGCCTCCGCCCGCGAGCTGAACCGCCTCCTGGCCGCGGTCCTCGACGAGCGGCAGGTCTTCCGCATCGACCACTACCTGGGCAAGGAGACCGTCCAGAACATCCTCGTCTTCCGCTTCGGCAACTCGATCTTCGAGCCGATCTGGAACCGCAAGTACGTCGACCACGTGCAGATCACGATGGCGGAGGAGATCGGCGTCGAGCGGCGGGGGAGGTTCTACGACCGGACGGGCGTCGTGCGGGACGTCGTCCAGAACCACCTCCTCCAGGTCCTGTCGCTCGTCGCGATGGAGCTGCCGGCGACCTTCGGGGCCGACGACATCCGGGGCGAGAAGCTGAAGCTCCTGCGCTCGGTCCGGCCGCCCTCGCCGTCCGACGCCGTGCACGGGCAGTACGACGGCTACCTCGGGGAGCCGGACGTCGCCCCGGGCTCCCGGACGCCCACCTACGCCGCGCTCCGGCTCTTCGTCGACAACTGGCGCTGGCAGGGCGTGCCCTTCTACATCCGTGCCGGCAAGCACCTCGCGCGGCGGACGACCGAGGTCTCCGTCCACTTCCAGCAGATCCCGTTCTGCCTCTTCGGGCGCGAGGACGTGTGCCAGCTCATCGAGCCGAACGTGCTCGTGCTGCGCATCCAGCCCGACGAGGGCATCGCCCTCTCGGTCGCCACCAAGGTGCCCGGCGACGACCTCACCGTGGGGACGGTGCGGATGGACTTCTCGTACGCGGACGCGTTCCAGCGCTCGCCGGGAGACGCCTACGAGAAGCTCCTCCTCGACGCGATGCGGGGCGACGCGACGCTCTTCGCCCGCAGCGACGTGGAGGAGCAGGCCTGGTCGCTCCTCGCCCCGGTCCTCGGCGCATGGGACTCGTCGACGGAGAGGCCCCAGCCCTACGGGGCGGGCAGCGAAGGGCCGGCCGCGGCGGCGGCCCTCCTGCGCGAGGATGGGCGACGGTGGCGGCCGCTCGCGGGTCAGCGTCAGCGTCCGTAGCCCTCCGGGTGGGCCTGCATCCACTCCCAGGCCGAGCGGACGATCGCGTCCAGCGAAGGCCGCTCCGGCACCCAGCCCAGGACCTCGCCGGCCTTCGACGCGTCCCCCACGAGCCGCGGCGGGTCGCCTTCCCGTCGCGCCGCCCGCTCGAACGGGACGTCGCGACCGGTCACCCGCCGCGCCGCCTCGATCACCTCGAGGACCGAGTAGCCGGTCCCGTTGCCGAGGTTCAGGAACTGCGAGGCGCCTCCGCGTCGCAGGTGGGCGAGGGCCAGGAGGTGGGCCTCGCCGAGGTCCTCGATGTGGATGTAGTCGCGGACAGCGGTTCCGTCGGGAGTGTCGTAGTCGTCGCCGAAGACGCTCACCTTCGGCCGGCGGCCGGCCGCGGCGGCGAGGACGAGGGGAATGAGGTGGGCCTCGGGAGCGTGCGCCTCCCCGCAGCGCGCGGTGGCGCCGGCGGCGTTGAAGTAGCGCAGGGCCGCGAAGCGGAGGCCGTAGGCCCGGTCGAAGCTCTCGAGCAGGCGCTCGACGAAGAGCTTCGACCAGCCGTAGGGGTTGATCGGCCACTGGGGATGGCTCTCCGGGATCGGCACCTGCCGCGGCACGCCGTAGGTCGCGCAGGTCGAGGAGAAGACGACCCGCTTCACTCCCGCCGCCACGAGGGCTTCGAAGAGGACCTGGGCCTGGGTGAAGTTGTTGTCGAAGTAGCGAGCCGGCTCGGTGACCGACTCGCCGACGTAGGCGAAGGCGGCGAAGTGGACGCAGGCGTCGAGCCGGTGCTCGCGGGCGATGCGGGCCACGAGGCCACGGTCGCCGGTGCGCCCCTCGCGGAAGACGGCGTCCGGGTGGACCGCGGCGCGGTGCCCGCGCGAGAGGTCGTCGAGCACGACCACCTCCTCGCCGGCGGCGAGGAGCTGCTCCACGAACGCGCTCCCGATGTACCCGGCGCCACCGGTGACGAGGACGGCCATGCCGATCTCCGGTGACGAGCGGCTAGGCGGCCGCGTCCTTCCGGGCGCCCCGGGCGCGGTCCCGGTTCTCGAGGAACCAGCGGTAGGACGACTCGATCCCTTCCCGGAGCCCGATCCGGTGGCGCCAGCCGAGGGCGTGGAGGCGCGAGACGTCGAGGAGCTTCTTCGGCGTGCCGTCCGGCTTCGTGGGGTCGAAGACGAGCGCGGCACCCGGGTGGACGACGTCGCGCACCATCTCCGCGAGCTCCCGGATCGTGAGGTCCTCGCCGGTGCCGACGTTGATGTGCTCGGCCGCGTCGTAGCCGCGCATCAGGAAGACGCAGGCGTCGGCCAGGTCGTCGACGTGCAGGAACTCCCGGCGGGGCGACCCCGTCCCCCAGATCGTGACCTCGCGCCGGTCCTCGGCCTTCGCGTCGTGGAACCTCCGGATGAGGGCGGGGAGCACGTGCGAGCTCGTGAGGTCGAAGTTGTCGTTCGGGCCGTAGAGGTTCGTGGGCATGGCCGAGATGAAGTCGCAGCCGTACTGCTTCCGATAGGCCTGGCAGAGCTTGATCCCCGCGATCTTCGCGACCGCGTAGGGCTCGTTCGTGGGCTCGAGGCGCCCCGAGAGGAGGTGCTCCTCCTTCATCGGCTGCGGGCAGTCGCGCGGGTAGATGCAGGAGCTGCCGAGGTAGAGAAGCCGCCGGACCGGAAAGAGGTGGGCCGCGTGCACCACCGTGGCGTGGATCATCATGTTGTCGTAGATGAACTCGGCCGGCCGGGTTGAGTTGGCGAGGATGCCGCCGACCGTTCCCGCCACGAGGAAGACGTAGTCGGGGCGGTGGGCCCGGAACCAGTAGTTGACCGCCGCCTGGTCCCGGAGGTCGAGCTGCTCGCGGGTGGCGGTCTCGATGCGGGAGAAGCCCTCGGCCTCGAGCCGCCGGACGACGGCCGACCCCACGAGGCCGCCGTGCCCGGCCACGAAGACCCGTGCGTCCGGCTTCATCTCGACCATGCGCGGCGATCTTAGCGCAGGCGGGCCGGGAAGAGAGAAGGGGCACCGACGCCCAAGGGCCGGCGGGCCATGGGTTCAGGCGAGGGCGGGACGCCTCGCGAGCGCGTAGCGGACGAGCTCGAGCACGGCCTCCCGCTCGGGGGAGGCGACGGCGAGGCGGGGCGGGCGCACGACCTCCGAGCCGAGGCCCGTCTCCTGCTGCACGAGCTTGATGAGCTGGACGAACTTCGGCACCGTGTCGAAACGCAGGAGGGGCAGGAACCACTCGTAGATCGCCCGCGCCTCCGGGGTCCGGCCGGCGACGGCGAGGTCGAAGAGGCGGACCGACTCCGCGGGGAGGGCGTCGGCGAGGCCGGCGATCCAGCCGACGGCGCCCGCCTGGACTCCCTCCAGGACGAGGTCGTCGACTCCGACCAGGATCGACAGGCGGTCGCCGAGGAGGGCGCGAAGGGAGGTCACGCGGCGGACGTCCGCGCTCGACTCCTTCACGGCCTCGAGGTTGGGGAGCGTGGCCGCGAGGTCGAGCACCTGCTCGGGGAGGACGTCGGTGCCGTACGCGATCGGGTTGTTGTAGAGCATGCAGGGGAGAGGCGTCGAGCCGATCACGGCCGCGAAGTGAGCGCGGGTCTCGCGCCAGTCGCCCCGGTACACGTAGGGCGGCAGGACCATCAGGCCGTCGCACCCGGCGTCCGCTCCGAGCTCCGCGAGGCGGATCGCCTCGGCGGTGGCGATGGCGGCCACTCCGGCCACGAGCCGTGCCCGGCCGGCGAGCGCCTCCCGGCAGAGCCGCAACACAGCCTTCTTCTCGTCGAAGGCGAGCGAGCCACCCTCGCCCAGCGAGCCGAGGGCCACGACGCCCTTGCAGCCGGCCCTCACCAGCGCGTCCACCTGCTTCACCAGCAGGTCGGCGTCCACGGAGAGGTCCGTCCGGAACGGCGTGGTGATCGCGGGGATGACGCCCTGCCAGTCCATCGCCGGAGGATAGCGCGTTCCGGCGTCTTGCTCCGGCCCGCGGCCCGGGTTAGCTTCTCCGCGCTCGCATGCCACGGCGCCTTCTCGCCACCGCGTGCCTCCTCGTCGGATCGGGCGCCTCGGCCCTCGCGTACCAGATCGTCTGGACCCGGGAGCTGCGCCTCGTGTTCGGCCACTCGACAGCGGCTTCCGCCGCCGTGCTCGCCCTCTTCGTCGGCGGGCTCGGAGCGGGATCGCTCCTCATCGGCCCGCGAGCCGATCGCCACCCGCGCCCCCTCGCGCTCTACGCCCGCCTCGAAGGCGCGATCGCCGTCTCGGCCGCCCTCTCGCCGCTCTTCCTCTCCCTCGCCCGCGCCGCCTACCTGGGCCTCGGAGGCAGCCTCGCCCTCGGCGGCGCTCGCGCGACGCTCGTCCGGCTCCTGCTCTCCGCCCCGGTCCTCCTCGTCCCGACCGTCCTCATGGGCGGCACGCTGCCCGCCGCCGCCCGGGAGGTGGAGGCGGGAGCCGACTCGCGGCGGCGGGCGACCGCCCTCCTCTACGGAGCGAACACGCTCGGAGCGGTGACCGGAGCGCTCGTCGTCACGTTCTACGCGCTCGAGCGCCTCGGCAACCGGGGGACGCTTCTCACCGCGTGCGCCCTCAACGTCGGCGTGGCCCTCGCTGCGGGTCTCCTCGCCCGGACAGGCTCGCCCGGTCCCGCCTCGCCCGGTCCCGAGACGGGCCCCGGCGAGACGGAGGGAGGGCGCGTCGCCGCAGTCCCCCGCCCCTTCGTCCTCGCCGCGTGCGGGGTCGTGGGCTTCGCGTTCTTCCTCCTCGAGCTCGTGTGGTACCGGATGCTCGCCCCGCTGCTCGGGGGGACCGTGTTCACCTTCGGCCTGATCCTCGCCGCCGCGCTCGCCGGCATCGCCCTCGGCGGCCTCGCCTACGGCCTCGGCGGGAGCGAGCGACAGCCGACGCTCCTCGCCTTCTCGGCCACCTGCCTCCTCGAGGCGGCGGCGGTGGCGTCCGGACTCGCCCTCGGCGACCGCCTCGCCCTGCTCGCGATCCTCCTCCGCCCCCTCGGCAACCTGGGCCTCGCCGGCCACGTCCTGGGATGGTCCGCGGTGGCCGGTCTCGTCGTCCTCCCTCCCTCGCTCGTGGCCGGGTACCAGTACCCGCTGCTCGTCGCCCTCCTCGGCCGGGGCCGCGAGCACGTCGGGCGCGACGTCGGCCGGGCCACCGCGTCGAACACCGCGGGGGCGGTGCTGGGCGCTCTCGCCGGCGGCTTCGGCCTCCTGCCCCTGCTCACCGCGCCCGGCTGCTGGCGCGCCGTCGCCGCGCTCCTCCTCGCCCTCGGGGTCGTGGCCGCCGTCATCGAGCCCCGGCGCGGCCTCGGCCTCCGCCTCGCCCCGGCCGCGCTCGCGCTCGCCGTCCTCGCCCTCCTCGCCGCTCGCGGGCCGACGGCCGCCTTCCGCCACAGCGGCATCGGGGCCGGCCGCGTCGATCTGCGGGATCTCGCCGGGTCGAACGAGAGCGAGGACTGGCTGCGCTCGCAGCGCCGGTCGGTCGTCTGGGAGGCGGAAGGCCGGGAGTCGAGCGTCGCGCTCTTCGGCTCGACCGGACTCGCCTTCGCCGTGAACGGGAAGGTGGACGGCCACTCGCGGTACGACGCCGGCACCCAGGTCATGGCCGGCCTCCTCGGCGCGCTCCTGCACCCGCGGCCGCGCCGCGCCCTCGTGATCGGTCTCGGCACCGGCTCGACGGCGGGCTGGCTCGCCGAGGTGCCCGGCATCGAGGGCGTGGACGTGGTGGAGCTCGAGCCCGCAGTGGCGGAGGTGGCCCGCCGCTGCGCCGCCGTGAACCGCGACGCGCTCGCGAACCCCAGGCTCCGCCTCTTGTTCGCGGACGCGCGCGAGCAGCTCCTCACGTCCCGCGAGCGCTACGACCTCGTCGTCTCCGAGCCCTCGAACCCCTATCGGGCGGGCGTCGCGAGCCTCTTCAGCCGGGAGCTCTACCGTGCGGTCGCCTCGCGCCTGGAACCAGGCGGGCTCTTCGTCCAATGGGTCCAGTCCTACGAGGTCGAGCCCGGCTCCATCCGCAGCGTCTACGCCACGCTCGCCGCCGAGCTGCCCGTCGTCGAGACCTGGCAGACGCTGCCCGGCGACCTCATGCTCGTGAGCGGGCGCGAGCCGCGGCGGCACGACCTCTCCCGCCTCGCCGCGCGGATCCGCGAGGAGCCCTTCCGGAGCGCCCTGCGGAACGCCTGGCGCACGGACAGTCTGGAGGGTCTTTTCGCGCGGTTCGTCGCCTCTCCCGCCTTCGCGGAGCGCCTGCGCGCGCCCGGCGTCTCCCTCAACACCGACGACCGCAACACGCTCGAGTTCGGCTTCGCGCGGAGCCTGGGCCGGAGCGGCCTCCTCGACGTCGAGGGCGTGCGGAAGGCGGCCGCCGAGGCGGGCGCGGACCACCCGGCCTTCGAGGGCGGGACGCTCGACCTCAGCCGTCTGCTCGCCGAGCGGCTGGGCGTGTACTCGTCGGCGGGGGAGGCGCCCCCGCGTCCGGCCGGGGCGGCGGCGGGCCTCGCCCGCCGGGCCGACGCCCACATCCTCTGGACGAGCCGGTCGCGGCCCGCGGCCCTGCAGGCCTGGCGCGCGCTCGACGCCGAGCCCTCGGGCCCGAACGAGACGGCGCTCGTGGCCGAGGTCACGGCCGACGCGGGCGAGGAGAAGGCGCTCGCCTACATCGAGGCGCTCCGCGCGTACCAGCCCGCGGAAGCCGACGCGTGCCTCGCCAGGCTGCGCCTGCGGCAGGGCTGGCACGAGGGCGCGCTCGCCGCGCTCGAGGCCGCCTTCGGGGCCTATAGGCGCGACCCCTGGCCCTCGCCGCTCGTCATGCAGGGCGCCCTCGACGCCGCGCTGGAGCTCGCCGGTCAGAAGCCGGAGCTCGGTTCCCGCGTCCTCGACGCGCTCCGGCCCCAGTTCGCCTTGCGCCTCCTGAACGAGGTGCGCATCGAGGAGGCGTTCCTGATCGGCTCCGCCGGCGAGCTCGGCCCTGGATGCGGGCGGCTCCTCGAGCCCGTCGAGCCCTTCGTTCCCTTCACCGACGCCTGGCTCGGCTACCGCGTCCGCTGCTACTCGCAGACCGGCGATCCGCGCCTCGCCGGCGCCTACGACGACCTCAGGCGATTCGAGGCCCGGGGCCGCCAGCCTCTCCTGCCGGAGAAGTGAGGTCGCCCAGGAGATCGCGGATGGGGACGGGAACGAGGGGCGGCCGGACGCTGTCGGCCCCGAAGCCTCGGAGCCGGGCGAGGGCCGGGCCGCAGACGCGGCCCTGGCACGCGCCCATGCCGGCGCGCGTGCGGAGCTTCGCTTCGCGGGCCGACCCGGCCGTCCGGAGGAGGTCGAGGGGAACGTCCTCGCAGCGGCAGACGAGCGTATCGGGACGAGCGAGCGACAGGACCTCGGCGCGCGGCGCGAAGGCGTGGGCCAGACGGGCCGCGAAGGCTGCCTCGGCGTCGCGCCAGGCCGCCAGGCGTGGAGGGACCGGCCGTCCCCCTGCGGCCAGGCCGGCCGCGGCGCCCGTGGCGAGCGCCTGCGAAGCGCCGCCGATCCCGACGAGCTCGCCGGCGGCGAAGACCCCGGGCACGCTCGTCCCCTGTCGAGCGTCCACGAGGACGGCCTCGGCCGTCGTCGCGCAGCCGAGGAGCCGCGGCAGCTCGAGGCTCGGCACGAGGCCGAAGCCGCAGGCCAGCACGTCGCAGCCCCACGCCCACTCCCGCCGGCCGTCGGTCACCACCACGCGCTCGATCGTGCCGTCGCCCGTCGCCTCGCGGACCCACGCGCCGGGTCGATACGGGACGCCGGCGAGACGCGCTGCGTAGCCGAGGCCCTCGGCGGCCCTGACCGGCGCGCGCCAGAGGGAGGCGGCGAATGCGACGAGGCGCGCGAGAGGCGCCTGCTCGGCAACTCCGACGACGCGCGCCCCGGCCCGCTCCAGCAGAGCCGCGACTGCGAGGAGCAACGGGCCCGAGCCGGCCACGACCGCGCGCCGGCCCTCGAATCGGCCCCCGGCTTTCAGCAGGGCCTGCGCACCGCCCGCGCCCACGACGCCCGAGAGCGTCCATCCTGGGAAGGGGAGGAAGAGCTCGCGCGCGCCCGTCGCCAAGACGAGGCGGTCGAAGCGCAGGCGCAGCGGCCGATCGCCCTGGACGACGAGCAGCTCCCCACGGGATGCGTCCACCACCGTCGCCCCGGCGATCACGCGGGCGCCCGAGCGCTCCAGGCGCTCGAGCCAGGCCCGTGCGGCCCGCGCCGGCTCGCCGCGCCAGACCTGGCCTCCTGGCCGGCGCTGCTCGTCGACGATCACCGTTCGGGCCCCGGCTTCGGCCGCGTGCACGGCCGCCGCGATCCCGGCCGGCCCGGCGCCGACGACCACAACCTCCGCCCGGTCATCCGGAGGAGGTTCGGCCGCACCAGGGGCGGATCCTTCGGGAGCCGACGCCCTGGAGTCCCTCAGGCTGACCGCCATTCCTGCGCGTACCGTCTCCAGGCACGCCCGGCGGTGCGGCTCGCCGTCGACGCTGACCCGGCACTCGAAGCAGGTGCCCATGCCGCAGAGGGGACCGCGGGCCTCGCCCTTCACCGAGGACCGCACGGCCAGCCGACCCGCGTTCCAGAGCGCGGCGAGGAGGCTCCCACCGGCCTCGCCCTCGGCGGGCGCGCCGTCGATCGTGAAGAGGACGCGCTCAGGCAAGGGCGGGCATCTTGCGGCGCGGGTCGAAGGGCGAGGGGTCGATCGGCGGCGTGCGGCCGAGGACGAGGTCGGCGACGAGGCGCGCCGTCCCCGGCGCGGTCGTCACCCCGAGGCCCTCGTGGCCGGCGGCGACCCAGAGCCCGGGCTCCCACGCGCCGACGAGGGGGAGACCGTCCGGCGTCGCGGGCCGGAATCCCACCCACGTGCGCAGCGCGCGCAGGCGCGAGAGGCCGGGAACGACCGCCACCGCGCGGCGCAGCATCCGCTCGCACAGCGGGCGGTTGACGGAGGAGTCCCAGCCCACGAGCTCGCGGGAGGACCCGACGAGGACCTGGCCGGTCCTCCGCGGCTGGAGGTTGAAGGCGACCGACTCATGCGCGAGCGTGTGGGCACTCTTCAGGTACCCGAGCTCGATCACCTGGTGGCTCAGGAAGCCGGGGTAGCGGTCGGTGATCACGAGGTGGCCCTTGCGGGGGACGACCGGGAGGCCGGGGAGAAGACGCGGCGCCTCGGCCCCGGCGGCGTTCACCACGGCGTCGGCCTCGATCCACCGGCCCCCGCACAGGGCCCGACCGGGCACGAGAGCCTCGACACGCCGGCTGGAGAGGACCTCCGCGCCGTGCCGGCGCGCGCCGTCGAGGAAGACGGCGGCCGCCGCGGGCGGATACACGACCCGGTCGGCGGGCACGCGCAGGGCGCCCGCGAGCCCCTGGCGCAGCTGCGGCTCGGCCTCGCGGAGCGCCCTTGCGTCGAGCACCTCCACGGTCTCGCCGCGCGCCTCGTAGAAGGCGGCCTTTCCCCGGACGAGCCTCATCTCCTCCTCGTCCGCCGCGATCCAGAGTGTTCCGCAGGCGTGGTCCTCCGCGTCCGGCGGGAGGGACGCGGCCCTCTCCGCCCAGAGCCGGCGCGACCACGACGTGAGCGCGAACTGCGCCTCCGAGTCGTCCATCACGACGAGGTGACCCATCGCGGCGCCGG
>Ga0335080_10000496_pt1 | contig 35977 bp, 31 predicted proteins | sample Lox_Sample_34_FD_206720 | JGI IMG/M metagenome (GOLD analysis project Ga0335080, IMG submission 206720) | Soil microbial communities from Loxahatchee National Wildlife Refuge, Florida, United States - Lox_Sample_3.4 | ecosystem: Environmental > Terrestrial > Soil > Wetlands | place: USA... | reverse complement strand
TTCCTATTGGGAGCTTCCGGCGCGGCTGTTCGACGATACCGACGAGCTGTCCGTCTGGGCGAGAGCGGCGCTAGCGGCGGCCCGGCGCGCTGCAGTCAAAAAGCGGACGAAGAAGAGAAAGCCGAAGCTTGTGGCGAAGTCAGCGCGTAGGGATCCGCTGCGGCTGGTTAAGCCACCTGGCCCACTTCGGCGCCGTATTCGGGGTCGACCTCGCAGATGACCCGGTTGCGGCCGTTGCGCTTGGCGGCATAGAGGCAGGCGTCGGCACGTTCGATCAGCGTATCGGTGTCATCTCCGGGCTTGAGCATGGAGACGCCGACTGAAATCGTGACGCGGCCGAGAATTTCGCCGGTCGACTTCTTCTTCAATTCCTTCGCCATCACGGCGCGGCGGATGTGATCGGCGACGGTGAGCGCCTGGCGCAACGCCGTGTTGGGCAAGAGCACCACGAATTCCTCGCCGCCATAGCGCGCGGTGATGTCCTGGCCCTTGATCGTCTGCTTCAATGACATGCCGACCAGCCGCAACACCTGGTCGCCGGTGAGATGACCGTAGCTGTCGTTGAACGACTTGAAGTGGTCGATATCGAACATCAGAAGCGACAGCGGCTCGTTGTTTGCCAATGCGTTCTGCACCGCCATCTCGATCATGCGGTCGAAATATTTGCGGTTGCCAAGTCCCGTCAGCGGATCGGTCAGGCTCTCGGCCCGGATCGCTTCCAGGCTCTGCTGCAGATCGCCGATCTCGTTCTTGGAGAGCGACAGCCGTTCTTCGAGAGCCTTGTTGGTCTCCCGCATCAGGCGCGTCGACTTCATGAGCGAATCGACGATGCCCACCATCTGGTCGGGCGTCTTTGCCGATGCAAGCTTCTGGCTCGCGCTGCTCAGGCTCGCGTCGTAGCTAGCCGACATGCCGAGCGCATCCGTCAACAGCCTCATAACGTCGTCGATTTCGCCGATCACGCGCGCGCCGACCTTGTCGATCCGGTCGGTGGTCTTGATGTGCGAAAGATAGGTCTCGTAGATCTGTTCGAGATCGGCTTCGGTCAGCTTGCCGTTGCGCGCCAGGGTCTCGTTGATGATCTTGTTGAGGGGCGCATTGTATCCGGTCGCGTAGATGTACCAGATCTCATAATTGCGCGGTATTGCTGTCTGGCGCAGCGACCTGATCTGGCCAAGGGCTACTTCGGCAAAGGCCATCGTGCGTTCGTGTTCGTCGAGCACCTTGACCACGATGACTTCCCCAATGGCAGGCGGCACCGCCCGCAAGCGAAAATTGCTCTAATTATGGGCATCAAGGTAGTGGAGGAGAATGAACGACCGGTAAACGGGTTCCGCGGCGCACCAAAGCACGGTGCCCAAAATGGGTATCAGCTTTGTGTCGGGATCGTCGCGTTCTAAACGCGATCGCGAACCGGCCGAAGCAGGAATGCTGGCAAATGCGAGTGATCGGCGGGCTCAGATTCCGTCTCTCGCGACACGCGACGCGGTTCGTTGCGCGGTGCCGGTGCGTTGCGTGTTGCAGCGCCGTTCTGAGACGACCCATGGTGACGATCGCCGCCACCATTCCGGGGCTCGCGTTCGCGTCGGGGTTCGCGTTCGCGCCGTGGCTTGCGTCCGCGATGCGAGCTTTCGCGGGAGCGATGCTCGCGCCGAGGCTCGGCATCATCGGAGGCATCGACACGCGCAGCGAAGTCGCTCTTGGCCTGCGGGATGTCCTGACCGATCAGTTTCTCGATTGCCGCGATGGATTTCTGGTCGAGCGGCGTGACGATGGAGATCGCAGTTCCCGCGCGCCCGGCGCGCCCCGTGCGGCCGATGCGGTGAACATAGTCGTCGGGATGATGCGGGACGTCGAAATTGAAGACGTGACTGACTTCGGGAATATCGAGGCCGCGCGCTGCGACGTCGGAGGCGACGAGCAGCGGCAACTCGCCCTTGCGAAACTGATCGAGCGCGGCCATGCGCGCTGGCTGATCCATGTCGCCATGCAGGGCGCCGACGCTGAAACCGTGCTTCTGCAGCGATTTGTAGAGCACGGCGACGTCGCGCTTGCGGTTGCAGAAGATGATCGCGTTCTTGAGGTCCTTGGCGCCGCGAAGCAGATGGCGCAAGAGCTCGCGCTTTTCGTGCGGCTCGCGGCCGGCCGGCACTTGCGATTGCGTCACAGTCACGGCGGCGGTCGCGGGCCTCGACACTTCGACCTTCACCGGATTGTGCAGGAAGGTTTCGGTGATGCGGCGGATTTCCGGCGGCATCGTTGCGGTGAAGAACAGCGTCTGCCGCGTGAACGGCACGAGCTTGCAGATCCGCTCGATGTCGGGGATGAAGCCCATGTCCAGCATGCGATCGGCCTCGTCGATCACGAGGAGTTCGACGCCCGTAAGCAGGAGACCGCCGCGCTCGGTATGGTCGAGCAGCCGGCCGGGGGTTGCGATCAGGACGTCGACACCGCGGGTCAGCTTGGAGTCCTGGTCGCCGAACGAGACGCCGCCGATCAGAAGTGCGACGTTGAGTTTCTGGCCGGCGCCGTAGCGGTCGAAGCTTTCCTTTACCTGGGCCGCCAGCTCGCGCGTCGGCTCGAGGATCAGCGTGCGGGGCATTCGTGCCCGGGCGCGGCCCTTTTCCAGAAGCGTCAGCATCGGGAGCACGAAGGCCGCCGTCTTGCCGGTGCCTGTTTGCGCGATGCCGAGAACATCGCGGCGGGACAGAACGTGGGGGATCGCCTGTTCCTGAATGGGGGTGGGCTGGGTGTAACCGGTGGCCGCAACCGCGGCGAGAACCTTGTCGGACAAACCGAGATCGGAAAAGGACATTGAGCCTCTGAGGTGGGCCTCTCGTCGAAACCGCCGTTAGGTGTCGAGGGAATCAAGGGGCTGTCGCGCTCGGCCCCGAAACGGCGTGCTTTACAAAAAGCTGGGGGCTCTGACCTACGCTGACTAGCGCCGGCCCGATGGAATCGTTTCGATACCGGGCCGTGTCGCTAGGGAACATAGGGTGAAATCGTCCAAAGTCAATGGAGCAGACGCGGGAAGCACCGAAAAAGCTTAATGTTTTTGAATAAATGCCTGGTTGAACCGCGATCTTGGATGTGCCGACTACGGCAATAGGCTGATCCGAGCAGGGGACATGATGACATGACCAAATGGCTGTTGCTCAAATCCGTGCTCGCCGGAGCGCTCGCTGCCTTGTGGTTGGCCCACCCGGCGCCCGCTTATGCCGAAAAGCGCGTGGCGCTTGTGATCGGCAACAACGATTACCGGAACGTCCCGAAACTGCAAAAAGCCGTCAACGACGCCCGCACCATGGGCGATACGCTGAAGCAACTCGGCTTCAATGTGATGGTCGCGGAGAATCAGACCCGTCAGCAATTCAGCCAGACGCTGCTCGCGTTCGACAATGCAGTCGGAGCAGGCGACACTGCGTTCTTCTTCTTTGCGGGCCACGGGTTCGAGATCGCGGGCCAGAACTATCTGTTGCCGACCGACGTGCCGGCTGCGACCGAAGGCCAGGAAGAGCTGGTGCGCGACGCCTCCGTGCTTGCCGATCGGATCGTCGAGCGGCTGCAGAACAGGAAGGTGCGCACCTCGATTCTGGTATTCGATGCCTGCCGCAACAATCCGTTCGAACGGAGCGGCACCCGAGCGGTCGCAGGCGGCGGCGGGCTTGCGCCGATGGCGCAATTGCCAGAAGGCGTGTTCTCGATCTTTTCGGCCGGCTACAAGCAGACCGCGCTCGATCGCCTGTCGAACGACGACACTAGCCCCAATTCGGTGTTCACCCGAACCTTCGCCAAGGAGTTGCTGCAGCCCGGCGAGAATCTTGTCGAGGTCGCCCAGCACACCCGCCGCCTGGTGAGCGAGATGGCCGAAGGCATCGGGCACAAGCAGATCCCCGCCTATTCGGACCAGATGGTCGACAACGTCTTCCTCAATGGTTCGGCGAAAGCGCAAGCGGAAGCCAAGCCCGCCGAAGCGCTGCAGAAGGTGGCCGCATTGCCGCCGGTCTCGGTGCCGCGCATCGCTCCGGATTCCACGAATGCGCCGATCGCTGCGTTTTCGCGCCACAACAGCGGCTGGACCGTGACCTTCTCGTTTATCGATCCGACGCTCGGCATCTCCTGGCGGCTCGGGAGCAGCGGCGATTTCCGCGAGACCGGATTCGCCGATGCGTTCGATCCGCGCACGCGCAAGCGCCTGCCGAACTCGTCCATCGAATTGCCGCCGGACGCGCAGGCTGCGACCATCGAGGTTCGCTATGTCGATGCCCAGGGCGAGATGCAGGGACCATTTCCAATCAAGTTCGATCCGGATGCGGCCATTATCCACGACCAGCGCAAGATCCTGGACATGACGGCGACAAGCTGGCTGTCATTCCGGGAGTTCAACGGCTTGCTGGTCTACTTCACGCACCTCATGTCGTATCGCTGCGCGATCCGCGAAGCGCGCATCGGCATCGATACCGCGGTGCCGGACAAGGTTTTGAAGATGCCGCCTTGCGACATGAAGGACCCGATGGCGATACCGTACGGCGCGCAGCTCGACATGAAGCTTCCGCCGAAGACCCAATTCATGTCGGTGGAGTTGACCTATCGCGACGGCAGCGTGTCGGAGATCAAGACGTTCCGGCGCTGAGACCCGCTTGTCGCTCCGACTGAACGTATCTTTCCTGGCCGGCGCCTGCGTCGCGGCGGCAATTGCGCTTCTTTTCGTGATCCCCCGAGACTTGGAAGTCGGATCCCGGTGACCGGATATACGACAATGCGTCGAACTGGAGTTCCGGCGCGGTTCCGGATGGAACGGCGTATTTCGGCGCCTCCAGTCGGAGCGAGCTCGCGTTCCGCAGAGGATTTATTCCCAGATATGTCCTCCCAAACACCTGGGGCGCTTCTCGTGAAGGCTGGATTTCAGTCGAAGGCTGGACGTTCAACCAGGGAGCGGCCAACTATCAGTTCAAAATCGGTCCGGCATCCTATCCGATCGATGAGACGCCCCGTGTTCCCTGCACGGGCGAGCGCATCAGGTTCACGGGTGCCGGTATCGTCGTCCGCGGTGGAAGCGTTTCTTTCGTCAACGATTCCTGCCTGGCCTTTGTGGGCAAAAGCCGGCATTGCTTCGATCGTGAACAACAAGTGGCTGGCAAATTGCAGATACAACTGACGCTGGCTTGTTGCCGATCGGCAACGCGATCGAGAAAACCTGCCTCGCGGCGTGTGGATAAGCGAGTTCCACATCGTCTGCGTGTGCGGAATCGCGGTAAGTTTTCGCTGCGCTTGGCGATTGCGAAGTGCTGATTGCTTCCTGGACTCTCCCAAACTTCAAGGCTCCGTCGGTTGCGGAGCCTTTTGTTTGTGGTGAAGCGTCATTCCATATCGACGGTGGCGCCGACTGGAATCTTTGCCTGCGTAACCCTGCTCACTTGTAGAAATTATAATTGAATCCGAGTTTGAAAATATCCTTGCTTGCCGACACGCTCTCGGCGAAGGGGGCGCAGTTCAGACAAGCGAACGCTATGGTCTTTGGGCTGAAGGCCAGATGATCGTATTCGAATTTGACGGTCCAGGGTGCCGAAATGGCGTATTCGAGTCCAAGGCCCACGAGCAGGCCATTCAGAGTGGCATTTCCTGTTTCGATTACCGGTCTGTTTTCGACTAAAGAAAAATCGAATCTGCCGCCGACCCAGCCGGCCTTGCCATAGATGAGCGCCTTGTCGAACGCGAGGCCAAAGCGCGCTGCCACATCATAGTCCGACCTGTTTCGTCCCGTGAATGTGTCGCCGAAACTGGCTTGAGAAAAGTTGTCGTCGGCTCTTATTCCAGACCACCAACCCTCACCCTCGATTCCAAGAACGAGCATGCCGATTTGGTAGTTGCAGCCGAGCTGGCCGCCGCCCAGAGCCCCAATAGAACTGTTCAAGTTGGAAAAACTGTCATGCATGCTTCCTGCGCCGCCATGTCCGCCGACGTAACAGCCTGTCCAATTGTAGGACGCCGGGCCAGGCGGAGCCTTGGTATAGCGAGGCTCCAAGTCGGCAGCCGATGCAATCCCAACCCACAAGCCGAGAACGGATAGCGCGATGGCCAGCTTCTTCATCTAAGAGTCTTTCGGCGAAGTTTCGGGGATGTAAACTATCCAAGAACTTCAGGACTGGCTGTTACGCCTGCGCAACAATGCGGACTATTGCGTCAATTTTATTGACCTATTGCGAAAAAATCGTTGTCCGGGAGTGAACAACAACAGCGTGAGCGCGACCACAAAGTCGCAACTGCGATTGAACATCGCGGCCGACGGGAATCGCGTGGCTGACGAATTCGGATGCAGTCGAACTCAGGAACGCGCCTCAAAAGAAAAAGCCCCGGAACATGCCGGGGCTTTGCGTGTCGACCGGATCAGGATCATTTCATCCAGTTGAAGCGGTAGACGAGTTCGCTGCGGATAGTCTGGTCCCATTTCTTGGAAGACGTAACATCACCGGTCAGCAAACCAGTGGGCGTGTCGTGCAGGAAATTGTCTGCCCGGTTGAATTCCGAGAGGCGGTATTCGGTCTTCCAGAACAGGCCGGGCAGGAAGCCCAGCGCGTATTCATCGCCGGCGCCAAGGAACCAACCCTTGTAGGTGTGCTTGCCCCAGAAATCCGTGGATGTGGGCGGAAACACCAACTCGGGGTGGAAGTCAACCCGACCGAAGGTCGCCTCGGTGTAACCACCCGAGAAATAGGTCAGCAACGTTGGGAAAGCCAGCCAGCCGACACGACCGCCCACCGCCCAGGAGGAACTCAGCTTCTCGTCACCATTAATCAGGAAAAAGGGGGCATCGCGCACTATGCCCTTCTGGCTACCCCAGTCTCCGTCGGCGAACCCGCCAACCACGAATTGGTAGCTGCCGAGGCCGAACTGATAGTCGCAACCGCCTTGAACCGTGCCGAAATAACCCCTGCCTCCACTGGTTGCCATTTCAGTCTCTGCAGATATGGGACCTCTCGCGCCGACAAGGGCGGGATTAAAAAAGGCCTGATTCTCCTGATTCCACATCCCGTAGCCGCCGCCACCACCGATGTAGCAGCCGGTCCACGTCGCGACTGGCGCCACCGCGACAGGAGCCTTGGTGTAGTGAGCCGGCGGCAGATCAGCAGCCGATGCGGCCCCGGCACCCGAGGCGAGAGCGATTAGAGCGATTGCGAGCTTTCTCATGTAAGACCTCTTCCGGCGACGCTTTCAGGATTTCAGCGCGAGACTGAAATTTCGAAATGCAAGCTATCCGAGAGCTTCAGGAAGGGCTGTCGCGGCTGCGCCACAACGCGGGTGATTACGTCAATTTTGTTGACCTATAGCGAAAAGATTTTTGACAAGGTGTGAACTGCGGCGTGAAGCGCCACCGGACAGCAAAATCACAGCGCTGAAATTCTCGCCTCGACGACTCAGCCCTGGATCGAGAATCCGCCGTCGACGGGAATGGCGGTGCCGGTGACGAAGTCGGATGCGGACGAACTCAGGAACACCGCGATCCCCGCGAAGTCGTCGATCGCGCCCCATCGCGCTGCCGGCGTGCGCGCCAGCACGCGCTCGTTCAGTCCGGGCACCTCGGCGCGCGCGCGTATGGTGAGATCGGTGTCGATCCAGCCGGGCAAAATCGCGTTGGCCTGGATGTTGTCGCTCGCCCACGCGCAGGCGCAGACGCGCGTGAATTGCACGATGCCGCCTTTGCTTGCGGCATAGGCCGGCGTGAAGCTCGCGCCGAAGATCGACATCATCGAACCGATATTGATGATCTTGCCGCCGCCCGCAGCCTTCATCGCCGGATACACCGCCTTCGAGCAGAGGAAGGCGCTGGTGAGGTTGGTGTCGATCACGCTGTCCCATTCCTCGATTTCGAGGACGTGCGGCGGCTTTCGCACATTGATGCCGGCGTTGTTGATCAGAATGTCGATGCGACCAAGCTCGCCCGTCACGCGCTCGATCATGCGAGTAACCGCAGCCTTGTCGGTGACATCGGCCGCAAGTGAAATCGCCTTGACACCGCGCGCTGCGATATCGTCGACCGCCGCTTTCGACTTCGCCTCGTTGCGGCCGACGATGGCGAGATCGGCGCCGGCATCCGCCAGCCCGCGCGCAAGCCCAAGCCCGATGCCGCCATTGCCACCGGTGACGATCGCGACCTTGGCCCTGAGATCGAACAATTGACGGTTCATGTCTTTCTTCCTTTTTGTCTTTGTTGGCGCGATCGTCGAAAACCCCACTTTTCGGGATCACGCGTTAGCGCTGGCTTTGCCAGACCAGGATCAGGCCGACGGCAGAAAGCATGGCGCCATAGCCAGCCCACTGGATCTGGTTGATCATGAAGCTTGTCTTCGGCCAGGCGACGACGCCCGTGCCCTGGCCAATCCAGAGCAGGCCGATCGCAAGCGCCAGGAGGCCGATGATCAGGAGCGCTCCGCGCATAAGCGCCTCTCCCTTTGTCGAGGTTTATCAGCGTCCGCCGTCGGTCCGACGGCACCTGCAAAACCGAAAGTCGTGCCGACCGTAGCCGTCGTTCGATGACATTGCCAGCCGATTGGCCCCGCGCTGCTGAAGCTGCGATCTTGTTTGTGGCGGGCGGGGTGAGGGGATCAAGCACCGCCGGCGCTTGCGGCTCAAAAGAAAAAGCCCCGGACGACGCCGGGGCTTTCGATTTCCGCAAGGGAAAGATCAGTATTTGGCAACCACGCCAGGGCCGCCCCAGTTGAAGCGGTAGACCAACTCGGTGGTAGCCGCCTGTTCGTAGATGTGGCTACGAGCCAATGAGTGGATCGTGCCCCCTGTGCCGCATGAGAGGCCCGAAACCGTACAGAGCTGACTGTAGGTTTTGTCCTGGAATTCAGAGAAGCGAACCTCGTTCTTCCAGAACAGGCCCCGGATCGGGAGCCAGCTATTGGCAAACGAGTATTCGGTGCCGCCGCCGATGAACCAACCGTCGCGAGTCTGGCTGGGCAGCACAAGTCCGGCGAAGGTGCCAAAGCTGCCCACTGTTGGATCGTTGCCGAACCAGTTGACCTGCTTCCAGTGAGACTGGGTCCAACCGCCGTTGAAGTAGGTCAACAGTGCCGGAGTAACGACATAGCCGATACGGCCACCGACGGCCCATGACCAATCATTCTGCTGTTGGCCAGCAAAAGAGAAGGGGCCGGGGCAACCAACGGGACAGTAGAACGAATCCTGCCCCTTGATGTTCGACCATGATCCATCGGCGAAGACGCCGATCACCCAGCTTCCGAGAGGGCCGGCGAACTGATAGTCAAAACCGGCGCCAACCTTGCCCAGCCAGCCCCTTGCGCCGATGTCACGGCCACTGTCAAAAAGTGCAAACGGAGCAGTTGGACCGGTTACTCTTGTATCGAGGTCGGCAAGACCGTAGCCGATGCCACCGGAAATCCAGAACCCGGTCCAGTTATAGACCGGCGCTGGCGCCATTGGAGGAGGGGCCTTGACAGCCATGTCGGCCGCGAGCGCCGAACCCGTGAAAGCCGCCATCGCAGTCAGAGCGAGCAATATCTTCTTCATTTCAATAACCCCAAAATAGTTGTGCTTTCGCACCTGACCGCGTGATTCTCACCACCCAGCGTTGCCGCAAATATAGCTGGTTTGCCGCAAAATGCTGTTGCCGAGCAGGCACAGTCAGCGGAAAACAACCGGCGATGGCGCCGCTGTGGATTCGCTAAGCAACTGAAAATGAGCGCTAATCGGCGTTGTGCGGCCGGCGATTCCGGCCGCGGGAACGGCCGAAACGGTTACCTCAGCCTAAACGTCCAGAAGGTCGTCGCTGGCGAATTCCGCCTTATCCGAAATGAAGGCGAATCGCGCCTCGGCTTTGGTGCCCATCAGCCGCTCGACGGAGTCGGCGGTGCCCTCGCGGTCGTCGGCGAGCAGCACCACGCGCAATAGCGTGCGCGTGGCCGGGTCCATCGTGGTTTCCTTGAGCTGGTTCGCCATCATTTCGCCGAGCCCCTTGAAGCGGTTCACCTCGACCTTGGCGTTGGCGTGGAAATCGCGCTTCAATTTCACCTCTTTGTCCGCATCATCGCGTGCGTAGACCGTCTTGCTGCCGTGGGTCAGCTTGTAGAGCGGAGGCACCGCGAGATAGAGGTGGCCCTCATCGATCAGCCGCGGCATCTGCCTGTAGAAGAAGGTGATCAGGAGCGATGCGATGTGCGCACCGTCAACGTCGGCATCGGTCATGATGATGATGCGCTGATAGCGCAGATCCTCTTCGCGGTAATGGGCGAGCGTGCCGCAACCGATCGCCTGCACGAGGTCGGAGATCTGCGCGTTCGCCACCAGCTTGTCCTTGCCGGCGGAGGCGACGTTGAGGATCTTGCCACGCAGGGGAAGGATGGCCTGGGTCTTGCGGTCGCGTGCATGCTTGGCGGTGCCGCCGGCCGAGTCGCCTTCGACGATGAAAAGCTCGGCGCCCTCGGCCGCCGTGTTGGTGCAGTCGGTGAGCTTGCCGGGCAGGCGCAGCTTCTTCACTGCGGTCTTGCGCGAAATCTCCTTCTCCTGGCGGCGGCGAATGCGTTCTTCGGCGCGCTCGACCACGAATTCGAACAGCTTGTTGGCCTGCACCGGATTGGCCGAGAGCCAGTGATCGAAGGGATCCTTCACCGCCTGCTCGACGATGCGCTGGGCTTCCGCGGTGGCGAGGCGATCCTTGGTCTGGCCCTGGAATTCGGGCTCGCGCACGAACACCGACAGCATCACGGCGGCACCGGCCATCACGTCTTCCGAGGTAACGTTGGCGGCACGTTTGCCCTGGCCCGCGCGCTCGGCGTGATCCTTCAGCCCGCGCAGCAGCGCGCTGCGCATGCCCGATTCATGGGTGCCGCCGTCCTGGGTCGGAATGGTGTTGCAATAGGAGGAGAGGAAACCGTCGGCATCCGCCGTCCAGGCCACGGCCCATTCGCAGCCGCCGTGACCGCCGACCTTTCCCGATCTGCCGGAGAAAATGTCGGGGTGCACGAGCGTGTCGGCATGGATCGCGGCCGAAAGATAGTCCTTCAGGCCGCCCGGAAAATGGAACGTCGCTTCCGCAGGCACATCTTCGAGGCCCTTGAGCAATTCCGCAGGGCAGCGCCAGCGGATTTCAACGCCGCCGAACAGATACGCCTTTGAGCGCGCCATTTTGAACAGCCGCTGCGGCTTGAAGGTCGCCTTCGCGCCGAAGATGTCGGGATCGGGCTTGAAGCGAACCTTGGTGCCGCGGCGGTTGTTGACCTTGCCGAGGTCCTCGATCTTGCCTCTGGGATGACCGCGCTCGAACGTCATGCGGTAGAGCTTTTGCGAGCGCGCGACTTCGACCTCGAGCCGCGAGGAAAGCGCATTCACCACGGAGACGCCGACGCCATGCAGACCGCCGGAGGTCTCGTAGACCCTGGAGTCGAACTTGCCGCCGGCATGCAGCGTGCACATGATCACTTCAAGCGCGGATTTTTTCGGAAACTTCGGATGCGGATCGACGGGGATGCCGCGGCCATTGTCGGTCACGGTCAGAAACCCGTCGGTGCCAACCTCCACTTCGATGAAAGTCGCGTGCCCCGCGAGCGCCTCGTCCATCGAGTTGTCGATCACTTCGGCGAACAGATGATGCAGCGCCTTCTCGTCGGTACCGCCGATATACATGCCGGGCCGGCGCCGCACCGGCTCCAATCCCTCCAGCACCTCGATGTCGCGGGCGGTATAACCTGCTTCCCCGCTTCCGCCACGCGCGGCGGCCTTGGCCGGGCTGCGTCCCTTGGGCGCTGTGGCAAACAGGTCGTCAGTCTTTGCTTTTGCGGCAGATTTCAAAGCTTTGGGCATATCTTTTCATGTATTGCACAGTTTGCGCGGACGAATCGGTTGTTCTGACTATGCCACGGATAGGCCTGAAAATGTGACCGCCGACGGCTCGCGAGCGCCGTCCTTTGTGACTTGAAGTCACGTAACGGGGTGGCTTACCAGTATTTTAAGGCTATGCGGCCGATGCTTGTGCACCGCGGGGGCGGGAAGGGCTTTTCTGGATGGAAGATTTTGCGCGCGCGCTTGCCAACTTCGTGCGCGACCATCAAGTCTGGGCGTCCCCGATCGTGCTGTTGCTGGCCTTCGGTGAATCGCTTGCTTTCATTTCGCTCCTGATCCCGGCCTGGGGCGCGCTTGTAGCAATCGGCGCGCTGATCGGCGCGAGCGGCATCAACTTCTGGCCGATCTGGATCGCCGGCGCGATTGGCGCTGCGCTCGGCGATTGGGTCTCCTACTGGTTCGGCTACAAGTTCAAGGAGCATGTGGCGCAGATGTGGCCGCTGTCGCGCTATCCGGACATCCTGCCGCGCGGGGAGGCCTTTGTGCGGCGCTGGGGCGTGCCCTCGATCTTCATCGGGCGTTTCTTCGGTCCCCTGCGGGCCTCGGTGCCGCTGGCCGCCGGCATTTTCGAGATGCCTTACCTGCAATTCCAGATCGCCAATTTCCTCTCCGCGCTGGTCTGGGCGGCGGCGCTGCTTTTGATCGGCGACGTGATTGCCGTCATCACCGAGTGGCTCTGGCGCGCCTTCTGAACGGAATAAGGCCCTTGAGGCAGGGGTTAACCAAACGTCCGAGGCCAGCAGACGGGTCTTTGCGCATTGCTCGAAAACGCTGATAAGGTCAGCGCCAACGCAAGAGCCGGACGCGGGCAGACCGGTCGCCAGCTTTTTGCTTTCGGAGGAAACCCAGCATGCAGATATCACGACGTGACGCGCTCTTGGGCGCCGGTGCGGTTGCGGCAGCGCCGCTTCTGGCCTCGACAGAGATGAGGGCCGCAGCTCCGGCTGCCGACAAGCAGGCGCCGAGCTTTTATCACTACAAGGTCGGCGACAGCCTGGTCACGGTCGTGTCCGACGGCGTCAACACATTCCCGCTCGGCGACAGCTTTGTGCTGAATGCCAGGAAGGACGAGGTCAACGCGGCGCTCGAGAAGGCGTACATGCCGAAGGACAAGGTCAGCATCTACTTCGCGCCGCTCGTCATCAATACCGGCGGCAAGCTCGTCGTGATCGATACCGGCAACGGCCCGCTCGCCAAGACCAACAGCAAGGGCGCGGTCGGACTGTTCGCCGACAACATGGCTGCCGCCGGCTTTGATCCAAAGGCCGTCGACATGGTTGTGATTTCGCACTTCCACGGCGACCACGTGAACGGGCTTCTGACCGCCGACGGTCAGCCGGCGTTTCCCAATGCCGAAGTTCTCGTGCCCGCAACCGAGTGGAAATTCTGGATGGACGACGGCGAAATGAGCCGAGCCAGCGGCGAGCGCATGATCGGGCTGTTCAAGAACAACCGGAATATCTTCGAGGCTGGCCTGAAGAAGAAGGTCACGCCCTACGAATGGAACAAGGAGATTGCGCCAGGCCTGCTCGCGGTCGAAACCATCGGCCACACGCCGGGGCACACGTCCTATGTGCTCTCGTCGGGATCTTCAAAAGTGTTCATTCAGTCGGATGTCACCAACAATCCGATGCTGTTTGCCGCCAACCCGCAGTGGCACGCTTTCTTCGACCAGGACGGCGATCAGGCCGAGAAGACCCGGCGCAAGGTCTACGACATGCTGGTGGCCGACAAGATGCTGGTGCAAGGCTTCCACTACGCCTTCCCGGGGCTCGCCCATGTCGAGAAGGACGGCGGCGGCTATCGCTGCTTGCCCGCGCCCTGGAATCCGATCCTCTGAACGGCTTCCTGACGCCAATTTTCCTTGACGCGATGGGGGCGCGGCCTTATAGCCGCGCCCCATGATCGACGCCGCGACCATTTTCAGCGCCCGCCGTCGCCGTATCCCTGCGGTACGGGCGGTCGTCTGCGTCTGAGATCAACGCCCCTGCCGCTGGACCAGTGTTCCGCGGCATCTCCCTTCAGATAGATACGCGCGGTCTGATCCGGCGGCTCCTTTCATCCACCGAGGAGCCTGACATGTATACGCCGCCACCATTCAAGCCCGACCGGACCGCGAGCCTCGCCTTCGCGGACGCGCGCGGCTTCGGCCTCGTCTGCGCCTGCGACGGACGAAAGCCGGTCGCCTCCCTCGCACCGTTCTATCTGAGCTATGGCGCTGACGGCACGCCGGAGGCTTGGTTTCATGTCGCCCGCCAAAACCCGCTGGCAGGACTCGCGGATGGATCATCGCGTTGGCTGCTCGCAATCACCGGTGCGGATGCCTATGTGTCGGCGGACTGGTACGTCTCGCCGGATCAGGTGCCGACCTGGCTCTATCAGGCGGTGCATCTTGCAGGGCCGGTGAGGGTGCTTTGCGACGACGAACTTGCCTTGCAGATCGACACGCTCAGCGCGAAATTTGAGGATAGGCTCCTGCCAAAAAAGCCCTGGACGTCAGGAAAAATGCCCGCGCCACGGCTGGAAGCGATGAAGAGGGCGATCGTGGGTCTTTCCATGAGGGTTGAAGAGGTCGAAGGCAGCTTCAAGCTTAATCAGCATAAGTCGGAGGCCGACTATGCGGCAGTTGCCGGGGCGCTGATGTCGCAGCCCGACACCGGCTCGCAACAAATCGCGGGTTTAATGAGACAAATGCGCCCGCAAGCTTTTGACGAAACGAACAAGCTCGAAAGGAGCGCGCAATGACCCTCTCCGACACGAAGCAAGCTTCGACCGTCAGCGCCGCCACGAAGCCCGCCGTTTTCGTCGACGGTGCGTCAGGCACGACCGGTCTTGGCATCAATGAACGGCTTCGGCTGCAGAACGATGTCGTGGTGAAATCGATCGCGGAGGACAAGCGCAAGGATGCCTCCGCCAAGCGCGCGCTGATGGAGGAGGTGGATCTCGTGATCCTCTGCCTGCCGGACGACGCGGCGAAGGAAACCGTTGCGCTGATCGATGGCATGGGAGCTGCGGCGCCAAAGGTGCTGGATGCATCGACGGCGTTTCGGGTCGCCGGCGACTGGACCTACGGCTTTCCGGAGCTCGCAGCCGATCAGGCCGACAAGATCAGGGCCGCCAGGAAGGTGTCAAACCCTGGCTGCTACCCGACCGGTGCAATCGCGCTGATGCGGCCGCTGGTCGACGCCGGCCTGTTGCCGGCCGACTATCCCATCACCGTGAATGCGGTTAGCGGCTATTCGGGCGGCGGCAAGTCGATGATCGCGAGCTTTGAGGACGGCAGTGCGCCGTCCTTCGAGCTCTACGGGCTCGGCTTCGAGCACAAGCACATCCCCGAGATGCAGCTTTACTCGCACCTGACGCACCGGCCGATCTTCGTGCCATCGGTCGGCAACTTCAGACAGGGCATGCTGGTGTCGGTGCCGCTGCAGCTCGACGCGCTTGCGGGCAAGCCGCAAGGCTCCGACCTCCAGACTGTGCTGGCAAAGCGTTATGCCGGCAGCAAATACGTCTCGGTGATGCCGCTCGCGAACGAGGCGGCCAAGAGCGGTCGGCTCGAGCCGGAAGCGCTCAACGAGACCAATATGCTCGAGCTCTATGTCTTCGCCAGCGACAAGCACCATCAGGCCGTGCTGGTCGCGCGTCTCGACAATCTGGGCAAGGGTGCGTCGGGCGCGGCCGTGCAGAACATGCGCTTGATGCTCGGTCTTGCCGACGTGTAGCGGCGCTTGCCCATGGACGAGGAGACGCTGCAATTTTACCGGCGCAACGCCGAGGCCTATGCAGGCTGGGCGAAGGCGCCATCCACGCGGCTGAAGGGATTTTTGGCGCTGCTGCCGAAGGGCGGCTCGATTCTCGAGCTCGGCTGCGGCGCCGGAAATCATTCGGCGGTCATGCTGGCCGATGGTTTTGCGGTCCGCGCCACGGACGGTTCGCCCGAGATGGCCGAGATCGCCTCGCAACGCCTCGGCCAGCCCGTCGAGGCCATGCGCTTCGATGAACTCGACGTGCAAGGCGCCTATGACGGCGTCTGGGCCAGCGCCTGTCTGCTGCACGTGCCGCGCGACGAACTCACCGGCATCCTCAAGCGGATCAGGCGCGCCCTGAAGCCGGACGGGGTGTTCTACGCCAGCTTCAAGATCGGCGAGGGCGATGACGGCCGCGACAGCCTCGGCCGCTACTACAACTACCCCTCGCCGGAATGGCTCGCGGCCGCCTACGCCGCCGCGGGCCCCTGGCAATCACTCTCATCCGACATCAGCGAGATCAGGAGCTTTGACCAGGCGCCGGCCACGATGCTGCACCTGATCAAGCGCAAGAGCGGCTAAACGATCTTGAAAATCGCGAGCGCCAGCACTGCCTGCGCCAGGAACCCTATGGTAAAGGCCAGCGTGCGGAACACCGGGATCCCCAGCGTATAGACGATGATGTGTGCGAGGCGTGCCCAGAAATAGACCGCGCAGGCGTAGACCGTCCATTTCGACGAATAGTCGATTGCGTTGAGGATCAGGACGAGGGGCGCGAACACCGCAAGGTTTTCCACCGCGTTGTCGTGCGCGAACATCAGCCGCGTGGCCCAGGGCGAATGCGGCTTGGCCCCCGGCGTCGGGTTGGCCATCGCGCCGCCGAGACCCCGAATCTGGCTGCGGTTGAGGATGTAGGGAACCCACAACAATCCCGTCAAAATGACCGTCAGTGTCAGCCAGAATAATTCGGGCGTCAGCAATCCGGGCGTCATCGGCTCCCCCTTGTTTGGTTTCCAACTCCCAGCAGGTCGAAAGCTTATAGCCGAGCACACGAGCGCGCGCTACGCGCGCACGCGCACATAAGAGCCCGGCGCGTCCTCGATCGGTGGCAGCGCCTTGCTGCCGACGCCTCGCGCCGCCACTTCCTCGGCATCGATGCTAGCCAGCCATTTGCGCCAGTCCGGCCACCATGATCCCTTGTGTTCCTGCGCACCCTTGATCCACTCGGAGAGGGAAATGTCGCGGACATTGTCGTTGGTCCAGAATTGATATTTGCCCAACGAGGGCGGATTGACGACACCGGCGATGTGGCCCGAGCCCGACAGCACGTATTTCACCGGGCCGCCGAAAAACCGCGAGCCGTAGAGCACGGAATCGGCCGGCGCAATGTGGTCCTCGCGGGTTGCGAGATTGTAGACCGGCACTTTCACCTTGGAGAGGTCGAGCAGCGTGTTGTCCAGCACCATGGTGCCGCTCGACAGGCGGTTCTCGAGATAGCAATTGCGCAGGTAGTAGGAATGATTGGCGGCCGGCATCCGCGTGGCATCCGAATTCCAGTGCAGGAGGTCGAAGGCCGCGGGCGGCTGCCCCTTCAGATAATTGCTGACGACATAGGACCAGATCAGGTCATTCGACCGCAGCATGTTGAAAGCCATCGCCATCTTGGAGCCTTCGAGCACGCCCGATTCCTGCATGTCGCGTTCGAGCGCCGAAATCTGCCCCTCGTCGACGAAGACGAGCAGGTCGCCGGCATGGGTGAAGTCGACCTGGGCCGCGAGGAAGGTGGCCGAGGTCACGCGCTGGCGCCGCTTCGCGGCAAGCCAGGCCAAGGTCGTGGCGAGCAGCGTGCCGCCGACGCAATAGCCCAGCGTATGGACCTTCGTTTCCCCGGTCACCTTCTCGATGATGTCCATCGCGGCGAGCGGACCTTCCTTCATGTAATCGTCCCAGGTCTTCGTCCCCAATTCCTTGTCGGGATTGACCCAGGACATCACGAACACCGTGATGCCCTGATCGATGCACCATTTGATGAAGGATTTGTCTGGCCGGAGATCGAGGATGTAGAACTTGTTGATCCAGGGCGGCACGATCAGAAGCGGCGTGCGCAACACGTTCTCGGTCGTCGGTTCGTACTGAATCAGCTGCATCAGTTCGTTCTGATAGATCACCTTGCCTGGCGTCGTCGCCATGTTGACGCCGACTTCGAGGTTCGCCGGGTCCGACTGGCGGATGCGCAGCGTGCCGCGGCCGGCCTCGATGTCCTCGGCAAGCATCTGCATGCCGCGGACCAGGTTGTCGGCGTTTGAGGACAACGTCTCGCGCAGCACCTCGGGATTGGTGAACACAAAGTTCGACGGCGCCAGCGCGTTGGCGATCTGGTTGATGTAGAACTCGGCCTTTTTGCGCGTATGGGGATCGATGCCTTCAGCGTTGCGCACGAGGTCCTGCGCCCACTGCGTGGTGAGGAGATAGGCCTGCATCACGAAATCGAAGAACTGGTTCGACTTCCATTCGGGGTCGGCAAAACGCTTGTCGCGCGGCGAGGGAGAAATCGCGGGCGAGGCTTCTTCACCGGCCATGCGTCGCATCGCCGATCCCCAGAGATCGAGATAGCCCTTGGCGATCTTGGTCTGCAGGTCGGACGCGCGCTCATTGTCGGACAGCCAATATTCCGCAACCTTGGCGAGCGTCTTGATGACCTCCGTCACCTCTTCGGCCGGCTTGTCCTTCACCTCGCCGCTCTCGCGCGGCTTCAAATAGGCCGCAAGCGCCTTGCCGCCGCTCTCCATGGCGCGCGCAACATTCATCGCAAAGGCTTCGGCGTCGAACTTTTTGGTCTGGGTCTCGATCGTGACGTCGTTCATGGGCACAAAAATACTAGGTCATGGACAAACACTAAAGCGTCAACTCGCACTCACCGCGAGAGATCACGATCGTGGTTGCCATAATCAAGCGGGTGCTGCACTGCGACATACCCTCGCTGTTCCGTCATATTGCGGCCCAAACCATGCAATTTGCTGTTTTGGTCCCGCGCATTTCGGGCGACAATGGTGCAGGGCCGCAACGGGGATAATTGAGCGCGGGTCATGTTGCTGGATCGGCAAAGGCTGATGCTTGGCGCGCTGATTGTGTGCGCCCTCACGCTCGCCGGCTGCTCAAGCCAGATCGCCGATCTGCCCGGAGTCGGAGTTCCCTCCGATGCGCCGCCCCGACCAAAGGAGGCCGGCGCCTACCTGCCCGTCAACGATCTGCCGGCAAATCGCGACGAGCAGGCCTTGGACCCGAAGGAACGCGCGAGGATCCAGGCCGAGCTGACAGCGGCGCGCGATCGACAGGCGGCGGCCGCCCAAACCAAGGATACCGCCGCGAGCGCCAATGCGAGCGCGAAATAGTCGCTGTCCGAGGCATTAGGTATTTTCTGGCGTCGGGTGGTGTCCGTGCTAAAAAGGCCCCATTCAACCGTTGTCAGGGCCTTCGATCAATGTCCCTGAATTCGCGCTAAGTAGTTGATTTAGCGTGATTTCTGGCTGATGTTGCGTGGATTATGAAGGGTGCTGGCTCTCGCGAATCTATGCCTTCGGTTGCCCGGAGTTTTGGACCTATGGAAGAATTTTACCGCATCCGCCGCCTGCCGCCTTACGTGTTCGAGCAGGTCAATCGAGCCAAGGCGGCCGCGCGCAATGCCGGGGCGGACATCATCGATTTGGGCATGGGCAATCCGGACCTCTCCGCGCCGCCTCACGTCATCGAAAAGCTGAAGGAGACGCTGGGCAAGCCGAGGACCGATCGCTATTCCTCCTCGCGCGGCATTCCCGGTCTGCGCCGGGCCCAAGCCGCCTATTACGCTCGGCGCTTTGGCGTCAACCTCAACCCCGAGACGCAGATTGTCGCGACCCTCGGCTCGAAAGAAGGCTTTGCCAACGTGGCGCAGGCAATCACCGCGCCGGGCGACGTTATCCTGTGTCCGAACCCGAGCTATCCCATCCATGCCTTCGGATTCCTGATGGCCGGCGGCGTGATCCGCTCGGTGCCGTCGGAGCCGACTCCGCAATTCTTCGAAGCGGTGGAACGCGCGATTCTGCATTCGATCCCGAAGCCGCTCGCGATCGTCGTCTGCTATCCCTCCAATCCGACCGCCTATGTCGCAAGCCTCGATTTTTACAAGGACCTCGTCGCCTTCGCGAAGCGGCACGAGATCTTCGTCCTGTCGGACCTCGCCTATGCCGAGGTCTATTTCGACGACAGCAAACCGCCGCCGTCGGTGCTGCAGGTGCCCGGCGCGATGGAAGTCACGGTCGAATTCACCTCGATGTCGAAGACGTTCTCGATGGCAGGCTGGCGCATGGGTTTTGCAGTCGGCAACGAACGCATCATCGCCGCGCTATCGCGGGTAAAATCCTATCTCGACTATGGTGCGTTCACGCCGATCCAGGTGGCGGCAACGGCGGCGTTGAACGGCCCCGAGGACTGTATCCGCGAGATGCGCGAGACCTATCGCAAGCGGCGCGACGCTCTGGTGGAATCATTTGGGCGCGCCGGCTGGGAGATCCCGCCGCCGGAGGCCTCGATGTTCGCCTGGGCGCCGCTGCCAAAGGCGTTCCGCGACGTCGGCAGCATGCAGTTTGCCACCTTAATGGTCGAGAAATCCGGCGTCGTGGTTTCGCCTGGCGTGGCGTTTGGCGAGCACGGCGAGGGCTATGTTCGCATCGCCATGGTGGAAAACGAACAGCGCATCCGCCAGGCCGCCCGCGGTGTGCGCCGCTTTCTTGAAAGCGGCATCGAAACGTTGCACAACGTCGTTCCTCTCGCCAATCGGCGATAGTTCTTCCGCAAGGTTTTTTTGGGATGGCACCCCTGAGAGTGGGTATTGCGGGGCTCGGCACCGTCGGCGCCGAAGTCGTCCGCCTGATCGAGAATGAGGGACGTGCGCTTTCGGTGCGCTGCGGACGAAGCGTGCGCGTGGTCGCGGTGACCGCCCGATCCAAGGCGAAAAAGCGCGGCGTCGATCTGTCCGGCATGGCCTGGGCCAAAAACCCGCTGGAGCTCGCGAGCAATCCCGATGTCGACTGTCTCGTCGAGTTGATGGGCGGCTCCGGCGAGCCAGCCTTGTCGGCCATCGAGACGGCGCTGAAGGCGGGCAAATCTGTCGTCACCGCCAACAAGGCGCTGATCGCAAGGCATGGCCTGCGGCTCGCCCACGCTGCCGAGAAGCACGGCGGCGCCCTGAATTTCGAGGCTGCGGTCGGCGCGGCGATCCCGATCGTGAAAACGCTGCGCGAGGGTCTTGTCGCGACCGGGATCAACCGCGTCTATGGCATCCTCAACGGCACCTGCAACTACATCCTTACCCGGATGGAGCAGGAGGGATTGTCGTTCGCCGAATGCCTGAAGGATGCGCAGCGGCTCGGCTATGCCGAGGCCAATCCGTCCTTCGACGTCGATGGCCATGACACCGCGCAAAAGATTGCGATTCTGGCGAGCCTTGCGTTCGGCACCAAGGTCGCGCAGAGCGCGGTGTATGTCGAAGGCATCTCGTCGATTGCGCCGGAAGACCTGCGCGCCGCCTCCGATCTCGGCTATCGCGTCAAGCTGCTCGGGGTCGCCGTCAAGACCGCGAAAGGCATCGAACAACGCGTGCATCCGACCATGGTGCCGAAATCTTCCTCGATTGCGCAGGTGATGGGCGTGACCAACGCGGTCACCATCGACGGCGAGGGCATCCCGCCGATCACGCTGGTCGGTCCGGGCGCCGGCGGCGCTGCGACCGCATCCGCCGTCCTCGCCGACATCGCCGATATCGCGCGCGGCATCCGCGTCGACCCGTTTGGCCGCCCGGTCGATCGGCTGCGCGCAACGGCGAAGGCGCCGATGGAGCGGCACGAAGGCGGATACTATATCCGCCTGATGGCGCGCGACCTTGCAGGCACGGCGGCGACCATTGCGACTCACCTCGCCGATGAGAAGATTTCGATCGAATCGATCGTACAGCGCCATCCAAACGGCGTTGACGCCTCACAAGCTGCTGGACGAGATTCGCGTGTGCCGGTGTTGTTGATCACCTACGCCACACATGAAGATGCGGTGCACCGCGCGCTCGCCGCCGTCCAGCGCGACAAGGTGATCAGCGGAAAACCGCAGGTGATACGGATCGAGAAGAATTAGCGCGCAGGTTCGAACGATCGCGCCAGGGAAACGTTTTTTGGAAGGCCAGGGCCTGCCGAGCAAATTCGAAGGAGTGCTGAGATGTCGAGCCATATTTCCGTTCCGCCGCAATTGTTGCTGGAGCGTATTCTCACGCTTGAAATCGTGCGGGTGACGGAGCGGGCGGCAGTGTCTGCCGCGCGGCTGCGCGGCCATGGCAACGAGAAGGCGGCCGATCAGGCCGCGGTTGACGCGATGCGGCGCGAGCTCAACAAGCTGCCGATCGAAGGTACGGTCGTGATCGGCGAGGGCGAGCGCGACGAGGCGCCGATGCTGTTCATCGGCGAGAAGGTCGGGCTGAATGCCGGTCCGCAAGTCGACATTGCCGTCGATCCGCTGGAAGGCACGACGCTGTGCGCGAAAAACATGCCGGGCGCGATCGCGACCATGGCGATGGCCGATGGCGGCACGCTGCTGCACGCGCCCGACGTGTACATGCAGAAAATCGCGGTTGGCCCCGGCTATCCCAAGGGCGTGGTCGAGCTCGACGTCTCGCCGGCCGAGAACGTGCGCCGGCTTGCAAAGGCGAAGGGTGTCGATCCCTCGGCAATCACCGTGCTGGTGCTCGATCGTCCTCGCCATGGCGACATCATCCAGGGGGTGCGGAGCACGGGCGCCGCCGCGCGCCTCATCACCGACGGCGACGTGGCCGGCGTCATTCATACTGCGTCCCCTGAGGAGACCGGGGTCGACATGTATATCGGCACCGGCGGCGCGCCCGAGGGCGTGCTGGCGGCCGCGGCACTGCGCTGTATCGGCGGTCAGATGCAATGCCGGCTGATTCTCGATACCGACGAGAAGCGCGAGCGCGCCCACAAGATGGGCATCACCGATCCGCGCCTGGTCTATGGCATTGAGGACATGGTGAAGGGCGACTGCCTGTTCGCGGCAACCGGCGTCACCACAGGCTCGTTGCTAACGGGCGTCAAGTTCCGCAAGGACAGCGTGATCGAGACCGAGACGGTGGTGATGCGCTCTGTCACCGGCACGGTGCGTTACATCAAGGCCGAGCATCGTCAGCTCGAGAAATTCCACCTCGACTGACCCAGGACAAAGACAAAAGGGGAGGCCGCCATGTCCGATCTGTCAGGCGTCGAGGCGCTGGTTTTCGACGTGTTCGGCACCGTGGTCGACTGGCGTACCTCGCTGATCGACGATTTCACCAGATGGGGCGCGACGCGCGGGATCAATGCCGACTGGACAGCGCTGGTCGACGGCTGGCGCGCGGTCTATGCGGCGTCGATGGATGTCGTGCGCAAGAATCCTCAGGATGGCTATGTCATTCTCGATGTCCTGCATCGCCGTTCGCTTGAGAAGCTTGTCGATCAGCTATCGATCAAGGGGCTGAACGACGCCGATCTCCAGCATCTCACCTTGGGATGGCACCGGCTGCTTCCATGGCCGGACAGCGTCCCGGGACTCACGCGCCTGAAGACGAAGTACATCATCTCGCCGCTCTCCAACGGCAACGTCGCGCTTCTGACCAACATGGCGAAGTACGCGGGCTTGCCGTGGGACCTGATCCTGTCGGCGGAGCTGTTCGAGCACTACAAGCCAGATCCGGAGACCTATCTCGGCGCAGCAAAGCTGCTCTGCCTGCAGCCGGGGCAGGTGATGATGGTGGCCGCCCACAACCACGATCTCAAGGCCGCGCAGAAGCAGGGCCTGAAGACCGCCTTCGTGGCGCGGCCGACCGAATACGGGCCGCTGCAGAAATACGATTTCGAGGCCAAGGGCGACTGGGACATCGTGGCCAAGGATTTCGGCGGCATCGCCGACCGGCTGGGGTGTTAGGCGAGCGCGCGATCAATTCGGCCCGGCGATGATGACGCCGAACCAGCCAAGTCCCTTGTAGGTCTCGTAACCAGGCGTTGCGGAGAATGCGACCAGCGCAGCCGAGCGATCGCGATAGAACCGGCTGCGCCTGCCCTCGACCGACAACTGAATGCGCTCATTGAGAAGGCCCTTGCCATCGGACGCCGCGATCACCCGAAAGTTCGAATCGACGAGCAGCACTCTTTCCCCCCCGCCGACGCGCACGCCTTTCACGATGGCGCGGGCCTGAGGTTCCCAGTCAAAATGAATCGCGAGCACGCCCGTCGGCTCGCCGTCCGCCCGGCCTCCGGATCGCACGCTTGCGCAGTAAGTCGCGACCTGGGCGTTGCCGAGTAGCGGCTGGTTTTCGATATCGGCCGCGACATAATCGTCTCCCGAGCGCAGCTCGCGCGCGGCGCGAAACCATTTGGTCTCGGCGACGCTTTGGCCGATGACGCGAAAGCGATCCGAACGGCCGTTGGCAAGGATTTTGCCGTCGAGATCACAGAGCCAGAGATCGAGATAGACCGTGTAGGCGCCAAGGATGACCGCCAGTCGTTCGGACACATGGTGGACAGCCGACGTGCCGGGCGCGGCGGCACAATCGACCACGGCGGAGTCGGTCGCCCACCACCGTACATCGCAGGTGCGCTCATAGAGATTGCGATCGATCAGCTCGATCGCATTCAGCGCAAGGTCCACGAGATGCTCGCCGCGAGACCGCTCGGTCATTCGCGCGATCGAGTCCATGAGGTTGCCGGTCCGTTTGGTCAGCTGGCCCTCGAGCTCCTTTGCGATGGTCTCGACCTGCTGGCCGACGCCGCGCACCTCCTGCGCAACGACCGCAAAGCCCGCACCCTGGACGCCTGCGCGCGAACTCTCGATAAGCGCGTTCAGTGCCAGCATCTTCATCTGGTTGGTAATTTGCTGGATCGACTTCGTCTTCTCGCAGGCGATCTGATTGACCTCTGCGGTCAGCCGCGCAATCAGCGCGGAGACGTCTGATTCATCTTCTGAACTCGCCGGCTCCTTTGTGATCGGACTGGTTCGGCTGTGATCCAGTGCGGAGAGCATTTGCGGACTTCCCTTGCATTGCCGCCTTCGTCCGCTTCCGGCAAAGGGTAGCCGAAGCGAATCCAAGGCGCCTCCTTTTGTTGCGGATTTGACCTAACGCTGCCTTAATATTGCGGCCCCCTAACGATGCCGCTGCTGCATCTTGTTTTGGCAGGACAGCTGCTTTCTTCGGCAGATGCTATTTGCCGAAGGCGCGACTCATCTCTATTTCTCGATGGCACCATGACGCTTCCCGCATCCGCGCTGCCCGCCGCGACACCGCCGGCTTTTCTTGGCGTGACGCAGTCACTCACCGGAAAACTCTGGCGCGACCGGCTCGATGCGCGCGGTGCGGCGCGGGCGCTCGCGATTGCGCAGCGCTATCAACTTCCGGAGATGCTGGCACGCGTCGTCGCGGGCCGAGATATCGCCATCGAGGATGTTGCTGATTTTCTCGATCCGACCATCCGCAACTTGATGCCGGATCCGTTCACCGTGACGCAGATGGAGGCGGCATCGAAGCGTATCGCCGATGCGGCGCAGCGCGGCGAGAAGGTTGCCATCTTCGGCGACTATGATGTCGATGGCGCGACCTCGGCCGCGCTTCTGGCCTGGCACCTGCGCCATTGCGGGATAGATCCTCTGATCCATATTCCCGACCGCCTTTTCGAAGGCTATGGGCCCAATACCGAAGCGGTGCGGATGCTGGCGGGGAAGGGCGCCACGCTCCTGGTCACCGTCGACTGCGGAACCAACAGTCCCGAGCCGCTCGCCGAAGCCAGGCGGCTCGGGATGTCGGTCGTCGTCATCGATCATCACCAGGTGGGCGCCGACCTGCCCGAGGTCGATGCGCTGGTGAACCCAAACCGGCCGGACGACCTTTCGGGTCTCGGCTATCTCGCAGCCGTTGGGCTCACCTTGGTCACGCTGGTCGCGGTCAATCGCGAACTGCGCGCACGCGGTTTTTGGACGAGCGAGATGCCCGAGCCCGACCTGCTCGGCATGCTGCATCACGTCGCGCTTGGTACCGTCGCCGATGTCGCGCCGCTGATCGGACTCAACCGCGCCCTCGTCGCCAAAGGCCTGATCGCGATGCGCCGGCGCGACCATGTCGGCCACACCGCGCTGATGGACGTCTCGCGCCTGAACGGACCGCCGGAAGCCTGGCACCTCGGTTTCATGCTGGGGCCTCGCATCAATGCTGGCGGCCGCATCGGCCGCGCCGATCTCGGCGTGCGCCTTCTGCTTGAGGGCGATGTTTCGGAGGCCGCACGGATCGCAGCCGAACTCGACCGGCTGAACAGTGAGCGCCGCGTGATCGAGCAGGCGGCCGAGGCGCAAGCCGAAGCCGAGGCTCTGGCCTCGCTCGGGCTTGAAGACAAGGCCAGCGTGATCGTGACGGCGTCGGAGGGCTGGCATCCCGGCGTGGTCGGGCTGGTCGCCTCGCGGCTCAAGGACAAGTTTTCGCGGCCGGCTTTCGTGATTGCGCTCGAGCCGGGCGGTATCGGCACCGGCTCGGGCCGATCGATTTCCGGCGTCGATCTCGGCAAGGCGGTCCGCCAGGCCGTCGCCGATGGTGTGCTGCTCAAGGGCGGCGGGCATGCGATGGCGGCGGGAGTGACGCTGCGCAAGGAGAAGCTTGCGGAATTCCGCGCCTATATGGAAAGCGCGCTGGCGCATGACGTGGCGCAATCGCGCCATGTCAATGAGCTCTTCATCGATGCCGCGGTGTCCGCGCGCGGCGCGACACCTGAACTTGTCGCGACGCTGAACCGCGCCGGCCCGTTCGGCAGCGGCAATCCCGAGGTGGTCGTGGCATTGCCGTCGCATCGGCTGGTGTTCGCCGACGAGGTGGGGCAGGCGCATTTGCGCGTGCGCTTCAAATCGGGTGATGGCGCCATCCTCAACGGCATCGCCTTTCGCGCGGTCGGCCAGGCGCTCGGCCACGCGCTGACCCAGCATCGCGACCAGCCCCTGCATGTCGCCGGATCGCTCGCCGTCGACCGCTATCAGGGCACCGAGCGCGTGCAGCTGCGGGTCCTCGATGTCGCGGTGCCCGATCAGGGACCTGCCGTCATCCGCTAGCCTGTTGCGCATCATGCGAGTTAGCTCCCTTGCCGCAGGCGTGCGAGCACTTTCAGGCCGCCATAGCCGTCGGCGGGCGCAAGACCCATCTTGATCTGGTAGTCGCGGACCGCCCTCATCGTATCGTTGCCGACGCGGCCGTCAGTGCCGCCGGTGTCAAAGCCGGCCTTGGTCAAACGCGTCTGCATCTCCTGCACCTCGGCGAGCGTCAGCGCGCGCTCCGATCCCGGGAATGGCTGGTAGAACGGTGGCGCGCCAAGGATGCGGTCGCCGAGATGGCAAATTGCGAGCGCGTAGTTCATGGAGGGGTTGTAGCTGCGCACCGAATAGAAGTTCGGCCCCAGCAGAAAGGCAGGTCCGCCCGGTTCCGGTATCCAGAGTTGCGCCGTTGCGTTCGGCTGCGAAAAGGCCTGGCCATCGGCGCGCGTCACGCCCGCATTCTGCCAGGCGGCATAGGTTCGATTGCCTCTGTGCGCAGCCTCGGCGCCGCGGACTTCATAGCCCCAATGTTCGCCGGGGTGGTATTTGCCGCGATCGACCAGGTATTTCGCAGTGGATCCCAACGCGTCATCGGGCCTGCCGAACGGCGAAATCCTGCCGTCGCCGTCGTAGTCGATGCCGACATTGAGCCAGACCTCCGGCATCCACTGGGTGTGGCCCATCGCACCGGCCCAGGAGCCGCGCATCTCCTCTGGGGCGCTCCAGCCGCGGTCGACGATGCGAAGCGCGTTGAGAAGCTCCTGTTCCCAATAGGCCTTGCGGCGCGGCGCGTTCCAGGCCAGCGCCGCCAGCGACGGAAACACCGGACGCATGTGGTTCTGTTGCACCTGCGGATCGCCATAGGCGGACTCGACGCCCCACAGCGCGAGCAAGGTGCCGCGCTCGACGCCAAAATCCTTTTCGATCCGATCGAACAGTGCGGCGTTCTTCTTCAGTGCTACCTTGCCGTTGATGATGCGCCAATCGGAGACGCGTCGGTTGATGTATTGCCAGGTCTCCTCGGTGAACTCCGGCTGGCTCTGCAACTGCGCGAACACGCTCATGTCGGGCTCGACGCGGGCCATTGCCCGGTTCCAGGCCGTCTCAGAGATGCCCTTTGCGAGCGCGCGACTTCGCAAACCATTGCGCCAGCGGTCGAAGCCAGGCGGCGTCGCCGCAATTGCGGTGAGCGGAGACGCAAGGAGCGCCGCCGCACCAAGAGCGGAACGCAAAACCGCGCGGCGTGTCGGTTCCTTGCAGGGAGCGGCTCGGTTCATGTTTCCCAGTCTAGCAATCCAGGCCAAATTCTAGTTCTCGCTGCCCTCCTGCTGGTCGGGATGCGCGGTGTCCGCCGGCATCGCGCCCGCAACTGCAGGCGCGGAAGCGACCTCCGGACCGATCTCATGGCCGCGGCCGCGGATCAATCGCTCGTAGGAAGATATCAGCGTCACATAAGGGTTGACCCAGATCCAGCCGTCGCGGGTAAACACCTGGACGTCGAAATGCAGGTGACGACTGGTACCGTTGGGATGGTCGAGATAGTTCGAGACCACGCCGAGCTTTTCGCCCTCGGCGACGCGGCGGCCGTTCAGCACGCCGTCGGCATCCATCGCTGACGGGTTCATGTGCATGTAGCGGAAACGGATGTGCTCGGTGCGGCTGTTGACCTGCAAGGTCGCCGCCTGCTGTTTGAGCGAACGGATCACGACACCGTCGCGGACAGCGAAGGTCGGTTGCTCCTTGGGATCGCAGGCGTCTGCACCCTCCCGTTTCGTCGGGCAGGCGCCCGGGCGGATGTCCTCGCCCTGATGACCGAACCCGTTTGCGCATTGTCCGACCTCAAAGCTGCGCGACTCGCAAAAATTGTCGCGCCAGGGATAGGTGGCAGTCGGCTTGTCAGACTTGTCACTGGAGCCGCGTCGGCCAAAGGACTGCGAATGCACGAAGGCCGGCGCCTCCACGGGAAAGCGGATCTGCGAATAGGCGTTGAAATCGATGCGCCCGGTCTGCTTGTGGTAGCCGCTGCCTGTAATGATGTTGCCGGGCGCGCGATATGTGAAGTCTGAAGATGGCTCGGTCGGCCGTTCGGCCGAACCGGCAGGGATGTCGAAGCGCGGGCGCGAGGGCCGGCCGCCAGCGACATGCAGGGCTTTAAGAAAGCGCTCGGCGACGGGATAGGCCTCGCGGCAGGCAAGCCGCCGCGCGCGTGGCGTGGAGTCGAGGCACGGGATCGAGACCACATAGGGTACGCCGAAACGGGTGAAGGCGTAACGCACATAGCCTTCGCGAATGAAGCGCCGCAAATCCGGATATTGCGCGGCGAGCGATTTGACGGGGTCGCCCTTGCCGCCCGCCGGGTCCGCTATGTCGTAGGTGAGGAGCGAGCCGGTGATCTGGACCTCGATCGGCCTGGCGAAGGTCCGTTGCGGCAGGCCTGCGCCCGCGCCGGGCTCGAGCGAGAACACTGCGTCATAGCCGGCCGGTCCAGCCTCGAACATATCGACAGGGAGGAATTCGGCCTGGAAACGCGACAGCGCAACGCCGCTCTCCGGCCCGTTCCGCTGCGCTTCGATGTAGGCGGCTGTGTCGAACGGCAAGAGCACCGGCACGGGGCTGCGCGCAATTCCGCCAAAGATCGGCGACGTCACTGCGTTGAGCTGCAGCAGCGCGGGCATAGATCGCGGATCGGAGGGCGGCACCCTGCGCTGGAGCGCAAAGGTGAAATCTGAAGCCACGGCCGGCGCGGCACCGATCTCGGCCCGCATCTGATCGAGCACCGCGCGCCACTCAACCCGTGCGACCGAGATCGCCGGGGTTTGGAAGGCTGGGCTTGAGAACGCCGGCGTTTGCGGCGCTGGTGTTTGAAGCGTCGTTGTTTGAAGCGTGGTCGTTTGAAGCGTCGTCGTTTGAAGTTCCTGGGCTGCGAGGACGCCCGTGCCGGCCTGGAGCATCGAGAGAGCTGCCAGCAAGCGCGCCACAGAACTGACAGCCTTCCCAGCCAATCCCGCCCCCCGGCGTCAGAATCCCCAGCCCAGTTTAATCCTTTGCGCGCTCGACGTAAGAGCCATCCTCGGTCATGACCACAATCCGCGTGCCGGTCGAGATATGCGGCGGGACCGCGGTCCGGACCCCGTTGGAGAGCATGGCGGGCTTGTAGGACGAGGAGGCGGTCTGGCCCTTGGTGACCGGCTCGGTCTCCACGACTTCCAGCGTCGCGCGCTGCGGCAATTGGACCGCGATCGGATTCATCTCGTGCAGCGAGAGCTTTACGACCATATTCTCCTGCAGATAGGCGGACGCGCCGCCGACGATGTCCTTGGACACCTGGACCTGATCGTAGGTTTCAGGGTTCATGAAGTGGAAGCCGTCGCCATCTTCATAGAGGTAGGTGAAATTGCGCTCTTCCACGGTCGCCTTTTCGACCTGGTCGGTGGTTTTGTAGCGCTCGGAGATCTTTACCCCGTCGCTGATTCGACGCATTTCGATCTGGCTGACCGGCGTTCCCTTGCCCGGATGGATATTCTCGGCGCTGATGACAACGTAAAGCTTGCCATCTTGCTCAATGACGTTGCCCTTGCGAATAGAGCTGGCGATGACTCTCAAAGCTGATTTTCCCAGTGGTTTGGCCGCTGCCCGAACGGGACACGCGGTTTCTGAAGCGATGGACGCGGTTTCGGGCCGCAACATACTGATTTTGCGCGCCGATGCCAGCGTTTTGCGGAACTTTTGGGCTTTCGAATAAATGGCCGCAAACAGCCCATTTTCGCCGTTCTGGTCGGCTGACCGGCATGCCGATCGCAGGCCTTTTTTGCTGGCGCGGGGCAGGATCACCCGGGCGCTGCGGGTCTGGTTCGAGCAGCAGGGATTTTGCGAGGTCGAAACCGCGGTTTTGCAGGTTTCGCCCGGCAACGAGACCCATCTGCATGCGCTCGGCACCGGCCTCGTGCGCGGCGACGGGACGCGCGTTGCGCGCTACCTCCGCACCTCCCCGGAATTCGCCTGCAAGAAACTGCTCGCGGCCGGCGAAAAAAAGATTTTCGAATTCGCGCGCGTGTTCCGCGACCGCGAGAGCGGCGAACTGCATCTGCCCGAGTTCACCATGCTGGAATGGTATCGCGCCGATGCAGGCTACGAGGCCATCATGGCCGATACCATTGCGGTGATTGCACATGCGGCGCGCGCCACCGGCATTGAGCAGTTCGCGTTTCGCGACAAGACCGCCAATCCGCATGCCGATCCGGAACGGCTGACGGTTGCCGCCGCATTTGCGCGCTTCGCCGACATCGACCTGCTCGCAACGATCGTGAGAGGCGAGGGCGACCGCGCGGCGTTGGCGCGGGCCGCCAGCGACAAGGTTCGCATCACCGACGACGACACCTGGTCGGACATTTTCAGCAAGGTGCTTGTCCAATATGTCGAACCAAGGCTGGGGCAGGGGCGTTTGACCCTGTTGTGCGAATATCCGGTGGTGGAAGCGGCGCTCGCGCGGGCAAAACCCGGCGATCCCCGTGTTGCCGAACGCTTTGAGGTCTATGCCTGCGGGGTTGAACTTGCCAACGGATTCGGCGAATTGACCGATGCGCTCGAACAACGTCGCCGTTTCGGCCTTGCGATGGACGAGAAGGAGCGCCGTTATGGCGAGCGCTATCCGCTGGACGAAGACTTCCTTGCGGCGGTCGCCATGATGCCCGAGGCAAGCGGCGTCGCGCTCGGCTTCGACCGGCTGGTGATGCTGGCAAGTGGTGCCACAAAAATCGATCAGGTGGTGTGGATGCCGCCTGCGGGTGAGACATGAGCAGAGCCAAAATTGCATCGACGCTACGCGCTCCAGGCGAGTTGATCGCGCACGGCCTGGCGCGGGCCGCCGATCTGGCCGACCTGGAAAAGGTCGCCTCCCGCTATGCGGTGGCGATCACGCCCGATATCGCCGCCCTGATCGATCCTGCCGATCCCGACGACCCGATTGCGCGGCAATTCGTTCCCACGGCGAGCGAACTCGCGACCGAGGAAAATGAGCGCGCCGATCCGATCGGCGACCACACTCACTCGCCGACGGCCGGCATCGTGCACCGCTATCCCGATCGCGTGCTGTTCAAGCTCGTCCACGTCTGCGCGGTCTACTGCCGGTTCTGCTTCCGTCGCGAGATGGTCGGGCCGGGCAAGGACAGCGCCTTGTCGGACCAGGCCTATGCGGAGGCGCTGGGCTATATCCGCGCGCACACGGAAATCTGGGAAGTGATCCTGACCGGCGGCGATCCCCTGATGGTATCGGAACGGCGGCTTGCGCAGATCATGAAAGATCTCGCGACAATCGATCACGTCAAGGTCATCCGCATTCACACCCGTATTCCCGTTGCCGATCCCGATCGCCTCACCGACGGGATGGTCAGAGCTCTCAAGACCGATGGCGCGACGACCTGGGTCGCGCTCCATGCCAACCATGCCCGCGAATTGACCGACAGGGCGCGCGCGGCGATCGCGCGCCTGATCGATGCGGGCATTCCCATGGTGAGCCAGTCCGTGCTGCTCAAAGGCGTCAATGACGACCCAACGACGCTGGAAGCCCTGATGCGCGCCTTTGTCGAATGCAGGATCAAGCCCTACTACCTGCATCACGGCGATCTCGCGCCGGGAACCGCGCATCTGCGCACGACGCTCGCGCACGGCCAGGAACTGATGCGCGCCCTTCGCGGCCGGGTGTCCGGATTGTGTCAGGTGGACTATGTGCTCGACATTCCCGGCGGCGCCGGCAAGTCGCCGGTCGGGCCAAGCTACCTTTCGCCGCAACAATCTTTTGCGAGCGAACGTGAACTGAGGCAAGAAACGCGCTATCGTGTCGTCGACTATTGCGGCGAGTTGCATCTCTATCCGCCGGCACCCTGAATTCGAGGGACGAATGAGAGTTTTGAGGACAGGAGGAGCTACAATGAAAAGGACGGTCATTTTGATGGCGCTCCTGGTTCTGATCGGCACGCCCACAGCGATGGCCCAGAGCAGCAAGGGGTCGTCATCGTCCGTGGGCTCGACCATCAATGGCGGGATTCCGCAGGCGCCGGTCGGCCATCGCCAGCCGCGGGCGGGCGACGTGCCGAACGAGAAGAATCTGGCCAACCCGAACGATCCAATGAACAAGGAAGACGCGCTGCTCGACAAGAAGATCAAGAGCATCTGCCGGGGTTGCTAGGGGAGTGCTGGTTTGCGGCGGCATTCGTCATTGGTCCACGCGAATGCGCGGCTCGATGACAGGCTCCGCAAAGCGATCCGGAACTGCTTCCGCGGAGAAGGTCTGGACTCCTACCCGGTGCAGCTCGCGCAGCGAGCGTAGACGGGTCGTGGCTTTGCCCCTCGCAATGACGGCGATAGACGTGGTCCCGCGCTCTCGCGGCGCGCTTGCGTCCGAGTTTTGCAAGAACCATGTCCCTCAAACGGAAGAGGGCGCAGGGAATGCCGGGTGTTTGGCTGCACCCGCAGCCCTGTGTGCGAAGTGAGAAAGCACACAAGCTTAATTCACTACAGGCGAAGCCGAAACATCGACATTCCCTGCGCGATGGTTTTAACGCTTATCTGCGCGCTCTCCCCGGTGTCCATGACCTCAGAGTCACCGTCGCGCGCGGATTTCGGCGCGTCGGCCCGATAGGGCCGTCGTCGCCACACCCGCTCACTTGGCACCAGCCCAGGGGTGCCAGGACCACACGCCTTCGCAGTCCGCGGCAGCCGCGCTCGTCGCACGCAGCGCCACGTCCATCGCATCCCGTTTCCTGCACTCGTGACGATCGCGAAGCGCCCCTCTCGCGGAAGCGGGATGCGATTATGATAAGCAGAAATTCTGAAAAACGAAAGTGAATTGCGATCACGACTGCGTGAGGGGCGGGAGCGATTGAATCGTCTCCAGAATTTGGCCTCTGCGCGCGAGGATTTTTGTTCCTTTGGGCGCGAGTTACGGCGCTGACCGGCTTTCGGCGGCTCATCCAACCGCAGGCGAGAACGAAAGCAAGATGAACATCACCTCGCAGGTGAGATGTGCGAACCTGTCCCTGCCCATTTTGGGCAGGGCTGAGTGGTGCTCAACATGAGATTGGGGGCATAATAAGATCAAACACGAATCCGGCATGAGATTACCTGCAAGCATGCGAAAATCCACAGATCACGTTCGTACCCTGTCGCGGCATACGCTTGCCTACATGCTGTGTTCGATCAGCGAGATGTGCCGCCACTACAGGGATTTCGATCCGCTCGATCTGCTCATTATCCATGCGATCCTGAACGCGAATGTCATCAGCGTCATGAGGGACCTGAAGCTTGACAAGGAATTCGCAAGCATCCACGCGGTCGAACCGGACGAGATCAAGCAGGGCGTGTCGCGGGCGGCGTTGTCGCGATTTCTCAGTATGCCGATCGAAACGATCAGACGCCGGGTCGCCCGGCTGAAAAAAGCGGGAATCCTTTCGGAAGGCAAGGGCGGCTTGATTGTTTCCCAGGCAAACCAATTTAGATTTGGAAACAATCACACGCTTCAAACCATCAATGTCGTGCTGGTCAAGAAGCTGCTTCGCGATCTGAAGCGCGCCGGAATCAGGGGGCCCGATGACCTCTAGTGACGATCAACTCGCCTGGGAGGATCTTCGCCTCCCGACTTACGACATCGTCCTGAAAAAACGCGGTCGCTCCGGTTGGACCTGGCGGATCTTCGCCGATTCCGGACGACTCGTCATGCGGGGGCGGGAAGCCAGCCGGCCGGCCGCCAGATATCAAAGCACGAGGGCGCTATTCTTTCTGCTGTCCACGCTTCGACCGGCGGCGGCGATAAGCTGCGTGGGTGGCCGCGCCGCGCCACCGCAGGGGGCGACGATCAGGGGGCGTCGGCGAAGGGGATGATCTTGAGCGGCGTGGCATAAGGCTCGATACGCACCGCGCCGTTCGAGATCAGGCCGATCTTCTGCAGCGGTGCCTGTTCGAGATCGCCGGATCCGCTCTTGCGGGGCGCATATTGCCAGACGCCGATCGATCCCTTGCTGACCAGCAATTTGGCGATGCCGCCGGCGTCCTTGCTGTCGAGCTGCGCGAGCTCGCCACCCTTTAATCCGATGACGACCTCGTCCCTGGCCGTCACGACCTTGAACAGCGAGACGGCGTCCTGGGCAATCGCGCCTGGCATCGAGTTGTCCGACATTCCCCGGTTCCTTTCCTGGTTGGGCACGGGGCAAAATCGAACGAAACCACCCCGCGACCCGTCTTGGTCGCGGGGTCCACGGAATGCGTTCAAACGGATTAGCAGTTGGGCAATGAACTTGGGAAAAAACCTGCGCGTCGATCGCGCTCGTCTGAGGAAGCGCCTTCAGCCGGATCGGGGATGGCGTTCACTTCGCCAAGGCGATGCTTACACGTTCGAGCCGTGAATCGCATCGATCACGGCGTCCGTGACCTCTTTGGTGGTGGCTTTGCCGCCAACGTCGGGCGTCAGGATGCCGGCCGCGCACACCTTTTCCACCGCCGCCATCAGCCGGGTCGCCGCGTCCTTTTCGCCGAGGTGCTCGAGCATCTGCGCCCCCGTCCAGAAGGTTGCGACGGGATTGGCGATGCCCTTGCCGGTGATGTCGAATGCCGAACCGTGGATCGGCTCGAACATCGAGGGGAAACGCCGTTCCGGGTCGATATTGCCGGTCGGTGCGACGCCGAGGCTGCCGGCCAGCGCGCCCGCGAGATCCGACAGAATGTCGGCGTGGAGGTTGGTCGCAACGATGGTGTCGAGGCTCCTGGGATGCAGCGTCATGCGCACCGTCATGGCGTCGACCAGCATCTTGTCCCAGGCGACATCGGGAAATTCGCGGGCGACTTCGGCGGCGATCTCGTCCCACATCACCATGCCGTGACGCTGCGCGTTGGATTTGGTGACGACGGTCAAGAACTTGCGCGGCCGCGACTGCGCGAGCTTGAAAGCATACCGCATGATGCGCGTCACGCCGACCCGGGTGAAGATCGCGACTTCCGTGCCGACTTCTTCCGGCAGGCCCCTGTGCGCGCGGCCGCCGCAGCCGGCATATTCTCCTTCGGAGTTTTCGCGCACGATCACCCAGTCGAGATCGCCGACCCCGACATTGCGCAAGGGCGACGCAACGCCCGGCAGAATCTTGGTCGGGCGGACGTTGGCGTATTGGTCAAAGCCCTGGCAGATCGGCAGACGAAGGCCCCACAGCGTGATGTGATCGGGGACATCGGGCGCGCCGACCGCGCCGAAA
>Ga0335080_10000495_pt1 | contig 36038 bp, 36 predicted proteins | sample Lox_Sample_34_FD_206720 | JGI IMG/M metagenome (GOLD analysis project Ga0335080, IMG submission 206720) | Soil microbial communities from Loxahatchee National Wildlife Refuge, Florida, United States - Lox_Sample_3.4 | ecosystem: Environmental > Terrestrial > Soil > Wetlands | place: USA... | reverse complement strand
TTTGTTGAATTTGCGGCATCCAAGGACCGCCCGGAAGTGATCAGGGCTACAGGAAATTGCGTATGACGATTGTCTCGACTCGGAACGTGCTTTCTGGATTTTCTTTGAATCGGCCGCCGGAGGGATCCGAGCCGGAGCGCGAATTACCCGTGGGCTTTCTGGAATTCCTCGCGCCCCTGCACCGCCGGTTTACCTGCTGGCAGCAGGCGCTTATTCACGAACGCAAGCAAGTGCTCGCCGAAGCGCTGCAGGGCGACAAGCCCACGCATTGCTACCCTAGGGAAGCGGTTCGCAATGGCTGGCACATTGATCTGCCGGCTTGGTGCCAGGACCAGCGCAACCAGATGACGGGGCCGGCGGATGAGGCCGAACTCGTAGTGAAGATGCTGAACTCCGGCGCGCCAGGAGTGATGCTGGATCTGGAAGATTCGACGGTCAACGAGTGGGAACACCAACGGCTGGGGACGGAGAACATTCTAGCGGCGCTGCGCGGAACGTTGACCTATTTCGACAAGAAGCGCGACAAAGTAGTGGGAATTCAGCCGAGCTCGACCGTGATCTGGATCCGGCCGCGCGGGCTACACATCAGCCAGGGCGGACTCTGCGACGGGCCGATGTCGGCATCGTTATTTGATGTCGCCCGGGTGGCTTACTGCATCGATCCGGCAGAACTGAAGCATCCGCTGGCGTTCTATATTCCGAAATCCGAGTCGGCGGAAGAGGCGCTTTGGTGGCGGGATCTGTTCGAGGCCATTGCCGAAGCGCGCGGCTGGCCGCGGAATTACATCAAGTGCATGGCGCTGGTGGAGTCGCATCCGCTGGCGTTTCAGATGGAAGAATTTCTCTACAACCTGCGCGATCACATTCTTGGGTTGAACCTGGGCCGTTGGGACTATATGGCCAGCCTGATTCACTTCAATCTGAGCGATCCCGAGTGGGTTCTGCCCGATCGCAACACGATTCCGTACAACGTGCCGTTTTTCCAGAATCTGCGGGAACTGATGCCGGAAATCTGCCACAAGCGCGGCGCGCTGGCGATTGGCGGCATGACCGCGCTCTATCCCAGCCGGGAGGATGCCGAACTCAACGCGCGGGCGCTGGAGGTTTTAGCGAAAGATAAGAAGAACGAAGCGGATTGCCTGATGGATGGGGCGTGGACCGGGCATCCGGATCAGAACCAGATCGCTCTCGAACAATTTCCCAAGCCGAACCAGTTGCAGTCGCGGCGGCCGCATGCGGAGCGGTATCCGGATTTGCGGCCGGTGCCGGAAGGCGTAGGCCAGCGGACATTGGCGGGAACACGGGCGGCGGTGCGGACGGTGATCCGCTATCGCAATGGCGTGCTCAACGGCAAGGGCGCGAGCCTGCTGGATGGATACATGGAGGATCTCGCCACCGATCGCATTTACCGGCTGATGATTGCGCAGCGCATGCGGCACAACGGGCATGTCCCGGTGGTTGGGGAGTCGGGCGAACTCGTCGTCCACACTCCCGAACTCATTACCCGCCTGTTTGATGAGGAATTAGAGAAGCTGGTGGCCAATCCGGGCAAGGACTTGGGGACGCCGGAGACGTTTCGCGAGGCTCGGCGGATCAGTGAAGCAATGGTTGTGAACGGAGAGTTTGATCCGATTTAGCAGGTGCGGGCAAGTTGACCGCACGCCAGCCGCCGGGACGGCGGCGCTACGAGATTCAGTGGTACGAGGAACAACTATGGCAAGCAATGGGAATAGATCAGGTCTGGAGAAAGACTGGAAGTCGAACCCGCGCTGGGCAGGCATTACGCGGCCTTACAGTGCGCAGGATGTCGAGCGGCTGCGCGGATCAGTTCACGTCGAGCATACCCTGGCGCGTCTGGGCGCGGAGCGGCTATGGGAGCTCTTACAAACCGAATCGTATGTCAACGCGCTCGGCGCGATGACCGGCAACCAGGCGATTCAGCAGGTGAAGGCGGGGCTGCAGGCGATCTACGTCAGCGGCTGGCAGGTGGCGGCCGACGCCAATGATGCCGGGCAGATGTATCCCGACCAGAGCCTCTATCCCGCCGACAGCGTGCCCAATCTTGTGCGGCGGATCAACCAGGCGCTTACCCGCGCGGATCAGATTCATCACGCCGAAGGCAAGAATGGTATGTGGTGGTTCGCTCCGATGATTGCCGACGCGGAAGCCGGCTTCGGCGGCAACCTCAATGCCTTCGAGCTCATGAAGGCGATGATTGAGGCAGGCGCAGCCTGCGTGCATTTTGAAGATCAGCTCTCCTCCGCCAAGAAATGTGGACATCTCGGTGGCAAGGTTCTGGTGCCGACCGTGGAGGCGATCCAGAAACTGGTCGCGGCCCGCCTGGCTGCCGATGTGCTTGGCGTGCCCACGCTCATCATGGCGCGAACTGACGCGGACAGCGCCCACCTGCTCACCAGCGACATCGATCCTCGCGACCGGGAATTCCTCACTGGAGAAAGAACCCCCGAAGGATTCTTCGGCATCCGCGGTGGGTTGCAATCAGCCATCGCTCGCGCCATCGCGTACGCCCCGTATGCTGATCTGATCTGGTGCGAGACCTCGCATCCCGACCTTGAAGAAGCCCGCCAGTTCGCTGAGGCAGTGCATGCCGCACATCCGGGAAAGATGCTCGCCTATAACTGCTCGCCGTCGTTCAACTGGAAGAAGCATCTGAACGATGCCACCATCGCCCGCTTCCAGCGCGAACTGGGCGCCATGGGATACAAATTCCAGTTCATAACGCTGGCAGGATTCCACGCGCTCAATCTCAGCATGTTCGAATTGGCGCGCGGCTACAAACTCGCAGGCATGACCGCATACGCTCGCCTGCAGGAAAAAGAATTCAGCCGGGAAGCGCAACACGGTTACGAAGCGGTGAAGCACCAGCGCTTCGTCGGCACCGGCTACTTCGATCAACTGACCCAGGTCATTGCCGGCGGCACGTCTTCTATTACCGCGCTGGCGGGGTCTACCGAAGCCGAGCAGTTTGCAGGCATGAAGGCTCTGGTCCACCCGGCCAGCGGCCCGGACGCCGCTTGCCAGCCAATTCTGGGCGATTGTCCGCATCCGGCCCTGGTGCAGGACATTGCGCCTGCACATGAGGAGATGCTGCCTCCCTCAGGAGACTAAGCGGCCCAACGTTTCGCACTCTGCAGCCACCTTCCTCGGCTCCGTTCAGACCGAGAAGGTGGCTTTTCTTCACCAAACCCGGTTATCTGCGGTCCGCAACAGGTTCGCGATCTTCGATGAGTAAGAGCCTGAATATCATGCATGCCACTCGGCCAGCGTTCCCTGGCAGCGTGGTTATTGGGCGGAACCACTTCGGTTATCGCGAACAAGGCTTCCCACGCGGATTTTCACAGTTGACAATCCTTGCACACGGGCGCTAAATAGGGCCGCCGGGTCTTAAAACTCATTGCGTGCTCACCTCCCCCGGCGCGTGGTGAGGCAAGATCAGACCCGCCAGGAGAGAAGATGAACAAAGCCGATCTCATTGACCGGATTGCCGCAGGCTGCCACATCACCAAGACCCAGGCCGCCGCTGCAATCGACACCACAGTGAACAGCGTCACAGCTTCTCTGAGGAAAGGAGATCGGGTAGCTCTGATCGGTTTCGGCACATTCTCTGTGTCCCAGAGAAAGGCCCGTAACGGGCGCAACCCGCAGACGGGCGCCACCATCAAGATTGCTGCCCGAAAAGTCGCGAAGTTTACCCCAGGGGCTGAACTCAAGAAGGCAGTGAATCGCAGCAAGTAACTCGGGCTCAGGTGGAATTGAGACGGCAGGCGGTCGGGCCTGCCGTTCGTTGTTTGTGAGCGGCTTCATCGAGATTTAGGAACTGCCCTTCAGCAGTTTCCTTTCTGCGGGATATCCGAGTCTCGCGAGCGTCGCCTGAAGGCTGGCGCCGATTTGCTGAATCCTACGTAAATCCTGTAGAATCTAACGACTCGAAAGTAGGTATTGGAGACCATGAAGGCTAGCATTCATCCCGCGTACAACGAGATCCGCGTGCTCTGTGCGTGCGGCAACAGCTTCACCACTCGCTCGACCCACCGGGGCGACATCCACGTAGAAATCTGCTCGAACTGCCATCCGTTTTTTACCGGCAAGCAGAAGTTGATGGATACGGCAGGCCGCGTGGAGCGCTTCCGCCGCAAGTACGCCAAGGTGGAGACGGCAAAGAAGTAGCTGTAGAGACGCGGCTTGCCGCGTCTGGCGTGCGATATCTGAGAGCCTCCCTCGCCGGAGGCTTTCCTTTTTGGCGCCACTCGAGAGGATTTACGTGAAAGCCTCGATTGCGTTGTGGATTGTGTGGTACGTCTACTGGATCGTCTCGGCGCGTCACCGGGTTCGGGACACGAGTGAGGCTCCGGTCAAACGCGAATCGCTGACGGGACGGTTAGGCTACACGACCCTGATCGCAGCCGGCTTCGCGATGCTGTTCTGGCGGCGGCCGCCTTTTTCACTTGGTCACCTCTGGCCGTCCAGCCTAGCGGCCACAACCGCGGGGCTGGTGGTGCAGGCCGCAGGACTGGCATTCGCGATCTGGGCCCGCCACACGCTGGGAAGCAATTGGGCCGGCAGGATCACCATTGGCGGCAATCAGCAGTTGGTGATTCGCGGCCCATATCGAATTGTCCGGCACCCAATTTACAGCGGTCTGCTGCTGGGCGTGCTAGGCACGGCGATCATCGAAGGCCAGGTGCGGGGTCTTCTGGGATGGCTGCTGGTGGTGGTTGGGGTGGCAATCAAGCTTCGCCGGGAAGAAGCGGCCCTGCGGGAGCATTTCGGCGGGGCGTATCAGGAGTATGCGGCGCGGGTGCCGGGGCTGGTGCCTATGGTTCGCGGATAACCCTATACGTGTCACCCAGAGCGACGCCCGGTGCAGGCGGGCGTATTCGTTGCGGAACTGGCGATCTCTCGGAGATCGGGATGCTTCGACTCCGCCAGGGATCGCTTCAGTCCCGCCGGCGCCGCTCAGCATGACATTCCGAAGAAAATCTCGCCTCCGCCAACGAAGCGAGTCAGCGAATCGGCAGTAAACTAGCCTCTGTGCGCAAGCATTGGACCAATCCGGAGCCGCCGGTTCGGACGGGCGAGGCGCCCGTTCCTGCGCTGAAGCGAGTCCCTGCGTCGGTGGAGATTGGCGCAGTTAAGATCGCTCCGGCCACCGTGCTCGCTCCCATGGCTGGAGTCACCGACACGGTATTCCGCCGTTTCATACGGAACCTCGGGGGATGCGGCCTGATCATGACCGAGTTCACGTCAGCCGACGGCATCCTGCGCGGCAAGGACAAGAAGGCGCAGCGCTATCTGCACTTCTATGACGACGAGCATCCCATCTCAGCGCAGCTCTTTGGCAGCGATCCCAAGGTGATGGCCGAGGCCGCCCGCGTCGTTGAGGGTTTGGGCTTTGATCTGGTGGATTTGAATCTGGGCTGTCCCGCGAAGAAAGTCGTCAAGTGCAATGGCGGTTCGGGACTGCTGCGCGATCTGCCGGCCATCGGGCGCATTTTTGAAGCGGTGCGCGCGGCGGTAAAGATTCCCTTCACGGTGAAGTTTCGCGCGGGGTGGAATGACCAGGAGATTGTCTGCATCGAGCTGGCCAGGATGGCGGAGGAGTGCGGCCTGTGTGCCGTCGCGTTGCACGCGCGCACCCGCGAGCAGGGCTACAGCGGGAACGCGCGCTGGGACTGGATCGGCGCGGTGAAAGATGCGGTCAAGATTCCGGTAATCGGCAACGGGGACATCCGCACTCCGGAAGACGCCTGCGCCATGGTGGCGCAGACGGGATGCGACGCGGTGATGATCGGCCGCACGGCGCCGTCGAATCCGTGGATCTTCCGGCAGATCGCGCAATACTGCGGCATCGATGGAGGCAGCGGCCTCCTCGCCCGTCCAGCCGATCAGAGTTTGGCGAGCAGGCGTTACGACGAACCCACCGAGCTCGACCGCTACCAGATGATCCGCACCTATTTCCAGATGCTGATCGAGGAAGGGCTGCGCGATGCCGAAGGCAAGATGAAGCAGTTTGCCTCGTGGTTTACGCACGGGGTCCCCGGTGGCGCGGCATTGCGGAAGGCGATCTACGAGTCGAAGTCGGAGCACGAGATCCTCAGCCGAGTGGAGGAATTCTTTGAGGCGCGTTTGCAAGTGCCAGTGCTCAGTGGCTCGATCAGAACTTGAAAATCGTGAACTTGCCCTTCGGGTCGCGCACCCGGGCTGACCGCAGCCACGGTTTGTAAATCTCCAGGACGGCGACGAGAAAGCCTAACAGGCAGACCGGCAAAACGACGTCGGGAAGGAAGAGGTTGTGGATAAACTGCGAAGCGGTTTTTTGCGGATGAGCTCCCGTCACGGCAGCTTCGCCACCATTTTCCCAACTTCGTCCCTTTCCACGTAGGCCCACGGGATGTTGGGGTCGTGAGTGAACATGGTCAGCCATTTTTCGGGAATAGACTGCGCGTAGTAGCGCTTGCGGCTCTCGATGGTTTGCAGCGGGAACAGGTCGAACGCCATCACCCAGGTCAGATCCATGTGCGCGGTAGTTGGGATCAGGTCGGAGATGTAGCAGGCAGTCTTGCCGCCGCTCTTCAGGATCACCGCCTGCATGTTCTGAGTGTGGCCGGGGAAAATCTTCACGAAAATGCCGGGCAGGATCTCGTCATCGCCGTACAGCAAATGCATCTGGCCACTCTGGATCAGGGGATCGTAGTTGTTGCTGATGTAGCTGATGGCATCGCGCTCATGCTGACGCCGTCCATGCTGCCACTCGCCCTGCTGAACGAAATACTGCGCCTTGGGAAATGTAGGGACGATCTGATCGCCTTTCCAGATCGTGTTCCAGCCGCAATGGTCGAAGTGCAGGTGGGTGTTGATGACGACATCGACGTCTTCAGGAGCGACGCCTGCCGCGTGCAGGTTATCCAGCAACTTTGCCGGCTGGCCGTAGAACCTGATCATTCTGTCGGGAAGTTTGTTGCCGATGCCGGTTTCGATCAGGATGGTGTGGCGGCCGGTGCGGACGATGACGGAATTCAGTCCCGTCGGTACGTGATTATTGTCGTCGGCCTTTACCTTCTTCTCCCACATGGGCTTGGGAACGACGCCGAAGAAAGCTCCGCCGTCGAGCTGGTAGATGCCGTCGGAGACAGCTGTCAGTTCGAAATCACCAAGAGTCAGGCGTTGCATGGTTCGTCACTCAAGATCATGGGTTGAATGGGTCTCTCTTTCGCTGCCGTGACATAAACCGCGACGATTCTGGACGATGAGACTCCCCATCCTTACACGAGCTACCGTAATTCCTTCTGAAAATAATCTTCCATCATGTGAAACAAATGCATGCGGGCAGCCGCTCCCGAAATGCCATGGGTCTTGCCGGGATAAGCCATGAACTGAAATTGCTTGCCCGCTTTGATGAGGGCATCGATCATCTGGATGCTGTTCTGGAAATGCACGTTGTCGTCGCTGGTGCCGTGAACCAGCAGCAGATCGCCATGCAGCTTGTCGGCAGCCGCGGGCATCGAGTCCGCATAGCCTTTGGCATTGTCTTTCGGCAACCCCATGTTGCGTTCCGTATAAATCGAGTCGTAATCGTGCCAGTCGGTCACCGGCGCAACTGAGATTCCGGCCTTGAAGCGGTCGGAATGGGTTAAGGAATACAGGGTCATCGAACCACCGTTACTCCAGCCCCAAATGGCGGTGCGGCCGGGATCCAGCCGCGGATATTGTGCCAGCAACTGATCGAGTGCCGTGAGCTGATCTTTAAGTTCGATGCCGCCGAACTGGCGACGGATTGCGGTTTGAAACTTGCGATCGCGGTTCGGTGTTCCACGGTTGTCGACCGTGAAGATGGCAAAGCCCTCCTGCGCCAGCCGCTGATGAAAGAGTCCCGTAGTTCCGATCCAGCGGTTGCGGACCAGTTGCTCGGCGGGTCCGCCGTAGACGTAGACAATCAGGGGAATCTTGCCCGCGCCTCCGGTGGGCAGCTGTAGCCTGCCGTAGAGTTTGGTTCCATCGTCGGCCTGGAATTCCAACGGCTTGGGCGCGAGCAGCCCGTAATCGGCGACACTATGCGACTCCCACAGGGTCTGGCATGTGCCGCCCACACTGCAGAGGGATATCCGAGGCGGGGTCAGCGTGGCCGAGTAGTCGTCGACATAGTGTTTAGCATCGCCGGAAAACTTGGCGGCATGGCCACCGTCCTCCTGCGAGACCCGCTGCATCCCGGAACCGTCCAGCTTAACGGAATACAGCTGAGCGTCCCGTGCATCGTCTTTGTTGGAGATGAAATACACGGCACGATCGTCGATGGCACTGACTCCGAGAACCTGAAAGTCTCCCTGAGTGAGCTGCTGCTCAAGTTTCGCTTCTCCGGCGAGCGGATCATTACCGTTAAAGCTGTAGCGATAGAGATGGGTGTTCCCGTCGCGCCAACTCGACCACACAAATCCATCGCCGGATTTGAGAATGTGAAAATCATCGTTCACATTGACCCAGCTGTCGGGGCTGCTCTCGGAGAGAACTTTCTTCGAGCGGCCGGAGTGGGAGTCGATAAAGTAGAGATCGATCTGGTTCTGCGCGCGGTTCAGGACCTGGGCCCAAAGCAGGCCACTGCGAATCCAGCCGAAGCGGGGAATGTAGATGTCAGAATTGTCGCCCAGGGCGATCCACTTCGGCTTGCCTCCGGTGCTGCTGACGACGCCCAGCCGAACGATGGGATTGGCATCTCCCGCCTTGGGATATTTCTCAAGATCCGCCTTGGGATGGGTCGGTATCCAATCGACGATCGGATAGGTCGGCACCGGCGTTTCGTCCATCTGCAGGAAGACGATATCTTTGCCGTCCGGCGACCAGAAATAGTTGCTGCGAACGTTCAATTCTTCGGCATACACCCAGTCCACCTCGCCGTTGAGCAGGTTCTCGTCCCTGTCGCTGGTGAGCTGCTTTTCGCCGTCGCCAGAAATAGGCGAGACATAAAGGTTGTGCTTGCGGACGAAGGCGATACGGCCCCCATCCGGAGAGAACTTTGGATCCTCGCTGGGATCGGGGGCGGAGGTCGTCTGCACAGCTACCCCGTGGTCGAGGTTATAAAGCCAGAGCTGACCCTGGGAATCGAAGAGCAGCTTCTTCGAGTCTGGGGACCACACGTAGGCGGCGACGTGGTAGCGGGTGATGCGCTCCTTCTCGCGTTCGTCCTTGATCTGATTGAGCGGCGGCGACAGAGTGCCGAGTTTAGCCTCGCTGACCAATACTTTCTTCTCGCCGCTGACGGCGTCCATGTACCAGAGCTCGCCGTGGTCTCCAGAGTCGTCCCGCTGGATGTAGGAGACCCACTTGTTGTCCGGGCTCCACTGGATATTCTCCGGCGCTCGCCCGGTGATGCCTCCCTCAGCAAAGATAGCCTCGATGGTCAGCTTATTGTTTGCGCCGGTTTGCGCGGCGACCATGGCAGCGGTAAGAGACAAGAAGAGGGCCAGGCGAAGCATCAGTTTCACAGCAGCTCCAGATGAAGACGCGAAAGCGTTTTTTCAGCGTACCTCGTGGCCTTTCTTCGCGACCTCGGCGATTCAAACTCTTCTCAAAATCCTGAACGCAGATTTTGCTGAGGTCTGGCGAAGGCCGCGGAGAGAAGAAATACCATAAAGCTGGAAAGTGTACACCACGGGCTTCCCCGAGCCTTAGTTTGCCGCGATTCGCTGAAGGGTTGCGAGGCCGGGCAACGTTGCCAGACCGGTATGCGCCGACTCGCGACGGGCGATGTCCAGCAGCGCGCTCCGCGCCTCCACGGGAATCTCGGGGCGCTGGTAGGATCGGACAAGTTCTTCGACCCTCTGGCGGGCGCGGGCGAGGATGTCCGGCTGTTTTTCTTCTCCAGGCGGGGTGCCCCCGCGGTCGATGACGGTGGAGGGGAAATGCTGTTCCTGGCGGAACAGGGCGCGCGTCGTTTTCAATCTAAGAAATTCGCCCCGCAGCCCGGCTTCGGCGAACATATCGAGCGCCAGGGTTTCGGTGCGAGCTTCAATCCCTCGCAGCAGGCGTTGCGCGTAGCCGATGGCTTCCGCGTCCATTACCAGTTTCTCGACGCTGTGGCAGGCCAACAGATCCAGCATGCCGGCGCCGGAAATCATGTTGATTCCCATCAGTGCCCCGAGAACTGCGGAGATGCCACTCTCCATGCCCGCCTGCACGTCGAGCAGCTTGCTATCCGTCGCCGAGAGATAAGCGTGGGTTGGCAGACCCAGGAATTTCCCCACTTGGGCGCAGGCCACATCCAGCATGACGGTCTCGATGGCGCCGACCGGGGCGGTCCCGGCGCTCATGTCGAAGATGGCCGGAGCTCCTCCCCAGACGATAGGCGCGCCGGGACGGGCCAGTTGGTGGATCGTGATGCCGCTCAGGCATTCCGCCGCATGCTGGACGACTGACCCTGCCAGGGTCACGGGAGCGGTAGCACCAGCCAGGGGCATGGAAACCATCTCGGCGGGAACCTCGGCCCGTGCCAGGGTGACCAGGTTGTGGGCGGCGAAGTCGGACCAGTTGAGCGGCGGGGACGGACAGACGTCAAATACGGCGCGCGGCGTCTTGCGAAGACTGTCCACTCCGCCGCTGTCTGCTGCCAGCAGCGCCAGCATGGTTCCCAGGGTGGTCGCACTGAAGGCGCCGGTCACCACAGGCTTGTCAGAGAACAGCAGCACCAGCAGCAGCCGGTACCAATCGCCGATCTGTGCCGGGACATCATTGCAGACCATGGCGGTGGACTGAGCCGCATACTGAGGCAGTATTTCCACGACTTGCACCAGTTTGATCAGATCCGCAGACTCCGCCGGGCGCGCCTGCCATGTCTCCGGATCGAGCACATTCAGACAAGACGAGCCGGGATCGAAATGAACGTGATCGCCACCGTAGTGGATGACAGGCCGGCCACGGCGGTCGTACAGAAAGAACTCATGAGGCGTCGACTGCAGTGCGCGTTGCACCAGTGCCTGAGGTATATGTGCGGTGTCATGCTCGACGCGCGCGCCCGCTGCGGCCAGCAGATCTCGAGCCTCCGCTGTGCCGACTTTGACTCCGGGAAGCATCAGGAGATCGAGGGCTTCCTGCAGAATGCGCTCGACGAGTTCGCGGTTCAGGAGTTCGAATTTGGGCCTCAACCGTCACCCCGAGAACTATTTTCTGGCTGCGCTGCCTTCCATCAGGTTTTTGGCGAGCGCAACTGCGCTCATGGCGTCCTTGCCGTAGCCGTCGGCGCCGATCTGTTCCGCCCAGTGACGGGTAACAGGAGCACCGCCGACAATGATCTTGACACGGGGGCGCAAGCCTTCGCGAGTAAGAACGTCAACCACTGTCTTCTGGCTGACCATGGTGGTGGTCAGCAGCGCCGAAACCCCGACGATGTCGGCTTCAAGCTCGCGCGCCTTGGCGGCGAACTGTTCGCTGGCTACGTTTACGCCCAGATCGTAGACCCGGAAACCGTGCGCCGTAAGCAGCGTCCCGACCAGCGTTTTGCCGATTTCGTGGATGTCTCCCTTGGTCGTGCCCAGCAGCACCGTGCCCAGAGTGGGACGCTCGCTACCCTGGCGCTTCAGTTCCGGTTCGAGCACGGACATGGCGGCCTTCATGGCCTCGGCCGAAGCCAGCATGTCGGGCAGAAACATCTTGCGTTGGGCAAACTGCTCCCCTACTTCATGCATGCCGGGAACGAATCCGAGATCGATGGCTTCGAGCGCATCGGCGCCAGCTTGCAGAACCGTCTCTGCCAAAGCGGCAGCCAGACTTGGAGCTCCGTCAACAATGCTTTGGCGCATAGCGGCGAAATGGTCCTGTGACATGGGTTTACCTTTGAGGATTTCAGCGGCAGTGGCAGGCTGCTGTCAGTGACTCAGGTCACAGGGCGGAAGCGGGGAGGCGTGCCAGGCAGGCGGGTGCCGCACGCGTGCTAGAATCAAACCAGCGGCAGTCCCACCATGCTTCCAGAAATAGAAAATCTGCTGCACCTGCAAGAGGCCGACCGCGAGATCCAGCGCCTCCAAGAGGAAGTCGCAGCCTTGCCCAAACGGGTGGCAGCCATCGAGGAGAAGCTGGCCGTCACCAAGGCCCACCTTGAGAAGAGCAAGACGGCCGTAAAAACCGACGAGGCCGCCCGCCGCAAGTACGAGACCGCCATCCAGGACCTGCAACAGAAGATCTCCAAATACCGCGACCAGTCGCTGGATGTAAAGACCAATGAGCAGTACAAGGCGCTCTTGCACGAGATCCAGTTTGCTGAGCAGGAGATTCGCATCAACGAGGACAAAATCCTTGAATTGATGGTCAACGCCGAGGCGCGCGAGAAAGACGTCAAGGCGGCCGAAGCTGAGCTGAAAGCCGAGACCGCGGAGATCGAAAAAGAAAAAAACCTTGCCCGGGAACGCACTGCGGAAGATGAGAAGCAGTTGGCCGAGTGGAACGCCAAGCGCGAGACCATGCGTGCGGGCGTGAATCCCGATTTGCTCCGGCAATACGAGCGGGTTCTGAAATTTCGCGGCAGCGGGATCGCTGAAGTCCGCGACCACAAATGCATGGGCTGCCAGGTCATGCTTCGCCCCCAGACTTATAACGAAGTGCGCAGCGGGCAGCAGGTCATGGTGTGCGACTCCTGTCAAAGGGTGTTGTATTTCAATCCCGCGAATAACGAACCGATTGAAGAAAAGTCGGCAGTCGTAGCCCGGCGCCGTCGAGCGCGTCCCAAGTCAGACGCTGCCCAGGCCTGGTATCACCGCTCCCACTTCGCCGATCACGGCGAAGTCTTCCTGTGCTTCCTCAATGGCAGCGACAACGCCTCGAGCCGCCGGGTCTATGAGGCTGGCGTGGGCCGCAAGATCGGCGACATCCTGATCCGCGAAGGCAAGTACTCCCTGGCATTTCCTGAAGACATCGGCCACGCCATTCGCCTGAACGGGGTCTGGGAGGAGTCCGAAATCGACGAATGGGGCGATGAACTTCCCATGATCGTGCTCGACGCCCTGCAGCGCGACCTTGAAGCTGCGCGCGCCGACGGCATTGTTGAACCTCATACTTCCGCCGAGTCCGAAGTTCCTTCCGAACAGAGCGCAGCTAACTAGTCGACACGATGGGGATGGCGTCCCGCCTGTCCGAATCAAGTCGCCTATCAGTTAACATGCCCTCATGTCCAAGAAAGCAGGGTTGCCGGTAAGCGGGCAGCCGACGGTCAAGATTTCCCGGCGCGGCGCCGAACGCCTGAGGGACGGCCACGTCTGGGTGTATCGCTCGGATGTGGCCTCGGCGGAAGCGGTCGCTCCCGGCGGTCTCGTGCAAGTGAAGGATGATCGCGGCAAGTTCCTGGGGAGCGCGCTCTACAGCAGCAGCTCCCAGATCGCCATACGTATGCTCTCTGCGGAGCCGGTGAGCGATCTGGCGGGACTACTGCGCGAGCGCGTCGGTGCTGCAATTGCATATCGCGAGCGGGTCGTCCGAGACACCGACGCGTATCGCGTCATCTTCAGCGAAGCTGATTTCCTGCCCGGGCTGATCGCCGACCGTTACAACGATGTCCTGTCTCTGCAAATACTTACTCAGGCGATGGACTCCGATCTCGCGCGCACTGCGGTGATTTCAGCATTACAGCGGGAGTGGAAGCTCTCAGCCATTGCCGAGAGAGTGGATCCCCGCGTCCGCGAGCTGGAGAACCTGGCTCCGCGAGAATCTTCGCTTCTCCAAGGGGAAAAGAGCGCCACCGTCGTCAGCATGAACGGTGTGCGCTTTCACTACGATGCGCTGCAGGGGCAAAAAACTGGATCCTTCCTCGATCACCGGGAAAACTACGCTGCCGCCGCCCAATATGCCCATGGCAAGGCCCTCGACGTCTTCTGCTATCAGGGAGGCTTCGCCCTGCATCTGGCGCCGCACTGCGACGCGGTCACTGGGGTGGACAGTTCCCGCCCGGCACTGGAAGTTGCCGAACAGAATGCCGCGCTCAATGGCCGGGAGATCGAATGGATCGAGGGCAACGCCTTTGATCTCCTCAAAGACTATGCGTCAGGCGGACGTCAGTACGACACCATCGTGATCGATCCCCCGGCCTTTGCCAAGACTAAGAAAAATGTGGAAACGGCGCTACGCGGCTACAAAGAACTGAATCTCAGAGCGCTGAAGATGTTGCGGCCGGGCGGCCTGCTGGTGACCTGCTCCTGCTCCTATCACGTGAGCGAGGGGGAGTTCGCCGGAGTGGTAGCTCAGGCCGGGCAGGATGCCCATCGCCAGCTTCGCATTTTGGAGCGGCGTGGCCAGGCCAAAGACCATCCGGTGCTGCTGTCCGTGCCCGAGACTAGCTACCTGAAGTGCCTCATTGTTTATGTAAGCTATTGAAATGTAATGTGATACTTGTATTGACAATAACACACTAATATTTTATGCTTCGTTTATGCTTATAAAACATCCAAGACTACTGCGAGCTAGTCTCTAACATCTTTTGAGGAGGATTTTGTAGCCATGACAGTATTAACGCGTTGGGAGCCTTTCCGTGAGTTCACAACCCTGCAGGACCGGATGAACCGGCTCTTCCGCGAGTCGTTCGGACCTGAGGGCCGCGAGGAATCTCTGACCACCACCAGCTTTGCCCCGCCGGTGGATGTCTATGAGGACGAGCACAACGTCACCCTGAAGATTGAAGTTCCGGGGATTGACGAGAAAGACATCGACGTCCGCATCGAAAACAACACCCTGACGGTGCACGGCGAACGGAAGTTCGAGAAGGAAGAGAAAGAAGAGAATTACCGTCGCGTGGAGCGGCAGTATGGCAGCTTCACCCGCACCTTCACCCTGCCGAACACGGTCGACTTGGAAAATATTTTGGCCGACTACGACAAGGGCGTGTTGAAGATCAAGCTGGCCAAGAAAGCCGAAGCCAAGCCCAAGCAGATCAAGGTCAACGTTGGCAAGCAGATCGAAAGCAAGGGCCCAAGCAAGGCCGCGTAAACCAGTAGCCGGTAATCAGTTGTCGGCAGTCCGTCTATCGGGGCCGGGGCTTTGCTCCGGCCTCGTCATTTGGTTCACAATGCTGGCAGGAAAACCGAGAATGAAGACCGTGACCGAAACCAACAATCATGTCCCGGATGAGTTCAGCCAGGCACGGGCGTTGCCAGAGAAGCTGATCGAAGGCAAGAAGGAGATGCGCAAGCGCCTCGCCGCGCTGAGTTTCACCGAGAAGATCAATATTCTGGAAAAGCTGCGCGACCGCGACCGCGCGATTTCGGCGGCAGGCCTGAGACGGTTTCGCACGTAAACCTACATTCGAAGATGCTAGGCATGGGAGTTTAGTCATGGCCATTCGTTGGGACAAATTCACAGTGAAAGCACAGGAAGCAGTGCAGCGGGCGAACGATCTCGCCTCGCAGCACGGCAATCCCGAGTTGGTACCGGCGCACCTGGTGGCCGCACTGATCGAAGACAAAGAAGGCATCGTGCCGCCGACCCTGGAAAAGATCGGCATCGGTCCGCAGGCGGTGTTGAGCGATCTGTATCGCCTCATGGAGGGCCTGCCCAAGGTTTCGGGGAGTGGCGCCACGCAGGCCGGCCTTTCCCAGGCAGCCAATCAGCTTCTGGAGCGCGCCTTCAAGGAAGCCGACAACTTCAAGGATGAGTACGTCTCGACCGAGCACCTGCTGCTGGCGGCCACCCAGCAGAAGAAAGACGCGGCGCAGGAGATCCTGGCTCGTCACGGCGCGACCTACGAAGCGATTCTCAAGGCGCTGACCGCGGTGCGCGGTTCGCAGCGCATCACCGACCAGAATCCGGAGGCCAAGTACCAGGCGCTGGAGCGCTATGCCCGCGATCTGACCGAGCAGGCCCGCCGCGGCAAGCTCGATCCAGTGATCGGGCGAGATGAGGAAATCCGCCGCGTGGTTCAGGTTCTTTCCCGGCGGACGAAGAACAATCCGGTTCTCATCGGAGAACCAGGCGTTGGCAAGACTGCCATCGTGGAAGGGCTGGCGCAGCGCATTATTTCCGGCGACGTGCCGGAGGTCCTCAAGAACAAGCGAGTCGTCGCTCTCGATCTGGGAGCCATGCTGGCGGGAGCCAAGTATCGCGGTGAATTTGAAGATCGCCTGAAGGCAGTCCTGAAAGAAATCGAAGACTCCTCGGGCCAGATCATTTTGTTCATCGACGAGCTGCATACGCTAGTGGGGGCGGGCGCGGCCGAGGGCGCAATTGATGCCTCCAACATGCTGAAGCCGGCATTGGCACGCGGCGAGCTTCGCGCGATCGGCGCCACCACCCTGAACGAATATCGCAAGTACATCGAGAAAGATGCCGCTCTCGAACGCCGTTTTCAGATCGTCTTTGTGGGCGAGCCCAATGTCGAAGACACCATTGCCATCCTGCGCGGCCTGAAGGAAAAGTATGAAGTCCATCATGGCGTGCGCATCAAGGACTCGGCCATCGTGGCCGCAGCCACGCTCTCGCACCGCTACATCTCTGACCGCTTCCTGCCGGACAAAGCCATCGACCTGATTGACGAAGCGGCGGCATCGCTGCGCATCCAGATCGATTCCCTGCCTACGGAGATCGACCAACTCGAACGCCGGGCGACGCAGCTGGAAATCGAGAAGCAGGCGCTAAAGAAGGAAGACGACCGCAACTCCCGCGAGCGCCTGGCGGTTCTGGAAAAAGAACTGGCCGAGATTCGCGAGAAGTCCAACGCTCTGAAGGCAAATTGGAAGAAAGAAAAGGACCTGATCGGCCATACCCGCCGCCTCAAAGAGAAGATCGAGCAGCTCAAGATTGACGAGCAAGCGGAAGAACGCAAAGGGAATTTGCAGCGGGTCGCCGAAATCCGCTACGGCCTGCTGCGGCAAGCCGAAGAAGAGCTCAAGAAGCTGACCGGGCAGATCGAGAAGCAGGGCCAGCAGCGAATGCTGAAGGAAGAAGTGGACGAGGAAGACGTCGCCCGCATCGTCTCCAAGTGGACGGGAATTCCGGTTTCCAAAATGCTGGAAGGCGAGGTCAAGAAGCTCATCCACATGGAAGACCGCCTGCGGCAGCGCGTGGTGGGTCAGGATGCGGCGCTGGAACGCGTTTCCAATGCGATCCGCCGCTCGCGGGCCGGGCTGAGCGATCCCAAGCGACCGATCGGATCGTTCATCTTCCTGGGACCAACTGGCGTGGGCAAGACCGAGCTGGCTCGTGCTCTGGCAGAATTTCTTTTCGACGACGAGCACGCCATGGTACGCATCGACATGTCCGAGTACATGGAGAAGCATGCCGTCTCGCGCCTGATTGGAGCGCCGCCCGGATACGTCGGTTACGAAGAGGGCGGACAGCTCACCGAACAGGTGCGCCGTCGGCCGTACGCTGTCGTGTTGTTCGACGAAATCGAGAAGGCGCATCCGGACGTGTTCAATGTGCTGCTGCAGATGATGGACGACGGACGCCTGACTGACGGCAAAGGCCGCACCGTGGACTTCCGCAATACCGTCATCATCATGACCTCGAATATCGGCTCATCGTTCCTGCAGGCGGAAGGCTTGCGTTCCGAGGCGGAATTCGCCGAGGCCACCAAGCAGGTGATGAACGCGTTGCACACGCACTTCAAGCCCGAGTTCCTGAACCGGGTGGACGATGTCATCGTCTTCAGCCCGCTGGGCAAGGAGCAGCTGGTGAAGATCGTCGAGCTGCGCCTGGAAGACCTGCGCCGCCAGTTGGCCGATCGCAAGATCTCGCTGGAGCTGACCGACGCCGCCCGTGAGCTGCTGTTTACCGAAGGCTACGATCCTAATTTCGGGGCGCGTCCGCTGAAGCGAGCCATTCAGAAGCTGGTGCAGGATCCGCTGGCGCTCAAGATTCTCGACGGCGAGGTGCTGCACGGCGATCACCTCGTGGTGGATGCCGACAAGAAGGCCGGCAAGATGACGTTCAGGGTGAGCAAACGGGTGGGCGAAAAAGAAACAGAACCAGTCAAGAAGCGCGGCTGATTCATCCAGGCTTACGTTGGGGCAGGTGTCTCTCATCTGCCCAGGTGAGCGAAAAGAGCCCGGATTCAGTAACGGGTCGAGGTGAGGCCGGAGAAAACCTCTGCCCTATGCGCTTCGCGCATTCTTCGAAAACTGTTCCGCCACCGGCGCCTGGTACAGGTACCAGACGATCACGACCCGCAAAATGATTCCCAGCCCTCCCCAGACCAGGCTGCTGACGTGCATCGTCAGAACGCTGCCGGAGACCGACGGAATCAGCATCACGATCCCAACGAAGCCAAGAATGATCGAAACCCGCCGGGCCCAGTTGTGCATTCGCCACAGATTAAAGCCGACTAGGGCTCCTGCCGCCGCCACCAGCAGAAACATGTAAGGTCCGGCCAACTCCAGGCCATGCAGCAGTGGCGCGCCCGCGGTCATCGAAACCAGCCCGGGCCTCGCCAGCATGATCAGGCCCAGGGAGCCCAAATATGCTGCTGAGAGGAATAAAACCATCGCGATGGCGGTGACTCCGGCAGGACGTCCCATGGAGGAATGGGGGATTATCTCAAAGCGGAAGGAAAGCAGGTTCTGGCGTTCTGATTGTGATTACACGTTATTCGTGTTACACTTATACCGTGTTATGAAAACCAAGTTACGAAATGTCACCCTGACACTCGAAGAAAGCGTCGCCCGATGGGCGCGGATCGAGGCTGCGCGCCAGGACATCAGCGTCTCGCGCCTGCTGGCTGGCCTTCTCAAAGAACGGATGCGCGAGAAGGACGGCTATGAAGCCGCCATGCGCCGCGCCTTATCCCGCAAGCCCTTTCTGAAAACCGACGGCCACTACGCTACCCGTGAAGAAGCTCATGACCGCGACCATCTTCGTTGACACCAATGTTCTGATCTATGCCGTCGACGACGCCAATCCGTCAAAACAGGCAGCCGCCCAGCGTTGGATGGAGCAATTGTGGCGCAGCCGGCGGGGCCGCCTCAGCTTTCAGGTGCTCCAGGAGTTCTACTCCAAGGTCACGCGCAAAGACCCCGGCGCACAGGCGGAGGCCCGCGCCGAGATACGTGGTCTGATGGCCTGGCAACCGATCAGTATGGATGCAGCCGCGCTGGACCGCGCCTGGAAGATTCAGGATCGGCACCGGCTTTCTTTCTGGGATTCGGCAATTGTGTCGGCGGCAAAAGCAGCCTCCTGTCGCTATCTGCTTACGGAAGATCTGCAGGCGGATCAGGATTTGGATGGGGTTATCGTAATCAACCCGTTCTTGCGGGATCCCTCTGAATTGATGGTCTGAGTTGCAGAGACGGGGTCCGGCCCCGTCTCCAAGTTCAGGGTTATGCCAGATCGAACAGCAAGATCTCGGCCTCTTCCGTTCCCTTGATGGTCAGCTTCTGCTCTTCGCTGACGGCCGCGCCATCGCCTTGATGGAGTGTCTTGCCGTTCACCTCCACCGCGCCCTTCGCGACCTGCAGCCACGCGTAACGGCTTTTCCCCAGTTCGTGCATGACTGTCTGTCCGGGCGATAGCAGCGAGACATACAGCTTCGCGTCCTGATGAATGCTCACCGAGCCATCTTTCCCGTCGGGCGAGGCAATCAAGCGCAGCTTGCCGCGCTTCTCGGCTTCGGGGAAGGTCTTTTGCTCGTAGCTTGGCTCGATCCCGCGCCGCTCCGGCATAATCCAGATCTGCAGCAGGTGCGCCGCATCGCTCTTCGACGGATTGCCCTCGCTGTGCCGGATGCCGCGTCCCGCGCTCATGCGCTGGCCGTCGCCCGGCCGAATGATGGATCCGGTGCCGAGCGAGTCCTTGTGCTCGAGCGCTCCCTCCAGGAGATAGGTGATGATTTCCATGTCGCGGTGGGGATGCGTCGGAAATCCCTGCCCGGGCGCAACCCAGTCTTCATTGATTACGCGCAGGGACCGGAAGCCCATGAAGTTTGGGTCGTAGTAGGTGTCGAACGAAAAACTGTGGCGGGTGTTCAGCCAGCCAAAATCGCCGCCGCCGCGTTCATTGCTGGGTCGGATCGTGATCATGTGAATTCCTCGTTATAACGACTAACGAATTCTTAGATGTTCCCGCAGCCGAAACGATTCACCTCCTCGCACCCGCGCACATGCCGCCAACCTCTGAGGTAACCACCTGAGGATAAAGGAACTTGGCAACGTGCCGATGACTACTGTAGGAGGTCGGCGAATCCATGGACCGAAGTCTGCGCGCGGTCATTCTGGCTCTGGTTCTCACCGGGTGCGGGGGCTCGGGCTCCCATCCGCCCGCAGGGTTTGTGAATCAGACCCGGCACTCCATGACCGATTTGTGGGCCATCTGGAAGAGTGCCCAGGACAGCGTGGCTCGGAGGATCGACCTGAACCCGCTGCAGCGGTCTCTCTACCATGTCCCCGCACAGATTGTTCCGGGCGACAGCCGGTCGCGAACCACGTTGCCGCGGCAAATTCTAGTGGCGGCGGAGCTGGATGTTTCGTCCAGCGACCTGCTGGCAGCCACCGGCGTCGCTCGCAGCGATCCCACCGGCCTGATCGCTTGTCCGCTGCCTTGCAACGTCCGCTTCGCTGCCGCTTATTCGCGGTTCCAGCACCCGCGGGTTGAGTACGCCGCTTCCTGGGAGTTCAAGGGAGAAAACTTCGCCCTGATTCTGCAATACGAATTTGAGAGCCAGATCCTGTTCGCTTTGGGATACGACGTGAAGTGGAGATGAACCAGGCTGCAGCGCGGGGCTACTTCTTGTCTGCCTTCTTTTTCGAGCCTTCAGATTTCGGCTTGTCCTCTGACTTCGATTTTCCTTCCGACTTCGCCTTCGCGTCGGATCTCGCCTTTTCTTCCTTCTGAGAAGCAGATTCCCCACTGCCCGAAGCGGAACTTGCCGAAGACTTCTGAGCATAGTCGGTCACGTACCAGCCAGAACCCTTGAACTGGACGGCCGGAGCGGAGATCACCTGCTCGAGCGTACCTCCGCAGTCCGGGCACTTCTTGATATGGGGATCGGAAAACTTTTGAATGCGCTCAATGCGGTGATGGCACTTCTTGCACTCGTACTCGTAAAGTGGCATGAATCTCCAGAACTGTGGGCGAGAACCCCGTGCCTTGATTTTAGGATGCTGGCTTTCGTCACGTCAATTTGTGATGCAGGTTCAGAGTGGCCCACTTATTCAATCTCGGCGAGCGTCATCCTGGGCTTGCGAAGGACCTGGCCTGGACCACCTATGCATCCTCCTGGTGAAGTGCCGCCACGCGCCAGACCCCTCTCCCAACTGAACGGCGCCGGACTTCGGGATGCCGTTCGATAGCAGAGAGGCTGTATGGCGGCACGAGACGTTCAGGCCATATGCAGTGTTAAACTCGCGCCATGCCGTCGGGCGAAAAAGTGGGCAGTCTCGCGGCCGGGCTCTATCTGGTCGGGACCCCCATTGGCAATCTCGAAGACATCACCCTGCGCGCCGTGCGTGTGCTCAAGGAAGCCGACCTGATCGCCTGTGAGGACACGCGCCAGACGCAGAAGCTGCTCAACCACTACGGTGTCACGACCCGCACCATCAGCTATCACGAACACAATGAAATGACCCGAGCCCCGGAACTCGTGATGGAACTGGAGCGCGGCGCCCGGGTTGCCTTGGTGACCGACGCGGGCATGCCCGGCATCTCGGATCCCGGATATCGCCTGATTTCTCTCGCCATTCGCCATCACATTCCGGTGATTCCTATTCCCGGCGCGTCGGCGTTCCTGGCGGCGCTCGTGGCCAGCGGCTTGCCGACCGATTCCTTTCGCTTCAGCGGATTCTTGCCCGCCAAGCGCGGCCAGAGGCGCCACTTGCTGGAAAGCATCAAGGAGTCGCCTCGCACCCAGGTGTTCTACGAGGCTCCGCACCGGGTGAAGGAAACGGTAGAAGATGTCATTGAAGTTCTCGGCCCGGACAGGCATGTCGTCATTGCGCGGGAGGTCACCAAAATTCACGAGGAGTTTCTGCGGGGACGAGCCAGTGAAGTGTTGGAGAGCCTGAAAGCGCGTGACGAGGTTAAGGGCGAGATTACGCTGCTGATTGGGAAAGCGGAAGAGGCGAGCCAGCCGGTGGCTCCGCGAACTAGCCTTCCTGAACGAGTCGCTCAGATTATGGCAGAGGAGAAAGTGGACGAGAAGGCAGCGTTGAAAAGAGTGGCGAGGGAGATGGGGGTTTCCAAGAGCGAGGCGTATCGGGAATTACAGCGGAGCAAGCCATGAATTGCCGAAGATTGTCCTAAATCGGCCATCGGTTGATGCCACGGCAAAGCCCGCCGCAGCCTGGACGGGTCGAAGACCTGTCCCCACACGAGCGGTGCCTACTTCGGCGTCAGTTCTCTCTTCACAATTTCGCTCACCACTTTCCCCTCCACCCGCATGCCCGCCGCCCCAAACCGTGCCATCGCGTTCTTCATCACCGTGCCCATGTCTTTCATGGTGGGAGACCCCATCTCGGCGATCGTAGCTTTCACGCCGGCTACGATCTCTTCTTCTCCCGCGGCCTTCGGCAGATATGACTCGATCAGTTTGATTTCGGCGGCTTCCTTGTCGGCCATTTCCTGGCGGCCGCCTTTGGTGAACTGCTCGACCGACTCCTTGCGCTGCTTGATCAGCGTGACCAGCACCTGCTGCGATTCTTTGTCGTCGAGCGGCGCCATCTTTTCGATTTCGCGGTGCTGGAGCGCGGTCTTTACCATACGCAGGCAGGAGAGCCGCTGCTCATCGCGGGCCTTCATGGCAGCGGTAATGTCTTTCTGGATCTGTTCGCTCAGGCTCATGTAGAGAATTATAGCCTCGCTGATCGGTCAGGCTAGCGGCACGGTTTCCGCCATGCGCCCAGGTCGAGGTGTTTCTTCATGGAGTTGAAGTTCATGGCATTAGCGTCCGCGCAGAACTGACTGCGATTCAGCTTGTACTCCACTTCGAAGACCGCCTTGTTGGCGTCAATGAACGGCAGCAGCAGGTCACACTCTCTGTATTGAAAGCACTGCTCGTCAAGTGCGAAGTCGAAAAACGAGAGCAAGTCGGGAATCTGGTCCAGATCGTTCTTGAGCGCGACGGACAACCCGCGCGCGTGTGCCTGGTCGGCGATGAAGAGATTGTAGGTAAGCTGGTCCTGGTAGCTGAGCGGGAAGCCGGTTTTGTTGGTGTAGCCGTCTATATTGTCCGGCTCGACCGCATCGAAGCCCTTGGCCTGACACTTGTCCAAGCGAGCCTGCATGAGCGGACCGAGGATGCTGATCTGGCGGATGTCCAGCCAGCGCTCTCCCGGCCAGCCGTTATGCTTGCCGAGTACCTTCTTGGGAAACTTCTTCGCGTCCGGGCGCCAGTTCTCCCACGTGCCCACGTCGATGTAGCAAACCACTTTGCGGCTTTTGGCATGCAGGGACGCGACTACATCCGCGCCGTTGTCGAACAGGTCGATGTCGTACATCTTCACCTTTAGGCTCTGATCTACCGGAGTGCTCAGCTGCCACTGCCAACTCGTATCCAGAGGAGGCTGCCACAGCGCCTGCGAAGATAGAGTCGTGGTCACGGACCTGACGCGAACGTCCGGGTGCGATTGCTGGGCAGCGGTTACCCCAGCGAGAAGGAGGATTGTCAGAGTCAGCAAGAGAGTCTTATTCACTGGACACCTCCAACAGAAACAGCCAGCCATTATGGGACCGGAGACAGCCGCATCCATTTTGGGAATCGCTGTACCGTCCAGCCATAACCGCAGCTTCCGGGATAGACTAAATGATATCTCTGAAACTAGGGCTTCGCGAATGCTGCGCAAGAATCGCCTATTCACTCCCGGACCCACGCCGTTGCTCCCCGCGGCGCAGACCGCAATGGCGTCGTTTGCGATGCATCACCGGACGGCCGACTTCCGTGCGCTGTTCTCACGCGTCAACACCGACATGAAAGACTTCATCGGCACGCAAAATGACGTACTGGTGCTGGCCGCCTCGGGGACTGGCGTGATGGAGGCCTCGGTATCGAACCTGACTTCTCCGGGCGACAAAGTGCTGGTGCTCACCGCCGGGAAGTTTGGCGAACGCTGGCGCGATCTGACCAAGGCCTTCGGCTGCGCGGTGGAAGAAGTGAGCGTGCCGTACGGGGAAACATTTTCATTGCCGCAGATCAAGGAGAAGCTCACCGCGGCGGTCCGCGCCGTGTACATACAAGCGACCGAGAGTTCCACCGGCGCGCGCCACGATATCCAGGGCATTGCGCGGCTGGTACGAGCTTTGGGCGATGACACACTGCTGATCGTTGATGCCATCACCGGCCTGGGCACGACCCACTTTGATATGGACGGCTGGGGTATCGACGTCATCATTGGCGGCTCGCAGAAAGCCCTCATGATTCCTCCCGGACTAGCCTACTGCGCGGTTAGCGAGCGCGCCTGGAAGCGCATGGAGTCGGCCAAGTCACCGCGCTACTACTTCGATCTGCGACGTGAACGGAAGGCGGCTGCGAAGGGCGAATCGGCGTACACGCCTGCTACCTCCATGTTTGCGGCCCTGGCCGCATCGCTCGACTTTATCAGGGAGATGGGCAACGACAGCCTTGCCGCAGGCCGCGAGGCCCTGATCGAGAATGCTGAACTCTGCGCCGAGATGACCCGCGCGGCCGCGGCGGCGCTGGGACTGAAGTTATTCGCACCCTTGTGTCCGGCGGCGGCCCTCACGGCGATTCAGGCTCCGACGGGGATTGATTCGGGGATCATGGTGAAGGAGTTCCGCGAATCGTTCGGCGCGGTGGTAGCCAATGGACAAGGCGAAATGCGAGGGCAGTTGTTTCGCATCGCTCACCTCGGCTACTACGATTATCTCGACACCATCGGCCTTCTGGCGGCACTGGAACATGTCTTAAGCGCGACCGGCAAAGCAGTGGAATATGGCTCAGCGGTCCGTGCCGCGCAGCAGGTGTATGTGCAGCAGACGCGGAAGCCCAAGGCTGCTGCACGCTAACTCAGTCGACGTTAAACGTCACCGCGTTCGAGTTCTGGTTGTTGGCGCGAACGTACACTGAGACCATTCCCGGGTTCGCTATGTCGGCGTCGCTGATGACGGTGCTGATTTGATTCGTTGAGAGCATTACGGTCGTATGGGGTACAGTGTTCCAGTAAACGACCGAATTCGACGTGAAGCCGCTGCCGCTGACCGTGAGGGTAAAGGCTCCGCTCCCCGCGATCACGTTGTTCGGCGCCAACTGCGAGACGCTGAGGGCTCCGCCTCCCATCATTGCGCCAGAGTATTTCGACCCGTAGCTGCAGCCGAGGGTCAGCAACAGCGCGGGCAGCAGAACCAGGACCTTGAATTTCATAAGAGCCTCCAATTCGACTTTCAGGTTAATGGGGCCGGAGATAGCGCGTGTCATAGAGCTGTCATGCAGGGGTAAGAATTTGGGGACAAACGCAGCCGAGCGGTGCAGGATGAGAAACGACAGTTGCACCGAAGCCGGGATCGGTGAAAGGGCAAGCTCATAGGCTGGTTGGACTTATGAAGATCGTCATCGCAGAAAAGATCTCTGTTTCCGCCGTCGACCTGTTGCGCGAACCACGTTGGACGGTGGTCACCCCGGAGCAGATTGACGGCAAGCTCGCGGGACAGTTGGAGTCGGCGGACGCGCTGATCGTACGCTCTGCGGTGCAGGTGAACGCTGACCTGCTGGAGAACACGCGCAAGCTGCGCGTGATTGGACGAGCGGGCGTTGGGGTGGACAACATCGATATCGACGCCGCCACGCGCAAGGGCATTGCGGTAATGAATACGCCCGGAGCCAATGCAATCGCGGTGGCCGAGCACACCCTGGCCCTGATGCTGGCTATGGCTCGCCACTTATGCCGCGCCAACGAACTGATGCATGCCGGCAAATGGGAGAAGAAATCGCTGCAGGGGACCGAACTCCGCGGCAAAACCCTCGGCATCGTGGGATTGGGCCGGGTTGGCATGGAAGTTGCCAAGCGAGCGCGGGCATTTGGAATGGAGATCGTCGCCCACGATCCATTTGTGTCGGCGGCCGTGGTACGGGAACAGGGAATCCGGCTAGCAAAACTCGAGGAAGTTTATGCCGCTGCCGATTATCTCTCGTTGCACGTCGGGCTTACGCCGCAAACCGCCGGCATGATCAATGCCGAATCGCTGAAGAAGATGAAACGCGGCGTGCGGCTGGTGAATTGTGCCCGGGGCGAATTGATGGATGAAGCTGCACTGGCTCAGGCGCTGCAAAAAGGCCATTTGGCGTCGGCGGCGGTCGACGTGTTTGCCGAGGAGCCCCCGAAGCATTCTCCTTTGGCTTCTCTGGAGAATGTGATCGCGACGCCGCACATTGGCGGTTCCACACATGAGGCACAGGAGGCGGTGGGCTACCAGATCGCTCTTCAGGTCAAAGAGTATCTGAAGCACGGAGTATTCCAGAATGCGGTCAACGTGCCCTCCGTTTCCCACGACGAGTACGTGGAGATGCAGCCGTACATCGTCCTGGCGGAACGGCTGGGCGCATTTCTGGCCCAGGCCAGCGAAGCCACGCTAGAGGAAATTTCATTGCGTTACAGCGGACACATTGCGGAATGGAAGACTGACTTGATTCGCAATGCAGCGGTGAAGGGCATTCTGAATCAGGCTCTGGACGAGAAAGCCAACCTGGTGAACGCCGCGTCCATTGCCGCTTCCCGCGGGCTGGAGATTCATGAGGCGCGCAAACCGAAGAGTTCCGGTGGAGCGGGCAGCGTGCTGTCGATTTTGACCCGCAGTGGCAGCGAGGAGCATCTGGTGAAGGGCGCTGTCCTGCACGGTAACACGCCGCGGCTGTTGCACGTGGATGGCATCGAAGTAGAAGCTCCGTTGGAGCGCAATCTCATCTATCTGCGTAATCGCGACGTCCCCGGCGTGATCGGAAAGATCGGCACCATTCTCGGCAAACATGGCATCAACATCGCCGATTTCTCGCTCGGCCGCCGCGCCGGCAACCTGCAGGAGGGTACGCAGCGTCAGGCCATCGCCGTGGTACACGTGGATGGCAAGGTTCCAGAGCCGGTCCTTGCCGAATTGCGGAAGATTCCCGCGGTTCAGCAGGCCAAGGCGATCCGCCTGGTGTGATTGGCAAAATGCGCGTTCAAGATGTTCTAATGGGGAGGCAATTCCCACTTCTAACCGCGAGGCAACGTGACGTCTAAACGATTGGGGACCGTGGTCGCATTTTTGTGCCTGCTATCCGCTGTTGGCAACGCTCAGGATGGGCGCTTCGACGTCGCTGTGGGCGTCGGGGAAACCCTCAACAAACAGGTGAGTGGCAATAGTGCGGACCTCACTCCCACCAACACTCCCATGTATTTCGCTTCGCTGAGCACGAAGCTTCCGCACAAGACGTCGCTGCAGTTCAATTACGCTCGCGCCAGGATTGGGCAGAAATACACAACCCCCACGCTCGACTACCGGGTGTTTTCGAACGTTACTGAATTCAGCGGGCAACTCAGCTTTCGTCCCGTTCAGTACGGAAACTTCTCGCCGTTTGTCTTTGCCGGCGCCGGCGCTCTGGTATTTAACCCCAACGATACCCAGGTCGACGAGACTGAGGCCTTTATCGGCGCTTTGCGGCAGTACCGGCCGGCATTCTTATACGGCGGTGGCGTCGACTATCACGTGATGTGGCGATTTTCTCTGCGCCTGCAATATCGCGGGCTGCTGTATTCCGCGCCCGATTTCAAAGTGAAGCCGTTGTTCACCGGGCAGAAGGGGCACATGGCCGAAGGCTGCGCGGGAATCGTGTTCAATTTCTAGCGGTGAAGTTCGCCTGTCATTCGGAGCGTCGTCAAACGACTCGGACAGGATTGAGGGATCGAGAGGCACTCAGGAATTCAGCGCCTCCCGGCGCAGCTTCCGGCTTTCCGCCAGCAGCGCCATGGAGTGCATCAGGTTCTGCAGCGTGATGATTCCCACCAGTCGCTGCTCTTCCACCACGGGAATAATGCTGAGGTTGCGGGCGGTGAGCTTGCGAAATGCCGAAGCCAGTGATTCCTGGCGCTGGGCCACCTCGAAGATCCGGTTCATTACCGCCTGTACGTAGCCGTTGCCCTCGGCGCGCAGGGCTTCAAGAATTTTCTGCTTGGAGATCACACCCACCATGTCACTGCCACGGATCACTGGAAAATCATCCTGCAGCGAGTGCACCGCCTTATCGAGCGCGTCCTCCAGCGTATCTGACGGGGACAGGGTGGCAAAGTCGGTGAGCATCACGTCTTCCAGATGGACTTTCTCCAGCACGGAACGGAAGATGACGGAACGCTCTTCCAGTTGGGCGCCGAGAAAGAGGAAGAACCCAATCATGGCCAGCCAGGCGTTATCGAGACCTCCGGACTGAACATAACCCAGCATGCCTGCCACCATGAGCACGGTGGCTAGGGCCTGGCTGATGGAAACCGCGCGGCGGGTGGCGGTCATGGCGTCCATACGACGGCCCAGCAGGGCGCGCAGAATACGGCCACCGTCCAGCGGGTAAGCCGGCAACAGGTTAAAGAATGCCAGGAAAACATTGCACCAGAACAGGCTTCGGGGCAGGTTGCTGGAGTGCACGAACGGTTTGCTCCAAAGCTGGATCTCCGGAGCCACCGCCAGCAGGATGCTGCCGGCCACAAACGCGATCAGGAGGTTGACCAGAGGCCCGCTGAGTGCGATCCGCAAGTCCCGTTTCCAGGTTTGCGCGGAACTCTCGCCGGCTTGTTGCGACTCGTCGAGCACGGTGACCCCGCCGATCGGCAGCAGGAGAATTCCCTTGGCAGCGATTCCGGCGTGGGTAGCCACCAAGGCGTGCCCCAATTCGTGAAGTACGACCGAGCTGAAGATAATGGCTACCAGGGCCAGCCCGCGGGATGGACTGGAGGTGCCGTGAGCCGCCGACTCGGCGACCCATACGAAGGCCAGCAGCACCACGAAAGTCAGGTGGATGCGGATTTCGATGCCGAACAACCGACCCGCCGGTATGGACCAGTTCCTCATTAGACCCCTAAGGCTATTTTATATAGTTAGACGCCGGGATGGGTGAATCCGATGCCGGCGGGCAGGACTCGAAAGTACCTGAGGGCCTTCTGGTTCGGAGAACACTACTGCCCGGGTCGGTAGGCGCACGCGGACACGATTCTATGAGAGTCATTGCGGGTAAGTATCGAAGCCGGGCGCTGCGTTCCCTGCCCGGGATGGACCTGCGTCCAACCGCCGACCGGCTGCGGGAGACGCTGTTCGACGTACTGTGCGCAGGGAATCCATCCGCCATCGAAGGGAGCACTTGGTTGGATCTCTTTGCCGGCACAGGGGCCGTGGGCATCGAGGCGATCAGCCGCGGCGCGGGAAAGGTTTACTTTGTCGAGGCATCCCAGCGGGCAACGGAATTGATCGCCGCGAATCTGGCGTCTCTGCAAATCGGCAGCGAGGCGCATGTTGTCAAAGAGGAAGTATCACGCGCTCTACGCCGGTTCGAGGCTCAGCAGGTGGTCAGCGACTTCATCTTCCTCGACCCGCCTTACCAGATGCACGCGTGCTATGCCGAAACACTGGCACGGCTGGCCGAATCCCCGTTGCTGGCCCCGGCGGGACTGGTGATTGCCGAGCATGTCAAGAAATTCGATCCGGGAGAGGGCGCGGGGGAGTTGCGACGCTTCCGCAAACTGCAACAGGGAGACGCAGCTTTGAGTTTCTACCGGCGGAAGCCAGCCGGCTGACCCTACATCAGTAGTTCGTTGGCACGGCGTGCAATCGGATGTTGCATTTCCAAAAGGTCGTTCTTGACCATGTTCAACCCGTAAACGCACTGCTCAAAGTTGGTCGAGAGGCTGGCGAACAGGGGCGCGACCTTGGCGTATTCGAAATACTCGAATTTGGAGACGATGTAGTAGCTTTCCTTGCCGGCCTTCACCCAGTCCACAAAACTCTCCAGGCGCTGCCGCCGGAGCCGGAAGTGGTTGATGCTCTCGGGAAACATCCCAGCAAAAAACAAGGTGTAATCACCGATGTGTTTGCGCACCTGGCGTTCGCGGTCGAAGGAAGGAGCCGGGCCGAATACCGGATCGGATTCCAGCAGCAGCTCGCCGACATCGGAAAGCTTGCGGCCGGAGGTGTCGCGGATCTTGAAAAGCTGATCGACATCGCAAAAATCCGCCAGCAATTGTGCAACATAGTTCACCACCTGCGGATCGCGCAAGCCAATCTCCTCCGCATAGTGACGTCCCACCAGTTCCACGAACAGCCGTTGCAACGGATGCGATTCTTCGGTCATCTTGGGCTCCATGAAAACTCCCGTCTGGCTGGGTTTTCCATCGGCAATTGCGCGACTTTTTATCGCAGGTAAATCACAAAAGCAAGTGACTTTTGTAAGCCGCGCTAAGTCCTTCGTTCTATTATTAGACGGCGCGGACAAACCCAATGGTTTTATGGGCAAGATTTAGCAGCCAGCTCCCGTGATTGCTAATCTGAATGGTTTACTTGAGGGGAATGAGAATCACACTGGAGGCGGGATGGAACGAACCAACATCTCTGGCAACGCGCCGTGGGAACCAATCGTTGGGTACTCGCGTGCGGTGAAAATCGGAAATCAAGTGCATGTGGCGGGAACGACCGCTACCGGTTCGGATGGAAAGCTGGTCGGTGTCGGCGATCCCTATGCGCAGGCAGTGCAGGCAATCAAGAATATCGAGACGGCGCTGAAGCAAGCGGGGGCTAGTTTGAAGGATGTAGTGCGGACGCGGACGTTTGTCACTAACATTGCCGATTGGGAAAAGATCGGCAGAGCCCACGGAGAGTTCTTTGGCGAAATCCGGCCGGCGGCGACTCTGGTGGCGGTCAATGCCCTGGTCTCTCCGGATATGCTGGTGGAGATCGAAGTCGATGCCGTAATCGGCGGCCAAGCGGCGTAGAATTCCCGGGCAGTGAAGGGAGTTCACCGTATGAAGCTGCCTGTTTGGATTTGGCTTCTGTGTGTTTGTGTCGCAACCTGCGCTGCCCAGCAGCCGGGCAGCGGTCCCGTACTACAATCGAAAATCGTTATACGCGCCGGCACCCTGATTGACGGCAAATCCGATACGCCGCGTCACGACCAAATGATCGTGATTCGTGGCAACCGTATCGAAAGCATTTCTGACGCGGCTGGGAGCAGACTCCCGGCGGATGCCAAACTCATCGATCTGTCCCAGGCCACCGTTCTTCCCGGCCTGATCGATTCGCATACTCACATTTTTCTGCAGGGAGAAGATCCAGCCAAGGGCGGATACGATGTCAACATTCTGAAATATCCACTGGCCTTTCGGGCTGCCCGAGCCACGGTGTCAGCGCGCCGCGCTCTGGAACAGGGTTTTACTACCCTGCGCGACTTGGAGACGGAAGGGGCGGGATATGGAGATGTCGGAATCAAGGAAGCCATCGAAGGCGGCTACATTCCCGGGCCCAGATTGTTTGTAGTGACGCGCGCGATTTCGACGACCGGCGGATATCCGCTGGAGGGCTATGCGCCGGAACTGGAGATGCCCAAGGGAGTGCAGATCATCGACGGACCGGTGGAGGCGCGCAAGGCGGCGCGCGAACAACTTGACCATGGCGCTGACTGGATCAAGGTCTACATGACGCACCGTTCCTGGGCGGGCAAGAATGGCGAACTGATTTCTCAGCCCACGCTGACGCTCGAGGAGATCAAAGCCATTGTGGACGAGACCCACGGTTGGCGGCGCAAGGTGGCCTGCCATGCCTACAGCGGCGTCGGATTGCAGCGGGCGCTCGATGGGGGATGCGATTCCATCGAGCACGGTTTGCAGATGACCGACGCGCAGATCGCGCAAATGGTGAAGCAGGGCACTTGGTATTGCCCCACGTTAAGCGTCTACTACATGGATTGGGCTCCGGCCGACACTCCGGCGGGAGAACGCGACCGCCTGCGGGCGTCGGCACATGCCGAATCGTTTCAGAAGGCGCTTAAAGCGGGAGTGAAGATCATCTTTGGTACCGACATGGGAGGCATCCCCTGGACCGAGCCGATTGCCCAGGAATTTCCTCGTATGGTCGATCTGGGAATGTCACCGATGGAAGCCATCCGCAGCGCGACAACTCGTGCTGCGGAGATGCTCGATATGGAGGGCCAGATCGGCGTGCTGGCTCCCGGGGCCTATGCCGATATAGTGGCAGTGCCGGGCGATCCGCTGCGTGACATTAAACAGTTGGCCAACGTTCAGTTCGTCATGAAGGACGGCAAAGTGTTCAAGCAGTGACCCAAAAGAAGCAAGGTCAACGGGAGATGTCGCAGAAACTTCGACGTAATGTGACCATTTCCCTTGACAGCCGCAGCGCAAGGGGCATAATTCCCGCATCTCTGTTGGTCGACGACTGATTCCGCGGCGGAGTGTAGGAGCAGCGGTCGGAGGAGGTTCCCGTGACGGTTCTGGAACTTTGCGATCCCGAAGCAGCAGCGGTTCCACTGGAGGCCAGCGCAGCGCAGGCCATTCGCACCATGCTGGATCGCCATGTCGGCGCGGTGGCGGTGATCGATAGCGAAACCCGAGTGGCGGGCGTTTTCACGGAACGCGATGTTTTGCGCAAGCTGGCGCTCAGTGGAAGGAATCCCGAAAATACGCCAGTGCGTGAACTCATGACCACCTCCGTAGAGATGGCGACTCAGCTTACCGGTCCCGGCGAAGCGCTGGCGACCATGGTCGACCGCCATTTTCGCCATCTGCCCATCGTGGATGCTAACTGCCGGTTGCTGGGAATGCTATCCATCCGCAACGTATTGCAGTGGCGGATCGACAGCCTGAGTCACGAACTGGATTCGCTGGAGCAGTATGTGTCGAATGACGGGCCGGGCGGCTAGCCCGGGATCATTCCAGCATTTTCAAGCCATGCTGCCGATGTTCCGGCCAAAATTCCCTATCGCAGCAGAAAGCTCGCGCAACCCGGCAGGAGTCTTCGCGTGCGTCGAGGACAGGTGCGCCTGTTTTCATAGAGGAATGACATTCGATTCGATGTTTCGGCTGGCAGTGTACACTCTCTCCGCGGATTCCTCGCCCGGCTGCAACAAAAGCGCGGGAGTTGGAATGGCGCTCGTCGAATTGCGAACTCAGCAGTTAATTGAAAGGGAGCCATGAGAAGAACGCTTCAGCAGTTCGTGATAGCGGTGTCGATCTCGATGTTGCCGGTCGCAAGTGCTGCCGCCCAGATGGCGCCTCAACCGGCAAAGCAAGTCATAGTGCGGGCGGGAAAACTGCTGGACGTGAAGACTGGCAAGATTCTGACCGATCAGGCCATCGTCATCGACGGTGACAAAATCACCCATATCGTGCCTGCAGCCCAAGTGCCGGCCGGAGCAACCACGATCAATCTTCCGAACGCCACCGTGCTGCCGGGCTTGATCGACGCCCACACCCATCTCACCTTCAATCCGTCCTTCGGCTATCAGACACTGGCGATCTCCATCCCGCGTGAAGCTTTGACCGGGGCGCACAATGCGCGCCTGACGCTGGAGGCCGGCTTCACCACGGTGCGCAATGTAGGCGCGCGCGGCTACAGCGACGTGGCCCTGCGCGATGCCATCAATGCCGGCGATGTGCCCGGGCCGCGCATGCTGGTGAGTGGCCCGCCGCTGAGTATCACCGGCGGTCATTGCGATAACGACCTGCTTCCCTTCGAGTACCACGCCACCAACGACGGAGTCGCTGACGGAGTCGAGAATGTGCAGCACAAAACCCGCGAGATCATCAAGTACGGCGCTGATGTTATCAAAATCTGCGCCACCGGAGGCGTGCTCTCCAAGGGCGACGATCCGAATGCTTCGCAGTTCACCCTGGAAGAGCTGAAGGCCATCGTAGCCGAAGCACACCGGCTGGGGCGCAAGGTGGCGGCGCACGCCCACGGCGCGCAGGGTGTGATCTGGGCGTCGGAAGCGGGCGTGGATTCGGTCGAACACGGTCACCTGATGAACGACGAGGCGATCGCCACGTTGAAGAAGAACGGTACCTATCTGGTACCGACGCTGTACCTGGTCGATTGGCAGAAAGAGAATGCCGCGACGGCCAACTTGCCGGAGTATGCGCGCAAGAAGATGGAAATGGTTTCTGAAGTGGGCCAAAACAACGCCCGGAAGGCCTTCGCGGCGGGGGTGAAGATCGGCATGGGCACTGACGCCGCGGTCTACCCGCACGGGCTGAATGCCCATGAACTCGCGGTGTACGTGCGGTTAGGCATGACGCCGTTACAGGCCATCCAGACCGCAACTGTGAACGACGCAGACCTGCTGGGCTGGAGCGACAAGGTTGGGAGTCTCGAGCCGGGGAAGTGGGCGGATATCATTGCGGTGGATGGAGATCCACTGCAGGACGTTACCACCCTTCAGCATGTGAGATTTGTGATGAAGGGCGGCGAGGTGGTGAAGAACGAATACGTGAAGTGATCCCATTTTGCGAAGCTGGCGACTTTGTCGCTTACATTGACTCGCCCGAGCTTCCGCCATAGCATTCTTGTGCGTGATTGGCCAAACTATCTCGCACTACCATATTGTCGAGAAACTCGGCGGCGGCGGGATGGGGGTCGTCTACAAAGCCGAGGACGTGAAACTCGGCCGTTTTGTTGCGCTCAAGTTCCTGCCCGACGCGGTTGCAAAGGACCCGCTGGCGCTCAGCCGCTTTCAACGCGAGGCCAAGGCTGCGTCCGCGCTAAGTCATCCGAACATCTGCACCATCCACGAGATTGACGAGCACGACGGCAAAGCCTTTATCGTGATGGAATATCTGGACGGGGTGACGCTAAAGCACCGCATCGCCGGACGTCCCCTGGAAACCGACTTAATTCTTTCGCTGGCCATCGAAATTGCCGATGCGCTCGACGCTGCCCATGCCGAAGGCATTGTGCATCGCGACATCAAGCCTGGCAATATCCTGGTGACCAAACGCGGTCACGCCAAGATTCTGGACTTCGGCCTGGCGAAATTTACGCCTACCGCCGGTTCGTCGAGCAAAGTCGCGTCGGCAAGAACGGAGACCGACACCGTGGACAAAGAGCTTCTGACCAGCCCTGGCTCAACCCTCGGCACGGTCGCCTATATGTCGCCCGAACAGGCCCGAGGGAAGGAACTCGACCCGCGTACGGATCTGTTCTCCTTCGGGGCGGTTTTGTACGAGATGGCGACCGGAGCTCTGCCTTTCCACGGGGAGACGCCTGCGGTTATCTTCAAGGCGATACTCGATTCCGAGCCGCCCCCGGCGATCCGGTTCAATCGCCAGATCCCGCCCAAGCTGGAAGACATCATCAACCGGGCGCTCGAGAAAGATCGCGAACTTCGTTATCAGAGCGCGGCGGAAATGCGTTCCGAGCTCACGCGGTTGAAGCGGGACACCGAGAGCGGCCGAGCGATCGCGGCCAGTTCGGGAAGGATGCAGGTCGCACGCGAGAGCGGTTCTCGAGGCATCCAGCCGAAGGAGTCCGGTTCATCGCCGGAGGTGGCGCGATCGTCAACCACGGGAGTCGCAGCTGTCACGCAGGCTCTTGCAGCGACTGGAAAACTCTGGAAGATACTGCTGCCGATCGCGTTCGTCGTGGCTGTTATCGCCGGCGTTTTCTACTATCGTTCGGGCTCTGCGCCCCAAACTACGGCATTAACCGAAAAAGACACGGTTGTGCTCACCGATTTCGCCAACTCCACCGGCGACCCGGTGTTCGACGGTACCCTGAAGCAGGCCTTGGCGGTCGATCTGGGGCAATCGCCCTTTCTCAACATTCTTTCCGACCGTAAGGTGGGCGCAACCCTGAAGCTGATGGGCCGGTCCCCGAGCGACCGGGTTACCGCTGACGTAGCCAGGGAACTATGCGTGCGCACCGGCAGCAAAGCCATCCTCAGCGGTTCGATCTCGAGCCTGGGGACACAGTACGTAATCGGCCTGGAAGCCGCGGCATGCAGCACCGGGGACACACTGGCGGATGACCGCGCCGAAGCCAGCAGCAAGGAAGGCGTGCTCAAGGCCCTCGACAGCGCAGCCGCAAGCATGCGCACCCGCCTCGGTGAATCACTGGCTTCCGTCCAGACCTTCGACGTGCCGGTGGAAGCCACG
>Ga0335080_10000494_pt1 | contig 36052 bp, 32 predicted proteins | sample Lox_Sample_34_FD_206720 | JGI IMG/M metagenome (GOLD analysis project Ga0335080, IMG submission 206720) | Soil microbial communities from Loxahatchee National Wildlife Refuge, Florida, United States - Lox_Sample_3.4 | ecosystem: Environmental > Terrestrial > Soil > Wetlands | place: USA... | reverse complement strand
TGCATCGAAGGCCGGGTGTAAGGAAGGTCGTAGACACCTTCCAGTCTCTTACGAATGTAGTTGGCGTTGGTGACCGCGTCCTCGGTGGCCTGCCGAACGCCGGGCCCGTACGCCAGAATGTAGGCGAGCGCGCGCACCAAAACGCCGAAATTCCCGCCGAACGCCTTTACCTTGCCGATAGTCTCTTTGCGATGAAAGTCGAGGGCAAGCTTGCCATCTGATTTCTCGACTAGCACCGGCACAGGCAGGAAAGGCTCGAGGATTTTCTTCATCGCCACCGGTCCAGCTCCGGGTCCTCCGCCTCCATGCGGAGTCGAAAACGTTTTGTGCAGGTTGAGGTGCATCACGTCGACGCCAAGTTCGCCGGGACGAGTAACCCCTGCGAGTGCATTCATGTTGGCGCCGTCCATGTAGAGAAGAGCACCCTGCGCGTGTAAAATCTCGGCGATTTCGGGTACCTGTTGCTCGAAGATGCCAAGCGTCGAGGGATTCGTGAGCATGAGCGCCGCAACGTCTTCGTTGACTCGCTCCCGCAGCATAGCGATGTCGACCTGGCCATCGGCGTTGGACTTGATGTTCTCGACCTCATAGCCGGCGATCACCACGGTTGCCGGGTTGGTGCCGTGCGCTGAGTCGGGGATCAAAACCTTCTTACGAGGATTGCCGTTTTTCTGGTGATACGCGCGAATCAGGAGCAGGCCGGTAAGTTCGCCTTGCGCGCCTGCGGCCGGCTGAAGGGTGATCGCATCCATGCCGGTGATTTCGAGCAGGCATTTCTCGAGTACCGAAAGTATCTTCAGGCAACCTTGCGAAAGGTCCTGCGGTTGATACGGATGCTCTGTAGCAATTCCGGCGAGACGCGCAACGTGTTCGTTTATACGCGGGTTGTACTTCATCGTACACGAACCCAGCGGATACATGCCCAGATCAATGGCGTAATTCCATGTGGAAAGGCGGGTGAAGTGGCGAATCACCTCGATTTCGCTGACTTCGGGGAAGTGTTCAACACCTTGCCAGCGATAGTGGTCCGCCAATTCCTTGGCAACATTCGCGGCGGGAACATCGAGAGGAGCGAGGTCGAAGGCGCGCTTACCTGGAGACGACTTCTCAAAGATCAACCCTTCGTTCTGGTTGGTATGGCGTGTGGCCTTTTTTATCTTATCGTTCATGACTAAAGCGGTTGTTCCAGTGCTGCCCGAACAGAGGCGACAAACTTTTCGATCTGCGCGCGCGTGGTGGTTTCCGTGACGCAAACAAGCGCATGCTTCGTGAGTTCGGGATACGCTGATCCAAGCACAAATGGCCCGATGATTTTCGATTTCAGAAGCTCCGCGTTCACCATTTTCACGGAGCGCGGAAACTCGACAGTGAATTCGTTGAAGAAGGGCGCGGAAAACGTTCGCTTCACGCCGGGAAGTTTTTCTAGTTCGCTCAGAGCGAACCGCGCCTTTGCCACGTTCTGCTCGGCCATTTCGCGAATCCCTTCTTTTCCCAGCAACGTCAGATGCATGGTGGCGGCCAGGGCGCAGAGTGCCTGGTTGGTGCAGATGTTCGAAGTCGCTTTCTCACGCCGGATGTGCTGTTCGCGAGCTGCCAGCGTAAGAACGAAGCCGCGGCGCCCTTCTTGGTCAGTGGTCTGCCCCGCCAAACGGCCCGGCATCTGCCGCACGAACTTGTCACGCGATGCAACCACGCCAACAAATGGCCCGCCATAACTCGGTGCCAGCCCGAAGCTCTGGCCTTCCAGCGCCACGATGTCAGCGTCGGAGGGAGGCTTCAGAACCGCGAGCGACAGAGCCTCCGTAACAGCCACGACTAACAACGCACCTACTGCATGTGCGGTCTCGGCCAGGGGCCCGAGACTCTCTATGGCGCCGAAGAAGTTCGGCGATTGTACGACCACGGCACAAATATCGTCTTTTAGCGCAGCCTCGGCCGCTGCCACATCCAAGGTGCCCGAAGCCGTGAAGGGAATTTCGTCGACGGTCAGCCCGGAATTCTTTGCATAGGTGCGAAGCACATCGCGATACTCGGGATGGAGAGATCGCGCCACTAACACGCGACTGCGTCCGGTGATGCGTTCAGCCATCAACACAGCTTCGGTGGTCGCCGTGGAGCCGTCGTACATCGAAGCGTTGGCGACCTCCTGGCCAGTCAATTGGCACATCAAGGTTTGAAATTCGAAGATCGCCTGCAGCGTTCCCTGGGTGATTTCCGCCTGGTAGGGAGTGTAGGAAGTCAGGAACTCGCCCCGCTGTAACAGGGCGTCGGTGACCACAGAGCGCAAGTGAGAGTAGACTCCAGCGCCAAGGAAACTGGTGTAACCAACAGAGTTCTCTGCGGCCCGCTCCTCAAAATAGCGGATGACCTCCGCTTCCGAGAGCGGCCCGGGAAGATTCAGCGGCTTTTTGAGGCGGTATTGCTCGGGAATGGAAATGAACAACTCTTCGACGGATTTGACGCCGATGGCGGCCAGCATTTCCTGGCGCTCGGCGGGACTCTTCGGGAGATAGCGCATCAGGCAGATGCTTCCTTTTTCTTCTCTTCGATGAAGGCTTCGTAGCCCGCGGCGTCCATCAACGAATTGATCTCCGCAGGGTTGGATAGCTTGATTTTCACCAGCCAACCCGCTTCGTGCGGATCGGTATTAATGAGTTCGGGCTTGTTCTGAAGCGAAGAATTCGCTTCGGTCACTTGACCGCTGGCCGGTGCATAAATCTCGCTGACAGCTTTTACAGATTCCACCGAGCCGAAAGTCTTGCCGCTGGCCAGTTCTGTTCCCGCAGCCGGCATTTCGACGAACACAACATCGCCCAACTCGTGTTGCGCGTAGTCGGTGATACCGATCGTGGCGATATCCCCCTTGACGTCGATCCATTCGTGGTCTTTGGTGTAACGAAACTGAGTTGGGTAGCTCATTTGCCGACTCCTGTCTTCGAAAAGATGATTCTGTTCAACTAGCGACTGCTTTGCGAATCCGTTTGTAAAAGGGCGTCGCCACGACCTGGGCTTTGCATTTCTGGGAACGAAGCTCGACGCAGATTGTAGTGCCGATACTGGACTTCGATGGCGGCACATAAGCAAGAGCGATGTTTTTGCCGAGGGTCGGCGAAGGCGACCCGCTGGTCACGTAGCCGATGGCTTCACCCTGCTCGTTGAGGCAGCGGTAGCCGTCGCGAGCGATGCCGCGCTCGACCATTTCCAGGCCAACCAGCGTGCGGGAGAGGCCTTTCTTGCGCAAATTTTCCAGTTCGGTGCGCCCGACAAAGTCGCCCTTCTCCAACTTGCAGTAACGATCGAGCCCCGCTTCCCAGACATTGATCGTGTCGCTGATTTCGTGCTCATACAGCGCCATTTTCGCTTCGAGGCGTAGAGTGTTGCGGGCGCCGAGGCCGCAAGGCAGGATTCCGAATTCGCGTCCCGCTTCAATCACTTGATTCCACACAGCTTCGCTCGTGGTCACGTCGGAAGGAATATAGATCTCAAACCCGTCCTCGCCTGTGTAGCCGGTGCGCGCGATCAGAATATCTCTCAAACCGCACACTGTACCATGCGTGAACCAGTAGTTCCGGATGCTATCGAGATTTGCATCAGTGAGTTTGCGCAAGACGTCGGCCGCTCGCGGACCTTGAATCGCCAATTGTGTGAAGGAGTCACTCAGGTCTTCCACAGCGCAGTCAAAGTTCAGGGTGTTCGATCGCACCCAATTCACGTCTTTTTCACGGGTGCCCGCATTGATCACCAGGAGGTAGTCGTCTTCCGCGAGGCGATGGACAATCACGTCATCCACAAACGTGCCTTGGGGATACAGCATCGCGGAATACTGAGCCTGGCCGATCGTCAATTTCGAAGCGTCGTTCATGGTCAGGTGCTGAACGGCTGCGAGCCCGCCGCCGGCTCGTTTTTTTGTATGGACGCGAATATCTCCCATGTGGCTGACGTCGAATACTCCAACGCCATTGCGTACTGCCTTGTGTTCGGCGACCAGCCCTCCGTTCGCCGGATACTCGACAGGCATGTCCCAGCCGCCAAAGTTCACCATTTTCGCGCCCAGACGGCGATGCAGCGCGTTCAACGGCGTTTTGCGGGGAATTTTATTTTCGGGAGAGGCTACGGATTCCATTCCGTTTGCTCGGACAAATTTGGATGTTAACATGCGAAACATATAGCGTCAAAAGACTGGCGGTCTGAATGACGTGTTTTTCGTGAAATCGACGCGCGGCAGCCGCTTGCTGGCAGCCAGTGGCTCAGGTAAAGTTTTGAATCGGGGAGAGGATGGCAGCGTACCAACAAATCGTCTGCGTGCAGTGCGACAAGCCTGAAGAATCCTGTACTTGCGAGAAATACTGCTCGATTTGCAAAGGACAGAATAACGTCAGGCTCTGCGCGGACGGATTGTATTACTGCCCCGACTGCCGCGAAGCGTGCGATGTGGCGCTCGCCAACAACCGTTAACCGTGCCGAGCTTACCTCATCAGATTCAAGTGCATATGGACCCGGACGACCGTCTGGTCGCGGCGGTAGGCGGTGCTGCGCGGTATCTGGCAGATGCCGCGGGACTCAGCAACGAGATGATTTTGCAATTCCAGGAGTCGGTTGTTTCCGCTTGCCGGCACTGTTTTCACTGTCATTCTGCGGAAACCCAGTGCGGAATTACGCTGCGCCGTTCCATGGATCGTCTAGATGTGGAAGTGGCTTTACCCGGAACCAAGCCGCCAGAGGGCGAAAAGCCGTCTTGGGCGGGCATCGATGAAGTGCATTGTGAATCCCGCGACCATGAAGCGGTACTGCGCCTCACCAAGTTCGTGTCCCCGAACCCGCCGGCCGATTAGATTCCGAGGGCAACACCGCTGCCGCGGCTCGCTTACATTTTGATGGCGAAGGTGTTCTTGCGGATTAGCGAAGACATCTGGTCGTCGCTGACTGACATACGGATCTCGATCCGGTCACCGGAGGGAGAGATATTCGCCTGGTCCAGAAGCGCGCCGAGTTCCGCATTGTCCTTGCTGGCCTGGTACTTCTTGTAGAGCAAACCTGCAGTGAGCAGTTGGCTCAGCACATTTGCGTCGTTGGGGTCCGCACAAACGGCCTGTACTTTCGCGTCGACGCCACTGCTGGCATTGGCGCTCAAAATCATCGATTTCATGTTTGACACCAGCTTCGCGGCTTCGGGAAACTGCTGCACTTCAGGCGCGAGTTGGCTCATTGCCAGGCGGGTGTAACCAGGATCCAGCACCGCCCATACCAGCCCGTTCCCATTGGCCTCGTTGATGAGGCTGTACATCTCCGTGTTGCGCATCAAACCATCTTCGCGGCCCTGGCGAATATCGATCAACTTCTCCAATAGCGCCTTATGGCCGAACACGGCCTTGCCTGAATCAAGGAAAAAGAAATAGAGATCGCCAGCGCCGGCACCGCTGCCAAAGGCAAACAGGGTGAACGTGTCTATCTTGGCGGTGGGGAGTTTTTGTTGCTTGAAATAGGCTTCCGTGGAATCGGGATTATAGTTGCCCATCGCAATGCCCACGGTCTGCTCGCTTGATGGCACGCTAGTCGCTACGCCTTTATCATCTTTGGCGAACACGTCCGGCACCAATCCCCAGACCAATTCGTCGACTTGCGTGTTTGGATCGACCCCGGCGGATGCGAGGAACTTCTCAAATTGCCGGAAACGCTCGGGAATGATCTGCTGCTCCAGGGCAGGGAACCACTTCATGGTCCGGGCCTTCTTCATATCCACGTAGCCAAATTCGCCGGTGTTCTTGGGGAACAGGGCGATGGTATCCGCGCCAATGCCGCCCGCTTTCGCCGGCTTTGCCAGAGCCGATGCCAACACCACGAGTACGCTCATGGCCAGGGCGCGCCTCAAAATTACCCGCATCTTCATTGAATGCTCCTTGAAAAGCGGCTGGGGAAACGAAACTTCATTTTACGATAAACCGATCTCACTGGCCCAATTGGTTGCGTAGTTCGGCAACCCTTACCCGGATTTTATCAACGTAAGCCGCGTCCTTCAGGCCTTCCAGGTTGATCTCCACGTTCGCCAGAGCTCCGTGGGCCCCCGCTACCGCCATTAGACGCGCAACCTGAAGATCTGACTTCATAGATGCGGCAGCGATTGTTTCCAGTTGTGTCAGGCGGACTTTGAGCTTGACGGCCTTCTCGGCGACCTGCAGCGGCACCTCCGCGGCGCCTCTCGTCGCGGCTTGAATGGCAGCTTCGCGCTGGCTGATTTCCTCGGAGCTGCCCTGAGGCAGCTTGTACGAGGCCATCACCGCATCGTAAGACGCGGCATCGTCGTCGATGACTTTCGCAAATTCGTCGGCGATCCTGCGCAAATCGTCGAGATGCTCGGAAAGCTTATCCACATGCAGGATCTGGGATTTCTTTTTACGGGAGAGCCCGGCAACCATTTGTCCCAGCGATGCCGCCAATGCCGCCGAGAACGCAGCAACACTCCCGCCCCCTGGGGTTGCGGTCGGCTCAGCGACGGCATCCAGAAAGGGCCGGGCCAGATTCGCCAGCTTGCCGCCGGGTACTTCCACGGGTGCTCCTCCCAAAACCGATTCGAGCTTGTTTTCGAAGACCTGCGCCGGCGAGAAACTCTGCAGTTGCAGGAAATAGTCGGCGGACATCTCGATAGCCCTCTTTGGCACGAGGCCGACAATCTCGCTGCCCACGGGCATCGCACCGTAGCGTTGCGCCTCGCGTTTCACCATCTCATACACGCGATGCATCGGCGTTTGCTCGAAATCGGTCAGATTGATGGAGACCTGTGCGAGATTGCGCGCCTTTAACTCCACGCCCATCGACTTCACGTAGCGCAGCCCACCGCTGGAAAAGCGGATGGCCTTCGCAATCTTATTAGCGATGCTGACATCGGGAGTGTTCAGGTTGACGTTATACGCGATCAAGAATTTCCGGGCACCCACCACGGTGACGCCTGCAGTCGGATGCAACTTGGGCTCGCCGATATCCGGCTGGCGGTCATGGTTCTTCTTCAATTCCTCCCGCAAGCCTTCGAACTGGCCCTTGCGCACATTTTCGAGATTCACACGATCCGGCCGAGTAGCCGCAGCTTCATAAAAGAAAATCGGTATGCGATAGCGTTTCCAGATTTCATTGCCGACGCGGCGCGCCAAAGCGATACAGTCTTCAATGGTCACGCCATCGATGGGGATAAAGGGCACCACATCAGTGGCGCCGACCCGTGGATGGGCGCCGCGGTGCTCGTTCATATCGATCAATTCCAACGCCTTGCCGGCACCGAGAATCGCCGCCTCGCCAACGGACTCGGGATCTCCGGCCAGGGTAATCACGCACCGATTGTGATCCGCGTCCATCTCGCGGTCGAGAACGTAGACACCAGGAACACTGCTCATGGCTTGCACGATCGCGTCGACCTTCGCAGGGTCACGTCCTTCCGAAAAATTCGGCACACACTCAATCAGTCGTTTCATAGATCTATTCCACACTGAAACCCGCGTGAGGGCAAACATCCGGCCGCCTACGTCAGTCTTTCATGTAGATGATTTCTCCGTTCTTCACTGTCATCCAGCAGCGCTGCATCCCGAAATAATAGGGAATTTCGCGGTAATCCTCCACTTCGAACACGGCGAAGTCCGCCTGCTTTTCTGCTTCGAGGGATCCCAGCCGGTTATCGCGCTTCAGCGCGTAAGCGGCGTTGATGGTTGCCGCCGCGATCGCTTCGGCAGGAGTCATGCGCAGTTGGGTGCACGCCAACGACAGGATCATCGGCATACTCATAGTGGGGCTCGTGCCGGGGTTGTAGTCGGTGGCGAGAGCCACGATTGCCCCTGCCTCAATCAGTCTGCGGGCTGGAGCGTACCGTTTCCAGCCGAGGTGAAAATCGCAGCCAGGAAGCAGCGTTGCCACTGTCGGGGATTTCGCCAAAGCTGCGATATCAGCGGCATTCACGTGCTCGAGATGGTCGCAACTTGCCGCGCCGAGCTGAACCGCCAGTTGCGTACCTCCGGCCCGCGAGAGCTGTTCGGCATGCAGACGTGGGGTGAGGCCGAGGAGTTGGGCCTCACTTAGAATTCGTCGTGACTGCGTGAGACTAAACGCACCTCGATCGCAAAAGACGTCACAAAACTCCGCGAGCCGTTGATTCACGATCTCGGGCAGCATTTGCCCCAGCAACAATTCGATGTATTGCTCAGCTCCCACACGCTTGCCGCGATACTCAGCCGGAAGCACATGCGCGCCGAGAAACGTCGACACAATCTCGATCGGCTGCTCGTCCGTCAATTCGCGATGTAATTCGAGGATTTTAAGTTCGCTTGTGACATCGAGTCCGTAGCCGCTCTTGGCCTCGACGGTTGTCGTGCCGTAGGTTGCGAATTCTTCCAAGGCGGCTCGGGCCCGTTGTTTCAATTGTTCCGAGGTGGCCGCGCGCAGCCTGGCCACGGAATTCAGGATGCCTCCGCCGCGTTTGGCAATTGCCTCGTAACTCGCACCTTGGATCTTTAGTTCGTATTCCTCGGCCCGGCTTGCCGAGTGGATGAGATGAGTATGAGAGTCGACAAAACCGGGCAGCACGACTCGCCCGCCCACATCGATCTTCTCGGCACTCTTAGCGGCTTGATGTTTCTCAACTCTTGCAGAAGGTCCAACCGCGAGGATCTTGCCGTTGCGCACCAGCAGCGAACTATTGTTGATAATTCCCAGATCGGAGAGGAAAGCCCCTCGTCGCGGCGACTTGCCGCGCAGCGTGAGAATCTGCGACGCACCGGTGATGAGCAGGCTGGAAGTCAAGGTTCAACGAGTGAGTTCGATGCGCGTCGCTCAGGCGCCGACCGCGCGTCCTTGATATGACGGCACGAAAATATCTTTTACAAACGTTTCAAACGAGGTGCGTGTCGTACTGGCTTCGGAACGCGGCTCGGTACCGACTACGATGCCTTCGTTGAATCCACGAAGCATTTCGATGAAGGTATCCGCGGTTTTCGCCGGAGTACCCATCTTCACCAACACCTGCTGAACCTGATCGTACGGGAATTGCGCGTATCGCAAGTCGGGCTTATTTAGCGCCCGTCCGATAATCGCAGTAACTTCGTTCATCGTCAGGTCACGCTCGCCCAGAAGTTCTTGTGTCTGCTTTCCAGAGAAATCGAGTTGCCACAACCGTCCAGCCGCATACAGGCCGATGTCTTTCGTGGCGATCATGGGAATCTTAAGATCCGGCCGCAATGCTCCGCCGAACAGCCCCATCATCTGAATCATGCTGATTCCGGCCAGGTGGTTCTCAAAGAAATAAGCAGGCCGCAGGTGTAGTACATTCAATTTGTCTATAACATTCAACTTCTGTTCGGAATTGTGCGTGCCGAGGATTGGGCCTGTGCCAGCCGGCACTTGTGCGCCGATACTGCTCAGGTGGACGGCGTACTGCAACCCAGACTCACGCACCGCTTCCGCAATGGCGTCGCTGGTTCTTTCCTGCTCGACCCGATAGTCTGGCGAAGACATGCCGGGTGGGATCATCAAGAATGCAGCACGTGCCCCCTGCAATGCGCGAGCTACCGCGCCGGCATTGGTAAGGTCGGCAGTCATCGCCTCCGCACCCTTAAAAACAAAGGGCTGAAGCTTGCCGCCGTGGCGGCCGACTACCCGCACTTGTTCGCCTTTTTCAAGCAGCGTCTTTGTAATGACTGAACCGATATGACCTGTTGCACCGAAGACTGTATACATCGCTCGCTCCCGAGGGTCCCTCCAATTCGCCCCCGACCTCCAAAAGACTACGCTTCCCAAGCACACCTTATAGCATCGGTACTTTCACACCTTGCTTTTTTGCAAATTCGATAGCCTCGGAGTAACCGGCATCCACATGGCGTGCGACACCCATGCCGGGATCGTTCGTCAGCACGCGTTCGATACGCTTGGCCATTTCCTTGGTCCCGTCAGCGCAGGTGACTTGCCCCGCGTGTTGCGAGTAGCCGATGCCAACTCCGCCGCCATTGTGAATCGATACCCACGAGGCGCCGCTGGCCGTGTTTACCAGCGCGTTCAAGAGCGCCCAATCGGCCACGGCGTCGGAGCCATCCTTCATCGCTTCCGTTTCGCGATAAGGCGACGCAACCGAGCCACAGTCGAGGTGGTCTCGGCCGATTACGATGGGCGCTTTGAGTTCACCTCTGGCAACGAGTTCGTTGAGCGCGAGACCAAATTTGTCGCGCTCGCCATAGCCGAGCCAGCAAATCCGCGATGGCAGGCCCTGAAACTTGACCTTCTTCTGAGCCATGGTGATCCAACGCCTCAGGTGTTCGTTTTGCGGAAACATCTCCAGAACCAGTTGATCGGTGCGCGCAATGTCCGATGCTTCTCCGGAAAGCGCGGCCCACCGAAATGGTCCCTTGCCTTCGCAAAAGAGTGGCCGGATGTAGGCGGGCACGAAGCCAGGAAAGTCATAGGCATTTTTCACGCCGGCTTCGTATGCATACGTGCGGATATTGTTTCCGTAGTCAAAAGTGATGGCGCCCAAGTTTTGCAAGTCCAACATCCCTCGGACATGTTCGCCCATGGCGGCAATCGATCGCTTGCGGTATTCCTGCGGGTTGGTTTTGCGGAGCTCTAGAGCAGCCGCCAACGTCATGCCGTTGGGTACATATCCTCCGATGGGATCGTGAGCGCTGGTTTGATCGGTCAACACGTCGGGCACGACACCCCGCTTGGCCAATTCCGGAATCAAGTCGGCGCAATTCCCAACTAGACCGACAGAAGTCGCCTCTCGCGTCCGCACCGCGTTCTTCAGAATACGCAGTGCCTCGTCAAACGAACTTACCATCACATCGCAATAGCCGGTCTTTACGCGGCGCTTGATTCTTTCCGGGTCGACATCGATTCCCAGGAATGCCGCGCCATTCATCGTGGCTGCCAGCGGTTGGGCGCCACCCATTCCCCCCATGCCACCGGTCACGACCAGCTTTCCGCTCAAGTCGCCACCAAAATGCTTGTGCGCGGCGGCAGCAAACGTCTCGAACGTTCCTTGCAAAATTCCTTGTGTGCCGATATAAATCCAGCTTCCGGCGGTCATCTGGCCGTACATCATGAGTCCGGCTTGATCGAGTTCGTTGAAACGATCCCAATTATTCCAGTGACCGACCAGGTTCGAATTACAAATCAGGACTCGTGGAGCATATTCGTGGGTCTGGAACACAGCCACCGGTTTTCCGGATTGCACTAAGAGTGTTTCGCCGGCTTCCAACGCACGCAATGACTTTACGATTGCGTGGAAGCATTCCCAGTTTCGCGCGGCCTTGCCGGTGCCGCCATAGACGACAAGGTCTTCGGGCTTTTCCGCGACGTCTGGGTCCAAGTTGTTCAAAAGCATACGAAGGGCGGCTTCTTGCTGCCATCCTTTGCAACTCAAGGCGGTGCCCCGAGGCGCGTGGAACGGGCCGCGGCTCGTCTCCGGATCGTTCCTCACGGGTATGGTGGTACTCATGGACGGACTCCTGCTGCCACCCATCTTAGCGCAGCTCGATGGATGAACGATAACTCGGACTATCCGACTCGATGACGGACTCGGTTGGTTACTCCGGTGACACGCCTCGCCAATTACGCTAGCTGTTGGATTGCATGGAATTTCTCACTAGGGTAAATTCTCTTGCGCATGCCATACCGTTCGCTTCCCTCATGCTTCCTCCATGCTGTCGACCAGTTGCCTTCGCCCAGGGCGCAGATGACCCGCCGCGCGGAACGTTGGGAAGCCATCTCGTCGCAGGAAATGCTTCGACGGGTAGCAGGCTTGGCAGACAGCTTCCGGGAGCTCGGTGTAAAGCCGGGGGACCGCGTTGCGCTGTTCGCACCGAATTGCCCGGAGTGGCACACCGCGGATTTTGCGATCAGCGGTTCAGGGGCCATCACCGTTCCGATTTACTTCAATGAATCTCCGGAGCGGATGGCCTACATATTGAACCATTCCGGGTCTCAGATTGTGTTTATTGCGGGTTTGGCGCAACTCGAGAAGTTCACTGGGATTCGCGGTCAGGTCCCGCGAGTGCAGCAAGTCATTGTCGCGGGGGCGGGTGGAACGCTCCCGGCGGATTTCCTGCGTTACGAGACCCTGATTGCCACCGCCGGGGAGAACGAGATCGCGGCTTATCGCAAGCGCATCCCTCTGGTGCAGCCGGGCCAGCTCGCTTCCATCATCTACACGTCCGGTACCACTGGCGAGCCGAAAGGCGTAATGCTGACGCACGCGAACTTCAGCTCGAACGTGATGGACTCCTGCTGTGATTTTGAGGTCGCCCCAGAGACCGATTTAGCGGTTTCGTTCCTCCCTCTGGCGCACGTATACGGCCGAATGCTCGATTACTTCTATATTTTCCAGGGCTGTCCGGTCGCGTACGTGGATGTCGTGGAAAATGTCGCACAGGCACTGACGGAGGTCCATCCCACCATTCTCGCGGCAGTGCCCCGTTTCTTCGAAAAGATCTATGCAAGATTAATGGAGAAGGGTAGCAAGACCGCCGGAATGCGTCGTAAGCTTTTTGACTTCGCCGTGAAGACAGCCAAGGAAGCCGCTCCCTGGCGTTGCGGGTACGGACCGGCAAGCTTGCTGTTGAAAACAAAGTGGGCCATCGCCGACCGGTTGGTGTATGCCAAGATCCGCCAGGGCACGGGCGGCAGGCTGCGAGCGGTCATGTCGGGCGGGGGCCCGCTTTCGAAATCGCTGGCGGAATTCTTCTGGAGCGTGGGGATTCCGATCTATCAGGGATATGGGCTAACGGAAACCTCGCCGGTGCTGACGTCCAACTACCCCGTGAATCGCGTGGGGAGTTCCGGGCGTCCCATCCGCAACGTGCAACTTCGCATTGCGGACGACGGCGAAATCCTCGCCAGAGGACCTTGCGTGATGCAGGGCTATTTCAAGTCGCCGGACTCGACCAAAGAGGCCTTCACCCAGGACGGCTGGCTGAAAACCGGCGATATCGGTTATCTGGATAGAGACAATTACCTGTTCATTACCGATCGCAAGAAGGACCTGCTGAAGACGGCGGCGGGCAAATTCGTGGCTCCTCAGCCGATTGAGAACACACTGAAGACCAGCCCCTACGTGTTGAACGCAATGGTTGTAGGGGACCAACGCAAATTTGTTGTCGCTCTCATCGTGATTAATCCGGTCACGATCGGAAGTAAACTGGCTCAGGAAGGCCTGGAATTTCGTACTGCTGCCGAGATGGCGGCGCATCCGCGAACGTATGCCCTTCTTCAGGAGGAAGTAAACCGCCTTACCACCCATTTGGCCCAGTACGAGACCATTAAGCGTTTTGCACTCTTGCCGGAGGACTTTACCTTTGACAATGGGGCCCTCACTTTCACTCTGAAACTGAAACGCCGTGTCGTCGAGCACCAATATCACGCGCTGATCGACAAGCTCTACGCCGACGCGTTCGAACCGCGGCATCTCGTTCGCAACTAACTCGCCTCACTTGATCCCGCTTATCGGCCGGACGCGGACGTGTGCGCACTGCATTTGTCCTTGTGCTTCTCCAGGCTTACAATTCTGTTTCAGCCCCAGGAGCCCACCATGTCTGACCAACTTGTCATTGCCGGCCGCGCGTTCAAATCTCGCCTGATTGTCGGCACCGGGAAATACCGCAGCTTTCAAGAAATGGCGCGCGCTCACGCCGCCTCCGGCGCCGACATGGTTACCGTCGCGGTGCGCCGGGTGAACCTGACAGACAAATCCAAGGAATCGCTCCTCGATTACATCGATCGTGAGCAGATCTTTATCCTTCCGAACACCGCAGCGTGCTATTCGGCGGACGAAGCCATCCGCACCGCTCGGCTGGCACGCGAAGTCGGACTCTCAAACTGGATTAAGCTCGAAGTCATTGGCGACCAGCAGACGCTGTTTCCCGACACAGAGCAATTGATCGAAGCGACCAAAGTGCTGGTGAAGGAAGGTTTCGTCGTTCTTCCTTACACCAATGACGATTTGATCGCTGCGCGGAAGTTGATTGACGCCGGTGCTTCTGCGGTTATGCCACTGGCAGCGCCGATCGGCTCAGGGCTAGGCATTCAGAATCCGGCCAACCTGCGAATTCTGCGTGAGCGCATTACGGAAGTGCCGATGATCGTGGATGCCGGTGTCGGGACCGCCTCCGATGCCTCGGTTGCGATGGAACTGGGTGCGGACGGTGTCCTGATGAATACGGCCATCGCCGAAGCGGCACAGGCCGAACTCATGGCCGAAGCGATGCGCGATGCGGTCGTCGCAGGCCGGAAGGCCTATCTGGCCGGCCGTATGCCAAGGCGTCTGTACGCCTCTGCTTCTTCACCTTTAGCCGGCGTTGTCCGCTAAACCCCGGGTGTTTTCATTCAGATCGTCTTGCCGTGGTGACGTCCGGCCGCCTCGAACAAAGACAGCAAGTTCGTCATGCTGAAGAGCTCCCGGATCTGCTGGCTCGCATTGGTGATCTCCAGCCTGCATCCTCGGGTACGTGCGGAAACGTATAGCCCAACTACGGCGCCGAGCCCGGAACTATCCACTTGAGGGACGTCTTTCAGATCGATCAAAATTCGTTTGTGTCCCGGAATCTTGTCGCGCACTTCGTCTTTCAGAACCGGAGTGTTTTCAAAGGTAAGTTTGCCGTGGCATTCGGCAATCAAGACACCGTCTTGTTCGTAACAGTGCACTCGAAATCCCCGGGAGGAACTGCCTGGACGGTCGGCGCTCATAGAGTCTCCCCTCAGTCAGTCTCGCCTCCACGTTCTATCGCACTTGGCAACCATTTGCTATAGGTTCCGGCAGCAATGTAAGCAATCGAGTTACACTCCAGGGATGCAAAAGAAGATTTTCTGGTTGAGCTTTATTGGGTTGGGCTTGCTAGCGGACTTGGCGCTCCCGTTCTGGTGGGCGGCCGGAGCGACAGTACCAATCCTGTTGATCAGTTGGTGGTTCGCGTTTCGCAGCGGTTGGTTCGACTGAGCTGGGTTCGCCGCTTTCTCGCGGAAAACGTCAGGTGTTGACGCTCAGTGAGGAACGGTTCGGAAGAGAAAGTGCCACGTCGCATCGACGGCCGCGTGAACCAAGGCCGACGCAAAAATAGAGCCGGTCTTTCGCCACGTCAGTCCGTAGAAGATTCCCGCGATCGCTGCCAAAATCACGTATCGCCAGTTCGGGAAACCCATATTGGGGATATGGGAGAATCCGAACAAAATGGAGGCGGTCCACCAACCCGCGAGGTCGCTTTTTGAGGCGCGCGCGAGAAAATTCTGCAACAAGCCGCGAAACAACAGCTCTTCCGGCCAAGCCGTGAAAACCAGAATCGCTAACGATAGCCCGAGATACGCACTCCACTTCTGCCACTGTGGAGCAAACTGAATGAAATGCATGCTAATGCCCAGCGGAATCGCAATGCACGCAAAAATCAAAAAACTGCCCAGTATATAGAAGGTCCATTCTCTTCCCCATCCGAGGACATAGCCAATTCCCTTTGCTCGTCGCACCAGGAGAAACGAGGCGAGGGCCACATTCACGGCCACGAACACTGTCATTGCGTAGGCGAGCCGGCCGCCCGGATAAGGCCAGATCCAATGCGAGGGACTGAACTTCACAAACAGCCAGATGCCGACAATTGTGAGGAAGTCCTGCCACGACCCAGCAGCGGCTTTGCCCGCGGTAACCGCAAGAGCGATCGGCACGAAAATAAGCCCTAAGATTAGCGCGGCGCGGCGAAAATCGAATGTCCCATTGCCCACCAGATAAAGCATGGCGAACAGAAAAACCAGCGCCCCCAGCATCACGCCGGAAGCCGGACCGAAGCGGGACGCCAACTGGTCTGTTACGCCGCGCGCCGCGAATAGCAACGTAACCAGCAATAAGAAGGCCATCGCGGTGGCGGTCGCGGCGAACGCCCTGCCGCCGTAGCCTTGCCAGGATCCGTAGAGCACCCCCACTACGCACAAGGCAGCCCAAATACCCACAGCAGTCCATGGGCTAATCTGTTTCATCTGGTTTTTGTCTCCGTGCAATTTTCACGGTAACAATCTTTGCACATTCCGTTCGGCCTGTAGGAAGTTGCGAGCAGAAGAGCCTAAACTGACGGAAGGGACTGTTCTTGAAACGATTGGCGTACATCGATTGGATGCGCGGGTTGGCTTGCCTGCTCATGTTTCAGACACACTGCTACGATTCGTGGCTCAGGCCCGATCTGCACAAAACGCGACTGTATGGATGGTCTCAGTTGGGAGGAACGCTTCCCGCGCCGTTGTTCATTTTTCTCTCGGGCGTTTCCTTTGCGTTGGTGACGGAAAAATTACGCGAAAAGGGAATTGCGGCGGATGCGATTGCCCGGCAAACGATCCTGCGTGGCGCGGAAGTCTTTGGCTTGGGAATCGCATTTCGGATTCAGGAATACGCGCTCGGCTACAAGTGGGTCCCATGGACCGATCTACTCCGCGTCGACGTGCTGAACATCCTGGGACTATCCATGATGCTGATGGGAGTGCTTTGCCGTTTCGCGTCTTCAGCGAATGTCGATGTTGCGCGAACTCGCAGCACCATCGCTGCACTCGGCGCCGCCACCGCCGTGGCGATGTTGACGCCTCCGCTTTGGACTACTTGGCGTCCAAGATTCCTGCCATGGCCGCTGGAATCGTACATCAACGGAGTACACACCTTTGCTGAGCCTCAGCACTGGCTGTTTCCGCTCTTTCCGTGGAGCGCATTTGCGTTCGCCGGCTTGGCAGTCGGGTTCGTGATCTTCAGAGAATTTGCTCGCTGCAAGGAGGCCATGCTATTTGGTCTGATTGGCGTCACCGGAGTAGCGGCGGTCGGTCTCTCCCTGGTGTTCGATGCGTCTCCAGTACATCTTTACGCCGTGTACGATTATTGGCATTCGAATCCAAACTTTCTCTTGCTTCGGTGTGGAGTGCTACTGATCCTCCTGAGCTTGGTCTATGCGTGGTGCCGCTGGGGATTGGCGCAGAAGGGATTCAGCCCAGTGATTCAACTGGGGCAAACGTCGCTGCTGGTGTACTGGGTGCACATCGAGTTCGTTTATGGGAGGTTTTCAATCCTGCCGAAACACGGATGTTCCATTACGAGAGCTACTCTTGGTCTGATAATTATTTTCCTAGCCATGCTGGCGCTTTCGACCTGGAGGACAACCTACAGGAAGAGAGCTACGGCTTTGCGACGGAATTCTCCGGCGGCGGCGCCGGCAATTTGATAATAATTTCACCCGGCTGAGCGAGCCCGAGTTCTTCGCGTGCGATTTTACGGATCGTCTGAGGATCAGTCTTCAGGTCTTTGATCTGCTGCTCCAGCGCACCGTTTTCCTTGTTCAACTTGTCAAGGGCCGCATTCACCTTTTGGATTTCCTGCTGCTTGCGGCGCATGACCAGATACCCGTGGGGACCGAACACGTCATGGACGAGTAAAACGACGACGAAGATGACCAGCAGGTGTCGTCCGTAGTGGCTTAGAAGTCTGTGAGCAGTCGCTTGCACAAGAAGCCGTTCCCAGTAAGAAATTGTGCGCCTTTCATGCGCGCGCTGAAACGATTTTTCGCTCCCTGAGTGTCGAAGCGTCCACGGTCCTTTGTGATGTGTGTTTGCCTTCTTTTCGTCTGGCTGAGAAACTCCAGACTCAAGACGGATACCACGCGGAGTGAAGCCTAGTGAAACGGACGACCTGGACATTGCTGGGTTCAGCCCACCTCCTTCCGACGCCGCAAAAATTGCGAAAACTGACCCTAGGTCTGAATCTACATGGAAACCCGTAGGCGATAGAGGCTCCAGGCGAGGTATCCTTCCAGGTCACTGCGGCTGGCACGAGCGCGGCTCCAGCCGCCGTCTTCTGATGGCCAAAATGCGTATTCTCGTCGTGGACGACCATGAAGTCGTCCGTCGTGGGGTCCGGTCGCTCCTTTCAGCCAGTGCGGGTGTTGAAGTGTGCGGCGAAGCCGTCGATGGTCGCGATGCGATAGAAAAAGCGCAACAACTAAAGCCCGATGTCGTAGCGATGGACATTACCATGCCCCGCATGAACGGTTTGGACGCGACTCGGGAAATTCGACGGATTTTGCCCGACATTCACGTGTTGATTTTGAGCCAACACGACGTTCCGGAAATGACACGTCAGGCCTTAAAGGCTGGCGCGAGCGGTTTTGTCGTCAAGTCTGCGATATCAACCGAATTAATAGCCGCCCTTCAGAAAATCCAGAACGGCAAGACGTTCTTCAACGGCAAGCTCGGTGCGGTACAGCGGAGTGTGAATATTGAAGAGATCTTGCACCGCAGTGCGGCTTTCGAGACCGCTTTGCGCGAGAGCGAAGAGTTATTCCGTCTCACATTCGAACAAGTAGCCGTGGGAATGGCTCACGTCGCAGAGGATGGGCGCTGGTTGCGGGTGAACCGAAAATTCTGCCAAATCCTCGGATACACCGAAGATGAACTTAAGCAGAAGACGTTCCAGGAAATCACCCACCCGGCGGACCTTGCAAGGGACCTCGAGCTGAAGGCTCGACTCGCTCGCGCGGAAATGAGCGAGTTTACCATCGAAGAAAGGTATCTCCGCAAAGATGGCATAAGCGTGTGGGTGAACCTTACCGTTGCGGCCGTGCGGGATTCTGCGGGAAAGGTCAAGTATTTCCTCTCGGTGGTCGAAGACATATCGGCGCGAAAAAAAACGGAAGAAGGGTTGACGGAAGCCGAAGCATACTTCCGAGCCATCGTGGAAGCGACCCCGGATTGCGTGAAGCTGGTCGCTCAAGACGGCACACTTCACCATATGAACTCCTCAGGTTTGCGGATGCTGGAGGCCGACTCCGCCGAAGACGTTGTGGGAAAGAGCGTGTTCGACCTCATTGCGGATAAGGACCGCGAGCGTTTTCGGCAATTTCACGAGACCGTCTGCGCCGGGAACAAAGGTACCTCTCGATTTGATGTCGTTGGGATGCGAGGAACCGTTCGGCACATGGAAACGCACGCCGTGCCTTTGCGGGCGTCGGACGGATCGATGGTTGAACTCTCGGTCACGCGCGACATCACCGAGCGTGCACAACAGGAGATTGCGCAGGGAAGGCTGGCAGCGATCGTCGAGTCGTCGGAAGACGCCATCATTTCCAAGGACCTCGACGGGGTCATCACCAGCTGGAATTCGGCGGCAGAGAACATTTTCGGATACAGCGCTGAAGAAGCCGTTGGCCAGTCGATCCGGCTCATCATCCCACCGGAACTGCAGGACGAGGAAGACAGCATTCTGGCGCGACTTCGCCGCGGAGAACGCATTGCCCACTACGACACCGTAAGGCAGAGGAAGGACGGTGCCAGGCGGCACGTGTCGTTAACCATCTCGCCGGTTAGAGATGCGAGCGGCCGGATTGTCGGCGCTTCCAAAATCGCGAGAGATGTTACCGGGCGAAAGCTTGCCGAGCAAGCCGAAAGGGAAGCCGAACTATCGGGGCGGCTGCTGCAATTGCAGGATGAGGAGCGCAGACACATCGCGCGCGAATTGCACGATGGGGCTGGCCAGTCATTGGCGGCGCTCAGTATGAATCTCGGCGCGATCTTGAGAGAACGTGAGTGCCTTGGCGATCGCGTGGCGCGCCTGGCGGACGAGAGCGTGAAGCTGGTACAGCAAGTGTCGGCAGAAATTCGAACGCTGTCGCATCTGCTGCACCCGCCTCTGCTCGATGAAGTGGGCCTGAAATCAGCCTTGAGCGAATACGTGGGAGGTTTTGCGGAGCGAAGCAAGATCGACGTGAAGTTGGAGTTGCCGCAGAAGTACGAGCGGCTGCCTCGCGATTACGAGTTGTCGCTCTTTCGGATTGTGCAGGAATCGTTGACGAATATCCATCGTCACTCCGGGAGCGCTACCGCGTTGGTTCGCCTGACCTATCGGCCGGGTCAGATAAGCCTGGAGATTATCGATCAGGGCAAGGGCATCGATCGCGTCACGCAGGAAAAGTTCATGGCCGGCCGCAGTTCTGGCGTCGGATTGCGAGGAATGAGGGAAAGGATTCGCCAGATCGGTGGCACGTTGGATATCATCTCCAACGAACATGGCACCTCGGTTCTTGCGGTTCTGCCACTTCGTGAAGAAATGGAATCAGGTGGCGGAGACCGCAGCATCCCGCGTTTTGAATCCGCCGATTAGACGGAAAACGTGAGTGATACCCCAACGGAGCTGCGCCGCTGCCGCAATTAGGCGGCGCTGAGCTGCTCGGCACGGAAATTCCGTGCAGCCACAAAGCCAAGCAGCAGAAATGCCAGTAGGGCGACCAGTTGCGCCGCTTTGAACGGCGTCTCCGATTGCGTAGGCGCTAGCGCATGAAGCGCTGGAATCTTGGCGAAAAGTTGGACGATCAGAACGAACACGTTGAAGTACAGCGCCAGCTCCGAGGCGATGACGTAAGTGCGCCGCCAGCCACCTGCCAGCTTCCGAGAGTTCCGTGCATATATTGCGATCGCCAGGACGACGAGAGACATGGCGCCGAGAATGTGAGAAGGCAATAGCTTGTGGAATGGGAAAAAGTATCCAGTCACGCTGGTGAGGACGGTGGACCACAAGAAAATCGACGTCCAGCCCTCCAGCCTCCGGGAAGTGATGAAGCCATAAACGACAATAAGACCAGAAAAAATCCCGATCAGGCTGAGGATTACGTGAAACAAGGTAAAGGCCGAGAGGAGCGTCATGAAAGCCTCCTGGAGCGAGTTAGGAAGCGCGGAGCAGCAGTGGACGGTATCCGCTCCGTCAAATGAGTTCTCGAGGGTACATCGGCACAACTACAAGGTCAACAAGAACGCCGTCGCGCGATTTGAGGAGTGACCTCAGTCATATAGAATCGGTGACGGAGAATCGCGAATGAAGGAGACCCAATATCGCGTCGTGCTGGTGACGTGCGGAACGCTGGAGGAGTCACGCAAGATCGCCAAGGCCCTCGTGGAAAAGCGTTTGGCGGCCTGCGTGAACATCGTGACTCATGCCGTGGAGTCGTTCTATATGTGGGAAGGAAAGCTGGAAAATGCAAGCGAGTATCTGCTGGTGATGAAGACCGGCGAGGACAGGCTCGACGCGCTCCAGCGGGAAGTTCTGGAGATGCACTCTTACGACACGCCGGAGTTCGTGGCTCTGCCCATTGTCGCCGGAGCCCAAGCCTATCTGAACTGGCTCGGCGAATCAGTCAAGAACGTTTAGATGATGGATTAGATGTACAGGAGCGCTTGGTCAATGTCGGCGACGATGTCTTCGACATCTTCAATGCCCACGGACAGTCGCACCAACGAGTCGGTGATGCCTACGCGATCGCGAATCTCTTTCGGCATCGAGGCATGGGTCATCTGCGCTGGCAAGGAAATCAAAGACTCCACCCCGCCCAGGCTTTCCGCCAGAGAACACACTTTGACTTGATTGAGGAATCGGCGAGCGGCTTCTTCGGAGCCAAGATCAAACGCCAGCATCGCACCTGGCCCTTTTTGCTGGCGGCGCGCCAATTCATGCTGCGGATGCGTAGCCAGGCCGGGATAAAAGACCTTCCGAATTTTCGGATGCGCGTCGAGGTGGCGCGCCACGGCGAGCCCGTTGGCGTTGTGTTGAAGCATGCGTACGGCCAGAGTTTTCAAGCCGCGCGAAGTCAGGAAACAATCCATCGGAGCAAGGCCTGCTCCCGCGGACCGTTGGATGAAGTAAATCTTATCAGCGTCGTCGGGACGCGTGAGAATGACCGCCCCGCCTGTCGCGTCTGAGTGGCCATTCAGGTATTTCGTCAGCGAATGAACGACGATATGCGCCCCAAGATCAACCGGCCGCTGAAGATATGGGGTCAGAAAGGTATTGTCGACCACCAGCGTTGCGCGGCGCTCGTTTGCCAGTTTGGCCATTGCAGGGATGTCGGTTATCCGAAGAGTCGGATTCGTCGGGGTCTCTATATAGAGCATCTTGGTGTTCGGTCGAAGGGCGCCAAGGACCACGGCCGGATCGGTGGTGTCAACAAATGAGAATTCCAGGCCGAAATGGACAAGCAATTGCGTGCTCAGCCGGTACACGCCTCCGTAGACCGCTTCCGACAGCACCACGTGATCACCCGGACGAAGCAGGCGAAAAACGGAGTCGATGGCAGCCATACCTGAAGTGAACACATACGCGGCGACACCGCCTTCGAGTTTAGCGAGGGTTCGTTCCAGCGCTTTCCGATTCGGATGATTGGTGCGCGCGTAATCGTAACCACTCCGGGATTTACCGAGTTCTTCGTAAACGTAAGTCGAGGTTTGATAGATGGGAAGAACCACGGCACCAGTGGACGGGTCTGGTTCCTGACCGATATGAATCGCGTTTGTGGCAAAACCCATGCGAGGTTCTCCTTGTCCAATTCGTGCCGAGAAACGGAAAGCCGGCGAGGCTCTCCAGAAGATGTTGGATCGTGCCGCGAGAGCGTGCCATCGAGTGAACGAGCACGGGCAAATTGCTAAGCCGCGAAACTCTAGAGGCAAGAAGAAGTTACAAGAGGCGGGGCGGGCGAGTCAAATCTCCACCGAAAACTTGACGGAACTCGGCATTGCGGCGACGATGGAATTCATGCACCGTGTCTTGCATTTGCTTTGCCTTACGGTACTAGCAGGGTTCCTGGCGATTCCGGCGCCGCTGTGCTCTCAAGATTCCAAAGGGAAGCAGGACCAGCCGCCCCCACCCACAAATAAGTTGACCATCGAAGTGACTGGTGGCGATGAGAATAAGCCGATCGAAAACGCAAGCGTATACGTCAAAACCGTCGAACGGCATTTGATCAAGGATAAGAAGTTCGAAGTGAACGTCAAAACGAATATGAGAGGCGTCGCGCACGTACCCGACGCTCCCACGGGCAGGTTGCTGATTCAAGTTGTGGCTGACGGTTGGAAGACCTACGGACATTGGTACGATGTGACGGATCTAAAGGAGCCCATCAAGATTCATTTGGAAAAGCCGCCGAAGTGGTATTAGAAGTGCCAAACAGGCAAATCGTGGCTCGGCGACCCGGAAAATATTTGTGCACAGATGATTGCGACAAGGCCGTCCGGAGATTGGAAAGAAAAAGCGGAAGAAGAAACGTTGTGCGCTCCGAGGTTTGCACAAAAACAGTGCAAACCGCATCATCATATTGAAATTTGCGGAGTTAGTTTCCAAACGACGGCTTCTTTCCACAAAGTTTTCCACGATTGTGTGCAAAACTTAACAGCGCAGAAATAATTTCTATCGCGAAGAGAAACAATTCGTGTTAAAAGTTTCGTCACAACTTCCAACTCCACCTGACTTTGACCGGCCGATTTCGCGGATGTTAGAGTGAAATTGAGCGTGCGGATTCATGACTGATAGCGAAAGCGGAGCATTTTCACTCGTACACATGTTCTGGGGGAACCTCGCGGCTCGTCCTCTGCGCGGTTTGCTCAGCATCGTGGCGATTGCTATCCAGGTTGTTTTGGTGTTGATGATCGTGGGGCTCACCTCTGGCGTGGTCTCCGAGTGGGGCAAGCGCGTTGAAGGTGTGGGCGCGGACATCCTCGTGCAGCCGCCGAATTCTTCTATTTTCTTTGCCTTTTCCAGCGCGGTGATGCCCGAATCATTGGGCGACGAAATCAGCAAGTTGCCGGGAGTGGATGAGGCGTCCCCGACGCTCATCGTGAGTGATCCGAAAACGCTGATGATCGTGTACGGGATCGATTACAAACGGTTCAACGCGCTCAGCCATGGATTTATTTTCCGTGCCGGACGTCCATTTCAACAGCCAGACGAAGCGATCGCCGATGATATTGTCGCTCAGACGCGCCACTTGAAAATCGGTGACACGGTGACGCTTATAAATCATCCATTCCAGGTGTGTGGGATCGTGGCACATGGCAAAGGTGCGCGCTTCTTCATTCCGCTCAAGACGGGTCAAGATCTGGTAGGCGCGGAGAAGCGGGTGTCTATGTTCTACGTCCGGAGCAAAGGAAATACGGAAGCCGCGCGCGCGCAAATCCTGCAGCTCAATTCCCAGAATCGCGTGCGATCGATGGCTGAATATGTATCACTGATGAGTTCGTCGAACCTCCCCGAGCTGAAGCCTTTCATCAGGACCATGGTGGCCTTGGGAATCGCTATCAGCTTCCTTGTTGTTCTGATGAACATGCATACCATGGTGATGGAACGAACCCGAGAAATCGGAATACTGAAAGCTCTGGGATTCACGAGGTTCGACGTCGTGACCATGTTGCTGGGTGAGACCGCCTTGTTGACGTTTGCAGGCAGTCTCGTGGGGATTGGCGCTACATTCCTCATTGAGGCCATTCTGAAGAAGACCAACCCTTCTTTGTCCATGTTGTTGACGCCCGCATGGGTGCTCAGTTCCATCGGATTGGCGCTGATTGGCGCTGCCTTGGGCGCAACAGTCCCGGCAATTCGGGCGTCGACCTATGATCCCGTTGAAGCACTCGCCTACGAATAACGATTAGTTTGTACGCGAAAAAATCTCCCCTCCCGCCGCCTCATGCATCTAACCCACCGCCGCTATACCGATTGCCGCGGACAACACGAGGAGAAGCTACATGAACGAGAATAAAGACAAGTCGATCCTGGACCACATCAACAACTTGGTGAAGGAAGAGGAGCGCCTGTACGGGCAGGACCGGCTATCGGTCGACGATCAACAGAAACTGAATACCCTTAAGCTAGAGCTGGATCAGTGTTGGGACCTGCTGCGCCAAAGAAGAGCTTTGCGGGAGTTTGGTGAAGATCCAGATAAGGCCAAAGTGCGCCCGAAGAATATCGTGGAGAACTACGAGCAGTAGATCGCGGCCGTTTCCACTACCGCTTTCTTTCCCAAAATCCGCTTATCTGCTCATTTCTGGCCGTGTTACTGATTGCTCGTGCTGGTCAACGGTATCGTTGCGTGCTGTTATCGGACCTGATAAGACGAAGATAGCTGATCGGGCACCCGGCCGGCCCAAAGTTGTGCGAATTCCAAGGAGACAGCAAATGAAGTGGACGAATTGCGGTGTGGCACTCGTCATTTTAGGAATTGCGAGTATCGCCCAGGCGCAAATGGGAATGGACTATTTCACAAGGCCTGCAATCACCAAGGTCTTTCATCCCACCGTTGGCAAAGGGAGCGTCTACCAGACTACGAACACATCCGGTGGCGACGACAAGACTTCCACGACGGAGATCGGCATCGTGGGTAAAGAGTCGGTCGATGGTAAGGACGCCTACTGGGTCGAAACCAGCATGACGGATCCGAAAGGACAGCCCGTGGTCGGTAAAACGCTAATGTCCCTTCAGGGCGAAGTTACCATCCACCGCGTGATCTTTCAGCAGGCCGGGCAGCCGGCGATGGAAATGCCCATGAACATGACTGGGCAACATAAGAGTACCGGGGAAGTGAACCTGAACGATTGGCATTCGGTTGGAACGGAAAGCGTCACCGTCCCTGCGGGCACGTTTACCTGTGAGCACTGGAAGAACGAGAAAAACGGTTCGGAGATCTGGACGAGCGACAAAGTTCCCTCCTACGGCGTGGTGAAGGAGCTCTCGAACAAGCGTTCTATGGTGCTGGTCAAGATCATCGACAACTATCCCGACAAAATCACAGGTCCTGTCCAAAAATTCGACATGCAGCAAATGATGCAACAGATGCAACAGCAACGGCAGCAAAAGCCGTAGCCTCCATCAAATATCGATCCATAGCGGGCGGGTAGGCAAACGGCTCCCGCTCGCATCTTTTTCGGGGCCCCCGGCATCCTACCGAAACCGTGCTCGGCAACGTCACGAGAAAGGAAAACGCGAGTGGCGGAAAAACATCTGGCAGCACAGATTGTGGATCGGCGAGACGTGGCCACCGATCTGTTCGTGTTGAAGGTCGAACTCGCTGGCGAGTTGCCGTTTGTAGCCGGACAATATGCGACATTAGGTGTCGAACTGGATGGCAAGAGAATCGAGAGACCCTACTCGCTCTGTTCGTCCCCCTATGACCAGACCTTGGAATTTTTCGTAGAGCGCGTGCAAAACGGGGAATTAACGCCGCTTCTCTATGCCATGGACAAGGGCGCCCCTTTGTTGGTGCGCCGGTTCGCGAAGGGCCGTTTCACCCTGGATCTGCGCAGCGGCCGTAAGAATCATTTTTTGTTGGGAACAGTGACAGGCATTGCACCTTACGTCAGCTACATCCGCACGATTTACCATGATTGGAAAACCGGGGACGCCCCGATGCCGGGAGAGCACCACCTGTTTTGCGTGCAGGGGGCCAGTCGTGCCGCTGAGTTTGGCTATCGGGACGAATTGGAACGAATCGCGTCCGAAGTGCCATGGCTAAAATACGCCCCGACGGTCAGCCGGCCTTGGGAGTCTCCGGAATGGCAGGGTGAGACGGGCCGGGTCGATGACTTGATTCGTGGTTACGCGCGTATGTGGAAATTAAAGCCCGAAGATACCACCGCGTATCTCTGCGGCCATCCCGGCATGGTTGAAAGCGGCCGGGGGATCTTGTTCCGGGCAGGTTGGAAGAAAGACGCGGTGCAGGACGAAGTCTATTTCGTTCCAGGTCGAGACGTGCAGCAGCTCTAGTTCCCGGGCGGCTATATGCCTGTGCTGGCGTCTTCCAGGCGGTCCGCGACCTCCGCAATCGTCTGTGCCGGTACGGATACATGAATGTCGTTTTCATGGTCCACCGCGTCGACATAGATTCTGCCGTTTCGAATAGTAATCCGCACATGTTCATGGTCCGCGTTCCGGACATCGATCAGTTCCACGTTGGGATATTTTTCGAGTTCTTTGGCGACCTCGCGAATTAGCGGAAGATACGGACGCGATTGCGCGGCCGCGTGCTCAAGATAGTGCCGCGGCACGACGCGCAGACCACCCGAGATCGCGGTAGCCGGCACCCAAACGTGCACGTGCGAGCCGCCGTCGCGATTTTCATCGACGTCAACGCGAATTACGCCCTCGTGGAAGACATAAGCAGTCGATAGCGCTAGAGTCGCCCCAACTCCAAGCGCAGCTTTTGCAATCAATAGCATCGTCAGCTCTCCTGAAGACCGCGCTAATCGGTCACGTTCTTGGAATCGATCCAAACCCGGACGGTGTTCTCGGAATCCTTGACGCTTACCAGTTCGGTGTCGCCTGTGCTGGAAAGCGCTCGCAGAGCCGCCACGATATCGAGCTCGTCCGTGCCGGTAGAGAACAGCGCATCGACCACCTTCATCGGTACTTTCACCTCGACTTTGGATTCCCGAGTTGGGCTTGAGGCAGCAGATTCTTTCGCGTCCCCGTTCTTCTTGGAATGAACACCATGCTTCTTCTCGGTCACATGGATATACAAGTAACCCGCGTTCTTGGCGACTCGCACATCGTCCTCATTGCCTTGCACCGTGACGTATTCGCCATCCTTCGAGGTGCGGATGGCGTCCAGCATCGCCTTCAGGTCCACGTCATCAAAATGCGCGCAGTCGAGACGAACCTTGCCGTCATGAAGCTGATTGTGCCTGATGGCGGGAAGAACTTTGACTGCCATGTCGATGGGAACGTTGACTCGAACGGTCTCTCCACCCTCATCCTTGTTCTCGACGCGGACGTGTATCCATTGGTCGGACTTAGACGTGTTTTGGGCTTGCAGGACGTTGGGAAGCAAAGCGACAGCGGCAACAGCCAGGACCGTGGTAAGACGGAGCAAACCCCGAGAAGATAAGTTCATGTGCGACTCCTTGGTGATGTGTACGGACAGAGGTGGGAAAAAGTTCCAGGGTACCCGCTGGAGCGCTCGGGGACACCCTGCGTCTGACTTCGGAGCCGTCAGGGCTCCAGGGGACTTGAATTTAGGGCGAGTTGTGGGAACAGAGTCTCAGGGGAGACGGGGGACAGGGGCAGGTTTTCATCGTCTTGATCAGCATGGGGGTTGTGCCGTCGCCGGAAAGAGCGGATGGACATCCGACATAAGTCGAAGGCACCGTACAAGATATTTCCTCGAACTACGTCGCTTTTGTATAGCAGGACTTCATCTCGGAAATACCGCACGATCCGCGAGTGGGGGCGAATGGGAATCAGCGGATTTGCCCGGGTATAAGCCGTTGTTGGCCGATTGCAATTTTTGAGGTGCACCACCGTGAGGGCCCCGTCCGTGCGCATCTCATCACCGGTGGCATTAGCCATCAAGTGATGAACGGTGGGGCGGGGCATGAGCCGAACCGAGTCCACGCAGCCCGAGAGCGTCAAGTCGCGGACCAGCATGTTGACGCCCTCGTCCACATTGCGGTCAATATGATGAATGAACTGGTGATAGCGGATGGAAAGCGCGGCGCCCGTCTCGCGGGTATAGGCGCCCAACCATGCCTCCTGATCCAGAACCGTCAGCGGCTCTCCCCAAATCCGCAAATGCTCGCGTTTGTTGTAGCTGTCCAGGCTCTTCTGCCAGGTAGACCCTTGAACCTGGCCGTTCAGGTACTGCTTCGAGATCGGCATGGTGGGATAATTCGAGAACGTCAGCAGAGCCGAGAATTCTTTGAAAACAGAGTGCGCGGAGGTGCGGTCGCCCGGCAGCCAGCCTGCGGCGGTAAAGGCGGACTCCAACTGCTCCTGTGACCCAACAAACAGCAGGTTGACGAGATCAGCATCTTTTCCGGAGGAAGTAGCCGTACGGTCGGGAACGTCTTGGAGCAGCATTTCGATATCGCCGCGCTCATATTCGTCGAGTTCCAGGGAGGGGTGAGGCAGGTCCGGCTGGTCGCCAACATACAAAGGCACGGTCAGTTGCAGGCGGAGATCGGCGCCGGGCGGCAAATAAATTTCCGGCTCGGGCAGCACCGAAACTGCCCGATAGACCATGAGGCCCACGTCACTGTACGGGTTGAGCGTCGGCAAATGCACGAGACGGCTCGTGATGCGACCCTGGGGAGTGTCGGTAGCCCGAATGCCATGAATAACCCCGTGACGGGCGGTTTCGCGCGCGTTGTCAATCTCTACGACTTGAGAGCCGATAGCGAGAACGTCGCCATTGGCTGTGACGATACGATCAAATCGAACTTCCAGCGATGCCGAGTCTCGACGAAATCCGAGGCCAACCTTATGCACGGCAACCAGTTCGCCATCCACTTCGAGACCGGCCGGGAAAACCGGGGTTGACCCACACTCCGGAGATTGAATCAAAACGGCGCGAATCGAAGCGCCGGGCTTGGAACTGTACGACGCCAGTGGATCGAGAAGGCGTACCCAGAACGACTTGCCCGCAGGAATATAGTCACAATTCGCCCTGGCGGGAGACGCCGCAAAGAGGAGGCATAAGGGAAGAGCAAATAGCGGTGCAAGGGCGCGACAAACCGGACGACGCCTGCTTCGAGGCGCGGAGACAGCCCGCAGATTGGAACCTTCCCCCAGACCCATACGCTCCCACGTCTAAGCTTTGGCCAGCCGGACACCTTCAGTGTGCCCTGAACCCTGAGCCATATGGCCCTCGAACTCCTTAGCCATAGCGAAAACGCAACTGGCAACACGGACAGGCGGATATTCGGCGAGCAACAACCTGAATGGGCGGGTATCCGCGAAAGAAAACTAACCTGAACTACCTCAAGGATACCGGAGTGGGCGGCAATTCCGATATGAAAACTATGAATTTGTCGTAAAGCCTTTGCGCCTAATCACTTCTTGACTTCGACCGGCGTACCCATTTTTACCGTGCTGCCATACCGCTTGTAGTTCGAATAGCGAATCGTCATGCGGATATGCACGTCGCCGGTACGGAAGTGCAGGTAGTCGTCCGCACGCGTATAGACGGGGAACCAATAGCCCTGCGCGATGTTCTCGCGGTAGGTGCGGAAGCGCGGAAAGACGTTTTCGTTGTTTTTCGTCACAATATCCGGCACGGCTTTGCCGTCGGTCATGACGATTTGCAGGTCTTTGTCATCCACCCATACGCGACCTTTGAAGTAGCGCTGATTCTTCTCGATGACTTTGGGTCCTACCTCGAAGACGTAGCAGGAAAGTTCATCGACTTGCTGGCGACCGACATAGTTCACCGTGTACTTCGGGAGTTCCGTCGTGGTCAATACAAAGGGCTGAACATTTCGAACGTCGTCGAGGTCCTGCTGTGACAGCAAGATGCGCTGCAGCGTATTTTGGGGGGCAAAAGTGATGTGTTCGTAGCGCTTGCCTTCGGGAGTGAAGATGATGTCGCTCGCCATTCGATATTCGCCATCGGGCCTATTGTCCTCATCGAGGGTCTGGATCGAATAAGTCTGCGAGTAGGTGTAATTATCTCGTTCGGCCTTGAACTCCGCTTCTTTTTCGGCAAAGCGCTTGACGATGTCCTCGACCGGCATGGACGGCGGATCTTTCGTGATCGGGTTGTCGCCGGGCGAGTGAATTTTCTCAGGCGGTGGTGAGGTATGGTAACCAGGGTCAGCTTGGCTGGATTGTTCCTGCGGCGCGGGTTTGGGATGGACGGGCTGAGTGCGGCCGGCGGGGGGAGTGGGGAGGGGGCCCGGATCTTGGGCAATGGAGAGTGACGCTCCTGCCGTTCCCAAAAACACAGCAAAAGTGATGCGGAGCAATCCCCGGTCTTTCGGTGACTTCACGGCAAACCTCATGGCAAAGAACATCCTTGGTCTCAGCAATATAGAGTTTAACGCACCGCGATGGGTTGTACGAGGGGGGGACGGTCGGATAGCTCGAACTCCGTAGTAAGATTTGGCAGTTCAACCTAGGTGAGGGAAGGAAATCCTACGTGAAAATCGTCCGGTCACTCGTTGTGTTGTGCTTGAGCTTTGGCGGAGTCGCGCGTGCACAGAGCGGCGGTGACTTACCGGCGAAGGTGGATGCAGCGGTAGAAGCGCAACGCCTGGCGCAGAAGATACCTGGAGTGAGCCTGGCAGTTTGCCGCGATGGCAAAGTCGTGAAGGCCACCGGATACGGCTTGGGCAATGTGGAATGGAATGCCTCGGTAACGCCAGAAACCATTTTCCAGACTGGTTCGGTTGGCAAGCAGTTCACAGCAATGGCCGTCATGATGTTGGTGGAAGAAGGAAAGATCGGGCTCGACGACAAGCTCAGCAGATACGTTCCAGAGTCGCCGGAAATCTGGAAACAGGTGACCATTCGCAAACTGTTAACCCATACTTCGGGAATCGCTGATTACGCTGGAGATGTAGGCCCGATGGGAAATCAGGTGATCGATCTTCGCAGGGATTATACCGAAGAGGAATTGCTGGGTGCGTTTTCGAAATTGAAAATGGACTTCGCTCCGGGTGAGAAATGGAGCTACAGCAATACGGGGTACGTGCTTCTCGGCATCGTCATTCACCGGGTAACCGGAAAGTTCTATGGAGATCTGCTCCAGGAGCGCATTTTCGGGCCGCTCGGCATGCATGCGACACGCATTATCAGCGAGGCGGACATCGTGCCGCAGAGGAGTGCCGGGTATCGGCTGGTCAAGGGCGAACTGAAAAATCAGGAGTGGGTTTCGCCCACTCTGAACACGACCGCGGACGGCGCACTGTATACGAATGTGATGGACCTGGCGAAGTGGGACGCGGCTTTACGGGAGAAGAAATTCGTGCCGGCAGCCAGTTACGAGCTGATGTGGTCGCCGGTGAAGTTAAATGACGGAAAGACCTATCCGTATGGGTTCGGATGGTTCCTATCCGAGAAGAACGGACGCAAGTCTGTCTCGCACGACGGCGCATGGCAAGGTTTCACCATGGGTATTGCGCGCTACCTCACCGAAGGATTGACGGTCATCGTAATGACCAATTTGGATTCGGATCATTCGAAGCCGGAGAAGATCGTGGAGGACGTCGCCGCAATTTATTTGAAGTAAGAGGTTACTACCCGCTTTGTAAGAGCGGTTCTACGCCGCCACGGAACTCGGCGTTCGGTTCCGCTGCACGTCTTCAAGCGCGGTGCCACTTCAGGAAAATCGCAGCGAGCGGAGGCAGAGTGATCGGGAGCGAATGGCGACGACCCATCCAGGCGTGCTCGTCGGCGTTCATTCCACCGAGATTGCCTACATTCGAACCGCCGTATGCCGCTGCGTCCGTGTTGAGAATCTCAGTGTAGTGGCCGGGCCGGGGAACTCCAATGCGATAACCGTATCGAACCACTGGCGTGGCATTTAATACCACGACAATCAGGTCGTCGGGATCTTTTCCGCGACGAATAAACGAGTAAACGCTGTTGTCGGAGTCATTGGCGTCAATCCATTCGAAACCTTGCCAGTCGAAGTCGACCTGATGGAGCGCGGGCTCTGCATTGAGAAGCGAGTTGAGATCACGTACAAGACGCTGCACACCCTGATGCGATGCGTATTGCAGCAGGTGCCAATCCAACGAGCGCGCCTCACTCCATTCGTTGCGCTGGCCGAACTCCTGCCCCATGAAGAGGAGCTTCTTGCCGGGATGTGCGTACTGGTAGGCAAAGAGCAGGCGCAGATTCGCGAATTGTTGCCACATATCACCGGGCATTTTATGCAGCAGCGAATTTTTGCCATGGACGACTTCGTCGTGAGAGAACGGCAACATGAAGTTTTCGCTGAAGGCATAAAGAAGCGAAAAAGTGAGCTTGTTGTGCTCGTAGCGGCGATAGACCGGGTTCTTCGAGAAGTAGTGCAGCGTGTCATTCATCCAGCCCATATTCCACTTCAGGCTGAAGCCCAATCCCCCCAGATAGGTGGGGCGGGACACGCTAGGCCAGGATGTGGATTCTTCGGCGATCGTGAGCACGCCGGGAAAGCGCAGGTGCGTCACCTCATTCAGCCGCTTGAAGAAGTCGATGGCTTCCAGATTTTCTCGCCCGCCGTAGCGGTTCGGGATCCATTCACCGCGCTGGCGTGAATAGTCGAGGTATAGCATCGAAGCGACGGCATCGACCCGCAAGCCGTCGATATGGAACTTGTCGAGCCAGAAAAGCGCATTCGAAATGAGGTAGTTCTGCACTTCATTCCGACCGTAGTTGTAAACCAGCGTACCCCAATCGGGATGGGAGCCTTGCCGCGGATCGGCGTGCTCATAGAGATGCGTGCCGTCGAAATTCGCCAACCCGTGGGCGTCGCGGGGGAAGTGAGCAGGGGTCCAGTCGAGAAAAACGCCGAGCCCAGCTTGGTGGCAACGATCGATGAATTCCATGAAATCCGAGGGCGAGCCGTAACGGCTGGTCGCGGCGAAATAGCCCAGCGTCTGATAACCCCATGAGCCGTCGTAGGGATGCTCCATAACCGGCAACAGCTCGATATGGGTGTAGCCCAGGTCCTTCACATAGGGAATGAGCTGATCCGCGAGTTCGCGGTATGTGAGCCAGCGATTGTTGTCCTCGCGAATCCGCCGCCATGAGCCGAGGTGCACTTCGTAAACTGTGACTGGAGAGTCCAACCAGTTCTTGTGCCCGCGCTGCTGAATCCAGTCCGAGTCGTTCCAGTGATGCGTATCGATTTGCGCGACCACTGATCCGTTGTTTGGCCGCAACTCTGAGGCGAACGCGTAGGGATCGGCCTTCAGCGGCAGAACCACATCGTTGGGGCCCACAATTTCGTATTTGTAAATCGTGCCGGGCCCGAGTTCCGGAATGAATAATTCCCAGATTCCTGAGGACCCACGATAGCGCATGGGATCCACACGGCCATCCCAGCGATTGAAATCGCCGACGATACTCACGCGGCGGGCGCTCGGGGCCCATACTGCGAAGTGAGCACCGGTAACGCCGTCGATTGTCTTAATGTGCGCGCCGAGTTTCTCGTAAGCGTCGTAGTGACGCCCTTCCCCCATCAGGTAGAGATCGAACTCGGTCAGAAGAAATGGAAAGGCGTAGGTGTCGTAGTCTTCGAAGACTTCTCCATAGCCGGTGTGAAACCGGATTCGGTAGCTGGAAGGAGCCGGGGCCAGTTCGCTGGTCCCGGGGAGCACCACCTCGAATAATCCGTCCGGCCGCTGCTTTTGCATGGGAAGAGGCTCCGCGCCATGCCGGATGATCTGGGCTTCCACGGCACGCGGTTGGAAAAACCGCACTGCCCAACGGCGGCCCTCCGGCGATTCGACCGGATGCGGCCCCAGGATGCCGAACGGATCGGCGTTGCGACCGACGAGAAGAGAATCGATTCGCGTGCGTTGTGTATCTACCGGAGTCTTCGGGGAAGACGGATTTTTCTCAGGCACCGCAGCATTCTATCCAAAATGGGGGGAGGGAACCAATGGGGAGAATACTTCGACCAGAGTTGATGGAAGTAATCCGAAGCGGCGGTGGAGGGATTCCGCGCCCGAGTTCGTCCCTTCACCGCCGTTGGAGGCTCTCGCTTTCGCGGAGCCAGTTCGTTCCGTCAGGGGAAGCGAACCTCCGTAGGGTCGCATTCGTATTGGCACGCCGCAAGATGCGAGAGCGTCTGAAATGCAAGTTGTTTGACTGCCAGGAAAGACTTGCAGAAAAAATTGAGTGAGTGGAAAACGACAGTCCCAGGCGTGCCCCGCGCCGCAAGTGGGCCCACCCTTGCATGACGCAAATTCCGGAGCTAGAGTGCGGGGAAGCGAGTTGGTCGGTGCGCGAAAGAAAAACATGGGGCCCGAAGGGAGAGTCACGTGGTGGGACGCTTCTGTCGAATGTGGGTTGGTGTCTTTGTCGTGAGTACCTGGATCTCCGGTGGAGAGATAGCTCCGGCGCAAGACCGGTCGCAGACACGGTCTATGGTTATTTCGCGGTACGGGATCGTAGCCGCGGAATCTCCGCTTGCCGCGCAGGCGGGCGCGCGAATTCTGGAACAAGGCGGTAATGCGGTAGATGCCATAATCGCGACAAATGCGGTGATGGGCGTAGTGTCCCCGATGATGAACGGGATCGGCGGAGACCTGTTCGCCATCGTTTATGACGCCAAGGCGAAGAAATTGTACGGACTGAATGCCAGTGGATGGGCACCGAAAGAATTGACGATCGAACTGCTGCACAAGCAAGGATTGCGGGAGATGCCGCAATCCGGAGTCAATGCCATCACGGTGCCTGGGGTTGTTGACGGCTGGCAGAAATTAGCCGACAAATTTGGCCGCAGGAAACTCGGCGACGATCTCGAAGTCGCAATTGAGCTGGCGAAGAGTGGTTATCCGGTGACGGAATGGGTGTCGGCGTACTGGGCCGCGAATGCGGACTATCTGCGGGGAGACGCCGAGGCGGCAAAGATCTATCTCGTCAACGACCGTACTCCAAAATTCGGAGAGGTGTTTCGGAATCCCGACCTGGCTTGGTCGCTGGGTCAAATCGCCGAACACGGGCGCGATGGGTTTTACAAGGGAGAAATCTCGAAGCGGGTGCTGGAGGCCATTAAACGCCACGGCGGCGTGATGACCACGCAAGACCTCGCCGAGTTCTCTGCAGAGTGGGTTGAGCCGATTTCGACAACCTATCGCGATTGGAGAGTCTACGAACTGCCACCGAACGGACAGGGGCTTGCCGCGTTGATGATGCTGAACATCATGGAGAATTTCCCGTTGGGCCAGAAGGACTACGGATTCGCCAGCACCAAAGCGCTGCATACGATGATCGAGGCAAAAAAACTGGCATACGCGGACTTGGTGAAATATATCGGCGATCCGCGCGGCCAGCAATTGCCCGTCAATGAACTGCTTTCCAAGGAAAGGGCGGCGGACCGCGCGAAGTTGATCGACCCGGAGCACGCGAATTGTGATGTGGCGGCGGGATCGCTGCCGGGTAGGGGAGACACTACATACCTCACCGCGGTGGACAGCGAAGGCAACATGGTCTCGCTGATTCAGAGCAATTACAGCGAGTTCGGATCGGGCATCGTGGCGGAAGGAACCGGTTTCGCGCTCCACAACCGTGGCGCCTTGTTTACGCTGGATCCCGCATCTCCGAATGCGTTGGCTGGGAGGAAACGCCCGCTGCACACGATTATTCCTGCGTTCGCGGAAAAGGGCGAAACGCGAATTGCCTTCGGCATCATGGGCGGATGGAATCAGTCGCAAGCGCATGCGCAGTTCATCGCGAATGTCGTGGATTACAAGATGAACATTCAAGCTGCTGTCGAGGCTCCGCGATTTACAAAGCGCACTTTCTCCGGTTGCGACGTGCAGATGGAGAACCGTATTCCGCAGA
>Ga0335080_10000492_pt1 | contig 36106 bp, 30 predicted proteins | sample Lox_Sample_34_FD_206720 | JGI IMG/M metagenome (GOLD analysis project Ga0335080, IMG submission 206720) | Soil microbial communities from Loxahatchee National Wildlife Refuge, Florida, United States - Lox_Sample_3.4 | ecosystem: Environmental > Terrestrial > Soil > Wetlands | place: USA... | reverse complement strand
GGAAGTTTTTCATCGACAAAGGCCTGGGCGCCGATGTTCTGCAGGCCGATGGCGTTGAGCATGCCGGCGGCGGTTTCGTAGAGGCGGGGCGGGGGATTTCCGGCCATCGGCTCTTTCGACAAGCCCTTCACCACAAAGCCGCCCAGCCGGCCGAGATGGACGACGTCTTCGAATTCGATGCCATAGCCGAAGGTGCCGCTGGCGGCGATGACCGGGTTCTTGAACTCGATGCCGGCGACGGTAACGCTAAGATCGGGATTGCGATTGGGGTTGGGAGGATAAGTCATCGCGGATGTAGTGTATCGCGAGCCTCGCGCAGGGCAAAAGTAGCGGAGGGAAGACGAGTTTGGGGCGCGTGCATTCCCAAGCGGCTTTCCATTACAGTAGATAGTTCCCATGCTTGATCTGGCCTTTGTCCGCAACAATCTGCCCCTCGTAGAGGAAAAGCTGCGTCAACGCGGGCTGAATGCGGCCGAGATGTTGAAGGACTTCGGGCAGGTCGACGCGCAGCGGCGCGCGGCCATCACCAGCGTCGAGACCATGAAGGCGCAACGCAATCGGGCCTCGGAGGATGTGGCCAGGTTGAAGAAGAGCGGCCAAGATGCGTCCGCGCTGATCGCGGAAACCAAGGAATTGAGGGAGCAGATCCAGGAGTTGGAGAAGGCGGTGGAGGAGTACGACAGCCACCTGCGGGAGATTCTGAGCGGCCTTCCCAACCTCGCCCATGAAAGCGTACCCACCGGGCAAACGGCGGAGGACAACGTCGAAGTGAGGCGGTGGGGTACAGGGCCAAAATTTGACTTTGCTCCCAAGCCGCACTGGGAGTTGGGAGAGCAACTGGGGGTGCTGGACCTGGAGCGCGCGGCGAAGCTGACTGGGGCAAGGTTCGCGGTGTACTGGGATATGGGCGCGCGGCTGGAACGGGCGCTGGCAAATTTCATGCTCGATCTGCACACGCGCGAGCACGGTTACACGGAGGTGCTTCCGCCCTACCTGGTGAATTCGGAGTCGCTGTACGGGACCGGGAACCTGCCGAAGTTCGCGGCGGACCTGTTCCGGGTCCCGCACGGGGACAAGGATCTGTGGCTGGTGCCTACAGCGGAAGTTCCGGTGACGAATCTTTACCGGAACGAAGTGCTCGAGGGCGGACGGTTGCCGATTTCGCTGACGGCTTATACGCCATGTTTTCGGAGCGAAGCGGGATCTTACGGAAAGGACGTACGGGGAATCATCCGCCAACATCAGTTTCAGAAGGTGGAACTGGTGAAGTTTGCGGAACCGGGGACGTCTTACCAGGAGCACGAGAAGCTCACGCACGATGCCGAAGAGGTGCTGCAGAGACTGAACCTGCACTATCGAGTGATGGCGTTGAGCACCGGAGACATGGGGTTTTCGGCAGCGAAAACTTATGACATGGAAGTCTGGCTGCCCGGGCAACAGGTGTTTCGCGAGATTTCTTCCTGTTCGAATTTTGAGGCCTTTCAGGCACGGCGGGCGAACATCCGCTACCGGCCGGAGGGGAAGAACAAGACGGAGTTCGTGCATACGCTGAACGGGAGTGGGCTGGCGGTAGGGCGGACCTGGGTGGCAATCGTGGAGAATTACCAGCAGGCCGATGGCAGCGTGATCATTCCGGAGGCTCTGCGACCGTACATGGGTGTAGAGCGGTTGACGGCGAAGAAATTTTAGCGGGCGAAATAGCAACTTTGGACGGGAAACAGTGATCTACACTAGAGCAGAGAAATACCTGATTGGATAAGGTGGAGACCAATACGCCGGTAGTAGCTGCGCCGACGGTGCCGATGAAGAGAGCCTGGCGGACACTGCGCGACTACGTTCTCTGGTCCTATGAGCGGGGCACCATCCAATACGACGTGATGGTCACCGTCATTCTGATTTTTGTCTTTGCCTCACCGCTGGCGATCAATTTCAAGGACAAACCGGTCGAGCACAATCCGCATCGAACCGGGGTGGTTGTGATTCCCGACGGGCGGGGCGGGTTCATCTACCAGATCGAGGCGCGGGCCATCGCAGCGGGGGATGAGGAGACCATCCAGGCGGAAATGCTGAGCGTCATTGAACCCATCTCCGGGGAAGTCAGCATCTCCCACTACGAAGCTGTGCGCGATGGAGCAGGATCGATCGTGGCCTATAAGGTCTGGGTACAAAGATAAAATTCATGATCCAGAAACGCAGGTTGCCATGGCTTCTAACGCTGGCGTTGGTGATATTCGGAGGCGGTAGCGAGGCACAGCAGGCTCCGTTGCAACCGGTGCTGGAGCAACTGGACCGGACTTCGGCAAGCTTCCACGATGCCCAGGCCGCGTTTGTCTGGGACCAGTATCAGAAGGTGGTCGACGAACACGATTTGCAAAAGGGGACGGTCTATTTCCGGCGTACGGGCAGCGGGGTTCAGATGGCGGCGGATATCAGCGATCCCATGCCGCCGAAGTACGTGCTCTACAGTGAGAGCAAGGTTCAGATCTACCAGCCGAAGATCGACCAGGTAACCCAATACAACACGGGCAAAGACAAGGCGGCATTCGAGAGCTTCCTAGTGCTGGGCTTTGGCGGGAGCGGCCGCGACATGTTGAAATCTTTCGATGTGACCTATGCCGGCAAGGAGACGTTGGACAACGTGGATACGGCGAAGCTGGATCTGGTGCCAAAGTCGGAAAAGGCGCGAAACACCTTCAGTCACATCATGCTATGGATTGATACTGCGCGCGGGGTTTCGGTACAGCAACAATTTTTTACCGCCTCCGGGGACTACCGCCTAGCCAAGTACACCGGGATCCAGATCAATCAGAGGGTGCCGGATTCCGTGTTCAAGCTGAAGACAACGGGGAAAACCAGGGTCGTGTCGCCCCAAGGGTGAGGCTAGCCAGGTTTTCTCCGCGGATCCTGCTGTGAATCAAGATAAAAGCTGAAAATCCTTGTAGGCAGCGATATACTGCAAGGAAATCCTGCAAATGGATAGAAGGCGGAGCCGAAGGGCTCGCTGCAGGCATGGTCAGAGTCATGGCGAAGGTATTTACGATTCCGGTGCCTCCGGTGGTGCGCCGAGCGCGGCGCGGGGGAACGTCCGACCCGCGGTACGTGGACGGGCAGCGTCTGCTAGTGGAAGCCATGAAATACCTGACGCAGGCGGATCCAGTGGGCAATCGCTCCGCCATAGAACTACTCTCCGAGCACGTGCGCACGCGCTTCCGCATGACCGACTCACCCCTCGGGTGAGGCGCGAAGAATCCGACGGTCGGCGCGAATTACTTCTCAGAAATAAAACTTCAGAGCGAACTGAATAATTCTGGCCCCGCGGTCCGTGGTGATCTGACCGAACTGACTGCTGCCACCCTCCGTGCCAGTAGCCAGCGTGGGACCGTAGAACTGGACGTGGTTGAAGGCATTGAAGAATTCGCTGCGGAATTCAATCGACTTGGACTCGGTGATCGGGATGTTCTTCACCAGCGACAGATCCCAGTTGTTGATCCCGGGGCCGCGCAGAATGTTCCGCCCCATGTTGCCGTGGCTGAAGAGCGGCACGTTATTACAGTCGAAGGACGCGGGATCGAAGTAGTAGTGACCGGGCGTTCCTCCACCGCAATCGCCGGATAAGGTCTGCACCTGCCGGATATCGTCGAATACGTGAATCGGCGCAATAACGTCAGGGCGATCGAGGTAGTTATCCAACTGGCTGGAATTGCTGTTGGAATATAGGGTGAAGGGATTGCCGGACTGGAAGGTGACGATGCCGTTGATCGACCACCCACCCAGGACCTTGTTGAGCACGGCATTATTTTGGACCGGGCGGTTCCAGGGAATCTCCCAGGTTGGGCTGATGACGATCCGGTGAGTGGCGTCGAAATCGGCCAAGCCGCGATCGACGGCGGGGTTTGTGGGATCGGTGAGAACGTAGGAGCGAGCGCGGAAACCGGAAGAGACATCAATGGTCTTGGCCAGGGTATAAGCGAAGCGGAAAGAGATGCCGTGGCCGGCACGCTTGTCGACGGTCAGCTGGAACTGATTGCTGGAGGAGTTGGCAGCGCTGAAATTAGCATAGATCTGCTGGGCCCCGGTTGGATACCCAACGGGATCGAGGGGGCTGTCGCAGGCGGCCAGCGGGCGGGCGCACTCGGGGTTCAACCCATCGGGCCCATTCACCGCCAACTGCTCCTTCAGAATCGAGAGGAGAGGATAGTTGACCTCGTTGGTCAGAATGGCTTTTCGGCTCAGGCTGCCCACGTAGGCGGCCTCCACCATGGTGTTCTTGCTCACCTGGTACTGGAAGCCAAAGTTGAAGTTCTGAGCATAGGGCGTACGGAAGTGGGGATTGACGACGTAGGCATAGGGAAGAGCCGGGTTAAAGAACTGGCCCAGATGCCCGCCGGCGATGAACGGGTAGGGGTCGTCGAAACCGAAGGGAGTGAAGGGGTCGGCGACAAAGGAGCTGGGACTGCCAGAGAAGCACCCGGCAGAATAGCAAGGGTAGTTGTTGGCCACGTAGCCAAAGGGAGGCTGGCCGCCGAACTGAAGGTTCAGGGCGCCATCTTCGATGTCATAGAAGATGCCGTAGCCGGCGCGCATAACCAGGCGAGCGTTGCCGAGAAGGTCCCAGGAAATTCCGAAGCGGGGAGCGAAGTTGTTGCGGTCAGGATAAACCAGGCCGCGGTTGGGAGTGCCGGGATCGCCGGGATACAGAAATCCGCGCGGAGCCTGAGGAAAGATCGTGGATTGCTGGCCGGGGTAAAAGCCAATGATCTCGTTGTGCACGTCCTCTTGGGGAGAGTTGTATTCGTAGCGCAATCCATAGTCGAGGGTGATGTTCTTACGCACCTTCCAAGCGTCCTGGGCGAAGAAGAACAGGGAGTGGGTGCGGATGCCGTACACGGCGTTGGAGAATTGATAGTAGTTGTCCCAGAAGCCGCCGACAAAGTCGGCGAGGGCGCTGCCCGAAGAGTCAGAGCTGACGGGGCTGGCGGTGAAGTTACCAAAGTCGCCGAAGAAATAGCTGCCGTTGGTATAAAAGTCGTAATTGAAATTGTTGCGCACCCAGCGCAGGTCGGCGCCGAATTTCAGGTCGTGCCTTCCTTTGGTCCAAGACAATGTGTCCTGGTATTGGAAGGTGGCGTTGTGAACTTTGGTCGGCCCCTGGGGGGAAGGTCCGAGCTCGAAGGCGCCCGCGACCGTGATGGGCGGAAGTGCGGCGCCGATGGGGTCATCGGGGATGACCGTGCTGAAGCCGAGCGCGTTGGGGGTTGTGTGATCGGTGGGCACCGCGGTCAGGCTGGCGACGCGATTGGAGGCGAAGCGGAGTTCGTTGACCATGGTGGGCGAAATGGTGCGGGTCCAGGTCAGTGAACCGGTCTGATACCGGTAGCCATCGGTGAAGCCGGAGCCGACCGGGACATCACCGCCGGTGGAGGCGCCTTTAATGATCTGGAAGGGATATGAGTCGGAGGTATCGTCGACCAGGTAGACGCCGGAAAGTGTATCCCTGGCGGAGAAGTTGTGATCGACGCGGACGATTCCCTGGTCATCGCGGATGCTGGCCACGGGGGCAGAGATGAAGCCATTGCCCGGACGGTTGGGCGTGGGCAGATACTTGGCGATGTAGTTTTTGATCACGGGATCAACCGGCACCTGGTTGTTGGTATATGGGTTGCCGGTGGTGGGGTCGTAGAGCTGGCCAAAATCGAGGCCGGTGGCGGGATCGGTCTGCCCGGTGAAGAGTTCGGCGAAATTTCCCGTGCGCTCGGCGGGGCTCAAGACGGTCAGCTCGGGCGCGACCTGACCCTCACGGCGGCGATTTCCCTGGTAGGAGAGGAAAAAGAAGGTCTTGTCCTTGCGGATGGGGCCGCCGAAGCTGCCGCCAAAGAGGTTGCGCTTGAATACCGGGACCTCCTCCAGGAAGTAGTCGCTGGCGTTGAGGGCCTCGTTGCGGAAGAACTCGAAGAGACTGCCATGGAAGGAATTTGTTCCCGACTTGATTACCTGATTGATGATCCCGCCGGAGGTGCGTCCGTACTCGGCTTCGTAGTTGTTGGTAAGAATCTTGAACTCCTGCACCGCATCCGGGTTGGGATTGACCACGATGTTGTTGCCGAGGAAGTCGTTGTTATCGGCGCCGTCGATGAGAAAGGTCATGGACTCAGAACGCTGCCCGCTGACAGAAAAGGGATTGCCGGAGCCGTCATCCTGATCTGGGGCGAAGACGCCCGCCTGCAGGAGGCCGAGCTGGAGGGTGTCACGATCGACCAGGGGAAGGTCGAGAATGCGCTGCGTGGTTTCAACTTTGCCGAGGGTGGCGCTGATGGTATCGACCTGAGTGACGTCACCGGTAACTTCGACGACCTGGCTGGTAGTGCCCACAGCCAGGGTCACGTCGAGGTGGGCATTCTGGTTGATGGCCAGGGTGATGCCCTTGCGATTGTAGGTACTGAAACCGGCTTGCTCGACGCGCAGCTCATAGGTGCCGATGGGGACCAAGGTGAAGAGGTAGTCGCCGTCTTTGGTGGTCTTGACGGTGCGGGCGATGTTGGTATCGGAATTCTTGAGAGTAACTTCCGCACCGATCACTACCGCGCCGGATGGATCTTTGACGGCTCCGGTGATTTGAGCGGTGGCCTGCTGACCATGCGCGTATGGGGCAGTGAAAACTGAGGTGAGCAGAACGGAAAGAGTCAAGCGGTGCAAAAAAGCAGAGACGTGCTTCATATTCCCCCTCGTTGTCGAATCAGCCGCGGCCACGGCTTGCTTGGGTCCGGGTCATGTCCGGTGTGTGCGCGGAGTCTTGCCCTGTGGGGAAGCAATCCCGTCACCAGATCAAAGAACCTGTCCCGTTATAGAGTTTCGCCCTTGGGAGTGGAATTTTATACAGAATCCAGGAAGGCGAAACATCAAAATTTTGGATCATGACCTCAAGTCAGTCGCAACCCTGGATTGCAGGGGAGCGAGAGCCGCGCCAGCGAGAACAATCAACACCAGATAACACTCCAGTGTGTAGCGCGGTTCCGGATTTTCGATGGTGCCGAGAAAGAGCGAGCGCAGAAGCAGAAACGCAAGCAGGAGCCCCAGGCCGTCGACGCAGCGAACACGGAGCAGGCCCAGCAAGGCAGCGAGCACATAAAAGAGGTTGATCAGTCCGAGGGAGACCGCGAGGACGGACCACTTGAGCTCGTCATCGAACTCCCACCAGCGAGTGTCGGAGGGCAGGATTTCGGTTCGCGGGCGGAGCCACATGTCGGCGATGCGCAGCAAGGGCAAACCCAGGTAATAGCGAGAGGGAGCGGAGTGAATGCGTTCGTTCGCCAGTGCCTCGAAGCGGGCATCGAGACCGGGGGTCATGCGCAGCAGCTTGTTGTAGTCGTCGAAAAGTTCTTCGGTGGTTTCCCGCTGTTCCGGGGAGTCAGAGGCACGGGTGGGGAGTTTGTCGGCGTCGAGAGCGTTTCCAGGAACGGCCCAGTAGATTTCCTCAACCGAGGAGTAGTCTGCCATCCATGTCTTGACCCAGCGATTGAAGCCCACAGGCACGAACGCCCCGGCTTCGTTGGCATAGCGCGGGGCGAGCGGCTCGAAGCGATGGAAGGTGCGGAGGTTGCGCAGGGTCCAGGGAACGAGCGGCGATAGAGCCGCCAGGGCAACAACAACGACGGTGCGAATGCAATCAAGCAGGGCGCGACGCGGGGCGGGGTTGAACTTGCGGTATGAACGAACCGCCCGAGCCAATAAATATAGGTCGATGACGATGAGCAACAATCCGCCGTCCGGACGGAGGAGGATAGCCGCACTTACCGAGAGGCCACATGCGAGCCAAAGACGAACGGATGGTGGGTCATCGATATGGCTGAGACCGGCGATTCCCAGGTCCAAGGCCAGCGCGGTGAAGAAAATCTCGAGGGTCTCGGTGAGGGCGGCGGCGGCGTAGTTCGAAAGAAAGGGACAGACGGCGGCCAGCAGAAAAGCAATCCGGGCCGCAGCCGGCGATACCAGGCGGAGGGTCATGTGGGCGATGAGGAAGCAGGTACCGATATCGAAGAACATCTGCACGAAGAGGACGGCGCGGTAGTGCTCCATGCCGAATGCGGCGAAAACAGCGGCCAGGAAGGCCGGATATCCAGGTAAACGAACGTAAGTGGGAGTGATTTCGGTTCCTCCGCCCAAGCCGAAAATTCCAAAGCGGAGCCAATTGCCGGCAATATCGCCGTAGACCAGGGAATCGGCGGTAATAGCGGGGAAGCGAAAGATGAAGAGGAAGCGCAGAGCGATCGCCGCAAGGAACGCGAGGAGGAAAAATCGTGGATGCTGGCGCACGAGTTCGCGCACGCAGGGAATATAACAGTTTTTGGGATCACTCCCTGTTTGGTCCGAGGGCTAAGATGCGGAGGGCGGGCGTCCGAGCGATGGTTTGACCGGGGTTTGCCTACCGCTTAGGATGAGGATACCCATCCGACATGGCGCAGCCGGTTTTCTACGATCCGCGACGGGCCCGCTGGAAGCGGCTGCGGCGCTTGTTTGACGCGCTGGGCCTCACTGTGATGTTGCTGGTGATTTTCTTCATCTACAGCGCCCTGCATGGGGAACGTCTGCCCGAATTACTTCTTCCCAGGCAAAAGAAACCGTACCGCGCGCTCAAGGACAATGAACGGGAAAAGTCGCGAGAGCGAAAGAAGTTAGCCCTGCATCGCGGTCATCGCAGGAGCAAGGGTTCGCCGTCGACGGTAAAGCTCAACTCCGAGGAAGGAATCCGGGCGGCGTTTTACGTCTCCTGGGACGCTGCCAGTTTCTCGTCCTTACGCGAATATGCGCGGCAGATCGATTTGTTGTACCCCGAGTGGCTACACGTGCTGTCGCCAGACGGCCACCTGCAAGCGATCGATGAGCAGACGAGCAAGTTTTTCGATGTAGTGCAGGGGAGCACGGTCCGACGGGTAGACGAGCGAGTCATGCCATTCCTAAAGGCCGAGGATACGGGGATGGAAGTGTTTCCCATGGTGAACAACTCCGACGGGAGCAACTGGGTCGACGTCAGCGCATTTTTCAACGATTCGCAAGCCCGGGCGCGCTTCCGGCAGGAAACGATGTCGTTTCTCGGGAGCGACAAATACCGGGGCCTGATGGTGGACTTCGAGGACTTTCCCAAGAAGGGGCAGCCGGGGTACTTGGCGCTGCTGAATGAGCTGTTTTCCGAACTGCATGGCAAGAATCTGAAGCTTTACGTCACGGTTCCACCTCACAACCCGGACTTCGATTACTCGGCGGTGGCGAGGGCGGCGGACGGGGTTGTGATCATGGACTACGACGAACACTTCCCCGGCGGGCAGCCAGGGCCGGTGGCCTCACAGGAGTGGTTCGTGCGCAATCTTCAGTTTGCCAAGAGCGTGATCCCGCAAGACAAGCTGATCTGCGCGATCGGCAACTACGGGTACGACTGGCCGCGGCGACTGAAGAACGGGAAGCTGCCCGCGGGCATGAAGGATACGAACTCGTCGGTGCAAGAGGCGTGGCTAACGGCGCAGGATTCGGACGAGGATGTGGACTTCGACGGGGACAGCCTGAATCCGCACGTCAGCTATCTCGACGAGCACAACGTGCAGCATGACATATGGTTTCTGGACGCAGTGACGGCCTTGAACCAGATGCGAGCGGCGCAGATGGAGGGCATCGACACCTTCGCGCTGTGGCGGCTGGGCGCAGAAGACCGTTCACTTTGGAAGGTGTGGGATGTACCCGGCGACAGGGCAGCACCCGACAAACTGAAAGATGTTCCTCCGGGCGACGATGTCGACATGGAAGGGAACGGAGAGATCTTCCGCATCGAGGGGAAGCCGGCCAACGGAAGCCGAACGATTACGGTCGACGCGAGCACGGGACTGATCTCGGACGAAGATTTCGACCCTCTACCGCAGCCGTGGAGGGTGGGGCGGTACGGATACAGCCCGAACCAGGTGGCGCTGACGTTCGACGATGGCCCGGACCCGATATGGACGCCGGAAATACTAGATGTGCTGAAGCGGGAGCATGTGCAGGCGACATTTTTTCTGATCGGAATCCAGGCCGACCGCTTCGGCGGGATCACTTCGCGGATTTACCGGGAAGGGCATGAAGTGGGGAATCACACCTTCACACATCCCGACATCAGCAACATTTCCAACCGGCTGATCCGGGTGGAGGTGAACCTGACCGAACGGTTGTTTGCGAGCCGACTGGGAGCGCGGACGATTCTGTTCCGGCCGCCGTACTCGATCGACCAGGAGCCAGACACCAGCGACCAGGTACGGCCGCTGGAAGTGCCCCAGGAGATGGGCTACATCACGGTGGGGGACAAGATCGATCCCAACGACTGGCGAGAGGATCCGCGGCCGAGTGGGGAGGAGATCGCCGAGCGGGTGATCAGCCACCTGCCCCCCTGCGGCGCCGACCCCCGGTTTTGCGGAAGCATCATCCTGCTGCACGACGGCGGCGGTGACCGCAGCCAAACAGTGGCGGCCCTGCCGCGAATTATCGAGGGGATCCGGGCCCGGGGGCTGCAGATTGTTCCCCTCTACCAGTTGCTGGGTAAGACGCAAGCCGACATCATGCCGCTAGTTCCCATCAACGAGCGCTGGGCGGCGCGGCTCGATTGGCTGGGTTTTGCGGTGTTCGACTTCAGCCTGCTGGCGATTACCTGGATTTTCTTTCTGGGCGACTTATTGATGACGGGACGACTGGCGATCGTAGGGGCACTCGCCATTTTCGACCGGCTGCGGAATCGAAAGCGGGCCGACCGAACGCAGGAATTGTTCGTGCCCAGGGTGGCAGTGCTGATTCCCGCGTACAACGAGGAGAAGGTGATTGAGCGCACAGTTCGAGCGGCGCTGGCTTCCAATTATCCGGAGCTGCGGGTGATTGTCATCGACGATGGTTCGAAGGACCGCACGCTCGAGGTGGCGCGACGGGCGTTCTACGGCGAGGAGGCTTCCGGTCAGGTCACGATTCTTACCAAGCCAAATTCGGGCAAGGCAGACGCACTCAACTTCGGGCTGGCGCACTTGCAGGAAGAGGAGATTTTCGTAGGGATCGACGCGGACACGGTGATCGCACCCGACGCCATCAGGCGGCTGGTAACGCATTTCGTCGACCCCAGAGTGGCGGCGGCGGCAGGCAATGCGAAGGTAGGGAACCGGGTGAATCTGTGGACTCGCTGGCAGGCCCTGGAGTACATCACCAGCCAGAATTTTGAACGGCGGGCGCTTAACACGCTGGGTGCGGTGAGCGTGGTGCCGGGCGCCATCGGGGCGTGGCGTACGTCCGCGGTGCTTGAGGTTGGTGGCTACCACACGGACACGGTGGCCGAGGATGCCGATCTGACCATGGCCCTGTTGCGCCGTGGATACCGGGTCGAGTACGAGGACCTGGCCCTGGCCTATACGGAAGCGCCGATCAATGCGCGGGGATTGATGAGGCAGAGGTTTCGCTGGTCGTTCGGGATCCTCCAATCCGTATGGAAACATCGGGCGGCGTTTGCGCGGAAGGGAGCGCTGGGCTGGGTGGCGCTGCCGAACATCGTAATCTTTCAGATTCTTCTGCCGCTGGTCTCGCCGTTTATCGACCTGATGTTCACGGTGGGAGCGATCTGGTACCTGGTGCAGAAGCACTTTCATCCGGACTCGACGGACCCGGCGAGCTTCCAGCGGCTGCTGCTATTTTTTGCCGCGTTCCTGATTATTGACTTCATTACCTCGGCTATTGCCTTTGCGCTGGAGCGGCGGCAGCCGGAGGCACGCGAAGATGTGGGGCTGCTGAGCCAGGTATGGTTGCAGCGCTTCGCGTACCGGCAACTGTTCTCGCTGGTGTTGTTCCGAACGCTTAAACGGGCGCTGGAGGGCCAGCGTTTCGCGTGGGACAAACTGGAGCGCACGGCGGCCATGAGTTTCAAGTCCGCTGAGCAGCGACCTCCGGTGGGAGCGCGCTAACCGGGTGGCGCGAGGGAACCTTTGTGCGCATGTTACTAAAGTCATTCAGGCCTTTAAGGAGAGTGACTTCCATGATATAAGGGCCAAGTACGAAGGTTTTGCTGACTCCACCAGGAGAGACCGCATGGAGCTGGGTATTGCGGGGAGCAATGGACAGGAGCGAGGAGGTCTTGTGTCGGATGCGCGGACGGGGAAACGATTTCCCCTAGAATTACCGATCAAGATTCACAAAGCAGACGAGGGCGGTCAACACAGCGGGACGACGGGAAACCTAAGCGCCGCGGGAGTGTACATTCGCGCCGACGCGGCCCTGGAAGTGGGATCGTCGGTGGAGTTTGAAATCGCCCTGCCGCCGGAAGTAACGGGGGCCAAAGAGAGCGTAGTGGTGCAGTGCCGGGGACGGGTAGTGCGCACCGACGAGCCCGCGGCCGGCGGCTCGGGTGGCGACGCCCGGGGCGTGGCCTGCGTGATCGATTCTTACGATTTCGTTCGCAACGAGTGAATCGCCGCTGTTTTGGCGCCTGGAGGCGGGTGGGTAACCCGCGAGAAGAACGAGCGGAGCTGACGCAATGTTGAAACTGATTCTGGCCGACAACCAAGCGATCTTCCGTGCGGGAATCGCGAAAGTTCTGGCGGTTGAAGATGAGATGCGCATCGTGGCGCAGGCGCAAACCCAAGAGCAGATGTTCATGGCACTGGACAAGTTTCGCGCCGCGGTGCTGGTGGTGGCGGGAGGATTCCATACCGATTTCAATGGAGTGCTGCAGGCCGCCAACAAGGCCAAGACGCGGGTGGTGGTGCTGGCGGACACGGGAGAAAGCGCGCAGCGCTACATGGGCACGGGGGCGCACGGGGTGGTCTACCGCAACGTGACCAGCGCGGCGCTGGTGGATTGCGTGCGCAAGGTAGCCCGGGGCGAGACCTGGGTACAGGACATCGCTGTTCCCAGCGAACTCACGGAAAACGATATGGTGGGGCTGCGGGTGCGGGACCGGCTGACGGCCAAAGAACTGCGCATCGTGGCGCTAATCGTCCAGGGGTACAAGAACAAGGAAATCGCGTCGCAACTGGGGACGACCGAGCAGGTTATCAAGAACTACCTGCGCAATGTTTACGACAAGATTGGAGTATCCGATCGTCTGGAGCTTGCGCTCTTCACGATTCACCACCGGATATTGAACGAAGCGGCCGCGGCCACGGCTGCGGGCATGCCTCAGACGGGGCAGGCGGTTCCTTCGTAGAATTTCTCAGGAAAAAGAGAGCCGCCCCGAGGGGCGGCTTTTCCATTCCGCGATTTCCTGGCGATTTGCCGACAACTAGGTGGCCGCGAGGGCTTCCCGGTCCAGTAGCTGGCTCCAGGGGCATGGGTCGGATTCGAGGCGCTGGACAGCAATGCGGGTCTTGGCCTCGTCACCGGATGCGCGGGTCCAGACCACGCGAAAGCGCGCCTGTTTGTCGCGGTATTGGATCATCACCAGGTCGCCGCAGCGAACCTCCTGTTCGAAGCCGGAAAGGAGGGCGCCGCGGCTGCTGATATTCCGGGCGAAGACATTCTGGGCAAAGGGCATGCCGTTGGCGTCCACGCCCCAAATGATCACGCTCAGGTCGGATTCGAATCGAGGTTCTCGTCGGCGCTCAGGCATAAACCGCAAACTCCGGATGAGATAGGTAGAGTATGACCTGCTGGAGGGTGGATGGGATGTGACGCCCGACCGAGGAAATGGAACCGAGGTAATAGAGCACTGGGTTACAGGCGTGCGGGGGAGCTGGGCCTAGGTAAAGGACTCAGCGGCGGGCCGTTCTGAGAAGTGAAGGAGTTCGTGCTCCCAGGGGCAAGGTTCGGCATCGTAGCGCAGGAGGGCCACGCGGAGTTTTCGGCCGTCACTAAAATCACGAGCCCACATCACCTTGAAGCGAGCGCGGGTTTTCTGATACTGAACATTGAGGTCGTCCCCTGGCTTGAGCGGATGGGTGATTCCAAGGAGGAGAGCACCAAAGAAGCTGATGTTGAGAGTGGCGGCGTTCTCCTCAAAGTATTTTCCCAGGGAGTCATTGCCCCAGACACGAACGGCGAGCTGGACATCGAAACGAGGCTCTCGTCGGCGTTCAGTCATAGAGGCTCCGTGAAAGGGTGTTTGGGCTGACTATCGGCAACACGGGACAAAACCTGATCGTCTATGCCCTTCCGTTACCCAATTGAGCAGGCAAGGGCCGAGGACTGAGGGGTTACAATGGAAGGAACTTCCCGAAAGGACAAGCCGGGCGAGGGGAGATTTGTGTCTCGGTGGTAGCGAGCTGAGATTGCCCTGATGCCCGAAGCCTGATGTTCGGCCGCGACGAAAAAGTATCGCCGATGCGCCTGACCGCGGCGCAATACATCATTCTGGCCATCTTTCTGATCCTTGCCTATGGTTTGTGGCGGCTGCAGGTGATGCAGAGTGATTTTTACGCCTCTCTGGCGGAGAAGAACCGCATCCGCAACGTACCCATCCTGGCGCCCCGAGGGCGAATTCTGGACCGGCAAGGGCGGACGATTGTCGACAATTATCCGTCGTTCTCGGCTCTGCTGCTGCGGGACTCCTCGCGGGACTTATCGGCGGATGCAGATCTGATCGCCCAGGGCCTTCATCTTGACGCGAAGGATGTGAGGGAGCGAATCCGCCACTTCGCAAGCGCGCCGCAATACCAGCCGATTTACCTGAAAGAAGATATAACGCCGGATGAACTGGCGTTCATTGAATCGCACCGCAACGAGCTGCCGGAACTGGACACCATCATGGCCCATCGACGCCTGTATCCGCGGGGAGGGTTCATGGCGCACCTGATCGGGTATGTAGGCGAAGTCAGCGAGGAGATGCTGAACCAGCCGCAGTTCGAGTTCTATAACCCCGGAGACGTGGTTGGACGGTCGGGAGTGGAACTGGAATACAACCAGATTCTGATGGGCAAGAATGGATCCCGCCAGGTGGTGGTAAACAGCCACGGCAAGGAAGTGGAGCAACTGGAAGAAAAGCCAGCGGACCCGGGGCGGCCGCTCAAGCTGACCGTGGACATCGATCTACAGATCGCAGCCGAGCAGGCGCTGGCGGGGAGAAACGGCGCCATTGTGGCGATGGATCCGCGCAATGGCGAGATCCTGGCCATGGTCAGCCGGCCGACCTTCGATCCCAATGATTTTGCGATCCGGGTGTCGCGTGACGAGTGGCTTAAGCTGATCAACGACGACGAACATCCTCTGCTGAACAAGGCCATTCAAGCGCAGCTGGCCCCGGGCTCGACGTTCAAGATCATCATGGCGACGGCGGGGCTGCAGGAGGGCGTGGCGCAGGACATGCACGTGACCTGCAACGGTGGGGCGTCGTTTTACGGGCGCTATTTCAAATGCTGGGTGACGGCGGAGCACCGGGTGCACGGGCCGGTGGATATCCACAAGGGAATCTATCAATCGTGCGACGTGTTTTTCTACACCCTAGCGGAGAAGCTGGGGATCGGCCGCATCGCCAAGTACGCGATGATGTTCGGGCTGGGGCAAAGGACGGGGATCGACTTGCCGCAGGAGGTCAGCGGGGTGATGCCGTCGGAAGAGTGGAAAATTCGCAACTTCAAGCAGAAGTGGTACGCGGGAGAGACGATCTCGGTGGGCATCGGGCAGGGGGCGGTGGCGGCGACGCCGATTCAGATGGCGCGGGCGATCGGGGCGATCGCCAGCGGCGGACTGCTGGTACGTCCGCATGTGACGAACCCGCGGGATTTGCCGTCCAACGTGATTCCCGCGTCGGAGGTTCCGGACCAAGTGAGGATCCCGCTGGATCCGAATAACTGGACCATCATTACCGACGCCATGGCGGATGTGCCGACGCCGCTGGGGACGGCGCCCAGCGCGCATCTGCAAGGCATCGACTTCGCCGGCAAGACAGGGAGCGCACAGACGGTGAGCAATGCGCTCAAGGCAAAGACGGCGAACGGCAAGTCCAAGTTCAAAGACAACGCCTGGTTCATTGGAGTGACACCGCGACGAAATCCGGAGCTGGTAGTGGGAGTGTTGTTCGAGGGAGGCGAGCACGGGCAATTTGCCGCCCGCATCGCGGCGCAGGTGATCAAGGCCTACGTGGAGAAGCAGCGCCAGGCGCCCACCAAGATTGCAGCAGGAAACCCGAAGGTGGAGATCGGCGCAGTGTGGAATTCGGCGTCGCCGGATGATTCCGAGCAGGATGAGATGCATGGCGGGCGATTTGTGCTCGAGGTGCCGAAGAGGATGGCTCCGCCGGCGGTGGCGGCGCCGGGAGTGAGTCAGATTTTTTCAGGTAGCCGCTGATCGATCATCGGCAACGATTTTGCCGGTGATGAGCATGATTCGCGGGGAGTGATCGACAGACTGAATTCGATGTCACGTTATATTTCATTCCGCGACTTTGACTGGGTGCTGTTTACCTTCGTGATGCTGCTGTGCGTGCTGGGAGTAACGGAGATACGCAGCGCCACGGCCCACACGAAGTTTGCCGGGGCCCATGTGAAGCAAATCTATTGGATTGCGGCGGGCATCGGCTGCATGTTTCTGATGAGCATGGTCAGCTATCAGATGCTGTTGGAACGCATTCACTGGATGTACCTGGCGGCGGTGAGTTCGCTGGTAGTAGTGCTGGTGTTTGGGCAGAAATACCTAGGGGCGCGACGCTGGGTGAAGATGCCGGGCGGAGGACACTTTCAGCCCTCGGAATGGGTGAAGTTAATTCTGATCCTGGCCATCGCCAAGTACTTCGCCGACCTGCAGCAGAGGGAGCTGTCCTGGGCGGACTTCATGAAAGCGGGGACGCTGGTGGGAGTTCCGATGCTGATGGTGCTGGCGCAACCGGACCTGGGAACGGCCCTGACGTACCTGCCAATCGCGGTGATGGGGCTGTTTCTGGGAGGTCTTCGGGCAAAGCAAGCCGTAGCCGTGATCCTGCTCGCCGGACTGATGATGCCGGTGGCCTGGCACGTGCTGAAACCTTATCAACGCGATCGCCTGACGAGTTTCATGCAACCGGAGGCGGATCGCCAGGGCTCGGGGTATCAGGTCATACAATCTCTGATTGCAGTAGGTTCTGGGGGGTTATGGGGCAGCAGCGCAGGGTCGCAGACCCACCTGGCGTTTCTTCCGGTGCCGCAAACCGACTTTATCTTCGCGGCGTTCGCCGAGGAGCACGGATTTGTGGGCGCGCTGAGCGTGATGCTGTTATACTTTATAGTGCTGATGCGTTTGACGCAGAACGCGCAAACGGCGCCCGACCGTGCCGGCACGTTCGTGGTAATGGGTGTGGTGGCGGTACTTAGCTTCCACATTCTGGTCAACATCGGCATGGTGGTCGGCTTCATGCCGGTCACAGGGATCCCTTTGCCTTTGATGAGTTACGGCGGGTCCTCCGTCCTGTTCATGTTTTTGGCGCTGGGCATAGTGATGAACGTGCGCATGCGGCGATTTGTGAACTGAAGCAGGAGGAAGGCAAGGAGAGTGGCCGCGCTCGCCATTGGCGGCTAGAGATTAAAGATATCGTTCGCCCTCGCGTAAAGAGGGTATTCACCGGCGAAGGACAAAGCAGGCCGGACAGGATTGAAGCCAAGCGTCAGCGGGCGGGTAACGGCCCCCTCAGGAATCGAGAGAGCGGTCACAAACCCGGCAGGCGCAGTGCGATCAGTGAAAAAGATCTTCAAGCGCATGTATCGAATGCGGTCACGGAGGGAAATCCGTGGCAGCAGCCATATTTTTGTGCGTGGCGCCGATCCAGCCGCCAATCCTGCCTGGGCAAAGTCCGCGATCCGGTGAGCCTGACGCCCCTGGTGGCGCAGGACCGGAGTAACCATGACAAGAGAATTATTTGTGTCTTCCACGCCTCATGAAACCAAAGTGGGGATGGTCGAAGACGATCAGCTTGCGGAAATCTACCTCGAGCGTGAGAACGAGTACACCTTAGCCGGTTCCATCTACAAAGGCCGCGTCACCCGGGTATTGCCGGGAATGCAATCGGCGTTTGTCGACATTGGATTGGAGCGGGACGCATTCCTTTACGTTTCCGACTTCATGGAACTGCACGATGAAGATGAAGTCGAGGAGATTCCCGCGAATCGCGGGAGCCAGAGCTCCAGCCCGGCAGCGTATTCACGGGCGCAAGCACAGCCAGCGCAAACGACTGAAGGCTCGGGCGGAGGCGAGGTGCTGGAGGAGTCCGGCGAGGCGCCTGCAGGCGACGAGCAGGCATCGTCGCAGCCAAGTGAGAACCGGGAGAAGTCCAACGGCGGCGAGCGGGAACGGCGCGGCGACTGGCGCAGCCGGCGGCGGCGACGGGGACGACGGGGCGAACGCATGCCGGATTCGAAATTCACCCGGCCCTCGACTGAGGGCAGCCGTGGCAGTCACCCGGAGCCCACCACGCGCGAATCCTTCGGACCGCCGCCGGGGTACCAACCCATCCTGTTGCCGGGAGAATCAATTTCCAAGTACCAACGGATGACGCCGCCGCAACCGACGGAGCAGGCCACTTCCGCGCGGCCATCGGAGCCGGAATCGCCGGTCGCCTCGGAATTTCCAGACGATGAGCCCATATTTTCGGATCGGCCACAGGCTGGAGATCGCGGTTATGGGGAGCAGACGGGAGCCTCGATGGCGGCAAGCGCCGGTGCGTCGCGCGTGGGCTCGCCGGACTGGGACCGGGAACAACGAAGACTGCACCAACTAAACGTAGCGGCGGTTTTCGGTGAAGCATCGACCGAGGAACGGGAAGGAGGGCGCGGAGAAGAGAAGATGGCCACGGCGGCGCAGGGTCCCGATCCGCGGTCATTGAGCAAACCGGCCATCGAGGAAGAAGAGATCGAGGAAGAGGAGAGCGAGCTGGCCAGCTACGCGGAAGATCTCGAAGAGGACGCCGCGTTCGAAGAAGATGAGATGGAGGAAGAAACGCGGGCCGCGAGCGACTTCCACAAAGCCGAGAACACGGAGATCGCGGCATCCGGAGAACCGCCGACGGAGCAAATCGACAACGGAGGCAGCCCGGCCGAGGGTGGCGTGGCTCCAGCTCTCGCGAACCCGGAAGAAGTGGACGAGGAGGAAGAGGCCGAAGAGGCGGAACTGGAGCAGGCCCAAGCCGAAGCCGAGGCTCTGGTGGATGCCGAAGCGCGGGGGAATGGAGTGGTGGAAGCGCGAGCGGAAGTGCGCGGACCTTCGAGCACGGCCGGCTTCAACCAGCGGACTTCGCGTCCGGGATTCGACCGTTCGCGCGGTGGACGCCGGGGCGGGCGGCGTTTTCGCCGCCGCGAGCCGCAACAGCTTCCCCAGATCACCGATCTGCTCAAAGAAGGCCAGGAGATCCTGGTGCAGATCGCCAAAGAACCGATTGGCAAGAAAGGCGCCCGCATCACCAGCCACATTGCGTTGCCGGGCCGCTTCCTGGTCTACATGCCGACGGTGAACCACACGGGAGTCTCGCGCAAGATCGCCTCCGAGGAGGAGCGGCAACGGCTCAAACGGATCATCATGAGCGAACGGGAAAACGGTCAAGGAGGATTCATCGTTCGGACTGCGGCGCAGGGAGCTTCGGAAGATGAACTGCGGGCCGACATCCGATTTCTGAAGAATCTATGGTCGGAGATCAAGACGCGCGCGGAAAACAACAAAGCGCCGGTGCTTATTTACCACGATCTGAACGTAGTCGAGCGGGTGCTCCGGGACCAGGTGACGACGGACCTGTCGGCGGTCTGGGTGGATACGGAGCAGGAATACGAGCGGGTCTTGCGCTTCGCCAACCGATTCCAGCCAGGAATGGTGAAGAGAGTCAAGCTATACACCAAGGAAACGCCGCTGTTCGAGCAATTCGGGCTGAACGAGGAAATCAACAAGGCGCTGAAGTCCAAGGTGTGGCTCAAGAGCGGCGGCTATATCGTGATCAACCAGACCGAGGCGCTGGTGGCCATCGACGTGAACACGGGGAAATACGTCGGGAAGACGGCACGCCTGGAAGACACGATCGTCAAGACCAATGTCGACGCGATCAAGGAGATCGTGCGGCAAATCCGGCTGCGGGACCTGGGCGGGATCATCATCATCGACTTCATCGACATGGATGAGCGGCGGAACCGGCAAAAGGTGATGCAGGCCCTGGAAGAGGCTTTGCGGAGCGATCGTTCTCCGTCGAAGGTACTGCAGTTCAATGATTTCGGATTGGTGGCGATCACCCGCAAGCGGGTGAAGCAATCACTCGAGCGCACCATCGGCGCCCCTTGTCCGTACTGCCAGTCGACGGGATTCGTGAAGTCGGTGGCTACGGTGTGCGATGAGATTTACGTAGAGATGCGAAAGATCGCGCGCCATCTTGAACATTCCGACGTAATGCTGCGGGTGAATCCGGAAGTAGCCAAGGCGCTCAAGACCAGCAATGGCCGCCTGCTGAACGAGCTTGAAGAGTTGAGCAAGAAGACGGTCATCGTGAAAAGCGATCCGGCACTGCATCAGGAGCAGTTCGACATCAACTGATTTCAGCGAAGGGCCTGACCGGCAGGCCCTCCCTACTTTGCGGCTTTGGCGCTGGCGTAGACCTTAGGGGGAGAAGTCAGGGTCCTCTCGACACTCGCCGCGCAGGCGTTCAGCTTCTTCAACGAGGCCTGAAGAGTTTCCGCCTCGGCATTCCTGGCCTGCTGCTGGAGCACGGCGATGGCGCGGCGGGTACTTTCGGTCACGGAATGTCCCACCTCAAGCAAGACAACAAGAGAGTCAGCATGCATTTTGGCCAAGGAGCGGGAGTTCTCCGCGCGCCGGAGTTCCTCCAGTTCGGTCGTCATTCGCGCCACAACCGCAACCAGGCGAAGCAGCAGACGGGCCACGGTGGCGCGTTCGTTTTTCTCTTCCATATACTCCGCCAGGTAAGCTTCGACCTCGGCGGGGGAGAGGATGAGATTGAAGTAGCGCATGGGAACGATCTGACGGAATCTGGGGTCGGCCACGCGCACGAAGACACGGACGGACTCTTCGACCCGCAAGAGTTTTCCCTCCTCGGAGGTGATCTGTTGTGGAGTGACGGACGAGCGCATGCTCGAAAGATCAAGGGGCAGGGGCGAAGACGAGGAGGAGCGGGCCGGCCCATCGGAAATTTTCGTGACTGCGGCAGGGATGAGGCGGGCACGTTGGCGGATGGGCGGATGCTGGTCCAAGGTCTTCTTCAATTTGGATACGCGGCGGAACTTCTCAAGGGCGGTGCCGTAATCAATCCGCAGAAGTTCACCCTCTTCAAAGGCGGCCACGTGCTCGACGGTGACATCCAGGCCGTCGACATTGCCGAGGATGTTTCCGCCCTGCTCCTGGAGGGCGTGGGCGAAGCTTCTGATTTCACCGGCAGCCTCGCGAAACAGACGGTCAAACCTGCCGCCGAAGGCGGCATTGTAGGGCGCAATCGTGGCCAGCACTCCGGGATGGTTGAATGAGGGGCCAAACGCCTGCTTCAGTTCGCGCACCCTGGGAATGATGCCGGATTCCAGTAATGCATGGAGATCGCGGAAAGCCTCCGCTTCTCTCTGGAGGGAGTCGAACTGACGAAGACTCTGGACGTGGTCTTCGGAGAGGGAGGGGACGTCGGCGTCGGCGAGAATTTCAATCAGGGCGATTTCGAAGGGCGAAAGAGGGAGAGAGCCATCGAGGCCATAGCCGCGACGTTCCCACTGTCCGGGGACACGTGGATGGCGGTAAAGGAAAGTCGCGACCAGGTCGGTCTTGTCGCGGTTGACGTCACTCGATTCCCTCTTGCGAGTGAAGTAGCGCAGCATGGCCTCGGCGATCTCAGGATCGACATCCGGGGCCAGGGAGCGGCGTAGCATGGCGGGGCTGATGGCGAGATCGAGCAGGCGCAGCCAGCAATGCATGCGATCCAGGGTCTGCTGGAGGTCAGTCTCGTCCTGGAGGAGGGAGACGGTCTCGAGGCCTGCCGGAACGGGGACCTCACCGCCGACGGAGTCCTGCAGCAGCTTCTCATAGAAGCCCTGGACCGTCGCCAGGATGGCAATTTCCCACTTGGGATCTTCGGCCAGACTCAGCTCCCGCGGACTAATGCCTTGAGTTTGAAAAAGATAGCAACCCTAGTAAAAACCAAGTGGAGTTTCGGCACAAGCCTGCCGTCGGGTCAGGTACCAACTCAATTAGGGACAGGGACCTAAGGGGGCGGGGATAAACTTCCCGGAGCCGTTAGTCTCTGAGAGAGCACGATTTTTGGAGGCGGCCGGGGCAGGAAAGTGTGCTACAATCGCGCTCTTTGGAGGAGTTGGGCAATGGAGTGGACGGCACCGAAGTTTGAAGAAGTTTGTCTGAACTGCGAGATCAATTCTTACGCCTCTGCTAAGCTTTAACCAGCAGGAATGCGAATCGAAATCCTGGGCTCGGCCGCAGGAGGGGGTTTCCCGCAGTGGAACTGCAACTGCCGGAACTGCCGCCTGGCAAGAGCTGGTACATTTCAGGGTAAGATTCGTGGCCAAACCCAGATAGCCGTCACTCACGACGGCGACTTCTGGTTTCTACTGAACGCCTCTCCCGACTTGCGCACGCAGCTCGAGCGCACTCGTGTGCTCTGGCCACGGGCGGCGGGCAAGCGAGATTCACCGATTGCGGGAGTGCTGTTAACCAGCGCGGACCTGGACCAAATCACAGGCCTCTTGTCCCTGCGGGAACTGCAACCATTCCGCATTTATTGCACGCCTTCCCTGCGACTGATCCTGCAAGAGGACAATTCAATTTTTTCCATGCTGAATCGCACTCCCAACCAGGTTCAGTGGACCGATGTGCAGCCCGGCGAGAGCTTCCGGCTGCAGAGCGTAGGGGGGGAAGATTCCGGAATCGATTGCCAGATTTTTTCTCTGGGGAGCCGATATCCACTCTACGTGTCCGCGGAGCGGGCGGCCAAGCTGCGTACGGAAGAGGCGCTGCTGGGGGTAATGCTGACGCCGGCGTCGGGGAAAAAAATGGCGTATCTGCCGGCGGTTCCGGCAATTGACAAATCGCTGGTCGATCGTCTGACCGATTGCGACCTGATTCTGTTTGACGGAACGTTCTGGAGCGAGGACGAATTGATTGCGGTTCAGGGAAGCGGCCTGCGAGCGGGCCAGATGGGACACTTGCCCGTGTCGGGGCCAGACGGAAGTATGCGCCGGCTGGCAGCGGTTACCAAGGCGCAAAAGATTTTTGTGCACGTGAACAACACAAATCCGCTGCTCGATGAGTCAAGCCCGGAAAATGCGGAAGCACGGGCGGCGGGCTGGCAGGTGGCAGAGGACGGGTGGACATTCGAATTGTAGAATTCTGACCAGGGCAGCGAGGGAATGGAAAGCGGACGGCAGGGAGGAGTTCGAGGATGAAGGCGGCGGCAGGCGTGATGGCCGGGGACACAATGCTTTCGGCGGAGGAATTGAAGGCGCGGTTGCGGCAGGTGGGCGAGGAACGTTACCACCATCGTCATCCTTTCCACGTCATGATGCATGAAGGAAAGCTGAGTCGAGGGCAACTGCAGGCCTGGGCACTGAACCGCTACTACTATCAGAGCATCATTCCCATCAAGGATTCGATCATTCTCTCCCGGAGCGACGATCCCGATTTCCGGCGGGCATGGCGCAAACGGGTAGTGGATCACGACGGCGAAGGCACGAAGGAAGGCGGTATCGAGCGGTGGATCCGGCTGGCCCAGGCTACAGGTCTTGGCCGGGAGAGGGTATTGCGGGGCGATGAGGTGCTGCCAGCAACGCGGTATGCAGTGGATGCCTACCTGGCCCTGGTGAGGAGCCGCAGTTTTCTGGAGGCGGTGGCTTCGTCGTTGACCGAGATGTTTTCGCGCGACCTGATCGCGCTGAGGATGGACCGTTTGCGGCAGCATTACCCCTGGCTTGCGGGAGGGCTCGACTACTTCACGGCGCGGCTGGATCAGGCACCAGAGGATGCGCGCTTTGCCCTGCAATGGGTGACGGAGCACGCCAAGAACCGGGAGCAGCAGGAGCTGGCCATTGCCGCGTTGCGAGCCAAGTGCGACATTCTGTGGGCGCAGCTCGATGCGCTCTACTTCGCTTACGTGCAACCAGGATGGCCGCCGCCTGGCGCCTTCCGCACGCAGGAGGCATAGTGGCGCCGCCTCTGGACTCCAGTCAGCCTCGGCTGGCCGCAGGTTGCCGATGGGCTACCCAGGGGACGGAGAGAGTGTTGCTCTACCCTGAGGGCATGCTTCGGATTCAGGGAACCGGCCAAACGGTCCTGGAATTGTGCGACGGGAAGCGCGCAGTGGCTCAGATCGTAGAGGAGCTAGCGGGCCGGTACAACGGAGCCGATCCGGCGAAGATCCAGGCGGACGTTGCCAGCTTCCTAGGAGAACTTCAGCAGAAGCGGATCGTGGATTATTGACGTGGGCCATCCCTTAGCGCTGATTGCCGAGATTACCCATCGCTGCCCCTTGCATTGCGTCTACTGTTCCAATCCCCTGCAGATGACGAGAGTGAAGTCGGAACTCTCGACCGAAGAGTGGATTCGCGTGTTCCAGGAGGCTGCCAGCCTGGGAGTTTTACACCTTCACCTCACGGGAGGAGAGCCCGCAGCACGCGCCGACCTGGAAGAGTTAATCTCCGGAGCCCGCAGGGCCGGGCTCTACACCAACCTGATCACATCAGGGGTGGGCGTCCCGGAGACCCGGCTGCGAAAGCTGGTGGATGGGGGACTGGACCACATCCAGCTCAGCTTCCAGGATTCGAGAGATGAGCCGGCGCGCTGGATAGCCGGGGCGAAGGCCCACAGTTACAAGATCGCACTGGCGCGGCAGATTCGCGGGCTTCGAGTTGCGTTCACGGTAAACCTGGTGGTGCACCGGCAGAATCTCGACCATATCGAGGAGATGATAGGGTTCATCGAGCAACTGGAGCCGGAGCGGGTAGAAATCGCGCACGCGCAATATTACGGGTGGGCGCTGAAAAACCGGGACATGCTGATGCCGACGCAGGCCCAAGTCGAGCACTGTATGCGAGTGGTGGAGGCGGCGCAGCAGCGGCTCTCGGGACGGGTGCGGATCGATTGCGTGGTGCCCGACTACTACGCGCGTTATCCCAAGGCCTGCATGGGCGGTTGGGGGCAGCGGCTGCTGCTGATCGATCCTTCGGGGAAAGCACTGCCCTGCCATGCGGCGGGGGTGATTCCTGGCATCCGATTCGACAACGTGCGGGAGCATTCCCTGGATTGGATATGGAAGGAGTCGCCGGCTTTTCAGAAGTTCCGCGGCGAAGACTGGATGGCGGAGCCGTGCCGGAGCTGCGAGCGCCGGGCGGAAGACTTTGGCGGATGCCGATGCCAGGCCTTTCTTCTGACGGGGGACGCGCAGGCCACCGATCCGGTGTGCTCGCTGTCGCCTCAACATCACCTGGTCGAGATTGCCCAACCAGCGGCCGGCACCGACAGGTCCCAAGGCTGGTGGGAATACCGGGTGAATCCGGAATGAGTCAAATGACGACGTAAGCGCGCTTTTGTCAAGCCGCAGGATGCGCCTTGGGCGGGTTTGTCTCCTGTTTGTCAAATGCTTGTCAACATTTTGGTAACAAAGGGTTTGCGCCGACGAAGCAGTGTAAGCTGGACTTGCCTGAAAGTCGATCGAAGAGTGAGAAAGGACGTTTATGCTGCGAACCGAGATAGCGCGAGACGCAATGATGCAGAGAATACCCGGGTCGCTGAACAAGGAATCCGTTGTGCCGAGGATGGTCACCATGGAGCGAATTCTGGTGGTAGAGGACGATCACGCGGTACAAAAGGCGTTGAAGCGGCTATTTGAGACGGAAGGCTTTGAGATTGAGATTGCACCTGACGGCAGATCGGGGCTGGAGTCATTTCGCAAGTGCCCACCGGCGGTGATCGTTCTGGATCTGCGGCTGCCTTTGGTTTCGGGACGCGATGTGTGCCGGGAGATCAAGGAGCGGGCGCCGGCGTTGCCGATCATCATCCTGAGCGCAGCCAGCGACGTTTCGGACAAGGTGCTGCTGCTGGAACTGGGGGCTGACGATTACGTAACCAAGCCCTTCAGCCCGCGCGAGCTGCTGGCGAGGGTGCGGGCGGCGCTGCGGCGCACCGTCCGGCCGACGACCAGCGATGCGGTTACGTTCGGCGGAATCATGGCAGACTTCAGCAAGATGGAGGTCTCGCGAGAGGGCGTTCCGGTAGTTCTGACGGCGCAGGAATTCAAGACCTTGAAGTTTCTGGTACACAACGCGGAGCGAGTCATTTCGCGGGATGAGTTGTTGAACGAGGTCTGGGGTTACCAGAACTACCCTTCCACGCGAACTGTGGACAATCACATTTTGAAGTTGCGGCAAAAGCTGGAAAAGGATCCGGCAAATCCGGTTCATTTCCGGACGGTACACGGCATGGGTTACAAATTTGTACGCTGAATCTGCAAACAAGAAACCAGAGACGGAATCTGGGGAACCGGGCCAGGCAAGCGCATTGAAACTGAAGATGCGCACCAAGTTCCTGCTTTCCATGGTGCTGATCTCTGCCGGATTGACGTGCAGCAGTCTATTGCTGGTACGCGACAGCGTGCAGACGCAGGTACGCGAGCGGATCTTCGCCGATTTGCGCAATTCGGTGGTGACGTTTCAGAACTTCCAGCGAGAGCGGGAGCTTACACTCACCCGCTCCGCCGAGCTTCTGGCCAATCTGCCCAATCTTCGCGCGCTGATGACCACGACACATGAGGCGACCATTCAGGACGCATCCGGCGACCTGTGGCGGCTGGCGGGAAGCGATCTTTTCGTGCTGGCGGACAGAACCGGGAGGGTGGTGGCACTGCATGCGGCAAGCCCGGGATTCTCGCGGGATATGGCGCAGAAGTCGCTGAGCGAGTCCCTGGGCCAAGAAGGGACAGGACAGTGGTGGTTTGGCGCGGAGCACCTATATCAGGTATTTCTGAAGCCTATCTATTTCGGAGCGGCTTCAGAGAACCGGCTGTTGGGATTCCTGGTGATTGGATACGAAATTGACGACGCGGTGGCCTCCCAGGTAAGCCGGATCGCGGCCAGCCACGTGGCCTTCTACTATGGCGACAGCATTGCGCGCAGCACGCTCGAGCCGGGGCGGGAAGCGGAACTGGCACGGCACGCGGCTCCGCGAACGACTCCCGGAGCGACGGAGCCCGAGCAGATTCAACTGGGGAACGAGCGTTTCCTGAGCACATCGGTGGAGCTGGCGCCGGGAAGGACGCCGCCCGTCCGCCTGAGCGTGCTCAAGTCCTACGATCAGGCCACCTCATTTCTTGTGAGCCTGAACCGGCTGCTGCTGGCGGTGGGATTCACCGCGGTGCTGGTAGGCAGCGGGTTGGTGTTCTTTATCTCCCATACCTTTACGCGGCCCTTGCGCAACCTCGTGGAAGGAGTACGCGCCCTGGAAAAGGGGGATTTCCACTACGTGCTGGACGCGCGAGGCGGCGATGAGGCGGCGGAGGTGACGGGGGCGTTCAACCGGATGCGTTACAGCCTGCGGAAAACGCAGCAGGAGCTGCTCGACGCAGAGCGACTGGCGACCATCGGGCGGATGGCCAGCTCAATATCGCATGACCTGCGACACTCCCTCGCGGCCATAGTTGCCAATGCCGAATTCTTGTGCGAGAGCCGGCTTTCTTCGGAGCAGCGGGAAGAGTTGTACCAGGAAGTCCGCATCGCAGTGAACCAGATGACGGAACTGATCGACTCTCTGCTGGAATTCTCGCGGACTCGGGAGTCATTGCGTCTGACCTTCGGCAGCGTGCGGGAAACCGTGGACCGGGTGGTGCAGGCGGTTCGCGCTCACCCCCGCTTCCAGCCCATTCGGATCATCATTCGACAGGAAGGCAACAGCGTGGGCTGGTTTGACACACGAAAGCTGGAACGGGCGCTCTACAATCTGCTCATCAATGCCAGCGAGGCGGTAACGGGCGGAGGCGATGGGCAGGTGAGCATTGACATCCGGGAAGTGTTGGGCGGAGTCGAAATCCGGGTGACGGATAACGGGCGCGGCATTCCGGAATCGATCCGAGACCGGCTATTCGAACCGTTTATCAGCTACGGAAAAGAAAACGGCACAGGTCTGGGGCTTACGGTCGTACAGAAGATCGTGCAGGATCATGGCGGGGACGTGGTGGTCGAAAGAACGTCCGAACAAGGTACAGTGTTTCGCCTCACGTTGCCGCTCGTATCAACGTCAGTCACCGATAGTGGAGGGAAGAAAACCGTCGAACTCCCGCCCCTGGTGCGGACAAAACCCGTCGAATCGGAGTAGGATTCTTCCATAGGAAATAGGCACGCGGTCTGGTTACCGTCTCGTAGGTTCACGAAAAGATCGTTCCAAAACTCCAGGTTCTGCGGGAGGGCGATTTGTGAAACAAGGGAATGGTTTGCCTGGTCGAAAGCGAAGGCTCGGCCTGGCGATTCTATTTTATTTTGCGGGAAGCATCTCCGGGTGGGCGCAAGCGACCGCGACGGAACCCCGATCTTCGGACGACAATTCCACTTCAGCAGCGATTCACGACCTTCAACGACAAGTGACTGAACTGCGGACCGCGATGGAAGAAGTGCGGTCGGAAGCGGCGCAGTATCGAGCGGAAAATCAAGAACTGCGGCGCGAACTGGAGAGCGTCCGTCACCTGGATGGACAGCAGCCGTATTCTTCGCATGCCCGGGTGGACCCGGATCCCGGGCCGAGAACCGCGGGACAATCCAGTTCCTACTCCGCAAACTCCACCGAGACGAGCCCGCCGCAGTCCCTGGCGGCGCGAGTAGCTTCTCTGGAGGAGTCGACGCAGTTGTTAAACAGCAAGGTGGACGACCAATACCAAACCAAGGTCGAAAGCGCCTCCAAATACCGCGTCCGGCTCTACGGCATGTTGCTCTTGAACCTGTTCAGCAATCAGGGAACGACCAACAACTTCGATGTGCCGGACTTTGCCCTGGGCCGGGATGTCGGCAATGAGAGTTTCGGGGCGACATTGCGGCAGTCGGAAATCGGGCTGGAGGTGTTCGGCCCCACGCTGCTGGGAGCGAGAACCTCGGGCAACGTTCAGGCCGACTTTGCCGGTGGATTTGCAGACACGTGGAACGGGGTGAATTCGGGGCTGTTCCGGCTGCAGATCGCCAGCGTACGAATGGATTGGGCGCATACTTCCGTGGTGGCGGGGCAAGACAGCCTGTTCATCTCGCCGCTTTCGCCGACGACGTTTGCCTCGGTCGAGGTTCCGGGATTCAACTACGAGGGGAATCTGTGGGCGTGGACACCGCAGGTGAGAGTGGAGCACCGGTTTGAGCTGGCAAATGATGAGAGACTGACGGTGCAGGGCGGCATCTTCGACAATCTCACCGGTGAATTTCCGCCCAGCTCCTATTTCCGCAGCCCCGGGCCGGGGGAAGCGACAGGACAGCCGGCTTATGGATTTCGCACGGCCTGGAGCCGGACGTTATTCGGGCAGCCGTTGACCCTGGGCGCAGGCGGATATTACGGACGGCAGGATTGGGAGTTCGACCACTACGCCGATTCCTGGGCGGGAATGGTCGACTGGGATGTACCGCTGCCGCATCACTTCGAATTATCGGGCGAGTTTTATCGCGGGCGAGGGATAGGGGGAATAGGCGGGGGAACGGGACGGAGCGTGTTGTACTCCGGGAACCCGGACGAGCCGGCAACGCTGGTCAACCCGTTGAATGCGATCGGGGGATGGTCGCAGCTCAAGTTCCGGGCCAATTCGAAGCTGGAGTTCAACGCGGGGTTCGGGTTAGACAACCCCAAGTCTTCGGAAGTCCGCGCGGCGGAAGTCAGCGAGAACTACGTGGGCCCGTTGCTGGTGCAGAACCGCAGCGCCCTAGGCAACTTCATTTACCGGCCGCGTTCGAACCTGCTGTTTTCGGCGGAATACCGGCACATTCAGTCGCTGGAATTAGATAGCGAGAGCGCGAACGCGCAGCAGTTCAACCTGATGATGGGAATTCTCTTCTGACATGCGCAAATTCCTCCATCGAACATGCTTATGTTTGTTGCTGACCTGCGGGGTGCTGGCGGCGCAGGATGTCGACGTCACCGCGAATGTGGAGCTGATAACCAGCGGGAAGAAGAAGGGTCTGGACCCGAGCAATGTAGTTCTATGGCTGAGCCCGGTGGGCGATGCACCCGTGCCCGCGTTTCCACCTGGGTCGAAACCACAATTGATTCAGAAGAACAAGAGTTTTATCCCCCACGTGCTGGTGGTGCCGGTGGGAGCGGAGGTGGAATTTCCGAATCGTGATCCCTTCTTTCACAACGTATTTTCCCTGTTCGACGGGAAGCGCTTCGACCTGGGACTGTACGAAGCGGGAACCACCCGGGATGTACGTTTTGACCGGCCGGGCATTTCATACATCTTCTGCAACATTCACGCGGAAATGAGCGCAGTGGTGATCGCCTTGACTACGCCGTACTATGGCATTTCGAACCGCCGGGGGCAGGTGACGATCCCGCGTGTTCCCAGCGGCCGCTACACGCTGCGCGTATGGTACGAGGCGGCGCTGCCGGAGTCTCTCAGCAGTTTGACGCGAGAGGTGACGGTTTCCGAGGGCGGGGCGGCGGCGCTGGGGCTTTTACGGCTGCCGGCCTCAAGCGTGCCGGAAACGCACAAGAACATGTATGGACGCGACTATGCACCTCCGACACCAGGGTCGCCGACGTACGGCCATCCGTGAGGGCCTGGCCCCAGTCTTGGAGGCGGCCGGCCCAGCGCCCGATGGGTGTAAACAAAAAAATTACAAGGGCGTGAAGGGCCGGTGACAACTGTGGGAATGGGCGAGCCTAAGATGGGTGCAATCGAAAACGGGCGATCCGCTGCTGGCCCGTTTCCGCAGGAAGGTCCCGGGACCTTTAAAGGCGTTTTCTCCGATGGGAACAAGGAAGCCAGCCGGGGATGGGCTGGCTTTTTTGCTGCCCGCGGGCGATCAGCCGCCATTCCATAGACGACTACTGAGCTGCGCTGGGCGTTGACGGGTGAGATGCGCGCCCCAACATTCCCCGAATTGTTGACAGGACAGGGTTTTCCAGCGGTTGGCGGGATTGGCAATCCCGAGTTCATGTCCTGCGATGCCCCTCGGTAATGCGACCTTGGTACCCGGCAACTGTACTTCAATCCCTTTGCCAATGCCGATAGAGCCATACAGAATAGACTCTCCAGGCAAGCGCAAACACCCTATGGACAAATCCTTAGGAACCCCAGTTTCGCCAATTCCCACGAGCAAAAAGACCTCCGCGCGAGTAGCTCTGGTGGACATTAAGGAGCCTGCCAGAAACGTGCTGGCGGAGTGTTTCCGCCAATTCGGGATCGAGACGACGGCGATGGCCGGCAATGTCGCCGAACGGTTCCAAAAAGAGAAGTTTGAGGCCTGCGTGGTAAAGCTGGGTCCTGCGGCGCAGACGGTGATGGAGTCGGCGCGAGCATCGCCCTCAAACAGCCGGCTGGTGCTCTATGCCCTGGGGGGAACGGCGCAGGAAGCTTTGCGCTATTCGAAGTACGGCATCAATGCGGTATTTCATGAGCCCCTGGAGCGCCCGGCGGTGCTGAAGATGGTACGGTCGACGCAGATGCTGGTGCTGCATGAACTGCGGCGCTACGCGCGGATTCCGGTGATCACCGAGGTATCGGTCGTGGCCAGTGACAGCCATCGTTTTACGGCCACGAGCATCGAGATCAGTTCCGGCGGTATTTCCATGCACAGCGCGCAAGATTTTTCGTCAGGGCAGCCGCTGGAAGTCTCATTCGCGCTGTTGACACTTCCGCGCATATGGGTGCGCGGCTCGGTCAGCTGGCGCAACCCGAGCGCGCGGACGGTGGGCGTGCGTTTTGACCAGGGCGACGAACGTCGGTTGAAGATCAAAGAGTGGATTGACGCGTATATCGAGAGCTAGGCCGAGGCAAAATTGCCGGCTGCCGGGGAAATGGCAAAGGAGAAGGCTAAGCGGCGCTGCCCGAGTCTCCGATGGCGGCAGCATCAACCAGCTCCGACCTTTTGGCGAGAGGAATCGTGATCCGGATGCTGGTACCGCCGGAGTCCGAGCGGATAGAGAGTCTGCCGCCGAGCTCGCGCACGCGCTCCCGCATGCCTGCCAGCCCGACCCCTGCCTGAGTACCGTCCTTTTGCATCTGGCGGACAAGATGCTCCTGGATTCCGCGACCGTGGTCGATGACTTCAAGCATGATCTGGTCAGCGTCGGCCCTAACCCGGATTTCGGCGGATTTGCTCTCAGAATGGCGGTGAACATTGGTCAGGCCTTCCTGCAGAACGCGGAACAGAGCAATTTCGACAGGGTTGGGCAGCCGAGGAAGGTTGGCGGGGAGATCGAGGGCAACGGGAATGCCGCTACGCTGAGAAAAGCCGGTTACATACCAGCTGGCGGCGGAAGAGAAGCCGGCTTCGTCGAGCAGAGGTGGATGCAATAAGTGGGAGATGGTGCGAGTCTCGGTGATGCAGCGGTCGAGGAGCTCGCTGCACTCCGCGAGCAGCGAGGTCTTGTTCTGCTGGGCGGAGGTTCTCAGCATGTCGATGGAAATCTTGAGCCCAGCCAGGTATTGCCCCAGGCTGTCGTGCAATTCGCGGGCGATCCGGCGACGTTCCTGGTCCTGCATATTGATCAGCCGGGCGCTGAGCTGGCGGATGGCGTCTTCGGCGCGGCGGCGCTCGGTGACATCAACCGCGATGACGCCGACCTGGGTCACCCGGCCCTGATTGTCGCGGATGGGAAAGTAATTGAGCAGCCAACAGCGCGAGTCACTGTGATTAGCGGGAATTTCAGTTGAGACTTCCCGGTCAAGGACGGGCTGCCCGGTGCGTAAGACATCATGAATGACGACCTCCGCGACCAGCGAACCGAGGATCCGGTTGACCGGTTGGCCCACCAACGCCTGAGGCTCGCTTTGAGCCATCCGCGCAAGAACGTCGTTGATCCGGTGGTAGCGGAGCTGATCGTCGAGGATGGCGAAACCAACGGTCGAGGAGGAAAAGAAGGCGTTCACCAATTCGCGATTCTGATGGGCGATTCTGCCGGTGCGTTCGTGACGGGTGAATTCCAGGTTCAAGAGCGAGAATTCGGCGCCGAGCAGGACGAGGGCGAAGATGAACGCAATGATAAGAAGACGACGGGTATGCGTGTAGAGATTGTCGGAGACGGCGCGCCGTTCGGCGAGCAAGCGGCCTTCTTCGTGCTCAATAGAGACGATCAAGGCATTGGCACGGCTGGCCAACTCGGCTGTCTGGCGGGTGGTTTCGATTTCCTGCTGCACGTCCGATGCGCCACTGCGGCGCGATTCGACCGCTCCACGCTGCAGCAGAACGCCGCGGTCGATAAGCGCCTGAAGATGATCGAGCTGTAACTTGCGATCGGGGTTATCCGCGGTCAACTGGCGCAGGAGTTGCATCTCCACCGGGATATCGTCAACTCCAGTCCGATAATCCTTGAGGAGCTGTTCGTCATTGGTAATGGCATAGCCTCGGCGGGAGTACTCTGCGCCAATGATGTCGGCGCGTAGGTCCTCCAGGTGGGTCTGGACTTCGTGGGTGTGGGCGACAGCCCTTTCGCTGTTTACCAGAAGGCTGGTGGTGCGGTAAGCCGCCACGGCGATGACGACGAGCAAGACTACAGCAGCCACAAACGCTGCCCACGCTGTCTGCCGCAAGGAGAATGCCATCTGTGGACTCGTCACGAGCTTCCCGGGGGCTCGCGCACGCTCGCGAACCAGCCCTGGCAGGCGCAAACTGAAACTGGGACTATTATAGTCGCCCGGTAAAGCAGTGGTGCGCGCCGGGCTTCTTAAACAGGCGGGATGGCATGTAAAATTGTGCATAGGATGGCCGGCATTCCCCAACTGGTACAGATCGAGCTGAATCCGCCTATACGGCCGGCAAAGCCGCAATGGCTGCGGGCGAAGGCGCCAGTGGGAGAGAACTTCCACAACCTCAAGAGGCTGGCTCGAGGACTAGGCCTGCACACGGTATGCGAGTCGGCGCAGTGCCCGAATATTGGCGAATGCTGGAATCAACGAACGGCAACGTTCATGCTGCTGGGAGACATCTGCACGCGGCGATGCGGTTTCTGCGCGGTGCCCAAGGGAAAGCCCGGACCCATCGACTGGGACGAACCTTACCGGGTGGCGGAGGCGGTGGCAAGCCTGGGGTTAAAACACGCAGTGGTCACCAGCGTGAACCGGGATGACGACAACCTGGGCGGGGCCAAGGTTTTTGCCGAGACGATCCGTCGCATTCGCGAGCTGGCACCAGAGTGCAGGGTTGAAGTGCTGATCCCCGATTTCCAGGGTCTGGACGATGCGTTGCGGATCGTTCTTGAGGCCGAGCCCGACGTTCTGAATCACAACACGGAGACCGTCCCTCGGCTGTACAGGGTGGTGCGTTCCGGGGCACGCTACGAGCGGACGCTGCGCCTGCTGAGGAAGGCGAAGGAATTCACTCCAGGCATGGTGACGAAATCGGGAGTCATGGCGGGCCTGGGAGAGACGATGGCTGAGTTGGTGGAGGTCTTTCGTGATCTGGGGTTGGTTGGCGTTGATATTCTGACCGTCGGGCAATACCTGCGACCCTCGCGGGACCACCTGCCGATCGCGCGTTTTTACACTCCCGGCGAATTTAGGGAGCTGAAGTCTGAGGCCTTACGCTTCGGTTTCCGGCATGTGGAGTCCGGGCCGCTGGTACGCTCGAGCTACCACGCGCACGAACAGGCGGCGTCGACGGCTGCCGTATCTTGAGGCCGGATCAGCCTTCACTCTTCTTTGCGCACCAGCGGGGCAAGAAATTCACGCAGGGCGTCGACGGCGTAAAACAGGTCGGCTAGACCCTCGGTGTCCAACCCCACTTCAAAAGACTGCAGATCTATAGTGAGGTCCCTGGCTATCTGAGTAGCGCGCCGCACGCGCTCCGCGGCCAGGGTGTTCAGAACCGAGTAAGGGTCGCGATGCTGCTGCTGCAGGCCGATCCAGTTCTGCACGGCCCAGGCGGACTGGCGAACGTTGTCGACAGCGCTGCGGAATTCGGAAAGAACGCGGGGCGAGAAGTCACCGGACAGGATGAGTTTTTCCAGCTCCTGCAGTTCCAAGGTGGCTGCCAGAAGCCTTTCCCCAATGGGACGAGGCTTGGTTTGATTTGGCGTGGACGCCATGGTGAATGCCTCAACCGGACGAATTCCTGGGCACAGCCGTGCGCAACACTCACCTAGCAAATCGGCAATCCTTGCGCGAGCTTTAGCGTGTCCGGATACCCGGTTACCAGACGCGGCAGGCATTGGAGCGAACCATTGGGGCGTCGGGCTTGCAATGGTAGGCTTCGCGAAATTCGGGCATGTTGGAGATGACGCCGTTGACACGCCATTCCCCGGGGGAGTGGGGATCGAGGGTTACGAGCATGCGGGCATATTCATCGCGGCGATTCTGGCACCAGACGTTGGCCCAGCCCAGAAAGAATCGCTGCTGAGCGGTCAGGCCGTCGAGGGGCGCCGGTTCCCTGCCGGCCAAGGTCGTCATCAAGGCCATGTAAGCGATACGCATGCCCCCGTTGTCGGCGGTGTTCTCACCCAAAGTGAGCTTGCCGTTGATCTTCAGATCGTCGACGGCGGTATAGCCGGAGTACTGAGCAGCAACGCAACTGGTGCGATTCTGGAATTCCTTCTTGTCTTTTTCGCTCCACCAATCGCGCAGATTCCCCTGGGCATCGAACTGACTCCCCTCATCGTCGAAGCCGTGAGTCAATTCGTGGCCGATGACGGCGCCGATGCCGCCAAAATTCATGGCATCGTCAGCCTGGTTGTCATAGAACGGAGGCTGAAGGATTCCGGCAGGAAAGGTGATGTTGTTCAGTAACGGGTTATAGCTGGCATCGACGGTCATGGGCGGGTAGGGCCAGTCGTTCTTGTCGACCGGCTGGCCGATCTTGTTGAGCTGGCGCTGAAATTCGAACTCATTGGCGCGGAAAGAATTTCCGAAAGCATCGCCGCGGGTCACCTTGAAAGCGCTGTAGTCGCGCCATTTGTCAGGATAGCCGATGCGGTTGGCGATGGCGGCCAGCTTGCCCTGAGCCTGCTTTTTGGTATCCGGTGTCATCCAGTCGAGGCTGTCGATATCCTGGCGCAAGGCGGCCTCCAG